>Ga0209066_10000248_pt1 | contig 81520 bp, 77 predicted proteins | sample All_14_2_FD_187198 | JGI IMG/M metagenome (GOLD analysis project Ga0209066, IMG submission 187198) | Freshwater microbial communities in response to fracking from Pennsylvania, USA - Allegheny Zone_MetaG_DW_15 (SPAdes) (version 2) ...
GCGACCGCGAAGATATACATGATGGAATGGTCCAGCGTTTCGCGGCTGGCCTTCGGGTCCATCTTCTGCGGATCGTTCGCGCCCGTGCCGATCACATAATGGGTGTGATGGCTGGTATGCAGCACGATCGACTTCACCTTGTCGAAATCCTTGATCTGCTTGCCCATGCGGAAGGCCAGATCGATCAGGGCCTGCGACTGGTATTCGGCCGAATGTTCCTTGGTATAGGTGTCCAGAATGGCGCGCTTGGCCTCGCCCTTTTCCGGCAGGGGCACGAAATATTCCGCCGTCGGGCCGGACAGGATCCAGGCGATCACGCTGTCCTCGCCTTCATAGATCGGGGAGGGGGCACCTTCGCCGCGCATGCAGCGATCCACCGCCTCGATGGCATTCTTGGCGGCATAAGCCGGGGCATAGGCCTTCCAGGACGAAATCTCGCCCTTGCGCGACTGGCGGGTGGACACCGTGGTGTGCAGGCCCTGCTGGATCGCCTGATAGACGATCTCCGTCGGCAGGCCCATCAGCGCGCCGACGCCACCGGCGGCCGACGGGCCGATATGGGCGATATGGTCGATCTTGTGTTCATGCAGGCAGATGCCCTTGACCAGATTGACCTGGATTTCATAGGCCGCCGCGATGGCGCGGATGACATCGGCACCCGATTTTCCCTTCTGCTGGGCAACCGCCAGCACCGGGGGAATGTTGTCGCCCGGATGGGAATAGTCGGCCGCCAGGAAGGTGTCGTGAAAGTCCAACTCGCGCACCGCGGTGCCATTGGCCCAGGCCGCCCATTCGGCGCAGACCCGGGTGGAGGAGGGCAGGCCGAACACCGTCGCCCCGCCGTCGCGCGGATGGGCCAGCGCCATTTCCCGCGCGCTGACCACAGGATGTCGGTTGACGGAGGCGATGGCGACGGACGCATTGTCGATGACGCGGTTGATGATCATGTCGACCACCTCGGGCTCCACCGCCACTGGATCGGTCGCGACCGAAGCCAGCTTCCAGGCCAGCTGATCCTCGCGGGCCAGATGCTCCTTGGACGGATAGACGCGGACCTTATGCTGCTTCATCTGGCATTCCTCCTGACAGGCGCGCCGCGCATTTGCCGGTTCAGCGCGGGCCATATGACTGCCATCCGGGATACGCCTCATCACCTTTTGCGTAAACAAAAACAGTGTTACAAAAATTGCAAGTTTCTCTCCGATATTGCTAAATTTGCAAAGAGCGAGGCGTCAGGCCCATGAAATCGAAAAACTTTGCCGGGGCCCGTCTGAAACGGCTGCGGGAAGAACGCAAGCTGACCCAGGCGGATATGGCAGTCCTGCTAGGGGTTTCGCCCGCATATCTGAACCAGATGGAGCATGACCGCCGCCCGGTGACCGAACGCGTTCTGGTCGCCCTGGCCGATAAATTCGCGCTCGACCCCAGATTGATTTCGGAGGCGAAGGAAGATCGGATCGCGGCCGATCTGGCGGAGGTGCTGCGCGATCCCGTGTTTCAGGGCAAGGCACCCGGCCTGCGCGGCGTAAAGCGCGATGTGGAAGCCGCCCCCGATCTCGCGGCCCGCACCCTGACGCTCTATGACGCCTATCGGCATCTACTGGACGATTACCGCCAGCTTGCCGACCGGGTGGCGGGGGATGAAACCCTGCGCGAATTGGAAGGCGTGCAATATCCGTATGAGGAGGTGCGCGACTTCGTCTATTTCCGCAACAACCATTTGGTGGAGTTGGACCAGGCTGCGGAGGAACTGGCCGCGCGGGAGGATTTTCGCATTGGCGACATGATGGACGATCTGACCGGCTATTTGTCGCGCCGCCATGGCATCCGGGTGGTGATCGCGCAGGAGGATATGCAGGCCGGCAGGCCACGCCCGCTGCGCCATTATCAGGAGGAGCGGCGAACCCTGGTGCTGTCCCCGCGTATCCTGGTCAACCGCAGGGCCTTCCACCTGGCCTATCAGCTTGGCCTGCGCGAATTCGGCCCCTTGATGGACCAGATCATCGCCGGGGCAAGTCTATCCAGCCCGGAATCCGATGCGGTGGCGCGGGTGGGGCTTGCCAATTACTTCGCTGGTGCCCTGCTGATGCCCTATGGTCGGTTTCGCGATACCGCGGAAGCGCTGCGCTATGATCTGGAAGCGCTGGAGGTGCGGTTCGGTGTCAGCTTCGAACAGATCTGCCATCGCATATCGACCCTGCAGCGCCCTGGGCAGGAGGGGGTGCCCTTCTATTTCCTGCGGGTGGATATCGCGGGCAATATATCGAAGCGCCATTCCGCGACGCCCTTCACCTTTGCCCGGGCCGGGGGAGCCTGTCCGCTCTGGAACGTGCATGCGGCCTTTTCCCAACCGGGCAGCATTCTGGTGCAATTGGCGCGCACGCCCGACGAGCGCACCTATCTATGCATCGCACGCACGGTCACCAAAGGCGGCGGCGGCTATATGGAGCCCCGGCGGCAATTCGCCCTCGGCCTGGGCTGCGAGGTAAAATACGCCCACCGGCTGATCTACAGCGCGGGCATGGATCTGACCGATTTATCCGCCGCCATTCCCATCGGGGCCGCCTGCCGCGTCTGCGAGCGGGCGAACTGCGCCCAGCGTGCCTTTCCCCCGATCAATCGCAGGCTGGTGGTGGACGAAAGCCGCAAGCGCTTCGCGCCCTATGAGTTCGAAGCAGGCTAACCCCTCGGCCCCATCTGCATCCGGCGGACCATCGCATCGAACAGCATGCGGCCGAGTTCCGACAACCCGCCCTTGGAAAACGCCTCCACATCGCTGGCAGCGCGCTGCCGCACCTCCCGCGTCAAGGCGATATCGGGGCCGGTAATGCTGCCGGCGGCCAGTTGCACCTCGCAGGCACGCTGCAGGGTCCACAGCCACATGAAGGCGGTTGGCAGATCGCTTCCGACCGCGACCACGCCATGATTGCGCAGGATCATCAACGGGCGGCCGCCCAGGGAGTGGACCATGCGCCCCATCTCGTCGCCATGGATCGTGATGCCTTCGAAATCATGATAGCCGACCCGGTCAAGCAGCTGTGCGCCGTAGAAACTGTCATGGCTCAACCCCGCTGCCTTCTGGGCGACAGCCGCGCAGGGGATGGTATGGGTATGCATCACGCAATGCGCATCGTCGCGTGCGGAATGCACGGCTGCATGCAGCACGAAGCCCGCTGGATTGGTCTTGTATGGGCTGTTGTCGATGGGAACGCCGTTCAGTCCGACCCGGACCAGATTGTCCGCCGTCACCTCCGCATAGTGCAGGCCGAACGGATTGACCAGATAGCTGCGAGGCTCGCCCGGCAGGCGCAGGGAAATATGGTTGAAGATGCCTTCGCTCCAGCCCAGCCAGTCGAACAGCCGATAGCACTGTGCCAGTTCCTCCCGAAGTCGTTCCTCAGATTGGGAATTGGGCATGTGGCCTAAGCCTTTCTATTTGCTCTATCCGCCGCGATGGTCGCCCGCGCCAGGATGGCGAGGGCTCGGAGTATTGGGGTAGTCAGGCCCTTGATTGCACCGAGTTCCACGATGGCGTCAATGATGGCGTCCAGTTCCAGCGGGCGGCCATAGTCGCGGTCCTGCAGCATGGACAGGCGCACCGGCCCCAGGCCACGCCCCAGATCCATCCGGGCGTCCAGATCCATGGTCAGCGAGGAGCCCCAGGCCTGTGCCACGGCGGCCGCTTCGGCCATGACATCGCGCGCCAGGCTGCGCAGCCCCGGCTCGCCATAGATCACATCCGGCGTCTGCCCGGTGATGGCGGCAATCGGGTTGGCAGCCGCATTGCCGAGCAGCTTGGTCCAGATCGCCGCACGGATATTGTCGGTCTCCTCCACCTGCATTCCACCGGCCAACAGGCTCTCCGCCAGGGCATGCAGGCGCGGCGAAACCGTGTTGTCGGGCTCGCCCAGGATCAGACGCCTGCCATGTCCCAGCCGCACGGCACCCGGCGCGGTCAGGGCGGCGGCGAAATGGATGACGCAGCCGATGACGCGATCCGCCTGGATCGCCGCCTCGATCATGCCATCGCGGTCCAATGACTGCAGCCTGCGCCCGGCATCCGGCCCCGTCACACCCTGGAAATACCACCAGGGAATTCCGTTCAGCACGGCAACCACCGGCGTATCGGCTTTCAGCAGGGGGGCGATGGTCGGAGCGAGGGTGGCCAGGGACGGGCTTTTGACGCAGAGCAGGACCCAGTCCTGCGGCCCGAGCTCTGCCGGGTCGGCAGAGGCGAAGAGGCGCAGATGGCGAATGTCCTCGCCATTGTCGAAGGCAAGCCCATCCCGCTGGATGGCATCCAGATGGGCTCCGCGCGCCAGCAGCGAGACCTCGGCACCCGCGCGGTCCAGCGCGTCGGCCAGAACCGCGCCGACGGCACCGGCACCGACTACGGCGATCTTCTTTCCAGACATGGGGGCAGTCATGCCTGATCCGCCACGGCAAGCCCGGCAGCGGCCTCAATACAGGCCATCACGGTGTCATGATCCGAAAGCTGGTTCATCAACAGCAAGATGAGAGAATCCTTGAATAGGTCGAGTTGTGTTTCATCCAGGTTTTCCATCGCGGACAGCAAGGCCGCATGCACGATGTCCGGCTTGGATAGGGTGGGCTCCGTGGTGAAGGGCATCCGTCATCTCCTGCCAAGACAGTGGTCGCGCAGATTACGCAGACTGTTGTCGTCCGGCGCTTCCAGGCGGGCACAGATGTGGTCGTCCGGGCGCAGCAGCAGGGCCTGTCCGGGCACGAGGCCGAGACGCTGGGCGATCGCCCCATCAGCGTCGGGGCAGCGCGGCAGGTCACCCTTACCCTCACCAAGGATGAGGCAATGAATCGCGGGATCGTCCCCGGCCAATGCCGCCAGCCTCGCCTCCATGTCCGGTGCAGGGGCACCGTACAGGATGACCCGGAAGCTGCCGCGTGCGGGAAATCGGTCGAGCAGGGTGTCACCGTCGCGCAGCCGGATATCATCCAGGGTTCTTCCATCCTGCGCGATCCAGTCCGACGGCGGATAGGCATAGGGATCGGACAGGCGGCCCGTATTCACCAGGGGGCGGGCAAAGGCATAGTTCCGGGCGAGCGCCAGGATCGCCCTCCGCAATCCGGCTTCCGCCTTGCTGCGCGGCGCCATGAAGCGGCTGGACCGGCGGGTAATGGCGATATTGTGCAGGGCGGCTGGGCGCCGCTCCTGCGAATAGCTGGTCAGCAGGGCGTCGGGAGCCTGCCCGTTCAACACGCTTACCAGCTTCCAGGCCAGGTTTTCGGCATCCTGGATGCCGGAATTGCCGCCGCGCGCCCCGAAGGAGGAGAAGGCGTGCGCCGCATCGCCCGCGAAGAACAGGCGTCCGTGCCGGAAATCATCAATCACCTGGGTGTAGTAGGTCCAGGGCACGATGGAAACGGCTTCGATCTGCGCCGGCTCGGGAAACACCGCCCGCGCGCGGGCCATGGCACGCTCCGGCGCCGCCTCGGCCCTGATGTCACGCTCCTCGCCGATCTGGAAATCCAGCCGCCAGACCTCGTCGGCCATCTTGTGCTTCCACAGGCCTTTTCCCGCGTTGAAATCCGCCTCGACCCAGGTCATGCGTTCTTTGGGCCCTTCGGGCAGTCCCTTCACCGCGACATCGGTGATGCACCAATGATCGCGATAGGCTTCGCGATGTGGATCAAGGCCAAGGGATTCCCGCACCGGGGAATGCACCCCATCACAGGCGATGGCCCAATCCGCTTCCACCATGTACGCACCGTCTGGCGTTTCCACCTGAAATGCCACATGGTCGGACGCAAGTGTCGTTGCCACGACCTTGTTCTTCCAGCGGATTTCCGTCAGTCCCAGCTCCTGCAGGCGATCAACCAGGAACCATTCGACATAATATTGCTGCAGGTTGACGAAGGGAGGATTGGCCGCAAGGAGATCCTGCGCCAGGTCAAAGGCATAGAGCTCTCCGCTTACATCCAGCACCCGCCCCACGCTCCAGGTCACGCCCTTGTCGCGCATGCGCTGGCCGATGCCCAGCCGGTCGAATATCTGCAGGGATTTCCGTGCATAGCAGATGCCGCGGCTGGCCGCGCCGCGTACACCGATCGTGTCATCCTCGTCGAGAACGACCGAGGCAATGCCACGGCAGGCCAGATCGCAGGCCAGCGTAAGCCCGACGAGGCCAGCGCCGACAATGACGACACGATGGCGGATCACGCGGCCTTCGTGCTGCTCCAAGGATGGGTGATAGTCGAAACGTGGCAATTGCCGCCGTGCGAGATCCATGTCCGAAACACCGTAATGCGATTATTCGGCTGCTTGGCTGCGGCGGCGCGTCTTCTCTTTCGTCCAGACATCCAGATGACTATGCGCCTCGCTGCGGAAGCGGTCGATTTCGCCCGGGGCATCACATTTCCAGGACAGTTCCAGACGGATACCGTTCGGATCGAAGAAATAGATCGACTGGATGAAATGATGATCGGTTACCCCCAGGACCTCCACGCCGCCTTCCTGCAGGCGTGTCTTAGCGGCCAAAAGCTCCGCCTCGCTCGGCACCTCGAAGGAGATGTGCTGCACCCAGGCCGGGGTGTTGGGTGAGGGGACCGATGCCTCGTCATCGCCCAGATCGAAGAAGGCGATGAACGACCCGTCCGCCAGTTCGAAGAAGATATGCACATAGGGGCAATATTCGCCCGTGGACGGCACATGGTCGGCCTTGATCACATGGGCGAGCGGTAGGCCCAGAACGTCTTCATAGAAGGCGCGCGTCTCCTCCGCATCGCGACAGCGCCAGGCCACGTGATGCAGACCCTTGACCGTGAATGGAACCTTCGCCATGGCTTTCCCCCCAACTGGTTTTGGTTTGGCGCATATCGGACGCCTTTCTAATGTCAGCTTGCATCCTGCCCGGCGAGGCTGTCCAGCCTGATGGTTGGCAGCCCTTGCGGGATGCGGGCTTTCGCTATCAAACGACGTAAGGAGTACCAGCCTTGGACGTGTTGCTGATCGGTTACGGCGCCATCGCCGGCCATGTCGCCCGCAGCTTGAAGAATGATCCGGATATCCGTATCGCCTATGTGATGGCGCGCAAGGGCAGGGAAGAAGCCGCGCGTCAGGCCGTCGGCGATGGCCCCGTGATTCTGACCGATCTGGCCGAGTTGACCGAAACGCCGGATGTCGCGCTGGAGGCGGCGGGCCATGCCGGGCTGATGGAACATGGACCCGCCATCCTGAAGCGGGGTATCGATCTGGGCATCGTGTCGATCGGCGCCATGGCCGATGACGTGCTGGCGGCGACGCTGAATCTGGCCGCACGCGAAAGCGGGGCCCAGGCCATTCTGCTGCCGGGTGCCATCGGTGCGGTGGATGCGCTGGCCGCCGCCAAACAGGGCGGGCTTACCCGCGTCACCTATCAGGGGCGCAAGCCGCCGCTGGGCTGGCAGGGTTCGCCGGCGGAGGGGAAGGTCGACCTCCAGACCCTGACCGAACCCTTCCTGCATTTCGAAGGCACGGCGCGGCAAGCGGCACTGGCCTATCCGAAGAATGCCAATGTCGCAGCTACGGTGGCGCTGGCGGCCCTGGGGCTGGACCAGACAAGGGTGGAGCTTTGGGCGGACCCGTCCACCAAGGGCAACACCCATGTGATCGAAGCGGAAGGCGCCTTCGGAGTGCTGCGCTTTGAAATCACCGGCAACCCATTGCCGGATAATCCAAAAACCTCCGCACTTACAGCATTATCTGCGCTGCGTTTCCTGCAGAATCGGGCGGGTCCGATCGCGGTGTGATTCTGCCTTGGCCGGGCGGGACGAACCCTGTCCGGCCGATCCGGGAGCTCCTGTATTTTTCCAGGGTTTCCCGGATAATTCCCTGTTTAACCTATTGAAAATAAATATAATTATAGTAATTTCTGAGGTGGTTTGATCGAAACATCAAATACTTCATTATTTTCTTTAAATATCAACGTTATAAGCTGATATGGTCCAGGCGTGGCAGCCGAAGCGGCAGGTGATCCCGTCCCATTGGCAGCGCTTAGGAGCATCCGGCCCCCTCATGTTTCGAGACACCGCTATCGCGGTTCCTCAACATGAGGGTGTTTGTCGGAAGTTGCAGCTATCTTTTCATGTGGGCGCGCAGGGCCATCGCACGGGGCGGGGCGGTCGCGTCCTTTCTGTCCGCACGCGGAAAAGTTTCCGGCCCTCCCTCATGTTTCGAGGTGCCGCCAGCGCGGCTCCTGAGCATGAGGGAGAGCGGAAGTTACGGCAGAGAATCAAACCGGCCCGAGCTTGCCCGGATTGAGCAGGCCGTAGGGATCGGCCTCGCGCTTGAAGGCGGGCTGGTCGGCATCGACCCGCTTCCAGCCGGCATCGGACAGGCGATAGGAATGCGGATCACTGACCCCGATCTGCATCGCTTCGCATGCCGCGATGATCTCCCGCAATCTTGCTTCCGTCGTGTAGCGGACCAGGGGCAGGGCGGTGCAGGTCACGCGCCCAAAACGTCGCTGGAATTCCAGATGCAGCAGCATCTCGTCGCCGAAATGGGCTGCGGCCTTGTCCACCTGTTCCAGATTGATCCCGGGCAGGAAGCGGAGTTGCAGATAGGTGAAGCTCTTGTCATGCTTCAGCGCGTTCAGCGTGGTGTGGTTCCAGGCGAACTCGTAAAGCGGCGGCATTTCGGTATGGGCGAAGGCGGCGGCATCCGTTTCCTTCGGATCGCGCGCGAAGAACAGCTCGCCGCCATGGGCCGCGACGTGGTCATCGAAGGCGGCCAGCGCGTTGGCATCGACCAGCACCAGCGCCACGGCCTTGCCGGGCGGAATCATGCCCGCCAACTCCCCCAGATAGGGGCCGATGCGCGGGTCATGCACGGTCAGCAGTTTCTTGGCCACCTGGTCCATCTCGCCCAGTGCCTGCGCGAAGCGGGCAGCCGCGGACAGGCTGTCGAAAGCAATCGCGCGCTCGCACCAGGGCAGGGCAGGCGCGGTCGGCATTTCCACCGCCGTGACGATTCCGTTCAGGCCGTAGGCATGCACCACCTTGCGCACATCCAGGCCTTTCAATTCGATCACGCGGGGGTTTTCCTCCACGGTCACCACGCGTGCGCCCAGCACGGCGCCCGGATCGCCCAGCTGGCCATAGGTGATGGCCCCGGCCCCCGTGGCCCCGCCGCAGACGAAACCGCCGATGGATGCCGTGCGGCGGGTGGAGGGGAAAAGCCGCAACTCCCAGCCCTGCATACGCAGATCGCGGTCGATATCGGACATGCGGGCCCCGGCCTGGATGCGGGCCCGCCCGGGGGAAACCTCCTCGATCGCGTCCAGCCCCGTCATGTCCAGCACGATGCCGCCTTCCAGCGGCACGGCCTGACCGTAATTGCCGGTACCGCCGCCCCGGATGGTGACGGGAATGCGCCGTCTGGCGGCCAGGGCCGCCACCGCGATCACATCGGCCTCGTCGCGCGGCAGTACGACCAGATCGGCGATCATCGGGTCCAGCAGCGGTTTCAGGATCGGGCTGAACCAGTAGAAATCGCGGCTTTTGCGCTTCAGGACGGGTTTGTCGGCGGACCAGGGAATATCACCCAGCTCCACCTTGACGGCTTCCCAGTCGATGGCGGCGGAAGGCGCCTGTGCGTCTACGATCATCTCTGTCTTACCCTTGGGGCTGGCCAATACCGTCCAGCCCGCCACGCGTGGCCCAGCCGGTCACCCGCCGTTCCAGGATATTGGCGAGGTAGTACATCGCCACCCCCATCACGGCCGTGACCGCCGCGCCCGCGAACACCAGATCGAAGGCGAAACGCGAGGCGGCGACCTGGACCAGATTGCCGATGCCGGTATTGGAACCGACGGTTTCGGAGATGATTGACCCGACGAAGGCCGTCGGCAAGGCGATCTTCAGCGAGGCGAAGAAATAAGGGGCAGAGCGCGGCAGGCCGATTTTCAGAATGATATCGCGTTTCTTGGCACCCAGGGCGCGCATCACATCGCGCAGTTCCGGTTCCATGGTGGCAAGGCCGGTTGCCACATTCACCGCGATCGGGAAGAAGGAGATCAGAAAGGCCGTCACGATGGCCGGCACGGTACCGATGCCCCACCAGATGATGAAGATGAAGACGAACACCACCTTGGGCACGGAGTTGAAACCGATCAGCAGCGGATAGAGCGAGGAATAGACCACCCGGCTGGCGCCGATGGCGATGCCGATCAGCACCCCGCCGATCACGGCAAAACCGAACCCGGCCAGCGTGGTGAACAGGGTCTGGCGGGCGTTCAGCAGAATGCCATCCCAGTATTTCACGATGGCCAGGAAAATGGCGGAAGGGGCAGGCAGGATGAAGGGTCGGATGGAGAACAGCTCCACCGCCAGTTCCCACACCGCGATGATCGCGATCAGGGTCAGGATCGGCGCATAGGCCTCTGGCCGGAAACGTTTCTTCGGGGCCTCGTCCTCGAAGTCATCCTCGGGGGCGGGGCTGGCTTTGTCGGCGCTGGTCATGGCTCAAAGGTCCTGCGGCTTGTCGGCGCGCGCCTGGGAAATGAACTCGCGCAGCTCGTGATACAGCTCAGTGAATTTCGGATCGAAGGTCATGTCCAGCGTCCGGGGGCGTGGGAAGGGCGACACGCGCTCGGCCACGATGCGGCCGGGCCGGTTCGACATCACCACGATCCGGTCGGCCAGGAAGATGGCCTCGCGCAGATCATGGGTGACCATGATCACCGTCGGGCTGGTGCGCAGCCACAGGGTCTGCAACACCTCCCACAGTTCTTCCTTGGTGAAGGCATCCAGCGCGCCAAAGGGCTCGTCCAGCATCAGCAGGGAAGGTTCATGCACCAGGGCTCGGCAGAGCGAGGCGCGCTGCTGCATGCCGCCCGATAGCTGCCAGGGATATTTCTTCGCAAAACCCTTCAGCCCGACGAGGTCGAGCAAAGCCAGTGCGCGTTCCTCATACTCCTTGCGGTGAGAGCGCAGGCGCGAACGGTGCGGCTCCACGATCTCCAGCGGCAGCATTATATTGCCCAGCGTCCGGCGCCAGGGTAGCAGGGAGGAGTTCTGGAAGGCCATGCCGACGAAGTTCAGCGGGCCGGTCACTTCCTGCCCATTGACGATCACCGCGCCCTTGCCTGGCGGCCATAAGCCGGTGACGACCTTCATCAGGGTGGATTTGCCGCAGCCCGACGGGCCGACCACGGCGACGAATTCACCCTTCTTCACCTTGAAGGAGCAATCCTTCAGCGCCAACGTCCCGCCCGATCCGCCATAGCGCAGCCAGACCCGGTCCAGATCGACCAGCGGCGGCTCCGGCGCATGATCCATCAGCTTGGCGGGGGCAAGGTCATCCAACATCGGCACATCCTTGTCGTGGAACGGCACACTGAACAGAAAAACAGGAGGGACGGGCCCCTTCTGGAGGAGGAAAGGAGCCCGTCCGGCCCGGCCCCGTTACTGCAACATCATATCGGCCTTGGGCGGCAGATAGCTGTCGACATAGACATCGGCCACCTTCAGCGGCGCCAGCTTGTAGACCTTCAGGATGTCGTCGATATTCGACTGCATGCGGGCATTGTCGACCGCACTGACGCCATTGGCCTTGGCAGCCGGCGTGGCGATCAACTCGTCCATGGTCAGCTTCAGGCGGCCGGTTTCCAGCGGCACATCGGTGAGCGGCTCCTGTTCCTTCAGGGCGACGATGGCGGCATCCGGATTGGCCAAGGTGGCCTGGATGCCCTTCACCATGGCGCGGATCGTGCCCGTCACCAGCTTGGGATTGGCTTCCGCGAAGGCCTTGGTGGTGTGCATGCCGGTCGAATACAGCTTCGCGCCATAATCGGCATAGCGGAACAGCTTGATATCCTTGCCTTCCTCGAGCCCCAGCGCCTTCAGGCCGAAGACGGTGGAGGTGACGAAGCCGGTAATGCCATCCGCCTGCCCCTGGGCCAGCATGGGTTCGCGCAGTTCGGGCTTCACCGAAAGCCAGCTCACCTTGGCCATGTCGATGCCCGTCGCTGCGGCGAAAACGGGGAAGAGCTGGCGCCCGGCGTCGAAATCCGGCGCGGCCAGGGTCTTGCCTTCGAAATCCTTCGGCGTCTTGATCGGGCCGTCGGCCTTGACGGCGGCTACCAGCGGCGAGCCTTCATAGAGCACGGCCACGGTCATGACGCCGGAGGTCGGGTTTTCCGCCTTGAATTTGATCACGGCGGACATGTCGCCCTGGCCCATGTCATAGGTGCCGGCGGCCAGATCGACCGGAACACGGCCGGAGCCGAAGCCTCGATTAAGCTCGATATCAATCCCTTCGGCTTCGAAATAGCCCAGCTTCTTGGCCAGCAGCGCTGGCGCCTGCGGTCCCTGCCAGGCCCAGTCCATGGTAAAGCGCAGCTTGGTAAGGTCCGCCGCCGCGGCCGGCTGGGCCAGGCCCGCGGCAAACGCGCCGAAAGCGGCCGCCGCCATAAGGCCCCGGCGGAAGAACAACGATGACGTCATGGGGAAAGCCTCCTGATCTTTGCGTTCTCTTGCAGCCGCACAGCATGCGTCCGGCTTGTGCAATGCAATCAGCAAGCCTCATACCAAGGGGTGGTTGGGTTGGGGTCCCCTGCGACATAACGCCCGGAACCTGCCTTTTTATGACGCTAAAACAATGTGATAATGCGTGACGCTGACTGTGAACCAAAGGGCTCCCGCCCAGCCAGGCCGGGCGGGCTTCAGTGTGCGGTGCACAAAAACAAGGCGCCGGGGGAGCGGCGCCTAAAGATTGATCAGATGACTGTTCCCGTCATGCGACAGGCTGGTATCCGGTCATCTTCCCTGGGTTGAGAAGGCCATGCGGATCCACCACCCGTTTGAAGGAAAGCTGGTCGCCGGGCACCCGCTTGTGACGCGATCCATCCTCCAGCGTGTAGACATGCGGGTTGGCGACCGGGATATCATGCGCCTCATGCGTATCGATGATCTCCCGGATGCGCTCAGCGCTCTGGAAGGGGATCAACTGCGCGCCATTGGCCGCCAGTTCGCCGTCATAGCGGATATATTCCAGGCGCAGCATGACCTCGTCGCCGAAGATGTCGATCATCCTGGCGATCTTGTCATTCATGTCCGGCCCGGCGAACAGGGTTTGCAGATAGGTCAGGGATTTGTCGCGCTTCCTGGCATGCAGCGTGGCGTGGCCCCAGCTGTACTCATAGATGGGCACAGCCTCGGGATCGTCTTCCATGCTCGCGGAATCGTGGTCATAGGCGATGGCACTGCCGAAACTCCGCGCCAGTGCGCGCACGGCTTCCAGATGGGCTGGGTCGATCATGGTGAGGACGGAGTTTTGGCCGGCCAAGGCAGCTTCCAGCGTCTCGAAGCTCTCGGCGATGCGGTGATGGGCGACCGAAACCAGCTTCTTGCGGATGGTGCCGTCCCCGGCCAGGGCGGTGGCGAAGCGGACCGCCTGCATCTTGTCTTCGAATGGCAGGGCAACATCGCGCCAGAGCGGGGCGGGCGATAGCGGCAATTCCACCTCGGTGACGATGCCGGTGGTGCCATAGGTGCGGTTGACCAGGGCGGCGTCCGGGCCGCGCAGTTCCAGGATGCGCGGCTCCTCCTCCATCGTCACCACACGGGCGGCGACCAGATTGCCCGGCTCGCGCAACCCGCCATAGGTGACCGACCCAACCCCGCCTGATCCGCCGGTGAAATAGCCGCCAATGGTGGCGGTGCGCTTGGTGGACGGATGCATGCGCAACTCCACCCCCAGCTTCCGTGCCTCCTGATCCAGATGCAGGATGCGATGGCCGGCCTGGGCGCGAACCCCATCCGGCTTGATCCAGACCAGCCGATCCAATCCGGTCATGTCCAGGACGACGCCGCCATAGAGCGGAACGCCCTGGCCATAGGTGCCCGATCCCGCGCCGCGTACCGTCAGGGGAATGCGCAGCTTCGTACAGGCCCGGGCAACGGCGATCACCTGCTCCTCCGTCTCCGGCTGGGCGACCAGATCGGCGGTCTTGTGCTTCAACTGCTCGTTCAGTATCGGGCTGAACCAGAAGAAATCCCGCGATTTCCGCTTCACAAGCGCAGGATCATCAAAGACGGGAACACCGGCTGTCATCGCCTTGAAGGCATCCAGATCATACCGCTTGGCCAGATGATGTGGCCTCCACTCGCTCATGGCGGATTGCTCCCGCTTGGGGTTCCTGACGAACGCGCTTCCTTGCAATGCGGGGACCAAAGCTGGAGCCGCGATCTGCTGCGCATTTCAGACATCGCCATTTCTGCGCCGCACAAATTTTCATCATCTCATGATATGTCTTTGCGGAATTGCACATTTCGTATTCAGTCGGCTAGGTCTGAGTGCACGAAACCCATGGTTTCTGGCGGCACGGGGCTTGCTAATGCGAAGGCAAGTCCTCGAATGACAGTCCGTGAGCAACACGGCGGCCGATAGGGCGCGGCACCCGTATTTCGCCAGGGAATGGGCGAATCCGCGCGCGGGGGACAGAACTCGATCCGGGTGCACCGACCACCCGCCTCAGGAGGGCTGTTCCATGCTGGCTACAAACCACCCCGTATTGCGGCGCTTCTGGTATGCGCTGGCACCGATGTCCAAGCTGGAGGCGGGGCCGTGGGGCACCACACTTCTGGGCACGCCGCTGGTGCTGTGGCTGACACCGGAAGGCAAACCCGCCGCGTTGATCGACCGCTGCTGCCACCGCACCGCCAAGCTGTCCATCGGCTGGGTCGACAAGGAAGCGGGTGGCATTGCCTGCGGCTATCATGGCTGGACCTTCGACGCCTCGGGCAAATGCATCCGCATCCCGCAATGGAAGGATCAGTCGCGCGAGATCAGCTTCGGGGTCGAAGCCTTCCTGTGCGAGGAGCGCTATGGCTATGTCTGGGTCTGCCTGGACAAGGAGCCGGTCGCGCCGATTCCTGATATTCCAGAGGCTTCCGACCCATCCTTCCGCCAGATCCATGAGTTCCACGAGGTCTGGCATTCGCCGGGCCTGCGCATCATGGAGAACAGCTTCGACAACGCCCACTTCTCCTATGTGCATCGCGAGAGCTTCGGCATCATTGAGGATCCGGAACCGGCCCGCCTGACCATTGATCCGATTGATCATGGCTTCGAGATGCGGACCGTGGTTCCGGTCAAGAATCCCGATCAGCAGAAGAAAAATCTGGGCATCGCGGAGGAGTTCACGGTCCGGAACTATACCAAGACCTTCTGGCTGCCATTCTCGCGCAAGATGCGGGTCGATTACCCAAACGGGCTGGTGCACATCATTGTCACCTGCACCGCGCCCGTTGATGATCGCTCCTCGCTGGTCTGCCAATTCGTCTATCGCAACGATACGGAAGCCGATGCCCCCGCCGCCGGCGTGATCGCCTTCGACCGCCAGGTAACGCATGAGGATCAGGCGGTACTGGAAAACTGCGAATACGATGTGCCGCTGGAACTGGCCTCGGGCCGGGAATTCCATATGCCGTCCGACCGTCCGGGGCTGGAGATGCGCCGCATGCTGAAGGCGCTGCTGGCCGCCCATGGCGAGACGGAGACGGGGCCGGTTTTGGAGCCAGCCGCGGCAGCGGAATAGCGTTCCGGACAAGGAGGGAGGCATGCTCGTCACAAAACACCCGGTGCTGCGACGCTTCTGGTACGCGCTTGCGCCACTGTCCAAGCTGGAGGCGGGGCCCTGGGGCACCACGCTCTTGGGTACGCCGCTGGTTCTGTGGCTGACGCCGGAAGGCAAACCCGCCGCCCTGATTGACCGCTGCTGCCATCGCACCGCCAAGCTGTCCATCGGCTGGGTCGACAAGGAAGCGGGTGGCATTGTCTGCGGCTATCACGGCTGGACCTTCGACGCCTCGGGCAAATGCATCCGCATCCCACAATGGAAGGACCAGTCCCGCGAGATCAGCTTCGGGGTCGAAGCCTTCCTGTGCGAGGAGCGTTATGGCTATGTCTGGGTCTGCCTGGACAAGGAGCCGGTCGCGCCGATTCCTGATATTCCAGAGGCTTCCGACCCATCCTTCCGCCAGATTCATGAGTTCCACGAGGTCTGGAACGCGCCGGGCCTGCGTATCATGGAGAACAGCTTCGATACGGCCCATTTCTCCTATGTGCATCGCGAAAGCTTTGGCATCATCGAAGAGCCGGAAATTCCGGCCCAGAGCCTGGAACCGATGGAGCACGGCTTCTTCCTGCGCACCCTGGTGCCAGTGAAGAACCCGGAACAGCAACGCAAGAACCTGGGCATGGCGGAGGAGCGCACGACGCGCGACCTGCAGAATTATTTCTGGATGCCGTTCTCGCGACGCATGCGCCTGGACTATCCAAACGGGGTGACCCACACCATCGTGACCTGCACGGCGCCGGTCGATGACCGTTCCTCCATCGTCTGCCAGTTCGCTTTCCGCAACGATACGGAGGCGGAGGCTCCCGCAGCCGGCGTGATCGCCTTCGACCGGCAGGTCACCAATGAGGACCGGGTGGTACTGGAAGCCTGCGAATACGATGTGCCGCTCGACATCGCCTCCGGGCGCGAATTCCATATGTCCGCTGACCGGCCGGGCATCGAGATGCGCCGCATGCTGAAGGCGATGTTCGCCGCCCATGGCGAAAGCGAAGACGAAAGCCCGGCCCTGGCTGCCGAATAAGACACAGAACAAGACCGACCATCCGACCGAGGATCGAACCCATGCTCGTGACCAAGCAACCCGTCCTGCGCCGTTTCTGGTATCCCGTCATTCCGGTTGACCAGTTTGGGGATGGCCCCAGGCCCTTCACCCTGCTGGGGGAGGCGCTGGCTGTCTGGATCGATGCGGATGGTATGGCCCATGCCGTGCAGGACCGCTGCTGCCACCGTTCCGCCAAGCTGTCGGAAGGCTGGACCAATGCGGAAACCGGCAGCATCGTCTGCCCGTATCATGGCTGGGAATATAACGGCACCGGGGCCTGCACCCGCATTCCGCAATGGAAAGACCAGGAGCGGGAGATCAAGTTCCGGATTACCGCCTTCAAGACGGAAATCCGCTATGGCTATGTCTGGGTCTGCCTGTCGGACGAGCCCCTGCAACCCATTCCGGAGATCGACAATGTCGATCTGCCCGGCTTCCGCCTGATCCAGCAATTCTATGAAATCTGGAAATGCGCCGGGCTGCGGCTGATGGAAAACAGTTTCGACAACGCCCATATCGCCTTCGTGCATCGCAATTCCTTCGGCATCATTAAGGAGCCGGAGCCGCCGACCATGACGCTGGAGGAAAACGCGCAGGGGCTGGTGATGCGTTCGGAAGTGCCGGTACAGAACAATGCGCTGCAGATGAAAAATCTGGGGCAGGAGGGGCAGGCCCGCACGGTGCGGCACATCACCTCCACCTGGTATCTGCCCTTCGCGCGGCAGACGCATATCCGCTACCCTAACGGGCTGATCCATGCCATCGTTACCATCGCGACGCCGGTGGATGACAGGACGTCGCAGGTCGTGCAGTTCTGCGTGCGCAACGACACCGAGGAACAGGCCAGGGCGGAAGACATCAACGCCTTTGACCGGCAGGTCACGGAAGAAGACCGTCAGGTTCTGGAATCGACCGAATTCGACGTGCCGCTGCGCATCGATTCCGGCCGCGAGTTCCATATGCCGTCGGACCGGCCCGGTATCCTGATGCGCAAGCAGATTCTGGCATTGTTGCACGAACATGGCGAAGATGACGTGACCCTGTATCAGAAGGACCGAATGGCGGAGGCTGCCGAGTGAGTGTGTTTGCGACGATCAATGCCCTGGACCGGGCGGGTTTCCTGGATGCCTTCGGTCATGTGTTCGAACACAGCGCCTGGGTGATGGAAGGGGCCTGGGAACATCGCCCCTTTGCCGACGAAGCAGCACTGGTGGCGGCGATGCAGGCCAGCGTCGATGCAGCACCGGAGGAACTTCGTCTGGCGTTGCTGCGTGCCCATCCCGATCTGGCCGGCAAGGCCGCGCGGGCCGGGGATCTGACGCTCGATAGCTATAAGGAACAGACCGGGGCGGGGCTTGATCGGTTGAGCGAGGAAGAATATGGGCGCTTCCACACCATGAACGAGGCCTATAAGGCCAAGTTCGGCTTTCCTTTCATCATCGCCGTCAAGGGGCTGAACAGGAACGATATTCTGGCGGCCTATGCGACCCGGCTGGACAATGCGCGCCCGGTGGAGTTCGAAACGGCTCTGACCCAGGTAAAGAAGATCGCGGGCTTTCGTCTGGCCGATGCGCTGGCCGTCATCGCAAATGGAAAGGCTGCGTGATGGGTACGCTTTCCACACATGTGCTCGACACCATGCATGGCCGTCCGGCGGCGGGCATGGCGCTGCGGCTGTACCGGGCGGGGGAGGCGGCCCCGATCCGTTCGCTTGTCACCAACCAGGACGGCCGGACGGAAGGGCCACTTCTGTCGGCGGAGGAGATGGAAGCAGGCTCCTACCGGCTGGAATTCGAGGTCTCAGCCTATTACCGGGCGCATGGGGTGCAACTGCCCGATCCTCCTTTCCTGGATGTGGTGGATATCCGTTTCGGGATTGCCCGGCCGCAGGACAAATATCATGTGCCGCTGCTGGTCAGTCCCTGGAGCTATTCCACCTATCGCGGCAGTTGACCATAGGGTCAAAAATAGGCCCAGAATATCAAACCGGCAGGATGGGTCAGAAGAACGGGGCGAGGCGAAGATAAGACGATGGGCGAGATCAGGTTTCTGCTGAATGGGGAAGAGCGCCGGGTCACCGATCCGTCGCCGACCCTGACCCTGTTGGACTGGCTACGGCTGGATGCGCGCCGGACCGGCAGCAAGGAAGGCTGCGCGGAAGGCGATTGCGGCGCCTGCACGGTGGCGCTGGGCGATCTGGATGCCGGCGATGGCCTGCAATGGAAGGCGGTCAATTCCTGCATCGCCCTGCTGGGCCAGGTCGATGGCAAGGCCGTACTGACGGTGGAAGGCCTGTCGCAGGATGTCGAGGCCCAGCATCCGGTCCAGGATGCGCTGGTGCGTCACCATGCCAGCCAATGCGGCTTCTGTACGCCAGGCTTTACCATGAGCCTGTTCGCTTTCCAGGAAAGCGGCCCGGTCAGCGATGGGGATGAAGCAATCCATGACGCGCTGGCGGGCAATCTGTGCCGCTGCACCGGCTATCGCCCGATTGTCGATGCCGCGCGCGAAATCGCCACCGCGCCGCTGGTCGATGCCGGGCTGGCCCAGGCTGAATATATCCAAGCGCTCAAGGCCTTGCGGCGGGATGATGCGGTTTCGCTGCAGCGGGATGGCCGCAGCTTTCATGCCCCGCGCAGCGCTGCGGAACTGGCGGAGTTGTTCGCCCGCCACCCCAAGGCGCGCCTGCTGGCGGGCGGTACCGATCTTGGTCTGGAAGTGACCAAGCTGAACCGCAAGCTCGATACCGTGATCTGGCTGGGGGCCTGCGATGATCTAAAAGGGATCGCGGTCACACCGGAGCATATCGAGATCGGGGCGGCGGTGACCTATGAGGAAGCGCTGCCCGTTCTCGGCGAGGACTTCCCGAGTTTCGCCACCCTGATCCGGCGCATCGGCTCGCGCCAGATCCGCAATCACGGCACGCTGTGCGGCAATATCGCCAATGCCTCCCCGATTGGCGACACGCCGCCGGCCTTGATCGCGCTGGGGGCGGAGGTGGTCCTGGGTCGGGGCAATGCCCTGCGCAGCCTGCCGCTGGAGGAATTCTTCCTCGACTATCGCAAGACGGCGCTGGCGGAAGGGGAGTTCATCGCCGCCATCCGCATCCCGCGCGCCGATCCGGCCGACCTGTTCCGGACCTATAAGATTTCCAAGCGCTATGATCAGGATATCAGCGCGGTCTGCGCCGCCTTTCGCCTGACGCTGGAAGGCGGTCAGGTGCGCCAGGCTCGCATCGCCTATGGCGGCATGGCGGCAACACCGCTGCGCGCCCGTGCCCTGGAGGAGGCTTTGATCGGCAGGGCCTGGACCTTGGCTACCGCCCGCAGCCTGGGCGAGGCGGCCGAGAAAGCCTTCCGCCCGCTCAGCGATTTCCGCGCCAGCGCCGCCTATCGCGCCAAGGTCGCCGGTACGCTGTTCGAACGGCTGTATCGCGATCAGGCCGGCGAAGCGATGGAGGTGGTGGGGCTATGACCGAACCCAAGCAGAAATCCGACAGCTTCGGCCCGATCATCGGCGGTGTTGGGCAATCCGTTATCCATGACAGTGCACGCAAACATGTATCCGGGGCCGCGATCTATATCGACGACATGGCCGAACCGCCGGGCACCCAGCATCTGTTCCTGGTCAAATCGCCCAAGGCGCATGCGCGCATCCTGTCCATCGATGTTTCGGCGGCGCTGGCGGCGCCAGGCGTCAATGCCGTGCTGATAGCGGCCGATATTCCCGGCCAGAACGACATTTCCCCCATCGGCAAGGGCGAGCCCGCCCTGGCGGAAGGCGTGGTGGAGTATATCGGCCATCCGGTCGCGGTGGTGGCGGCCGACAGCATGGCCCAGGCCCGCGATGCGGCCGATCTGGTGCGGGTGGAGTATGAGGAGTTGCCCGCCATCCTGTCGATCGAGGAGGCTCTGGCGGCGGAATCCTTTCTGCTGAACCCCATGACCATGGTCCGGGGCGACTGGCAGGATGCGCTGGATCAGGCCCCGCATCGCATCAAGGCCCGGCTGGAAGTTGGCGGGCAGGATCATTTCTATCTGGAAAGCCATATCGCCTTCGCCTTCCCGGGCGAGGACCGCGACATGCTGGTGCATTCCTCCACCCAGCACCCGACCGAAGTGCAGCATGGTGTGTCCCATGTGCTGGGTGTCCCGTCCAATGCCGTGACGGTGGAATGCCGCCGCATGGGGGGTGGCTTCGGCGGCAAGGAAAGCCAACCCACCATCATCGCGGCCATCGCGGCCCTGGTGGCACGCAAAACCGGCAAGCCGGCCAAGCTGCGGCTGAACCGCGATGACGACATGATCGTCACCGGCAAGCGGCATAATTTCCTGGTCGAATACGAGATCGGCTTCGATGGGGAAGGGCGTCTGCTGGCGGGCGATTTCCTCTATGCAGCCCAAGGCGGCAATGTCGCCGATCTGACCGGGCCGGTGGTGACGCGCGCGCTCTGCCATACTGATAACAGCTATTATTTCCCGGCCATCCGGGCGCGCGGCTTTTCCTGCAAGACCCATACGGTATCGAACACCGCCTTCCGCGGTTTCGGCGGGCCGCAGGGCATTATCGGCATTGAGGCGGCGATGGACCACATCGCCCGCCATCTTGGCATCCCGCCGGAAGAGGTACGCCGCCGGAATTATTACGGCATTGGCGAGCGGGACCACACGCCCTATGGCCAACGGGTCGAAGACAATATCCTGGAACCGCTGACCGAACAGTTGTTGGCGAGGGCGGAGTTCGAAAGCAGGAAGGTGGAGGTGGCCCGCTTCAACGCGGAGCATGCCGTACTGAAAAAAGGCATCGCCATGATGCCGCTGAAATTCGGCATTTCCTTCAACCTGCCCAGCCTGAACCAGGCGGGCGCGCTGGTGCATGTCTATACCGACGGATCAATCCATCTGAACCATGGCGGGACGGAGATGGGGCAAGGCCTGTTCCTGAAAGTGGCGCAGGTTGTGGCGCAGACGCTGCAGGTCGATCTGGACCGGGTGAAGATTTCCGCCACCCGCACCGACAAGGTGCCCAATACCTCCGCCACGGCGGCTTCCACGGGGTCTGATCTGAATGGCATGGCCGCCCAGGATGCGGCATTGCAGATCAAGAACCGGCTGACCCTGTTCCTGGCGGAAAAGCACAAGACCGATCCGGGCAAGGTCGTGTTCGCCGATAACAAGGTGACGGTGGCCGGCACGGTCTATGATTTCGCCGAAGTGGCGAAACTGGCCTGGGCCGCGCGCATTTCCCTGTCGGCTGCCGGTTTCTATCGCACGCCCAAGATTCATTGGGATCTGGAAACCATGCAGGGCCGGCCCTTCTTCTATTACGCCTATGGTGCGGCGGTGTGCGAGGTGGTGATCGATACGCTGACCGGAGAAAACCGCTGCCTGCGTACCGATATCATCCATGATGTCGGTGCCTCGCTGAACCCCGCCATCGATAAGGGCCAGATCGAAGGGGCCTTCGTCCAGGGCATGGGCTGGGTGACGATGGAAGAGCTGTGGTGGGACAAGACCGGGCGGCTGCGCACGCATGCCCCATCCACCTATAAAATCCCGGGCTCGCGCGATGTGCCGCCGGATTTCCGGGTGCATCTGCTGGAAGACGCGCCGAATAAGGAAAACACCATCTACCGCTCCAAGGCGGTGGGCGAACCGCCGTTGATGCTGGCCACGGCGGTCTGGCTTGCGCTGCGCGACGCGGTGGCGAATAGCGCCGATGTACCATTGCCCGTGGATTTGGATGCGCCGGCCACGCCCGAACGCATCCTCTGGGCCGTGGAAGACCAGCGCAGGCGGGCGCAGCTCCTAGCCTGACACCCCTTTGTCGGCCAGACCGGCAGAGCGGACATGGGCCAGAAATGCCTGCGCGGCGGGCGATAGGCTGCGGCCGGACCGCCAGACCAGCCCGATGCGGCGCCTAGCCCCAAAATCGGGAATGGATCGCAGCACCAGCGATTGCATGCGCAGAATGGGCAGCGTCAGCGAGGGCAGGGCGGTCACGCCTAGCCCTTCCGCCACCAGCGCGCCGGCGGTTGCCAGATGCGCGACTTCGAAGCGGGGCGAAAGTGGTCGACCGATCCGCGCGCAGGCCCCATCCAGCAATTCCCGCACGCTGGTGCCCTGCGCCATGGCAATGAACGGCATTTCCACCAGTTCGGACCAGGAATAGGGCCGATCCTGACCCAAAGGGCCAGCCGGCGTGCCGATAGCCAGGAATTCGTCATCCAACAGGCTGTGAAAGGAAAGCCTGCCGCGGGTCGACACGGTGCCGGCGGTAAAGCCGATATCGGCCGTGCCGGCCTCCACCGCTTCCAGCACGCTGCCGGATAACAGATCCATGATCCGCAGATCCAGATTGGGATGCTCGGCCGGGGCACCCTGGTCGGCCATCTGCTGGAATGTTCCGCCCAGATCACCGGCGGCTATTTCGCCGATCCCGGGGTGAAGGACGTCGCCGACCTAGTCCATATCGGCTTTCCCTGGGCGGAGGTGGATGCCGACGGCCATGCCGTGATCGGCAAATGCCCCGGCACGGGCGGGCGGGTGGATCGCGCCACCTGCACCGAACAACTGCTGTATGAAATCCACGATCCGGCGCGCTATCTGCAACCGGATGTGATCGCCGATTTCTCCCAGGTCCGGTTCGAGCAGGTGGGACAGGATCGCGTGGCAGTCAGCGGCGGCTCGGGGCGGCCCGCGACGGGCCTGCTGAAAGTATCGATCGGCTATCAGGATGGCTGGGTTGGCGAAGGCCAGATCTCCTATGCCGGGCCGAATGCAGTCGCCAGGGCAAGGCTGGCTTTGGACATCGTTCGCGGTCGAATCCAGGAATTCGGACCCGATGTTCTGGAAACGCGCGAGGAGCTGATCGGCCTGGATTCCATCCTGCCGCTGGACGGGCAGCACCGACCGGAACCCTGTGAGGTACGGATGCGTTTCGTCGCCCGTTGCGCCGACGCCCAGGATGCCGAACGCGTCGCGCAGGAGGTGGAAAGCCTCTATCTCTGCGGCCCGGCTGGTGGGGGCGGGGTTACCAAGCAGGTGCGCCGCATCCTGGGCATCGCCTCGACCCTGATCCCCGCAGCCCAGGTCACCCCGGAAATCGAACTGCTGGAGAGCTGAATGAAGCTGCACGACATCGCGCATTCTCGGACCGGCGACAAAGGCGATGTCGCCAATATCTCCGTCATCGCGCTTTCCCCGGAACATTGGCCGCTGCTGGAACGGGAATTGACGGCGGAGCGGGTGGCCGAGCATTTCCGCGCGCTGCGGCCGGCCCAGGTCACGCGCTACGCCCTGCCGCAGTTACAGGCCTTGAACTTCGTGCTGCAAGGCGCGCTGGGCGGCGGGGTCACGCGCTCCCTGGCGCTGGACGCGCATGGCAAATGCCTGGGCGCGACCCTGCTGGGGATGGAGATCCTTCCCGAATAAGGGGTCAGACCTGCCCGCGCTCCACAGCCTCCATCACCTCGACCTCGGCGATGGAATCCGCCAGCCAGCGCTGCATGTCGGGATCGGCGAACACCGTCTGCACATAGGCCTGCGATACCGCATCGGGGGCGACGCCATAGGTCCGGAAACGGCCCGCAACCGGCACGAAGAAGGCATCCGCCGCATTGGGCGCGGCGCCGAACAGCCATGGACCGCCTGCGCCGAAGCGCGCCCGCGTGTCGCTCCAGATTGCGGCGATGCGGGCAATATCGGCCTGGCAATGCTTGGAAAGCTCGACCTTTCGACCGGTCGCGCGCAGGTTCATCGGCAGTTCCGAGCGCAGAGCCTGGAAGCCCGCATGCATTTCCGCCGAGATGGCGCGCGCCCAGGCCCGGGCCGCCCGGTCTTCCGGCCAGAGGGCGGGGAAGGATTCCGCCAGATATTCGATAATGGCCATGGTGTCCCAGACGACCAGATCACCATCCTTCAGCACGGGCACTTTCCCGGCCGGGGAATGTTCCAGGATGCGGTCCTTGTAGTGGTGGCTCAACAGCGCAATCCGCTCTTCGCGGAAGGAAAGCCCGGTCTTCACCAGGGCAAACCAGACGCGCAGCGACCAGGAGGAATAGTTTTTATTGCCGATTACGAGCAGCCTGTCCGTCATTTCACTGGTCCTTCCTTGTAAAATTCTTGCGCGCGGCGCGCTCGTCAGGAATAGTCCCGCCGGGGAAGTATCCGTGAAGTCGAGTTTCGGTCAAGCCAGTGAACGCAGGGCTTTGTTTTTGGGGAGTGTATGGGGTGATGCATACCGGCAATTGGAAAGCCGGCAAGGCTGCAGCGGGTGTTGCCCTCGTGGTTGCGGGCAGCGCGTGGGCACAATATGCGCTGGCCGAGGATGTTGCGCCCCTTTCCTCATCATTCGGATCGGGAGTCGATCTGGCCCTGCAACTGGCGGCCATGCCCCGTTCCACCGTGCTGCCTGCCTTTGCCGGGTCGACGCGGGTCACGGATATCCAGCTGATCCCAAGGCGCGGCGGGGGCGAGCTTGTCATCGCGCTGTCGAAGCCCACGGATGCCAGCTACAGCATGACCGAGGACGGGCTGCGCCTGACGGTCTTCCTGCCCGACACCGTAACCGATCTGGGCCTGCTGGAACGCCAGCGCGATGGCATCCTGCATTGGGGCTGCGCACCAGCCGAACGGGCGCCGGGCTGCGATCTGTTCATCGAACTGGAAGCACCATCCTCGCTGGCCGGGTTCCGGCTGACGCGCGGGCCGGACGGGCAGGGAACGCTGCGGCTGGCCTTGGTCGATGGCGTGCCGCCGCCGGGTCGTCCGCTGACCGGCATTGCCTGGGCGGGCGGCCTTGGGTTGGATCCGCTGTTGCTGGCTGCTGCCAAGGATGCGCCGCGTCCATTGCTGGCAACCGTTCCCGCACAGCAGGACGTGCCCCAGCCCTTGCCCGGCACCCAGGCCAATCAGATCATCCATCAGATGCAGGCAATCAATACATCGACCTGCGCCACCCCGGATTGCGGGGCCGAGCCGGTAACCCTGTTCGATGGGGATTATTGGACGAATTACGCGCTGGCACCGTTGGAGATGGCCAAGCGGCCTTTCGCGATGGATCGCGACAGCCTGATAATGAATGCGGTCGCGTTGAGCGCGTTCGGCGCGGCCTATATCCTGGACGAGGATATCCGCGGCGACGTGCTGCGGGACAAAAGCTCCAGCAGCCGGGACGTAGCGGATGCGGTGGAACCGCTGGGACAGTTCTGGCTTCTGGCCGGGGCAGGGGCGGCCAGCTACGGCGCCGGTGCCCTGTTCAGCGATGACCGGCTGGCGCGGGCGGGGCTTCTGGCCTCCCAAGCGGTGCTATTGACCGCGCTGCCGGTGGAAGCGACCAAGAATGGCTTCACCCGTGCGCGCCCCCTGACCGGCAAGGGCAAGAGTGCCTGGTTCGAGGGCGGATCGAACCATTCCTTCCTGTCCGGCCATACGGCCTACAGCTTCGCTTTCGCCTCTGCCTTCGCGCATGAATATGCCGATACGGGCTGGGTTCCCATCGTGGCCTATGGGCTGGCTGGCGCGGTCGGCCTATCGCGCATTCATGACGACAAGCATTGGACGTCCGACGTCGTGCTTAGCGCCTTGGTCGGCTGGGGGGTTGGGCAGCTCGTAACCGAGTTGGACCCTTTCGGCTCCCAGAAAGCACTTGGGCTGGAACCGCTGCGCAATGGCGATGCGCAGGGCCTGTCCCTGAACTACAAATTCTGATTGGTGCGCGAAATGAAAAGGGCCGACCCGCCCGGGCCGGCCCTTCTCCTGTTCAAGCGGGATTGGCCCCCGATGTCTCCGTCATTCCGGCCGGCCGGCGCAGGAACCAGACCAGCAGGGCCAGGGCGACCAGGGCCGGTAGGCCCGCAGCCAGCACGATCTGCTGCGGTGGCCAGCCAAAGGCCAGCACCATGCCCCCCAACCCGGGGCCGACGATCGAGCCGATCCGGCCCGAGGCCGCTGCCCAGCCGATACCGGTTGCACGCAGTCTGGCCGGGTAGATGCTGACGGCAAGCGCCGCCTGGCCAACACAGCACGGGATCAGCCCCATGCCCAGGCCCAGCACGATGGGAAGGATCGCCCCGACCGGCAGCGGCATGATCAGGCTGAACGCGGCAATGCTGATCAGGGTGATGGCAACCGCGACCATCAGGGTTCCGGCCGTTTGATTCCTGGTCGCCAACACGATCAGCAGCACATCGCCCACGATGCCACCCAGGGAGAATACCGCCGCGACGGTCGGAGCCTTTTCCGGCGGCAGGCCCATCTGCAGGCCCAGCGTCGGCAGCCAGGAAATCAGTGCATAGGCGTCAACGAAGACCAGGAAGGCAAACAGCCAGAGCATGATCGTGCGGCTGGCAAGCCCCGTCCCGAAAAGGGCACGCAGGGGGCTGGATTGCATTTCGGCGGCAGCCTGGGCCGGTTTGGCCTGCGTCCCATGAAAGCAGACGAAGATCCAGGGCAGCAGCAGCAAGGGCAGGATGCCGCCCAGGATAAAGATCGATGTCCAGCCGAAATGCGCCATCAGCGGCATGCCGGCCATCCCGGCCAGCAGCCCGCCCGCCGACAGGCCGGTGGCGATCGCCATCGCGACTATCGAGCCGCGGCGCGGCGATACCATCTCCGTCGCCTTGGAAATAGCGATCGGCAGGGCGCCGCCAAGTCCAAGCGCGGTGATGAAGCGCAGAATGCTCAGGCTCGTGATATCGCTGGCCAGAGCCGTCACCAGCGAGCCCAGCCCGAACAGCAGCACGCTGCCCAGCATCACCGTACGCGCACCGGTCCGCAGGGCCAATGGTCCACTGACCATATAGCCGATGACCGCCCCCAGATTGGTGGCCACGAAGGCCGGTACCATCGCCGCAGGCGACATGCCCCAGGCCTTGGCCAGGATCGGCGCCACGAAGGTGATGGAGATCGTATCCAACCCATCCAGCGTGACGATCAAGAAACATAACAGCAAGGTGGAAGCGATTGATCCGGAAGCCATTCCCGCCCCGCCGGGCGGGCTCGCATCGATAGTGCTCATCCTCTGTATCCCCTGTTCAGGTTTGCGCCGTTTTCGGCTGGTGGTTTTGGACTGGTGATGTCGATCCATCAGGCGATGGCGTAGCTGCGGCTCTGCCGGTCGAAATGCAGTTGAACGGAACGCGTTCCGAAAGGCGGCCAGATCGGAAGGTCGCTCCCGTTGGGATCACCGCTGCGGGCAAAGGCAGCCATCGCGCCTTGCATCTGCCCGGACAGATCCTGCACTTCCCGATCACGCGCCCCCTGGATCATGGGGGCAGCGCCCCATGTCTCAAGATTGCCCATCAGAAAGGGCAGGTCGATGCAGTGACAGGCCCCGATTTCGGCCCGGGGCGATTGCCAGTCGAACTGGTACATGTAGGAATTGGCGCCGAATTCGCCTTGCAGACGGGCGAACTCCACGCTCGCCTCGACAAAACTTTCATCGGCGCGCAGATCGGCAAGCAAGGCGCCGGGGCTAGCCGGAGCCCGCCTTGCGCGTGCCTTTGCCAGGGCGGCCGGTGCCCGATCGCCAAAGATGCGGGTGAATTCCCGCTCCAGCGCCGCATCCGTCAGATCGCGAAAGACGGGATTGCCCAGGGCAAAAGCGCCATACTCCTCACGCGTGACCCCGATGATCGTATCGCACCAGCCGCCCGTTCCTGCGCGGATCGCCTCCATCGGATCACCGGGCAGCAATGTCCCATCAATCACCGGCATGAAGGGCGGGGTAACGTCGCCCGGTACGTCAGCAGGGGGTGGGCTACGCTGCAACTGACGCAGGCCTTGCAGCACATCCTCGACCGGCAGCATGCGCAGGGCTTCGAGCGTGCCGGGATCGCGTCCCGTTGCCGCCAAGATGGCACGTCCGACCGGCGGGGCTTCGTGCGTATGGCGCAATTTCAGGCCCAGCGGTGCGCTCATCAGCACCGCGCGTCGGAACAGGCCCTTGCAGGATGGGCTTGCCAGCATGGCAGCAATGCTGAAGGCGCCGGCCGACTGGCCGATCACCGTGATGGCCGTCGGATCGCCACCAAAGGCGTGAATGGCCTGGCCGATCCAGCGCAGGGCGGCAATCTGGTCATGCAACCCCAGATTGTCCGGGGCGATCCCGGGCATGGGCATGAAGCCAAATGCGCCCAGCCGATAGGTGATGGTGACCACGACCAGTCCGGTATTCCGGGCAAGCATGGCGCCCTCATAACAGGGCAGGGACCCGCCACCGGTCATGAAGGCACCGCCATGGATGAAGACCAGCACCGGGACCGATGCATCCGGGGAAACGGGCGACCAGATGTCGAGATGCAGGCAGGCTTCGTTCTGGATGGCGGCATAGCTGCCCATCACACTGTCCAGCCGCGAGGGAAGCTGCGGTGGGACCGCTCCCGGCTGCATCGCATCGCGCAGCCCGGCCCAGTGCATGGGCTCGCCCGGCATGGCGAAGCGGCGCGACCCTATCGGTTGTTCGGCATAGGGAACCTGTCTGAAGCAGGAAACACCACCCTCCGTCAGGCCGCGAAGGCCGCCGAAGGGCGTATCGACCATGATTTCCGTCGCCATCTGCAATTCTTCCCTGCTGTTCTGTGCCAGGGCAGAATTATAGGCTTTCCAAATCGTCCATTCGTTCTAAGAATGAGACCCTATCGTTCCATTGGTGACGCTATAGTGATCGGGTTGGACGACCTGGAGCTGTTCCGGAATATCGTGGATTGCGGCGGGCTATCCGCTGCGGCACGACGGCTGGGCATTGCCAAATCCACCCTGTCCCGGCGCATGGCCGCGCTGGAGGATCGGCTGGGCCAGCCGCTTTACCATCGCAACACAAGGCGGTTCCGCGTGACGAATTTCGGGGCGGAAATCCATCGCCACTGTGTCGGCATGGCGACGGAGGCGGAGAAGGTCTTCGCGCTGGCTGAACGGATGCGCAGCCAGCCTGCCGGCATGCTGCATGTGATCTGCCCTCCGGTCATCGGCTCCGCCGTGGTGGATGCGCTGGCGATCGAATTCGCCGCGTCTTCACCCGGGGTTCGGCTGCATCTGGAAGAAGCGATCGGGGTCTTTGATCCGCGCACCACCCTGGCGGATTTCATCATCTATCCCAGCGCCGGCCCCTTACCCGATTCCGCACTGATCGCACGCCGGATCATGAGCAGCCCGCATCTGCTCGCCGCCCATCCCGATGTGCTGCTCGGGCGGCCGGAACCTGTGGAACCTTCGGACCTTGCCGGCTTTCCCTGCATGGGGCGCGGCGACCGCGGCACCGACTGGCATTGGACCCTGCGCCGCAAAACCAGGGTGGAGCGCATCGATTTCGACCCGGTCTTTACTGCCACCCTGCCCAGCGCCATGTTGCAGGCGGCGCGTCATGGGCTGGGCATTGCCTCTCTACCTGCAGCAATCTGCCAGGATGATATTCGATCAGGTCGGCTGGTCCGAATCCTGCCGGATTGGCAGCCCGAGCCGATGCATATGTATGCCATCTTCCCCAACTCCAAAGACCTGACGGCCGCAGCCCGCCACTTTCTGGACATGCTGATCGAGCGCTTGCCGAGATATATCCAGGCGGAGGGCCAGGGTCAGACTTGAACGGACGCGCCGTCAGCCACCGGCCGAAAAACGCAGTGCCGCTTCCGCCGCCCGCACCAAGGCCTTGGCCTTGTTGATGCATTCCTGCTGTTCCGCCGCGGGGTCGCTGTCTGCCACGATGCCGGCGCCGGCCTGCACATACATCTTGCCGTCCTTCAGCATGGCGGTGCGCAGGGTGATGCAGGTATCCATCGCCCCGTCGGCGCCGAAATAGCCGATGCAGCCGGCATAGAAGCCCCGCTTGTCACGCTCCAACTCGTCGATGATTTCCATGGCGCGGACTTTGGGCGCGCCCGAAACGGTACCGGCCGGGAAGCCCGCGATCAGGGCTTCCAGCGCGTCCAGATCGGGGCGCAGACGGCCTTCCACATTCGATACGATATGCATGACATGGCTGTAGAGCTCGATCTGGTTCTTCTCCGTCACCGTGACCGATCCGATTTCCGAGACGCGCCCGACATCGTTGCGCCCCAGATCCAGGAGCATAAGATGCTCCGCCAACTCTTTGGGATCGGCCAGCAATTCTTCGATCAGGGCTTTGTCCTCGGCCGCGTCGACACCGCGACGGCGCGTGCCCGCCAGCGGACGGATGGTGACCTTGCCGTCACGTACCCGCACCAGGATTTCCGGGCTCGACCCGACAATCGAGAAATCATCGCAGTTCAGATAAAACAGGAAGGGCGAAGGATTTGTCCGGCGCAGGGCGCGGTACAACGCGATCGGCGGTAGGTCGAACGGTATTTCGAAACGCTGCGAGAGCACGACCTGGAAGATGTCACCGGCCAGGATATAGTCCTTGGCGTGCTCCACCATGGTCTGGAAATCGGCCTGGGAGGTATTGGAAACCGGCTGGCCCAGCGTCTTGAGCGCGCTGCGCTCCGCCCGGCCATAGGGCAGGGAGCGGGAAAAATCCTGCACCACATCGGCCAGCCTCTCGCGCGCCAGCGCATAGGCGTGTTCGGCATCCATGCCGGATTCCGGCCGGACCGGCGTGATCACCGTCACCACATCCTCGATGGAATCGAACACCGCCATCACGGTCGGGCGCAGGAACAGCCCGTCGGGAATGTCGACATAGGCGGGATTGGGCTCTGGCAGACGCTCCATCCGGCGGACCATGTCATAACCCATGAAGCCCACCAGACCTGCTGCCATGGGCGGCAGGCCGGGCGGCAGGTCTATGGTATTTTCGGCAATCAGCGCACGCAGGGAATCGAGCGCCGGGCGTGGATCGGGCTCATAGGCATTTTCACCCTGGCGCATGCCCCGATTGATTTCCGCCCGGTCGCCCCGGCAGCGCCAGATCAGATCCGGCTTCATGCCGATGAAGGAATAGCGGCCACGAATCGAGCCGCCCTCCACCGATTCCAGCAGGAAGGAATAGGGCCGCCCATCCGCCAGTTTCATGAAGGCGGAGACGGGTGTTTCCAGATCGGCCACCAGCCGGGTCCAAACGACCTGGGGCTTCCCTGCCAGATAAATCGTCTTGAAGTCGGTGAAGGCGGGCAGGGTTTCCATGATCCGTGATTCCGAACGGGTACTCAGTTGCTGGTGGAAGCCGACATCGGGTCCGCGATCCGGCGGGCCAGGGTCGGGTTCGTGGTGACCTCATAGCGCTTGCGCAGGCCGGACTGGAATTCGGCAAGCATCACGTCTTCCAGGCCCGATGCGATCTGCTCGGATAGATTGGCGCGCAGCACTTCCGTATTCGCCGGATCGGGCGGCAACACCTCCTGCAGACGGATGATGTGAATGCCGTCCGGCGTTTCGCTGACCCGGACGTCCCCCTGGGCCATGGTGAAGGCATCCGACAGCACCGGAAGCGGAACGCCCGGATTGCGTTCGGAACGGGTAAGAGGAGCACCCAGTATTGGAGTCCGGCCGACTTCCTCGCCCAGCGTCGTCAGATCGGCACCGGCCCGGGCACGTTCCGCAAGCGCCTCGGCCTTGGCCACGGTGGCCGCCAGCCGTTCCTCGGCCAGCCAATCCTCGCGCAGGCGGGTCACCACCTCATCATAGGTTCGCAGACGGCTTGGCGTCACGGATTCGACGCGCAGGATGAAATAGCCACCCGTGCCATCCTCCTCCAGCAGACTCTCCAACCCGCTTTCCTCGGAAAAGGCGGTCTGCAGGAATTTGTTGCCAGGCGGCAGACCCTCAATCGGATTTCCGTCCGCGCCATGGCCATTGGCGTCCACCGCATCAACCTTGTGCACATCCAGCCCATATTGCTGCGCGGCACCTTCCAGGCTGGAGCCGGAACCGATGGCATCTTCAACCGCCCCGGTCAGGCCGAACAGCGCGTCGCTCGCCTTTTCCTGCAGCAGACGAACCCGGATTTCTCCCGAGACCTCCTCGAAAGGCCTGGTGCCACCGGCTTCGATGGCGCCCACAACCGGCACGATCCAGCCGAACAGGCCCTGCAACGGGGGAAGCGGCCCCGAGCCGGACGCCCCGAAGGCCGCCTCGGCAAGCGCCGGGTCAATCACCTGATCGCGGGTCAGATTGCCCAGCTCAATGACCGAACCGCCATTCGCGACGGCTTCCTGGGGTGTCTTGCCTTCCTGCAAGGCGGCGAAGCCCGCCTTGGCTGCATCCTCGTTCGGAAACTGCAGCTGGGTCAGTACGCGTTTTTCCGGCGTGGTATAGGTGGCGATGGAGGCCTGATAGGCATCGCGCAGTTCCTGATCGTCGACGGAAACCTGCGACACCATGGCTTCCGTGCTCATACGCACGAAGGTGATGGCCCTGAGTTCCGGCGCCCGGTAGGTCTCGGCATTTTCTTCGAAATAGGCTTTCAGCGCGGCTTCGTCCGGCTCCGCGACCGCCTGATTCGGATCGACAGGAACCGGCAGCACGTCGAAGCGGCGCCGTTCTCCGATATAGCTGAAGACCGTGTCCGTCAGGCTGGCAGGCAACGCAACCTCGGCCGTCATGGACGACAATAAGGCCTGCTGCGCCAGTTCGCCGCGCTTCAGCCGGACATAGGCCGCTTCATTATAGCCCAGATAAGACAGCGCCTGCTGATAGCGCAGCCGGTCGAACTGCCCCAGCTCGTTCTGAAAGGCGGGGTCCTTGCGGATGGCATCGGCGACCGCGGCATCGGTCACGGTCAGGTCCAGCGCCGAGATTTCGCGGCCCAGCAGGGATTCGTCCACCATCCGGTCCAGAATCGCCTCGGGCATGCCGATGGCAAGTGCCGTCTGGTCGTCCAGCCCATTGGCACGCATCTGCGCCAATTCGCGGCGATACCGCAGGTCGAAAGCCTCCTGCGTGATCTCTTCCCCGGAGATCTCCGCGACCGGATCCTGGCCGACGGCGATGCGGAACATGTCTTCCACGCCCCAGATCGCGAAGCTGATGATCAGGAGGCCGAACAGAAGGACCTTCACGACGGTCGAACCGACCGAATTGCGCATCGCCTGCAGCATGGCGTTCAAGAACCCGAATTTGGATGTTACAGGCCCGGCGACGCGAATCCGCCTGCCGGGCGCCCCGGTTGGGCGGGCGGGCGATCCTAACGATCCGTCGCCGCCAGGGCAACAGCGCAGCTTGCCTGCTTTTTCTGCCCCGTGCTAACGGAAGCGCGCAAACATGAACGGAATTCCGAACGGGGAGACCAGATGACCACCCGCCGCAAGCTGATCGCCGGAAACTGGAAGATGAACCTGCTGCGTGCTGAGGGCCTGGCTTTGGTCAAGGCGGTGGCTGCCGGGGCAGGGCGGGCGGATGTGGATTATCTGGTCTGCCCGACTGCTACGGTCCTCTCTTCCGTGGCGGAGGCACTGCAGGGTCGTGCCCCCGCCGTCGGCGGGCAGGATTGCCACGACCAGATATCCGGCGCCTTCACCGGGGATGTCAGTGCGGAGATGCTGGCCGATGCCGGGGCAACCCATGTAATCCTCGGTCATTCCGAACGACGCCATGGGCTGGGCGAAACGGATGAATGGGTGCGCGCCAAGGTGCAGGCAGCCTGGCGTGCGGGGCTGACCGCTATCCTGTGCGTCGGCGAAACGCGCGAGGAGCGCGATGCCGGTCAGGCCTTTCAGGTGGTGTCCGCCCAGCTTTACGGCTCAATTCCGCCGGACGGGTCCACGCCCGCCAATCTCGCCATCGCATATGAGCCGGTCTGGGCCATCGGGACAGGGCTGACGCCGACGCTTGACGATATCGCCGCCATGCATGGCCATATCCGTTCCTTCATCGCGGCAAGCTACCCGGCCGAACTCGCCCCAGGTGTCCGCATCCTCTATGGCGGGTCACTGAAGCCCGGCAATGCCAAGGAAATCCTGGCGCTTGGGGATGTCGATGGCGGGCTGATCGGCGGCGCCAGCCTGAAGGCGGAGGACTTCCTGGCCATAGCGGCGGCCTGCCCCGTCTGAACTGGCCCTTGAGGTTCGCCGCCCAAGACGCTACATACCCCCTCGACGTAAGATAGAAGGGATTACCTTTTCCATGGAAGCGATCGTTCTGGCGGCCCATCTCGTAATCGCCATCGTGCTGGTCGGCGTAATCATGCTCCAGCGCAGCGAAGGCGGCGGGCTCGGTATTGGTGGGGGCGGTGGCGGCGGCGGTGCCGGCGGCTTCGGTCTGTTCTCCGCCCGCGGTCAGGCGAATGCGCTTTCCAGGACCACGGCGATCTTTGCAGCCCTGTTCATGATCACCTCGATGACGCTGGCGATTCTGGCCGGCGGACACCGCCAACCGGCGTCGATTCTCGATTCCGCGCCGCAGAGTGGCGAACAGGCGCCGGCAGCGCCCGCAGTACCCTTGTCCCAGTGACTTGATTTTCCTGCGGTTTTTGGGGGCGGCCGAAAGGTCGCCTCCTTTAGTTTGTAAGCTATCTCCGTTCAGATAGAGTAAGGGTCCATGACCACCCGATTCATCTTCATTACTGGCGGCGTCGTTTCCTCTTTGGGGAAAGGGCTCGCTTCCGCTGCGCTTGGTGCGCTGTTGCAGGCTCGTGGATTCAAGGTGCGCCTGCGCAAGCTTGACCCCTATCTGAATGTCGATCCGGGCACGATGAGCCCCTATCAGCATGGGGAGGTTTTTGTCACCGATGACGGCGCGGAGACCGATCTGGATCTGGGGCATTACGAGCGCTTCACCGGCGTGTCCGCGCGCAAGACCGATAATGTCACGACGGGCCGCATCTATTCCGAAGTGATCGCCAAGGAACGCCGGGGCGATTATCTGGGCGGCACGGTGCAGGTCATTCCCCATGTGACCGATGCCATCAAGGAATTCGTCCTGTCCGACATCACAGACGAGGATTTTGTGCTGTGCGAGATCGGCGGCACGGTGGGCGATATCGAAGGGCTTCCTTTCCTGGAAGCCATCCGCCAGTTGCGCAACGAGCTGGGCTCGGTGCGCACCTGCTTCATGCATGTAACGCTGCTGCCCTATATCGGGGCGGCCGGCGAGTTGAAGACGAAGCCCACCCAGCATTCGGTGAAGGAATTGCTGTCGGTCGGCATCCAGCCCGATATTCTGCTCTGCCGCGCGGATCGCGATATTCCGCCGAATGAACGGCGCAAGATCGCCCAGTTCTGCAACGTCAAGGAAAGCCGGGTGATTCCGGCGCTTGACGTCAGCACCATCTATGAAGTGCCGATCACCTATCATGATGTCGGCCTGGATATAGAGGTGCTGGACCATTTCAGCATGCTGCAGGAAGCCGGCGGCCGGGAAGTGGATCTGACGACCTGGCGCGAGATCGTGCAGCGCGTCCTGGTTCCCGAAGGTCGCGTGAAAATCGCGGTGGTTGGTAAATACACCAATCTGCTCGACGCCTATAAATCGCTGGGCGAGGCGCTGACCCATGGCGGCATCGCCAACAATGTCGGTGTCGATCTGGAATGGATTGAATCGGAGATTTTCGAGCGGGAGAACCCGGCCCCCTTCCTGGAGGAGGTGCATGGCATCCTGGTTCCCGGCGGATTTGGGGAGCGCGGCTCGGAAGGCAAGATCAAGGCCGTCACCTTCGCGCGCGAACGCGGCATACCCTATTTCGGCATCTGCTTCGGCATGCAGATGGCGGTGATCGAGGCTGCCCGCAACCTGGCCGATGTGCCCGGTGCCAGTTCGACCGAATTCGGCCCCTGCAAGGAAGCCGTGGTCGGCCTGCTGACCGAATGGACGCGCGGCAACACGCTGGAAAAGCGCGGCGACAAGGATGATCTGGGCGGCACGATGCGCCTGGGCGCCTATCCCTGCGTGCTGGAGGATGGGTCGCGCGTGCGGGCCATCTATGACGATGCGGCCGAGATCAGCGAGCGGCACCGCCATCGTTACGAGGTGAACATCACCTATAAGGACAGGCTGGAAAAGGCGGGGCTGCGCTTCTCGGGCATGTCGCCCGATTCAAGCCTGCCGGAGATCGTGGAGATTCCGGAACATCCCTGGTTCGTGGGTGTCCAGTTCCATCCGGAATTGAAATCCAAGCCCTTCGCCCCACATCCTCTGTTCAAGAGCTTCATCGAAGCCGCCTTGGCCCATTCGCGTCTGGTCTGATCCAGCCGCAACCCCTAGGAGCGCCCGTTCATGGCCGCCTTTGCCGTTCGCGTCGGTGACGTCACCATCGCCAATGATCTGCCCTTCACGCTGATCGCCGGCCCCTGCGCCATGGAAAGCCGCGACCATGCGTTGGACATGGCCGGGGCGATCAAGGAAATCACCGACGAGTTGGGCATCGGCTTCATCTACAAATCCTCCTACGATAAAGCCAACCGCACCTCCGCCAATTCCGCGCGCGGGCTGGGGCTGGAACTGGCCGGGCCGGTGTTCCAGGCCGTGAAGGAAACCTTCGGCGTTCCCACCATCACCGATGTGCATCTGCCCGAACATTGCGCCGATGTCGCCGCCGTGGTCGATGTGTTGCAGATTCCGGCGTTTCTGTGCAGGCAGACCGATCTGCTGGCCGCTGCTGCCGTCACTTCCCGGCCGATCAATGTCAAGAAGGGCCAGTTCCTGGCACCTTGGGACATGAAGAATGTCGTCGCCAAGATCGAGTCCTTCGGCAATGATCAGGTCATGGTCTGCGAGCGCGGGGCGAGCTTCGGCTATAATACGCTGGTCACCGATTTCCGCGGCCTGCCGATCATGGCGGAACAGACCGGCAAGCCGGTGGTGTTCGATGCCACCCATTCGGTGCAGCAGCCGGGCGGGCAGGGCACGACCTCGGGCGGGCAGCGCGAATTCGTGCCGGTGCTGGCGCGCGCGGCCATCGCGGTCGGCGTGGCTGCCGTATTCATGGAAACCCATCAGGACCCGGACAAGGCCCCGTCCGACGGTCCGAACATGGTTCCGCTGCATGAACTGCGCGGCCTTTTGGAAACGCTGAAGCGCTTCGACGAAGTTGCGAAGGGCTGATCGCAGAGCCTGAGCGCTTGCCAGCCTTGTATAGGAAACACGAAACGCCCGGACCCGTTCCGGGCGTTTTCCTGTTTTGCCCCGATGTTTCGTCTGCCCGCCGAAACTGAACCATCCGGAAAGCCATGCGATTTTGTCGTCTCTACGGGCTTGCCCAAGCCGCGCGACCGAGATAATTATATCTTATACAAGACTCGGGTTTCCGACCGGGAGGGCACGCTGTGACATCAGCGGACAGGACTGCAACAGCGCCGGTTAACGGCCTGACAACATTGAAACTATCGATCTGGCGCGGCGCCGAGGAAGGCCGTTTCGAGGAGTTCGAGATTCCGGCGGAAGACCGGATGACGGTGTTGGATGCCGTCACCATCGTGCAGCGCAAGCTCGATCCCAGCCTATCCTACCGCTTCGCCTGCCGGGTCGGCGTCTGCGGTTCCTGCGCCATGATGGTGAACGGCACGCCGCGCTGGACCTGCCGCACCCATGTGTCGAAAGTGGTGCGCGACGGGCAGATCACCCTGGCCCCTTTGCGCAGCCTGCCGGTGATCAAGGATCTTGCCACCGACATGTCCGCCTTCTTCGAAAAGAACGAAAAGGCGGGCGGACGCTTCGTGCCGTCCCAGGAGGGCCATCGCGATATCGTCTCGGTCGATCCGAAAAGCCGCCAGCGCAAGCGCGCGGATGCCGCCATCGAATGCATCGGCTGCGGGGTCTGCTATGCCTCCTGCGATGTCGTGGCCTGGAACAAGGATTATCTGGGGCCGGCGGCACTGAACCGGGCCTGGTCGCTGGTCAATGACGAGCGTGACGGCGACAAGGCCGGCCATCTGCAGAAGGTCGCGGTCGATGCGGGCTGCCACGCCTGCCATTCGCATCAGGCCTGCGCCAATAATTGCCCGCAAATGCTGAACCCGACCGCGTCCATCGCCGGGCTGAAGCGCGAAATCTTCGCCGCCGCCCTGAAGGGGGAGTTGTAACCCCATGGCGCAGCGTATGGAACTCTGGCTCTACGTAGTGCAGCGCCTGACCGCGATGATCCTGGCCCCGCTGGTGCTGCTGCATCTGGGCGTGATCCTCTACGCCATCCAGGGCGGCGTGACGGGGGAGGAAATCCTGGCCCGCACGCAGGGCAGCCTGGCCTGGATGCTGATCTATGGCCTGTTCGTGCTGTCGGCCGGGCTGCATGGTGCCATCGGCTTGCGTGGCATTGTGCGGGAGTTGCTGGGCTGGAATGGCCCCTCCCTGAACCTGGCCGCGCTGTGCTTCGCCGCTGGGCTGATCTGGCTGGGCCTGCGGGCCTTGGGGGCGGTGACATGAGCCGGATCGCACCGCTGGACGCCGCACGTGCCCGCAACCATCCCGCCTATTGGGCTTTCCTGGCGCATCGCCTGTCTGGCGCGGCGCTGGCGCTGTTCCTGCCCGCGCATTTCTATGTGCTGGGCACGGCGGTGGAGGCGGATGCCTTCAACCAGGCCATTGCCTGGACCGCCAGCCTGCCGGTGAAGCTGATGGAGGCGCTGCTGGTATCCGCACTCGCCATCCATCTGGCGGGCGGGTTGCGTCTGCTGGCCTTGGAATTCCTGCCCTGGTCGGCGCAACAGAAATCCCGCATCGCCATTGCCTTCGGCTTCGCGCTCGCCGTCGGGCTGGTCTTCCTGTTCCAGGCATTGCGATAGAGCGGGGGGAGCATGAGGCCATGACCATCGCCATCGAAAAGCTGGATACCGATATCCTGATCCTGGGTTCCGGCGGGGCGGGGCTGTTCGCGGCCCTGCATGCCCATAAGGCGGACCCGGATCTGTCCATCACCGTGGCTGTCAAGGGGCTACTCGGCAAATCGGGCTGCACCCGCATGGTACAGGGCGGCTATAATGTCGCGCTGCATAAGGGCGACAGCATCGAACGCCACTTCATGGATACCATCGAGGGCGGAAAATGGCTGAATGATCAGGAACTTGCCTGGACGCTCTGCACCACCGCCATAGACCGGGTGCTGGAGTTGGAAAACGATCTGGGCTGCTTCTTCGATCGCAATCCCGATGGCTCCATCCATGGCAAGGCCTTCGCCGGCCAGACCTTTGACCGCACCGTCCACAAGGGCTCGCTGACCGGGATCGAGATCATCAACCGGCTGGCCGAACAGGTTTGGGCGCGCAAGATCAACCGGCTGGAGGAACATCGCGCCATCGCCTTGGTCCCCGCCGCTGATGGTTCACGGATTTCCGGCGTGCTGCTGATCGATATGCGCAAGGGTGGCTATCTGTTCGTGCGCGCCAAGGCAGTGCTGCTGGCCACCGGCGGCGGCCCCAGCATGTTCCGCTACCACACGCCATCGGGCGATAAGAGCTGCGACGGTATGGCCATGGCCATGCGCCTGGGCCTGGAACTGCGCGATATGGAAATGGTGCAGTTTCATCCGACAGGCCTTGTCGCGGGCAAGGATACCCGCATCACCGGCACGATCATCGAAGAAGGGTTGCGCGGCGCGGGCGGCCATCTGCTGGACGGCGAAGGCCATCGCTTCATGGCCGAATATGATCCGCGCGGGGAACGGGCAACGCGCGACATCGTTTCGCGCGCCATGTTCGAACAGATGCGCAAGGGCAAGGTCGGCCCCCATGGCGGGCTGTTCATCACCATGCGCCATCTCGACCCCCGCATGGTGGAGCGGGAATTCCGCGGCATGGTGCTGCGCTGCGCCGATGTGGGCTTCGATCTCGTCTCCGGCCTGGTAGAGGTGACCCCCACGGCGCATTACATGATGGGCGGTGTCTGTTTCGCAACCGACACCTCCACCGCCATACCGGGCTTGTTCGCGGCGGGGGAGGATACGGGCGGCATTCATGGTGCTAACCGGCTGGGCGGAAATGGCGTTGCCAATTCGACCGTCTTCGGCGGTATCGCCGGCGATGTGATGGCGCCTTATGTCCGTCGCGACGGTGTTCTGGCCGATCCCGATACCGCGGCCATCGATGCAGCGATGGAGTGGGCGGAGCGGCCTTTCAGCCAGAAGCCGGGCGATCTGAACGCCATCCGCGACGCGCTGCTGGACGGGATGTGGGAAGATGCGGGCATCATCCGCTCGGCGGCTTCCCTCGACCGGGCCGACGCCATGCTGGCCGATCTCGATGCCGCCCTGAACCAGACCGGGCTCGCCGATAACGGCCGCGATTTCAACCTGACCTGGGGCGACTGGATGAACCTGTCGAACCAGATCCTGGTCAGCCGTGCCATCGTGGCGGCGTCCAAGGCCCGCACGGATTCGCGCGGCGCCCATTTCCGGGTGGAGAATCCAACCGCCTCCGACCTGGAGACCAGCGCCAACACCATCGTGCGGCTGGAGGCGGGGGGCGGCATCGCCCTGTCATCCCGCCCGGTCGTCTTCTCCCGAGTCAAGCCGGGGGAAACCCTGATCAAGGACAACGCGGCCGCTGTATGAGCCGCGCCACATACCGATAAGGAGGCAATGCCATGACGGGCGAACCGCGCCTGAATGAGGAGGAGAGGGCGCTTCTGGCCGGGGCTTATGGGGAGCCGCGCCGCCGCGCCATGGAACAACTGCTTTCCGTCGGTCGCTTTTTCGATGCGGAGGATTTCGTCGAAATCTCCCAGGTGCATCTGATGGCCGATACCGAGGCATTGGGCGAATCCGGGGTGGAATTCCTGGAGGCGCTGGCAAAGCTGCCCTGGGAGGAGCGGCGCGTGCGCGTGCCCACCATCACCGATCCGCGCGGGGCGGATTTCAAGGCCTATGACCGGATCAAGCAGGACCGGAGCTATGTCGCACTGGAACGCCGCGCCTCCGACGCTTTCGCCGCGCTCGGCATCATGATGACGGATACCTGCATTAATTATCAGACCGTCATTCCGCCGGTGAAGGGCGAACATCTGGCCTTTGGCGATACCGGCTCGTCGATCTATGCCAATTCCGTGCTGGGCGCGCGCACCAATTTCGAAGGCGGCCCATCAGCCCTGGCGGCAGCCCTGACCGGGCGTGTGCCGCGCTATGGCTTTCATCTCGACCGCTGCAGACGGGGTACGACGCGCTTCGTCGTCCAGGACCGGCCGCGCGACCTGTCCGATTGGGGGGCTTTGGGTGGGTTGATCGGCCGGCGCATGCGCAGCTATTTCGAGGTGCCGGTGATTGAAGGGATCGCGGGGTCGCCCACCTCCGACGAGATCAAGCATTTCGGGGCGGCGCTGGCCAGCTATGGTTCGACCCCGCTCTTCCATATGATTGGCATCACCCCGGAAGCTCCTGATCTGCAATCGGTTTTTGACAGGAATTCGCCGGACCCGATCCAGCTCGGCCGTCAGGATATCGACGATTTCCTGGCCGGCTTTCGTCAGGGCGGCGACAAGCTGGACGTGGTGGTTTTCGCCGCTCCGCAGCTGTCGTTGGTGGAGTTGCAACAGCTTGGCGGGTTGATGAAAGGCAGGCGAATCCATCCCGATGTCACCCTGATCGCCACCACCAGCCCGGAGATCAAATCGGGTTGCGACCGGTTCGGCATTACCGCCGAGATCGAGGAGGCAGGCGGCATCCTCCTGGAAGGGGTCTGTTTCTATCAGATGCATGCCCGTGAAATCGGGGAGGCGAATGGCTGGAAACGGCTGATGTCCAACTCCGCCAAGCTGGTGAACATTCTGGGCGGCTATGGCTATGATCCCGTGCTGGGTTCCATGCAGGCCTGTGTCGACAGCGCCGTCGCCGGGAGGATCGTGGCATGAGCAGCACCATCATCCTGAAGGCCCATGCGGGCATCGGCGCGGATGTGTCGGGTGTTGCCCTGGTCGCCTCCGACAATTTTTCGGCCCGCTACGACCTCAACCGGATCGAGGGTATTTTCTCCCGCCCGCAGCACAAGCTGTTCGGACAGAACTATGTCGGCCGCATCCTGGTACTGAATGCGGCCAAGGGCGGGGTGGCTACCGCCTGGATGCTGCGTGAAATGGCCGAGCGGGGCATGGCGCCGGCGGCCCTTCTGCTGAATTTCGCCAATACGATCATGGCCCAGGGGGCGGCTTTCGGAAATGTGCCGCTGATGGACCGGTTCGAAGCAGATGTGACGGAGTTGATCCGAACGGGAGACCATGTAGAGGTGCGCTCGTCGCGCGGAGAGGTTATCGTCACCCGGTCATGACCGAACAGTCCCCTTTGCGGGTCGCCGTCATCGGCGGCGGCTATACCGGCACCATCTTCCTGCGCCATCTGCTGGACCGCGCCACGCGGCCGCTGACCCTGACCGTGTTCGAGCCGCGATTGCAACTCGGCCGGGGTGTTGCCTATGACGTCAAGGCGCCCAATCTGCTGCTCAACGTTCCGACCACCCGGATGATGCCCTGGCTGGAGCGACCACGGACCTATCACGACTGGGCCATGCAGGTCGCTGGCTGGCCGGCTGGCGACGCCGAGCCGGATGGCGGCATCTACACCACCCGCTTCCTGTTCGGTGTCTTCACCGAGGTGATGCTGCGCCAGGGGCTGGAGCAATCCCGCCAGCCCTTCCGCTTCGACCATCGGCTGACGGATGTGGCGGGGCTCGACCGGCTGGAGCAGGGTTACCGTCTGCGCGGAAGCGATGGCGTGGTGGTGGAGGTGGATGCGATCGCCCTTGCCATGGGCAATCCGACGCCCCGGTCCCTGCGCCAGCTCTGCGACTGGGATGGGGCCGCGCCGGAAATCCTGGATGACGTCTGGTATCCTGACGCGCTGGCATCCATCCCGCGCGACGCGCCGGTCGGCATCGTCGGCACGGGGCTGACCATGGCCGATATGATCTCCAGTCTCGATGCGGCCGGTCATCACGGCCCGGTCACGGCCCTGTCCCGGCGCGGCCTGGTGCCGCATGAAATGCGCAATACCGTCGTTCGGATCGACCGGGCCAAGGCGGATCAATACCCGACCTCCGCCGCCGATCTGGTGCATGTGGTGCGGGCACGCTTCGAACGCGCTTTGGCGGAGCAGGGGGATTGGCGCTTCGCCATGGACCGGGTCCGGCTCGATATCCCCCTGCTATGGCGCGCGATGCCGGAGGTGGAGAAGCGCCGTCTGCAACGCTGGGCACGGCCGTTCTGGGATATCCATCGCTTTCGCATGCCGCCCGCGACCCATCGGATCGTGGAGGCCTGGCGCAATTCCGGCCGCTTGCGGATCGAAAACGGACAGCTGACGGGATTGAAGCAGGGCGCCATGCTGTGGCGGGCTCCCGGCGGAGGCGAAGGCCGCTTCGCCTGCAGCCATGTGCTGAACTGTACCGGCCCGGATTATTCCTATGAGGCGCGCTGCGCCGGCCTTCTGGCTGATCTGCATCGCCAGCAGTTGATACGCGACCGCTATCCCGGACCGGGCTTCGCCCTGGACGATCACGACCGTCTGATCCCGGCAGAAGGCGAGGCGCCACCGGCCATCTTCGCCCTGGGACCCGTGGCCCGGGCCCGCTATGGCGAATTGACCACGGCGACCGAGATCAGCGCCCAGGCGGCAGGCGTGGCGGCATTTATGGCAGGTGGGCCGACGCCATGACGCCGGCAATCGTCTGGGATCGTTCCTAAAACCCCTGACCCAAGGGAGAGAAGGGATCGCCTTCGTCTTCCATCTGGTCGGCGGCGCCACGCTCCGCAACCGGTACCAGGGCCAGATCCGGGTCCCGCTCCGACGGGCCGAATACCGGGCCGGAAGCCAGCACGCCGGGAATGCCGGTCAGAAGTTCCATCACATCGGCCCGCGTCACCCCTTCGAACTGAACCGAGATGCCATGTTGCCGGCAACGCTGCACCATGATGGAGATCATCGGCCGCTGTGCCTTCAGGGCAACGGGTTCCAGCACAAGGGACGGGTCCATCCGGATGAAATCCGCCGGCAGAGAGACCAGCTTATCGGGTGAAATCACCCCGATTTCAGTGCCTTTCAGGGCAACCTTCAATCCGGCCCTGCGGATGGATTGCAGGGCGGAAACCCGGTTCAGCCGATCCTGATCAAAGCCTTCGATCCGCAGGATGATCCCATGGTCGGGATATTTCTGCGCATGCCCCAGCAAGCCGGCCAGAATGGTCCGATCCGTCAGCGAGGCGACATCGACTTCAATGGCGACGGGCAGGGGCGCCTGCGGGGCTTCCGCCAGGGCAAGGCGCGCCACCGCAAGGTCCACGTCATGGCGCAGACCGTCCGTGCGGGCGCAAACATCCTGGATTTCCTCCCAATCCATGTCGTCGTCCAGCTGCTCTATGGCCAGTTCCGCCAGCAGATGATCCACCCGCGCATTGGTCAGGGCGACGATCGGGCTGTAGCGCAGCACCACATCATCGGTAGACAGCGCTTCGCGCAGCAAGGCGGCACGATCCTGCCTGCGGCTGGACAGGGCGATGCTGACGGAGGCCAGATCGTCGAAAATCACCGCATCCAGGCCGCCATCGGCGAACACATCGACGGCATGGCGCAAAATTTCGGTCGCTTCTTCGCCCGCCAGGGTCTCGCGGTCGAGATCAAAGCTTGTGGCGGCAACCTTCAGCACCTGGCCATGCGGATCGATATCGCGGACCTGCGCTTCCAGGCTTTCCCGCAGCGAGCCCAGATCATCACCGCGTCTGGTCAGAAGGCCATAGCGACCGTCTTCTACCCGTTCCGCCGTTGCGCCATCGGCGGAGGCACGGCGCAGATGGTCCTCGACCTGGGTGGCGAAGCTGCGGATCGAATCTTCGTCCAGGCCCAGCGCCCGCAATTGCCCGATATCGCCAAGATCGACGAAGGTAAGGCTGTAATCACCCTCTTCCCCGCGTCGCAGGGCGCGGTCGATGCGATCGGCGAACCCGTCGCGTCCAAGTGGGCCTACGCGGTCCAGCTCCGCAGCATAGACACAGAGCAGTTGCATCCGGTCAAACCGGCGCGGAACGGGTCGGCCGATGATGTGAAAGGCCACCCGTGTCTCATGCACATCGGCAAAATAGAACACGCTTTCCGGAAGCATGCAGTCGGAGGCAGCCGCCACCAGGATTTCCGACAGAATGGTCGCGGCATCGGGATGCATCAACTCGGCCAGGCTACGGCCGACCAGTGATTTGGGCGTATAGCCCAGAAGGCCCGTGACATCGCCGCGCGCCTCGGCCACGTCTCCTTCATCGGTCAGGACCAGGGTGAAGCCCCGCAACCCGTCAATGGCCCGAATGGCCACCCGTCCTTCGCGCTCCTCAAATACCGTCATCTTGGCTCAAGCCTCGGGTCCCAACAACCGCAACGCCACCCATCGGAAGCGACAGTCGGGGCTTTCGTTTTCCGAATCGGTTAAGAAAGCGGGGGTGGCGCCTTTGGTTGGAAGAGACTTTCTTATGGGCAAAGCATCAATAATTTGCAAACGCGTTTTGCCGCTGCTGCTGGCGAGCGCGATACCCCTGGTTACGGCCTGTGCCGAGACGACCATGGCGCAGGCCCCGGTCGCGCCGCAGGAACAGCCGAAGCCGGATTTTGACCAATGGCTGGATGGCGTGCGCCAGGAAGCCCTGTCGCACGGCATTTCATCCGCCACGCTCGACCGCGCCTTCAAGGGTGTTTCGCCGATCGACCGTGTGCTGGAACTGGATCGCCGTCAGCCGGAATTCACGCAGAGCTTCTGGAGCTATCTGGATCGGGCGATTTCCGACACCCGGGTGAACAAGGGCAAGGCGTTGCTGGCGCAACATGCCGCCATGCTGAACCGGATCGAAGCGCAGTTCGGTGTGCAGCCGCGTTTCCTGGTCGCCTTCTGGGGGCTGGAAACCAATTTCGGGGAGAATCTGGGCGGCTTTCCCGTCATCGGGGCGCTGGCTACCCTGGCGCATGATCCGCGCCGATCGGATTTTTTCCGGGCGGAGCTGATGGCCGCGCTGTCGATCCTGGAAGCCGGGGATGTCGACCCGCAAACCATGATGGGAAGCTGGGCCGGGGCCATGGGCCAGCCACAATTCATGCCGACCACCTTCGTGCGCTTCGCCACCGACGGCAATGGCGATGGCCACCGCGATATCTGGACCTCTTTGCCGGATGTCTTCGCTTCCGCGTCCAACTTCCTGAAAAATCTGGGTTGGGACGGCCAGCAGACCTGGGGCAGGGAGGTACAGCTGCCAGCCGGGTTCGACATCGAACTGGCAGATCTTAAAATCCGCAAGCCGATCAGCGAATGGCAGACGCTGGGTATACGTCGACCCGGCGGAGCGCCGCTTCCGCAGGCGGAATTTGACGCATCCGTCGTGTTGCCCGCCGGCGTAACCGGCCCTGCCTTCCTGGTCTATGGTAATTTCCGCGCCATTCTGGGGTGGAATCGGTCGATCCTCTATGCGGTTGCGGTCGGTCATTTGGCGGATCGTTTTGTGGGTGGGGAACCTGTCCAGGCGAAGCGCCCGGCCGGGGATGAACGCCTGAGCCGGGATGAGGTGATGGCCATGCAGGAAGCCCTGGCCCGGCTGGGATTCGATGCCGGCACGCCGGATGGAATCGTGGGGGCCCAGACGCGAGAGGCCCTGAAGGGGTTCCAGCGCAGCCGCAGTCTGCCGCCGGACGGCTATCCCACGCCGGGGTTGGTACGGCAGTTGCGTGCGGCAGCAGGTAACTGAGTGCATTATGTCAGTGTCCCGAATCCGAGGTTCGTTGCGGCATCCGGAATTCCGGATCGGATGTCGGGTTCGATAGGGACACTGGCAACCATATGATTACAGTGCGGTGAATTTGGACTTCGCTACGGTGCAGCCGGAAGAATGATGCGAACTTCACATTCACCACACTGGGGGTCGCTGGAACTGGAAAGGGACGAATATCCATGCGCAGGAAAGGGCCCGGTGGCTTGGGCTTGAAAAGCGTACTGGCATTGGCAGCACTGACGCTGGTATCCACGGCTTGTTCGGAGGTGCGCTTTTTGACGCAGGCTGCGAAGACGGCCGGCGGGCCGGCACCAGCCCAGTCGGACATTGCGGCATCGGAACTTGGCGTCTACAAGGTTGGCAGTCCCTATCAGATTGACGGTACCTGGTATTATCCCCAGACCGATTTCCAGTATGACGAGACGGGCGTCGCCTCCTGGTATGGCCCGCAATTTCATGGCAAGGCCACGGCGAACGGGGCCGTTTTCGACATGAACAGGGTAACCGCCGCGCATCGGACGCTGCCGCTGCCGTCTTATGTTCGCGTCACCAATCTGGACAATGGCCGCTCGCTGGAAGTGCTGGTGAATGATCGCGGACCCTTTGCCAAGAATCGCATCATTGATCTCTCGCGCCGCTCCGCCCAGCTTCTCGGCTTCGAAAACAAGGGCACCGCCTTGGTAAGGGTGGAAGTGCTGGCGGATCGGTCACGCCGGGCGCAGGCCGTGGCCCAGGGGCTTTCGCCGGATTCGGCTACGGGATCCGGGGTGGCGGAGGCCGCACCGGAATCGGCACCCGTCGTATCGGTCGCCTCCATCAGCGCGCCATCGGGGCAGGCGTCATCCAGCGGCGCGATCCAGCGCCCGGTCCCGGAGCGCCAGACCGCAGCGGAGGTGATTGAGGAAGCCAGGCCGGACGAACCGAAAGTGGAGGTGCTGCCCGTTGCAGGGTCGCCATCCATCTTCATACAGGCCGGTGCCTTTTCGCGCTACGACAACGCCCAGCGCAGCAAAGCCCTGTTGCAATCGGTGGGGCCGGTGGAGTTGAGCCAGGTACAGACCTCCACCTCGCCCCTGTTCCGGGTTCGGGTAGGGCCGGTGGCATCCGTACAGGATGCCGATGCGCTGCTGGCGGCGATTTCCAATGCCGGTTTCCCCGATGCACGCATTGTCGTGACGGACTGAACGGCGACACATTGTCGGTATCTGCCTTGGTTTCGGCCAAATTGCCGTCTAGGCAATCAGGCATGTAAATCTGGGGATGGACTGGACGGAAGGACTGACGACTATGAGGCAGGCTGTATCGGGGCAGGTCGCCCGCCACTGGATCGTGGCCGGCGCACTCGCTTTTGGGATGCTGCTGGCGGCAGGGCAGGCGCGGGCCATCGACACGCTCGGGCGCGAGGCCATCGTGCTGGATTATGAAACGGGCACGCCGATTCTGGAAAAGAATGCCGATGAACGTGTTGGCCCGGCCTCTATGACCAAGCTGATGACGGTCTATCTGATTTTCGAAAGGCTGAAGGAAGGTTCGCTCTCGCTCGACGATATGCTGCCGGTCAGTGAGAAGGCCTGGCGCATGGGCGGCTCGAAGATGTTCGTGAAAGTCGGCGAGCGCGTGCGGCTGGAAGATCTGCTGCTGGGGATCATCGTCCAATCCGGCAACGACGCCACCATCGTGGCAGCCGAAGCCATCGCGGGTTCGGAAGAAGCCTTTGCCCGGCTGATGACTGCCAAAGCCAAGCAATTGGGCATGAACGCCACGAACTTCACCAATGCCAGCGGCTGGCCCGATCCCGAATTGTACTCGACCGTGCGGGACATCGCCACACTGTCCATGGCGTTGATCCGGACATTTCCGGATTATTATCATTACTATTCGGTGATGGATTTCACCTATGGCGGCATCCGCCAGGGCAACCGTAATCCCTTGCTCTACCGCAATGTCGGCGCGGATGGGCTGAAGACCGGCCATACCGAGGAATCGGGCTACGGCCTTGCCTTTTCAGCTGTACGCGATGGCCATCGCCTCGTCGGCGTGCTGCACGGGCTACCGTCCATGCAGTCCCGTGCGGATGAAGCCGGAAAGCTGCTGGACTGGGCCTTCCGGGAATGGGAGAGCATCCCTCTGTTCACGGCGGGCCAGATCGTCGATCAGGCTCCGGTCTGGCTGGGCAGCCAGACCTCCGTTCCGGTCGTGGCCTCGCGGGATGTCCGTGCCTCCGTCCTGCGCAAGGACCGGGCGCAGATGCAGGTTACTGTGCGCTATGCCGGGCCGGCACCGGCGCCGATCGCCGTCGGCGACCATGTCGGCGACATCGTGGTGCGCCTGCCGGGCCGGCAGGACATGGTGGTACCACTGACTGCGGCCGCCGCGGTCGGCGAGCTGGGCGCCATCAGCCGGGCCAAGGCCGCGCTGGACTATCTGCTGTTCGGACCAGGATCGTGACCGCTGGCAGGCTGATCACGTTCGAAGGTGGCGAGGGTTGCGGAAAGTCTACCCAGATCAAGTGGTTGGCTTCGGCGCTTGAACTGCGTGGCGAACGGTTTCTGGTAACGCGGGAGCCCGGTGGTTCGCCGGGCGCGGAGGATATCCGTCGCTTGCTGGTTGAGGGCGAGCCGGGACGCTGGGACGCGCATACCGAAGCGCTGTTGGTTTCCGCTGCCCGTCGCGACCATGTGGAACGGGTCATCCGACCGGCCCTGGCCGCGGGCGAATGGGTGCTGTGTGATCGCTTTTATGATTCCACCACCGCCTATCAGGGGGCAGGACATGGCGTGGCCGCCGGCATCCTGGAGGAGCTGAGACGCATCGCCCTGGACGAACTGAAACCCGATCTCACATTCCTGCTCGATCTGGATATCGATATCGGCCTTGGCCGGGCGCGGGGCCGCGGAGGCAAGGAAACTCGCTTCGAACGGTTCGACCGGGCCTTCCACCAGCGGGTCCGCGACGGTTTTCTGGCCATCGCCAGGGCCGAGCCGGAGCGGGTCCACCTGATCGACGCATCCGATATACCGGAAGCTGTGGCGGCGGCGATCTTGGCGCTGGTCGATTCCTGCTTTACCGTTTGATCCATGGCCGCCTCATCCGACGACGATAGCCCAGACCCGTTCGACCCGCGCCGCAATACCGCTTTCCGCGGTCATGTGGCGGCGGAGCGCGCCGTGCTGGACGCCTGGAACGCCAAGCGCATGCCCCATGCCTGGCTGTTCACCGGTCCGGCCGGCATTGGCAAGGCCAGCTTCGCCTATCGGGTCGCCCGCTTCGTGCTGTCCGGCGGTGGCGGGTTGGGGCTGTTCGGCGATGGTCCGGACAGCCTGCACGTCGACCCGACCGCGGGAACCGTCCGGCGCGTCGCCTCCGGCGGGCATCCCGATCTGCGCGTGCTGGAAAAAGGCATGGCGAATGAGCAGGGCAAGGTGACGGAAAACATCATCAACGCCTATCAGGCCCGGCGCATGGTGGAATTCCTATACCAGACCCCGGCGGAATCGGACTGGAAGGTGCTGATCGTCGATGGAGCGGATGATCTGAACCCGACAGCCGCCAATGCGCTGCTGAAAGCGATGGAGGAGCCGCCGGCCCGTGCGCTGATCCTCTTGACCGCCAACCGGCCGGGTGCGCTTCTGCCCACCATCCGCTCGCGCTGCCGTACGCTGCCGATGCGCCCGCTGCCGGATGAGGATGTATCGGCCCTGCTGGAGGAACGCCGCCCCGACATGGGCGGGGAGGAGAGGGCGCTGCTGGTGGCCCTGGCCGAAGGCAGCATAGGAAGGGCCGTCGCCTTGGCCGATGCCGGCGGGGTCGATCTCTATCGCGGCATGATCGGTTTGATTGCGCGGCTTGGCCGGCTGGATGCGGTGTCGCTGCATACGCTGGCAGAGACCTTCGCCAGGAAGGGAGCGGAGCGGGATTTCGACACTTTCCGTCAGCTCTTCGCCTGGTGGGGCCAGCGCCTGTTGCGTAACGAAGCGGCTGGGGAGGAAACCCGCGCGATCCTGGCGGAGGAGGGGGAAGCCGTCGCCAGCATGCGCCGCCTGCCCGGAAGCCTGCCGCATCGCATGGATCTGTGGGCCAGAACCTCCGCCATCCTGGCCCAGGCCGATGCGCCGGCCAGTCTGGACAAGCGCGGCGTGATGCTGCAGGCCTTTCTGGGGCTGGACGCAGCGGCCCGCGGGGGATAGACCAAGGGCCGGAAACAGTCAGTCCTGATTGATGGGCCATTTCATGTCGCAAAAGCCACCGTTCTACATCACCACCGCCATCGCCTATGTAAATGGCGCACCGCATCTGGGCCATGCCTATGAGGTGATTTCCACCGACGTCATCGCCCGCTTCAAGCGGCTGGACGGGCATCGCGTGATGTTCGTGACCGGCACCGACGAGCATGGCCAGAAGGTGCAGAAGACCGCGCGCGCCCAGGGCAAGGAGCCGATCGATTTCTGTAACGAGATCGCGGCCTTGTTCCAGAGCATGGATGCGATGCTCAACATCTCGCATGACGATTTCATCCGCACCACGCAGGAGCGCCACACGCGTTCCGTCCAGGCGATCTGGAAGAAGCTGGAGGAGGCGGGGGATATCTATCTGGGCGGCTATGCCGGCTGGTATTCCGTGCGCGACGAGGCGTTCTATCAGGAAGACGAGACCGAACAGGGCCCCGATGGCAAGCGTCGCGCCAAGACCACCGGCACCGAGGTGGATTGGGTGGAAGAGCCGAGCTACTTCTTCCGCCTGTCGGACTATACCCAGAAGCTGCTGGACTATTACGCCGCCCATCCGGAATTCATCCAGCCCGATTACCGTCGCAACGAGATCGTGAACTTCGTCAAGCAGGGGCTGACAGATCTATCCATCTCGCGCACCAGCTTCGACTGGGGCATTCCGGTGCCGGGCGATGAAAAGCATGTGATGTATGTCTGGCTGGACGCGCTGACGAACTACATCACCGCCGTCGGTTATCCCGATGAAAAGGCGGAAACATTCCAGAATTTCTGGCCGGCGGACCTGCATATTATCGGCAAGGATATCCTGCGCTTCCATACCGTCTATTGGCCGGCTTTCCTGATGTCGGCCGGGCTGCCCTTGCCCAAGACCGTGTTCGGCCATGGCTTCCTGAATGTGAATGGCGAGAAAATGTCGAAATCGCTCGGCAACGTCATCACCCACCAGGCGCTTGTCGACGAATACGGGCTCGACCAGACCCGTTATTTCCTGATGCGTGAAGTCCCTTATGGCAATGACGGGTCGATCTCTGCGGAATCGATCCAGAACCGGGTCAATGCCGATCTTGCCAATGATTACGGCAATCTGTCCCAGCGCGTGCTGTCGATGATCGCGAAGAATCTGGGCGGGGTGGTGCCGCAGCCGGGTCCCTTCACACCGGAAGACGAGGCCCTGCGTGCCCAGGCGGCCGGCCTGCTGCCCATCCTGCGCGACGACATGAACCGGCTGGCCATCCACAAAACGCTGGAAGCGATCTGGAAGGTGGTCTCGGAAGCAAACCGCTATGTCGATGCTCAGGCCCCTTGGGCACTGCGCAAAACGGACCCGGCCCGCATGGCGACCGTGCTCTACGTGCTGGCCGATGTGATCCGGCAACTGGCGATCCTGACCCAGCCGGTAATGCCGGGTGCCTCGTCGCGCATGCTGGATCAGCTTGCCCTGGGCGCGGATGATCGCGGCTTCGATGCGTTGCATAAGGCGCTTGTACCGGGGACGACCCTGCCTGCGCCCGCCCCGATTTTCCCGCGCTGGCAGCCGAAGGTGGACGAGGCGTGATGGTTTTGGCAGCCCCTATCGCCGGCGCGTGGGAACTTGCACGTGCTGCGCAAATCCGGACGGCTGCGCCGTCGCTTGCGCAGCCCCGCTGGCAGCCGAAGGTGGACGAGGCGTGACCCCGGTTTACATCGTCATCCCGGAAGCCGCGCCAGCGGCTATCCGGGATTTCGAACCCGAATGGATACAGATCCCACCTCGCGGCCATCAGGCCTTGGCCGGGATAACAAATTCTGCGAGCGTATTCCCATGCTGATCGACAGCCATTGCCATCTGGATTACCTGGAGCGGGAAGGGGCCGACCTGACCGAAGTGGTCGGTCGTGCCGTGCGCGCCGGCGTCGGCGGCATGCTGACCATCGGAACCAAAATCCGCGAGGCCGACAAGCCGGTGGCGATCGCCGAGCGGTTCGCCAATGTCTGGGCCAGTGTCGGCATTCACCCGCATGAGGCGGATAAGGAGCCGGCGACCGATGCCGCAAGGCTGGTGGAACTGGCGCGCCATCCCAAGGTGATCGGCATTGGGGAGACGGGGCTGGACTATTTCTATGAGCACAGCCCGCGCGCCGAGCAGCAGACGAGTTTCCGCGCCCATATCCAGGCCGCGCGCGAGACCGGGCTGCCGCTGATCGTCCACACCCGCGACGCGGATGATGATACCGTATCCATCCTGCGCGAGGAGTATGAGAAGGGCGCCTATCCCGGCCTGATCCATTGCTTCACCAGTTCCATCGAACTGGCACGGGCAGCGCTGGATCTGGGCTTTTTCATCTCCATCTCCGGCATCGTCACCTTCAAGCGGGCGGAAGATCTGCGCCAGGCCGTGCGCGAAATCCCCTTGGAGCGGATGCTGGTCGAAACCGACTCGCCTTATCTGGCGCCGGTGCCCAATCGCGGCAAGTCGAACGAGCCGTCCTATGTCATTCACACTGCCCGGGAAGTTGCTGAACTGAAAGGCGTTTCGGTCGATCTGGTGGCGGAACGCACGACGGAGAATTTCTTCACCCTGTTCCGGCGGGCCGATCCGGCCCAGATGCAGGCGGCCTGAGCGCCATGGGAGATGGTCCGCCGATCCGGATACGTATCCTGGGCTGCGGTTCGTCCGGCGGCGTACCGCGTGTGGGGGGCGATTGGGGTGCCTGCGATCCGGCGGAGCCCAGGAACAGGCGCACGCGCTGCTCCATCCTGTTGACACGTGGACGGACGCGGGTGCTGATCGATACCAGCCCGGATCTGCGCGAACAGCTTCTGGCGGCGGATGTGAAACATCTGACCGCGGTGGCCCTGACGCACGCCCATGCCGACCAACTGCACGGGCTGGATGATCTGCGCGCGCTGTATCTGCGCGGCGGTTTGCGACGCATTCCGTTCTTCGCCGCGCCGGATGTGCTGGCCGAAGTGTCGATGCGCTTCGACTATTGCTTCCGGGAGGTGCTGAACTATCCGCCGATCCTGGCCGGCATCAGCATGACCGGGCCGATCAGCATCGGCGAAGGGCCGGAAGCGATCCGCCTGGAACCACTGATGCTGGACCATGGCGCGATTCCCGCCCTGGGCTTCCGGGTAGGCGGCTTGGCCTATATGCCCGACGTGTCGGGCATTCCCGAACCGGTCTGGCCAAGGTTGGACGGGCTGACGGTCTGGGTGGTCGATGCACTGCGTGACAAGCCGCATCCCAGCCATGCGCATTTCAGCCGGACATTGGAGTGGATCGCGCGCGCAAAGCCCACACGCGCCATCCTGAGCAATATGCATGTCGACCTGGATTACCGGCTGACGGCGGCGCGCTGTCCCGCTGGCGTCGAACCGGCCTGGGACGGAATGGAGTTCGACGTTCCAGCCTAAGCATCTGTTTAAAAAACCATATATACCATTTTCCATAATTATAATTATCGGATAAATACGTTGCAGAGTGAAGATTACACCCTAGCCAGGAAAAGCTGTCCCGATCTCGGCAGTCAGCGACCTAGCCTGTTCAGCCTCCTCAAGCAGCCAAGCAGAGAAAGCCGAGACATACCTGTCTGTCTGCCGCGCATTTGGGCGTGTGACGATGAAATAGCCTGTGTCCGTGGAAAGCGCTTGCCTGAAGGCCAGTACGACGCGTCCTGCCTGCAGCGCGTCGGCCGCATAGACGTCCCGGGTGATTGCCAGCCCCTGCCCGCCGGCAGCCGCCTGAATCAACAAGGCATCATCGGCATAGCTCGGCCCCTTCATGGCTGCGCGGGTTGGACTTACGCCCTGCCGTTCCAGCCAAATCGGCCAGTCTAATCTGTCCCGGTCCTGCAATAGCGGGTAGCGCAGGCAGTCCGCCGCCCCATGCAATGGGCCGTCCGGCAATAAATCCGGGCTGGCGATGGCAACCAGGCTGGGCGTGAAAAGTAGTTGCACATCGAGTTCGGGGTATTGCCCCGAGCCGTGCCGGATCGCGACATCCGCCTGCCCCCTGGTCAGATCGGCCAGTTGTGCCGTGGTTTCGATCTTTACCTCTACCCGTGGGTGGCGTGCCGTGAAGCGCCCAAGCCGCTGCGCCAGCCAGCATGCGGCAAAGGATGGCGTGGTCGAGATCACCACGGTCGTCCCCTGCCCACCAGAGCCCCGCCCATCAAACAGGCTCACCCCGGCTTCAATCTGCTCAAACCCCGGTGCCATGCGGCCGTAGAGGCGGAGCCCCTGGGGGGACAGCTTTATACCCCGCCCATCACGCTCAACCAAAGCCACCTGAAAGCGGGCTTCCAGTTGTCGGATATGCTGGCTGATCGCGCCCGGCGTGACATGCAGTTCTTCCGCCGCGCGCTTGATGCTGCCGTGGCGTCCCACTTCGACGAAACTGTGCAGAGCAACAAGGGAAACAGGAAAGCTCATACGTAAAGTTTAGCTGAACTAAAGAATAATACAAGAAAGCTGATTTGCCCAAGCCGAGCATACCCAGCTATCTGACGGCCATGCACACCATGTCCGCACCCGCCCCGCTCACCGTCCTCACCACGCGCCTTCTCGCCCTTTCCGCCGGCATGGCGGTGGCGAACAGCTATTACAATCAAGCCTTTCTGGGACATATTGAAAGCGATTTTCCGCTGGTGTCCGGTAGCGTCAGCCTGATCCCGGTTCTGACCCAGGCCGGCAATGCAGCCGGCGTCCTCTTCCTGGCGCCGCTGGGCGACAGGCTGGAACGGAAAGGCCTGATCCTGGCTACGACCGCCGCTTTGGTCCTGGCCCTGACCGGCGCGGCAATAGCCCCGGATTTTCAGGCGCTGGCATGGGCCAGCCTGTTGGTCGGCCTGTTCGCCACCGTGGCGCAACAGATCGTTCCCATGGCCGTGCATCTTGCCGGATCACAGGAAAAGGGCCGCGTCCTCGGCAAGGTCACCGGTGGGATTCTGATCGGCATCCTGGGCGCCCGGATGGTTGGGGGCCTGATCGCAGATTACTGGGGATGGCCGATGGTCTTCGGCTTCGCCGCCATCAGTATGGCTGGAATTGGCATCGCGCTGGCGCGCGCCCTGCCGCGCGTGCCGGCCAGCACCGACCTTGGCTATCTTCGATTGCTTGGATCACTCTGGACGCTGATACGTAGCCACCCCACCCTCCGTCTCGCCGTCACGGTGCAGTTCCTGATCTTCGCAGGCTTCATCGGCTTCTGGTCGAATCTGGCCCTATTGCTGGCCGGCCCCGATTTCGGCCTGGGTGGAACAGGCGTTGGCCTTCTGGCCCTGGTTGGCATTGCCGGCGCCCTGGCCGCACCGCTTGCCGGTGGATTTGCCGACCGATATGGGCATGGCGGTGTCGTGGCTGGCGGCACGCTGCTTGCCCTTCTCGCCCATCTGCTGCTTGCCATCTGGCAGGGCTCCCTCCTCGCTTTGATCCTGGGCGTTCTGGCGCTCGATCTGGCCGTGCAATCCTCTCAGGTTGCCAATCAGACCAGGGTCTATGCCCTGGACCCGGCCGCGCGCAGTCGCCTGAATACGATATTCATGACGGTGATGCTATCGGGAGGGGCCATTGGCGCCGGGCTGGGCGGCCTGGCTTTCGCGGCCTGGGGTTGGACCGGACCCTGCCTGTTCGGCGTCGGCACCGCCGCGCTCGCTTTCGCCGTACAGACAATCGGGGGAAGAAAAATGGCCTAACTGCCCGGCCGGCCCCAATGCATGCGTGCGCCGACCGCGTTCGGGTCCTGGCCGCGCCAATCCTCCGGAATGCCAGGAACAAGACGCCGGCCATCCAGCAGATCATCTTCGATCCGTGCCAGCGTGGTCGCCAGCTTCCAGAAATCTGCGGAGCGGGCAACGCTGCCATCATTCGGCGCGGCGAAGGCAAGCACCCTGCCCTTGGCCCAATCGATGACGACCTTGTAGAAATGGCTGGGAATCGCCGGGCGGCCCGCTTTGTCGATGCGCGCGGCCCCCGGACGATAGACCACCCCGGTCAGGATGTGCACAGGGCGCGTCAGCATGCTGCCATCCTGGCGGGCAACCCAGGTCAGGATATGCTCCTCCATCGCGCGCCAAGCCCCCTGGTTCAGCGCATCATGCTGGGGCGCGACATTGCTGGCCAGATAGCTCTGCGCCCAGGCGACCGGGTCCCATTGCGCCATTTCGCTGGGCAGCAGATGGCCGCGGTCCCAGGGGCTGCCATAGCTCTGCCCCGGGCTCTGCTGCTCAATCCCCGCCTGGGCCAGATCGGCGTCGCGATAGAATTCCTTGCGCCCCAACTGTTCCAGATAAGGGTTGTCGGTACGGGCCGCCATCCAGGCATCACTGCGATAGGCCACCCATTGCGCAAGCTTCGCGCCTGGATCATAGGCAATCGCCGCCACGGGAAAACCATGCGGATTGCCGTCGATCGCATCGAATTTGCAAAGCGCAATGGCGGGCTTGCCATCCAGTGTCGGCAAGGGCTGCGGCGGCTGGCCTTCAACGAAGAGACCACGGCACGCCATGAAATCGGGAGAAATTCCAGCCAGTGCGGATCCCGAAAATAATACTTTTGATAGCAATATGGCTGCAATTACGCATCTGTTGCGCATGGCGGCAGAATGCCAGCTATCGCGCGGTAAAGCAAGGCGTATTCCCGAAATGTTCTTTCATCCTAAGGTATGCAAACCGATGGGGCAAGCATGGCGCGCTTCCCCTGCCCGGCCCGGCTTTGCTAAGACAATTGCCGGATACCGGTCCTTACCCACCCTTTTGTCTTGATGGAGTGTTCCATGCCCAGCACCGCCCCGGACCGCCCCATCGATCGGCTGCTATCCATCATGGCGCGCCTGCGCGATCCGGATCGGGGCTGCCCATGGGATGTGGAACAGGATTTCACCACCATTGCGCCCTATACGATCGAAGAAGCCTATGAGGTGGCCGATGCGATCGAACGTGGCGACATGGCCGATCTGAAAGACGAGTTGGGCGATCTGCTGCTACAGGTCGTGTTCCATTCCCGTATGGCAGAAGAGTTGGGACATTTCCGCTTCGACGATGTGGCTGATGCGATCAATGCCAAGATGATCCGCCGGCACCCACATGTTTTCGGCGCGGACGATGCCGACACGCCGGAGGCGGCAACGGTGAGTTGGGAGGCGATCAAGGCAGAGGAACGCAAGGCGAAGCCGGTGCAACCGGACTCTCGTCTCGATGGGGTACCCCTTGCCCTGCCCGCCCTTACACGCGGGCTGAAACTGTCCAGGCGCGCTGCTGCGGCCGGCTTCGAATGGCCGGATCTGGCGGCGGTCTGGGACAAGGTGGATGAGGAAATCGGCGAGTTGAAAGCCGAGATCGCGGCGGGCTCGGCCCATGACCGGCTGGAAGATGAGTTCGGCGACATCCTGTTCACCCTGGTCAATGTCGCGCGCTGGCTGAAGGTCGACCCGGAAAAGGCCCTGGCCCGGGCCAATGCCAAGGTGACCCACCGCTTCCAGTCCATCGAACGAGCGGCCAATGCCGCCGGCGAAAAACTGGAAGACTGGTCTTTGGAGCAGATGGAAGCCGTCTGGCAGGAAGCCAAGACGAAAATGTGATCAGCCTTCTTCGGGCACGAAGACGCGCAAGCCGTCCAGATCGTCGGACATGCGAATCTGGCAGGACAGGCGCGAGGTTGCTTTCAGACCGAAGGCCATGTCCAGCATGTCTTCCTCATCCTCGGAAATCTCACCGGTCTTTTCAAACCAGTCCGGATCGATGATCAGGTGGCATGTGGCACAGGCCAGCGACCCCTCGCAGGCCGCTTCGATATCGATATCGTTCCGTTTGGCGATTTCCATGACGGACAGGCCGACCGGCGCTTCCACCGTCTTTTCCTCGCCATTGCGCGTCACGAACGTCACTTTCGGCATGCTGCACCCTCTTGATTCACCGCGATCCGGCCGCTCTTCTAATGTCGGCCGGTCATGCTATCGGAACGGCCACCGCCCTACACGAAGGCAAACACGATGGCAAGCCCATGCAAGACCGTTGCCGCTGCCGCCGAATCGCTGCATCCCAATACCCAAGATGAAGCCGTGAGGGAGGCGCCCAAGTCGTGTCATTTCCAATGTCATTAAGCAGTCCGAAGGGACTTGCCTCCGCACTGACCCTGGCCCTGCTTGCGGGTTGCACCAATCTACCCGGCACGGGCGGATCGGTGGAGACCGCGGGTGCCGGTTCGGGAACGGCAACGGTGCAGCGCCCCGGTGGCGCGCCTCTGGAAGAAGTGACGGTTCCCCCGAATGTGATGACCATTCCCGGCCTGCCGGTGCCGGACGGGGCGGAAGTCGTGGTGGGCGACACGGTGCTGGTCGGGCAGGATGAATCCTGGACCGGCCAGGTCGTGCTGATCGCGCGATCCTATCGGCCGATTCAGATCACCGAATTCATGCGCAAGGCCATGCCGAGCTATGGTTGGGAAGAGACGGCGATCGTCCGATCCCGCCGGACCTCCATCACCTATGTGCAGGATAAGCGGTTCGCCACGGTGCGCATCATGCCGCGCGACAATGGGACGGAAATCGACATCGTTGTCGCCCCCTCCTCCGCACCCTCTTGATGGTTCAGCCGTTTTGTTCCATTTCCTGAGGACGCGCATCTTCAAAGTCCGATAGGAGGCTGACCATGCCGAATTCCCATCGCATCAAGGGCATCCTGCTCGTTCTTTGTCTGGGTCTGCAGCTTGGCGGGCCGGCCGCTTCGGCGCAGAGCCCGCTGCGGGCGATTACGGAGGATGGGCGGCAGGTCATTCTGGACGCAGATGGTTCCTGGCGTTTCGACACCGAAGCCCAGGCGAACGAGGCCCATCGCATGGCACTTTCCGCGCCGCGCCTGCAGGATGTGGCCAATGGCTGCCGCGTCAGCCTGCATCTGACCAATCTGATGCCGGACCAGGCCATCGGCAATTTCACGCCGCGCGTTGCGTTCTGGCGCAGTGACCGCATCACCCCGACGCGCGAGATCATGCGCTTCCGCGATGTGGCACCAGGCGCCACATCGGAATTGACCCAGGTCCTGCGCTATGTCGCCTGCTCGGTCCTGACGCGCGTCGAAATCAGCGCCCTGCAGGATGGTTGTGTGCTCGGTGGACAGGCATATGAAGACTTCGAATGCCTGGAATGGACCCGTGCGGACCCCGGTGCATTGGCGGTTTCCCTACCCTCTTCATGACGCTGCATACCGGGGCCGAAAAATTGTGCGCCACGCTGCTTTTTTGTGCAAAATGCAAAAGAAAATGCGTGACGGAGGGAATAGCTTGCCCTAGTATCCCTTCACCGAAGAAGAACGGCCCTAAGGCCATCGACGGTGACGTTGCAGGGATACAAAACAGCACGGTCCAAGTTTGGGGAGGAAACGGGGAAGAACGCGATCGCAAAGATCGCCCGCCCCGTCTGGCAGACAGGATCGATAATAATAGCGGGCCTCACAGCCCGCTGTTTTTTTTTGCCTGAAATCGGGATAACCGTTGGTTGCCCGGGATGAGGGGACAGGAACGCCCTGCCCTGAGCCAGCCATCAACCAGGCACAATCACATTTCCCACGATCCCGCTGCTGCTTCCGCCGCCCCGCGCCGCGGCTATCGGTCTGCGACTGAATCCACACCGGAAGAAGACAAGTATACAGGAAAACTCCGTAAATCCAGAACACTTGGTTACCGCATATTATGGCGGATATCTTATCAAATCATGCCGTATACAGATGGATCATGATTTATTTTATATTCTCTTCTTTGTATGGTGGATGATCACACGTCAATATATTGACTCATATCAATGCAGACTTTCAGGAAAGAAACAGATTTGGCGCGGTGATGAACCGAGCAAAAAAGGAACAAGTAGATGAAAAGCCATGTTCTTGGTGCGGCGGCGGCACTGCTGCTGTTGGGGGCAGGCTGCGCGTCAGCCCAGCAGGCCGGAACCTTTACCATGGGACTCGGCCTCGCCGATGTCGTACCGCAGAATGACACTGGCACAGTGGCCGGACGGGACAGTTCCGTCGATAGCGACATACGCCCGTCTTTGACCCTGGAATATTTCGTCTTCGATAATATCGGGATTGAAATTCTGGCTGCCACGCCGTTCAAACACGATGTGACCCTGGCCGGTCTTGGTAATGTTGGCGAGGCGCAGCACCTCCCCCCGACCCTGTCCTTGCAATATCACTTTGCCAATGATACGCGGTTCACGCCGTTTGTTGGCGCCGGCATCAACTATACGGCCGTCCTGGACACCAAGGCAAAGGGTGCGCTTGCGGGGCAGAATCTCCACTTCGATGACAGCTGGGGGCTTGCTGCCCATGCCGGTATCGATGTCGGGCTGGGCGAGAATGATGCCGTGCGGCTGGACGCGCGTTATATCGACATCGACCTGGACGCAAGCCTGAACGGCGCATCCATCGGAACTGCCAAGCTCGATCCCATGATTTACGGCATTTCCTGGATTCACCGCTTCTGACCGCAACGGTTTCGACAGATTCAGGGCGCGTCCGTCGATCCCGGGCGCGCCCTGCACGTTTGATCATCACCCCGTCCTTCGAGACGACCCTTCGGGCCTCCTCAGGATGAGGGGATGGCAAGAAATCAGCCGCGCAACACCGCCGCGCGCCCGCCATAGGAGGCGGCGGAACCCAGCGCCTCTTCGATCCGGATCAGCTGGTTGTATTTCGCCATGCGGTCGGAACGCGAGAGCGAGCCGGTCTTGATCTGACCGCAATTGGTGGCGACCGCCAGATCGGCGATGGTGCTGTCCTCCGTCTCACCCGAACGATGCGACATCACGGCGCGATACCCCGCCTTATGCGCGATTTCCACCGCTTCCAGCGTTTCCGACAGGGTGCCGATCTGATTGACCTTCACCAGGATCGCATTGGCAAGGCCGCGCGCGATACCGTCGGTCAGCCGGGCCGGGTTGGTGACGAACAGATCGTCGCCAACCAACTGGCATTTCGCCCCGATCTCCTCGGTCAGCGCCTTCCAGCCGTCGAAATCATCTTCCGCCATGCCGTCTTCGATCGAGACGATGGGGTAGCGCGCGGCGAAATCGGCCAGATAGCGGGCGTTCTGGCCGGGGTCGAGCAGCTTGCCCTCCCCCACCATATTGTACTTGCCATCCTTGAAATATTCGGTCGAGGCGCAGTCGAGCGCCAGGACAACATCATCACCTGGCCGATAGCCCGCCTTTTCGATGGCGCGCATCACGAAGCTCAATGCTTCTTCGGTGGAAGACAGGTTCGGCGCGAAGCCGCCTTCATCGCCGACATTGGTGGAATGGCCGGCATCCTTCAGCGCCTTTTTCAGGCTGTGAAAGATTTCCGCGCCGATGCGGATCGATTCCGCCACATTCTCCGCGCCGACCGGCATCACCATGAATTCCTGGAAATCGATGGGATTGTCGGCATGCGCGCCGCCATTGATGATGTTCATCATCGGCACCGGCAGGATGGATGCGCGCGCACCGCCGACATAGCGCCACAGCGGCAGGCCCGCTTCGGCGGCCGATGCCTTGGCGACCGCCAGCGACACGCCCAGAATGGCATTGGCGCCCAGCCGTGCCTTGTTCGGCGTACCGTCCAGCGCGATCATCTTCTTGTCGATGGCGATCTGTTCTGCCGCATCCAGCCCGGACAACAGGTCGAAGATTTCACCATTGACCGCATCCACGGCTTTCTGCACGCCCTTGCCCAGATAGCGGGCGCCGCCATCGCGCAGTTCCACCGCCTCATAGGCACCGGTCGATGCGCCCGACGGCACGGCCGCACGACCCTGTGCGCCGCTTTCCAGGGTCACGTCGACTTCCACCGTCGGATTGCCGCGGCTGTCCAGGATTTCCCGGGCATGGATGTCGAGAATGGCGCTCATGCTGCTTGGTCCTTTTCCAGAAAGCGACCCGCGATCTTCCAGGCGAAATCCCACCCGCCCCGTCGCGGCAGAAGCCGTCTACACCGACCGGCTGTTCGGGGCAAGGTTCGGGCTGGCGCTGGCAGAGAATCCGATATTGTTCCGATATGATGAAGCTGCCCGACACCCTTCCGACCGAACTTGCCACATCGTTGCGCGCGCTTCTGGCCGCGCCGGACTATCGCGGCTGCATTTCAGCCAAGGATGCGGCTGCATTGGCCAAGGCTTCGGGGCTGGAGGGGGATGCCCTGCTGCTTGCCCTGGTGCCGGTCGCGGCTGCCTTCGCGCGGCCGGCGATTTCCAACTACCGGGTGGGCGCGGTGGCGCGCGGGGAATCGGGCGCGCTCTATCTGGGCATGAATATGGAATTTCCCGGCCATGTGTTGGGCGCCAGCGGTCATGGGGAACGCAGCGCGGTCGCCAATGCCTTCGCGCATGGCGAAACGCGGCTGACCGATCTTGCCGTGTCCGCCGCGCCCTGCGGCTATTGCCGCCAATTCCTGTGGGAGTTGGAAAGCGCGCCTGCCCTGCGCATCCTGTTGCCGCAGCGCCACCCCTTCAGCCTGCATGATCTGCTGCCCCAGGCCTTCGGCCCCGCTGATCTGGACATTGAAACCCGCCTGCTGCGCCCGCAGGCGCATGATCTATGGTTCGAAGCCACGGATGATTGCGCCAAGGCGGCGCTGGCGGCGGCCAATGCCAGCTATGCCCCCTATACCGGCTGTCCGGCGGGGCTTGGCGTCGAAATGCTGGACGGGCGCGTCTTCGCCGGACGGCTGGCGGAAAACGCCGCCTACAGCCCGACCCAAAGCCCGATTGAAGCAACTCTGGCCCTGGTGGCCCTTGCCGGCGCCTCCTGGGAGGAGATGTTGCGCGCCGTGCTGGTACAGAAGCCGGGTGTGGTCGACCACACGGCCGAAACCCTGGATATCCTGGACACCATCGCGCCGCGCTGCGAGTTGGTGGTGGTTGGCGCCTCGATCCGGGGCTAACAAACCGCTGGAAAAGTACAGAAAGCGGCTGCACCGTGTTTCGAGACGCATCTTCGATCCTCCTTGAGGCATGAGAGGAAGCCCTGAACCGGCCCTCATGGCTCGAGGAGGGCGAAGCCCGTCTCGAAGCACGAGGGCGTATTCCGTAAGCCGATCCCCTTTCCCCTGCTTTCGCTTTACGGCACACTGCCCATGGGTTGCGGGGTAGCGAGGGGCGCATGGCGGAAGAAGAGGATCGGGCCAATCTGGCCGGTGAAGAAGCCTTGACCCTCTGGCGTCAGGGCAAGGATGCCTGGAACGCCTGGATCGACCAGCACCCCAAGGTCGATATCGACTTTTCCGACGTTGATTTCAGTAAGGAGCGCACGGAAGGCGCGCCCCTTATCTCCTTTGCGGAGTTTCGCTTCGGAGACGGACATGTATCGTTCCTGAGAACAAGTTTCGGCGACGGGAATGTCTCCTTCAACGGGGCCAGTTTCGGCGACGGGAATGTCTCGTTCAACGGGGCCAGTTTCGGCAACGGGAATGTCTCGTTCAACGGGGCCAGTTTCGGCAACGGGGATGTCTCGTTCATCTTGGCCAGCTTCGGCGACGGGAATGTCTCTTTCTTCGGGGCCAGTTTCGGCAACGGGGATGTCTCGTTCCTCGCTGCCAGTTTCGGTAAGGGCCGATTTCTTCTAACACTATTAGAAAGTCGCAAGGCCTCCTGGAAATTCGGAGAATCCTCCTTCGGTGGTTCTGTCTTCATCGACCTGTCGGCAGGGGCCAATGCAGTACGCGCGTTGAACCTGAGCGGAACGCGTTTCGAATCAAGCCTCCATCTGACAGGTAAATTCGGCTGCGTGCCCGATCTGCGCCAGTCCAAGCTATCGCATCATGTCGATTTTTCCACGCTCGCCGTCACGCTGCGGCGAAAGCCTGGGCCGGGTTGGCGCTGGCTGGCCTGGCGGGCGGAGAATGAGCAGGATGGGCCGCGCCTGCGGCGGCTGAAGGAAATCGCCGAAGGCGCGCGCGATCATGAAGCCGCCCTGCGCTTTGCGGCTTTGGAGAACCAGGCCAATCGCTGGATACGCGTGGGCCTTTTCGCCTCCCTGCTCGACCTCGCATTCAGCGCGAGCAGCGATTACGGGCGAAGCATCGCGCGGCCAACGGCCTGCCTATTGGGATTACTGGCCCTGGCGACCGGTATCCTGTTCTGGTTTTCTTTGCCAGCGGCTGCTTGCTGGAACTGGGATGATCAGTTCGACCGTGTCTATGACAGTGTTGTGCTTGCGGCTACGCAGGCCTTTGCCTTCCTGCCCCCGGCGAAGGAGGTTGCCGCCGCCGCCAATGCAAGGCTGTTCGACGAGCATATCCCACGATGGGCAGGCATGCTGGCGCTTATCCATAGTTTGTTCAGCTTCGTTTGCCTGTTCCTGATCGGCCTTGGCCTGCGCAACCGTTTCCGGCTGTAGTGCAACTGCCCTCTCCCCATCCTTCGAGACGGCCCTTCGGGCCTCCTCGAGGCATGAGGGGTTCCCGATAAAACCGCATCATAACCGCCCTCATGGCTCGAGGAGGGCGAAGCCCGTCTCGAAGCACGAGGGCGTTTCCCTTTCCCCGCCCCCTTCCCCGCGTCTTCGCGTTGCGGCACACCGCCCATGGGTTGCGGGGCAGCGAGGGGCGCATGGCGTACGCCCCGGCCCCAGCAAACGCGTACCCTCCCGATTCTTTCCGGGTGCCGGCTGCATTTTGTGCCCGGCTGAATCTTTTTCCCCATATATTGTAGATGGACGAATCACCAAAACCCTTTGAAAACAAGGGTTTGCTCTTCGGCACAGTTTGTGATTCCTATAGCCGCACCATGCAACTCCTTTACGAAGTCCAGCGGCGCTCTCGCCAGATCGTGCTCCCCATCCTGGGGGCCAGCATGCTGTTCTATTTCGCCTATCACACCATCCAGGGCGAACGCGGGCTGCTGTCCTATCTGCGCCTGAAACAGGAAGTCAGAAAGGCCGAGGCTTCGCTGGGTGAAATTCGCGGCAAGCGCGAGATTCTGGAAAACCGCGTGCGCCTGTTGCAATCCGGCAGCCTCGATCTCGACATGCTGGAGGAGCAGGCCCGCCGGGTGCTGAACTATGCCCATCCCGACGATCTGGTCATTCCCTATATTGATCGACGCTGATCGGCTCGCCTGAACCGGCGGATCGCAGCGCGTATATCCATCCCACGGGGCCGGACAAAGGGCCCCTATGTCTACGGCAAGAACGATGGCCGGCGGGTCCGTCTGTTCCGTGTCATCATGGCCGATGTCCGCGTCATGCGTTGGATATCAGACGGGTCAAGCAATCGACCACGGCCCCACCCTGTACCGGACCCAGGGTCGGCGGACCCGCAATTTCAAGCAGGGTGCATTGCACCCAACATTTTGTGCAACGCAACATAAATTCGGTTAACCAGTCATTCTGGAACGCGTTTAACCTGCTTTCAGTTAACTGTAATTTTTGTAACCAATTTCAAATACTTGCTCCGCACTTGCCATGGCATTGAAATCCGGTTACCCAATGCGCATGTGACAAGCGGCGGGGACGCCTGATTGTTTTCCCCGCCTTAGCCCCGGGGAGTGAAACGGATGGCCACCACGCCGACCCAGGCCGCCGGGCGCGGCCGCAGCGCCAAGGCAAAACCGCAGCCGCTGCCAGGAAAACCCGAACTGCTGCATTACTATAAGGAAATGCTCCTGATCCGCCGTTTCGAGGAGAAGGCGGGCCAGTTGTACGGCATGGGGCTGATCGGCGGTTTCTGCCATCTCTATATCGGCCAGGAAGCCGTGGTGGTGGGGATGCAGGCCTGCATTGATGAGGGCGACAGCGTCATCACCTCCTATCGCGATCATGGCCATATGCTGGCCTGCGGCATGGATCCGCGCGGCGTGATGGCGGAGTTGACCGGGCGCATCGGCGGCTATTCCAGGGGAAAAGGCGGCTCGATGCATATGTTCTCTAAGGAAGCCAATTTCTATGGCGGCCATGGCATCGTCGGCGCCCAGGTGCCGATCGGAACCGGCATCGCCTTCGCGGCCAAATATCGCGGCAATGGCAAGCTCTGCCTGACCTATACCGGCGATGGCGCCGTGAACCAGGGTCAGGTCTATGAAAGCTTCAACATGGCCGCGCTCTGGAAGCTGCCGGTGATCTACATCATCGAGAACAACAAATACGCCATGGGCACCAGCGTGCAGCGCGCCTCCGCCCAGCCCGACCTTTATAACCGCGGCAAGGCCTATGGCATTCCCGGCGTTCTGGTCGATGGCATGGATGTGCTGCAGGTCAAGGAAGCGGGCGAAAAGGCCGTGGCGCATGTCCGCGCCGGCAAGGGTCCGATCATCCTGGAAATGGAAACCTACCGCTATCGCGGCCATTCCATGTCCGACCCGGCCAAATACCGCACCAAGGACGAGGTGCAGAAGATGCGCACCGAGCATGACCCGATCGACAGCCTGAAGGCAAAGCTGCTGGAAGCCGACGTGGCGAGCGAGGAAGAGTTGAAGGCCATCGATCGTGAGGTGAAAGACATCATCTCCGACGCGGCCGAGTTCTCGCAGACCAGCCCCGAGCCGGATCCGGCCGAGCTGTGGACCGACGTTCTGGTAGACGCCTGATCAGGGCCAAGCAAAGCGAATTCGCGTAAGGGAGAGACCCCCGATGTCGATCGAAATTCTGATGCCGGCCCTGTCGCCCACCATGACGGAGGGGACGCTGGCAAAATGGTTGGTCAAGGAAGGTGACGCGGTCACCTCCGGCATGGTGCTTGCGGAGATCGAGACCGACAAGGCGACCATGGAAGTGGAAGCCGTGGAGGAAGGCACCATCGGCAAGCTGCTGATTGCGGCCGGGACCGAGGCGGTGGCGGTGAATACCCCCATCGCAATCCTGCTGGAAGAAGGCGAGGATGCCTCGGCCTTGGACAGGAAGCCCGCTGCCGCCCCGGCGGCGCAGCCCGCGCCGGCAGCACCGGCCGCCGCCCCCGCTGCTGCGGCCCCCGCCGCAACGCCCGTCGCGGCCGCGCCGGAAGCGGAACCGGAATGGACTGGCAAGACCAAGACCCAGACCGTGCGCGAAGCGCTGCGCGACGCCATGGCCGAGGAGATGCGCAAGGACAATGCCGTCTTCGTGATGGGCGAGGAAGTGGCCCAGTATCAGGGCGCCTATAAGGTGACCCAGGGCCTGCTCGACGAATTCGGTGCAGAGCGCGTGATCGACACGCCGATCACCGAGCACGGCTTCACCGGGCTTGGCGTCGGGGCAGCCTTCATGGGCCTGCGACCGATTGTCGAGTTCATGACCTTCAACTTCGCCATGCAGGCGGTTGACCAGATCATCAACTCGGCCGCCAAGACGCTGTACATGTCCGGCGGGCAGATGGGGGCGCCCATCGTCTTCCGTGGCCCGAACGGGGCCGCCTCGCGCGTCGGTGCCCAGCATTCGCAATGCTATGCCTCCTGGTATGCCCATATTCCCGGGCTGAAAGTCGTTGCCCCCTGGTCGGCCGCCGATGCCAAGGGCCTGCTGAAATCGGCCATCCGCGATCCGAACCCGATCATCTTCCTGGAGAATGAAATCCTCTACGGGCAGAGCTTCGAAGTGCCGGATACCGATGACTGGACGGTGCCGATCGGCAAGGCGAAGATCGTGCGCCCGGGCAAGGATGTCACCATCACGGCCTTCTCCATCATGGTCGGCAAGGCCCTGCAGGCCGCCGAGAAGCTGGCGGAAGAAGGCATTGATGCCGAGGTAATCGATCTGCGCACCATCCGCCCGCTCGACGTGGACACCATCGTGAAGTCGGTCGCCAAGACCAACCGCCTGGTCTCCGCCGAGGAAGGCTGGCCGACCGCCGGTATCGGTTCGGAAATCGCCGCGTTGATGATGGAACATGCCTTCGACCATCTCGACGCCCCCGTGGTCCGCGTGCATGGCAAGGATGTTCCCCTGCCCTATGCGGCCAATCTGGAAAAGCTCGCCTTGCCGCAGGTCGACGACATCGTCGCTGCCGCCAAGGCGGTCTGTTACCGCTAAGTCGGAACCGGGGAGACACGCTGATGCCGATTGAAATCCTGATGCCCGCCCTGTCGCCCACCATGACGGAAGGCACATTGTCGAACTGGCTGGTCAAGGAAGGCGACACGATCACCTCGGGCATGGTCCTGGCGGAGATCGAAACCGACAAGGCCACTATGGAAGTGGAAGCCGTCGAGGAAGGCAAGCTGGGCAAGATCCTGATCCCGGCCGGCACGGAAGGCGTGGCGGTAAACACCCCCATCGCCATCCTGCTGGAGGAGGGAGAGGATGCTTCCGCCATCGGTTCGGCGAAACCTGCCGCCTCCCCCGCCCCGGCTGCGGCACCGGCTGCGCCCGCCGCCCAGCCGGCACTCGCTCCGGCCGCAGCACCGGCACCGGCCGCCGCTTCGGCCAATCGGGTGATCGCAAGCCCGCTGGCCAAGCGTATGGCTGCCAATGACGGGCTGGATCTGACCGGCATTGCCGGCTCGGGCCCGCATGGCCGCATCGTCAAGCGCGATGTCGAAGCAGCGCTGGCCTCGGGCGGAGCAAAGCCTGCGCCGGCCGCCAAACCCGCCGAAGCACCGGCCGCTCCAAAGGCTGCTGCCGCCGCCCCTGCACCGGTTGCAGCCATGAAGGGGCTGACGCTGGACGATCCGATCATCCAGATGCTGCCGCCCTTCGACGCCGTGCCGAACAGCAGCATGCGCAAGATCATCGCCAAGCGCCTGACGGAATCGGCCCGCGACATTCCGCATTTCAATCTGCAGATGGATGTCGAAATCGATGCGTTGCTGGCCCTGCGCAAGCAGCTCAATGAGCGCCCCGGCGCGGATTACAAGCTGTCGGTCAATGATCTGGTGATCAAGGCCACCGCCCTGGCGCTGACCCGTGTGCCCGATGCCAATGTGGCCTATACCGATGGCGCGATCCTGAAGTTCGAGCGCGTCGACATGGCGATGGCGGTTGCCATCGAAGGCGGGCTGATCACGCCGATTATCAAGGATTGCGCCTCCAAGGGCTTGGCCACCATCTCCAAGGAAGCCAAGGAATTGGCCGGCAAGGCGCGCGAAGGCAAGCTGAAGCCCGAGGAGTATCAGGGCGGCACCTTCTCCATCTCCAATCTCGGCATGTTCGGGATCAAGGGTTTCACCTCGATCATCAACCCGCCGCAGGGCGCCATCCTGTCGGTCGGCGCGGGTGAGGAACGGGCCGTGGTCAAGAAGGGCGCGCTCGCCATCGCCAATGTCATGACGCTGAACCTGGCGGTCGATCATCGCTGCATCGATGGGGCGGTCGGCGCGGCCTTCCTGAAGGAACTCAAAGGCCTGATCGAAGATCCGATCACGCTGATGCTCTGAAGGAGACCGGGTGATGGACAAGCAGAGCTTTGATATCGTCATTGTCGGCGGTGGTCCGGGCGGCTATGTCGCGGCCATCCGGGCAGCGCAGCTGGGCCTGAAAACCGCCGTGGTGGAAGCCAAGCATCTGGGCGGCATCTGCCTGAACTGGGGTTGCATTCCGACCAAGGCGCTGCTGCGCTCCGCCGAAATCTTCCACTACATGAAGCATGCGAAGGATTACGGGCTGAAGGCCGACAATGTCGGCTTCGACCTGGAAGCCATCGTCAAGCGCTCGCGCGGCGTCTCCGCCCAGCTGAACAAGGGCGTCGGCCATCTTCTGAAGAAGAACAAGGTCACGGTCTTCGACGGCTGGGGCAAGCTTTCCGGCGGCAAGGAAGGCGCGCGGACCCTGACGGTGGAGAAGGATGGCAAAATCTTCGCCGAACTGACCGCGCCGCATATCGTGCTGGCGACCGGTGCCCGCGCCCGCCAGCTTCCGGGTCTGGAAGTCGACGGCAAATTCGTCTGGTCCTATATGGAAGCGCTGGTTCCGACCGATGTGCCAAAGTCACTGCTGGTCATCGGATCGGGCGCCATCGGTATCGAATTCGCCAGCTTCTTCCGTACCTTGGGATCGGAAGTTACGGTAGTGGAAGTGATGGACCGCGTGTTGCCGGTGGAAGATGAAGACATCTCCGCCTTCGCGAAGAAATCCTTCGAGAAGCAGGGCATGAAGATCCTGACCAAGGCAACCGTGAAGGGCCTGAAGAAAGGCTCGAACACGGTCACCGCCCTGGTCGAGCAGGACGGCAAGACCGTGGAGATCACCGTGGATCGCGTGATTTCCGCCGTTGGCATCGTCGGCAATGTCGAGAATATCGGCCTGGAAGGCACCAAGGTGAAGGTCGACCGTACCCATGTGGTGATCGACGCCTATGGCCGCACGGACGAGCCCGGCATCTATGCCATCGGCGATCTGGCCGGCCCGCCCTGGCTGGCGCACAAGGCCGAGCATGAAGGCGTGGTCTGCGTGGAAAAGATCGCCGGCGTGAAGGGCGTGCATCCGCTGGATATCAGCAAGATTCCAGGCTGCACCTATTGCCATCCGCAGGTCGCGTCCGTCGGCATGACCGAAGCCAAGGCCAAAGCAGCGGGCTATCAGGTGAAGGTCGGCAAGTTCCCCTTCATCGGCAATGGCAAGGCCATCGCGCTGGGCGAGCCGGAAGGCCTGGTAAAGACCGTGTTCGATGCCAAGACCGGCGAATTGCTTGGCGCCCATATGGTCGGCGCGGAAGTGACCGAGTTGATCCAGGGCTACGCCATCACGCGATCCATGGAAGGGACGGAGGAAGACTTGTTCCATACCGTCTTCCCGCATCCGACCCTTTCGGAAATGATGCATGAAAGCGCCCTGGACGCCTTCGGTCGGGTGATCCATATGTAAGGTGTGATGGTTCCCCATCCTTCGAGACGCCCTTCGGGCTCCTCAGGATGCGGGAACCAAATTCCCCCTCATGCTGAGGAGGGCGAAGCCCGTCTCGAAGTATGAGGGAGCCTGACGACAAGGACAGATCCCGTGGAAGACCGCCCCTATCGCCATCCTGAAAAGCGCAACCGGCCGGACAATCCGATCCAGCGCAAGCCGGACTGGATCAGGGTCAAGGCGCCGACCTCGAAGGAATATTTCGAGACACGCGGGATCGTGAAGGACCACAAGCTGGTCACGGTCTGCGAGGAGGCCGGCTGCCCCAATATCGGGGAATGCTGGGCCAAGAAGCACGCCACCATGATGATCATGGGCGAGATTTGTACCCGCGCCTGTTCCTTCTGCAATGTCGCGACTGGCAAGCCCGCAGCGCTTGACCCGTTCGAGCCGTTCAACGTGGCCGCCGCTGTGGAAAAGATGGGGCTTAGCCATTCCGTCATCACCTCGGTTGACCGCGATGACCTGCCCGATGGCGGGGCGGAGCATTTCGCCCAGGTAATCCGGGCGATCCGCGAACGCTCCCCCGCCACGACGGTGGAAATCCTGACGCCGGACTTCAAGGGCAAGCAGGGCGCCATCGAAACGGTGGTCGAAGCCCGCCCCGACGTGTTCAACCACAATCTGGAAACCGTGCCGCGCCTCTATCCGACCATTCGGCCGGGCGCGCGCTATTTTACCTCGCTGGAACTGCTGCACCGGGTGAAGCGCCTCGACCCCACCATGTTCACCAAATCCGGTCTGATGGTCGGCCTTGGCGAAACGCGGGAGGAAGTGGCCCAGGTGATGGACGATCTGCGCGCGGCGGGCGTCGATTTCCTGACCATCGGCCAATATCTGCAACCGACGCCGAAGCATGCCCGGATCGACAAATTCTGGACGCCCGATGAATTCGCCTCGCTGGCCGGGCTGGCGGCGGCCAAGGGGTTCCTGATGGTGTCGTCCTCGCCCCTCACCCGCTCCTCGCATCATGCGGGCGAGGATTTCCAGCGCCTGAAAGCGGCCCGCGCGGCGCAGCTGGCAGCGGCGGAATAAGCAGCGCGGAATTGGAACACGTCGTCCTTGGGCTTGACCCAAGGACCTCCCTCCATCCGGCCAAAGGTGGTCGGGTCAAGCCCGACCACGACGCATAGAAAACAGACTCAAAACGCCTTGAAGGTAATGATCGTGAAGGTATCCTTGATCCCGGGCAGGGTCTGGATCTGTTCATTCACGAAATGGCCGATATCGCCGTCATCCGGCAGATAGCACTTCATCAACAGGTCGTAATGCCCTGAAGTAGAATAAACTTCCGACACGCCTTCGACTTGTACCGCCTCGTCCGCCACCTCATAGGCGCGGCCCAGCTCGGCCTTCACCTGGATGAAGATGGTCTGCATGGCGTCACTCCCTGTCTTTTTCCGCTTCGCGGCTAACCTAGCGCGTCCCCCGCGAAGGTCAATCGCAGATATGTCTTTCGACCTGTCCGCAACGGCAATATTATATGTATTCGTTCTAATGCACGGGCGCCGCTGTACCCCGCCCGTCTCTCCTCCGTCAGAACCTAAGCCAGTTCGGCTTCAGCGCTTCCGCTGGAACAAGGACAAGCCAGATGACCCATGTCAAACGCGCCTTCTGGGGCGGTCTCCTTCTTCTTTCCCTGCTTTGGGTCTTCGCGGAAACCCTGGTTTTCCAAGCCAGTGGGCTGATGGCATGGCGCGACCCGATGATCCAGTACACCGGGATCCTGGCCATCGGCTGCATGAGCGGCGCCATGGTCCTGGCCCTGCGGCCACGCTGGCCGGAGCGCTGGCTGGGCGGGCTGGACAAGATGTATCGGCTACACAAATGGTTGGGCATCGGCGCGCTGTGCCTATCCGTCCTGCACTGGGGCTGGTCGCAGGGGCCGAAATGGGCCGTCGGCCTAGGTTTGATCCAGCGCCCGGTCCGGGGTGCGCGGGTACCGGTGGAAGACCCCATCCAGGCTTTTTTCCTGTCCTTGCGCGGGCCGGCCGAGGGGTTGGGCGAATGGGCCTTCTACATTTCCGTTGTGCTGATCGCCCTGGCTTTGATGACATTCTTTCCCTATCGCCTCTTCTTCAAGACCCATCGCATCCTGGCCGTGACCTATCTGGTCCTGGCCTTCCACACGGTCGTGCTCATGAAACTTTCCTATTGGGCAACGCCCGTGGGTTGGGCGACGGGCGCGATGCTGCTGGCCGGCATCTGGGCCGCGATCATCGTGCTGCTGCGCCGCGTGGGCGCTTCGCGCAAGGTCAGGGGACGGATCGTTGCGCTGGAATACTATCCGGGCGTCCGTTCGCTGGAGACGGAGATCGAGATCCCCACGGGTTGGCCTGGGCACCGGCCGGGCCAGTTCGCCTTTGCCACCTCAAACCCATCTGAAGGTGCGCATCCCTATACAATCGCGTCGCACTGGAATCCGGATTCCCCGCGAATTCGGTTCATTACCAAGGAGTTGGGGGATCACACCGCGACCCTGCGCCAGACCCTGGCCATAGGCAAGGACGTCACGGTGGAAGGCCCCTATGGCTGCTTCACCTTCGATGATGATCGTCCAAATCAAATTTGGATAGGCGGAGGTATTGGCATCACGCCCTTCATCGCCCGCATGAAACATCTAGCCCGCGATCCTGTAGCCGCCGGCATTCGGATCGATCTGTTTCACACCACAGCCGAGGTTGACGAGACTGCGCTGACGAAGCTGACGGAAGATGCAAGGAATGCCAGCATCGGCCTGCATCTGCTGATCGATGCCCGCGATGGGCGCCTGAACGGGCAACGTATTCGCGATACCGTACCCAATTGGCATGAGGCCAGCATCTGGTTCTGCGGGCCAGCCGGCTTCGGCGAGGCCATCCGCAAGGATTTCGCCGCACAGGGCTTCCCGGTTGCCCGACATTTCCACCAGGAACTATTCGACATGCGTTGAACAAAAAAGGCAGACCCAAGGGCCTGCCTTTTCCATCGTCTATGCCTCGTCGATCACATCGCGGCGCGGCGCAGGAAGGCCGGCACCAGATCGGTATCGCCGAACCGCATGCCGTCCGTTGCTTCCACCGCATCGGCGGTTTCGCGCGCCGGGCGCTTGTCCACGGGCCTGTCCTTGGTGACCGCCCTGGAACGAGGTGACCGTTCGGCCGCCTTTTCCGCAACCGGCGTAGCCTTCTCGGGTGCCGGTTTGGCTTCGCGGGGGGGATTTGCCTCGCGGGCTGGCTTGGCCGCGCCGCGCGCGGGCCTGGTGGAACGGCGCGCGGGCCTGGATTCCGCCGCCGCCTCGGGAGCGCCCTCCTCCTCTGGGACGGAACCTTCCAGCTTCTCGAACAGGGAGGAGGCCTGGATCGGCTTGCCGATCAGCCGTTCGATGGAACGCAGCGGCTTTTCTTCCATCGGCGTTGCGATGGTAAAGGCCTTGCCGGAACGCCCCGCCCGGCCGGTGCGGCCGATGCGATGCACATAATCTTCCGCATGGATCGGCACGTCGTAATTGATCACATGTCCGACCGTGGGGATATCAAGCCCGCGCGCCGCCACGTCGGAACAGACCAGAATCTTGATCTCGCCCTTGCGGAACCGGTCCAGACACTCCATGCGCTTATACTGGTCCATATCGCCATGCAGCGCGCCGACCGAAATACCTTCCTGCTCCAGCGCCTTGTACAGGGTGGCTACATCGCGCTTGCGATTGCAGAAGATCAGGCCGTTTTCAATCTCTTCGGTGCGCAGGATCTGCGACAGCACGCGGCGCTTGGCTCGCCCGTCGACGCGGATCAGCGACTGTTCCACCGTAGTGGCGGTGGAAGATGGCTTATCGACCGTCACTTCCTTCGGGTTCATCATGAACCGTTCGGCAAGTTTGCGGATTTCCTGCGGCATAGTGGCCGAGAACATCACCGTCTGGCGCATCGCAGGCATCATCGAGACGATCTTTTCGACATCGGGAATGAACCCCATGTCGAGCATCCTGTCCCCTTCGTCGATCACCAGTATCTTCACGTCGTTCAGCATGACCTTGCCGCGTTCGACATGGTCCATCAGGCGACCCGGCGTGGCGATCAGCACATCGACCCCACGATCCAGCTTCTTTTCCTGCTCGCTGAAGGAAACGCCGCCAATCAGCAGCGCCATGTTCAGCTTGAGGTATTTGCCATAGATTTCGAAATTCTCGGAAACCTGGGCGGCCAATTCGCGCGTCGGCTCCAGAATGACGCTGCGCGGCATACGGGCCTTGGCCCTGCCCCGCGATAGAGCGTCGATCATCGGCAGCGTAAAGGAAGCGGTCTTTCCAGTACCGGTCTGGGCACAGCCCAGCACGTCGCGCCCCATCAACACATAGGGTATGGCTTTGGCCTGGATGGGGGTAGGCGTAGTATAGCCAGCGTCCCCAACGGCGCGCAACACGGCCTCGCTCAGGCCCAGATCGGCGAAACTTTCGGTCATATGGTGGATAGCGTTCCCATTCGTCGCTGGTCCGCCGCTTCGCAAAGCAAAACGGACAATTGCGCCTGCTCTATAGATCAGCGCGCCAAAAGTCAAGGAAATCGCCAGATTTCCGCCGCATTTACAATAGAAGCGGTAACACAGGACCGCCGACCGGACAAACCAGCGCCGACAATAAGCTCTTGGCTGTATCGGCCGTGGTCGCTACACCACTTCTCCCACCCTGCGCCATCGGCATGGACCGCATGATATCTGACAAGGACGGCCCGCTCCTCACCCGCGACGCATCGCTGCTGCTGCTGATCGATCCGCAGGTCAGGCTGATGCCAGCGATCCAGGATGGCGAAGCGCTTGCCATGCGGTTTACGCGCCTGATCGATGCCGCGCGGCTGCTTGGCGTGCCGGTTCTGGCGACCGAACATTGTTCCCAGGCGATTGGCCCGCTGCTGGCCTGCATCCGCGACCGGCTGGCGCCGGAAGAGATCCTTGAGAAGCGCCATTTCAGCGCCTGGGCCGAACCCACGTTCCGCGCGGTCCTTGGTAGGGCAGCCCGCCGCCAGATCGTCATCGCCGGGGTCGAGGCGCATGTCTGTGTTGCACAGACGGCAATGGCTTTGGCGCAGGCAGGCCATAAGGTCTTCTGTGTGACTGACGCGGTGGGCTCACGGCGGGAGAAGGACCTTCAGGCCGCCCTCGCCCGTTTCAGTCAGGCCGGAATTGTTCCAGTGACCATGGAATCGGTACTGTTCGAATGGCTGGAAAGTGCGGATCATCCGGCTTTCAAGCCGGTATTGGAGATCATCAAGGCATGAGCAGTACCCGGCAGCATCTGATCCTGATCCCCGGCCTTCTGTGCGATGAGCGGCTCTGGGCGCATCAGACCCGTCATCTCGGCGAATGCGCCGAGATGACGGTAGCAGACACGCTGCAGGACGATTCGGTCGGCGCCATGGCGGAACGACTGCTGGCCGCCGCCCCGAATCGCTTCGCGCTGGCGGGCCTGTCCATGGGCGGCTATGTCGCGCTGGAAGTGATGCGCCGTGCCCCGCAGCGGGTCACGAAGCTTGCCCTGCTCGACACCTCGGCCCGGGCCGATACCGAGGACCAGACGTCCCGCCGCCGGGGCCTGATCGAGCTGGCGCGCAAGGGACGCTTCAAGGGCGTAACGCCCCGCCTGCTGCCGCTCTTGATCCATGCCGATCGCATGCAGGATGTGGAACTGACACAAACCGTGATGGATATGGCCGCCGCCGTAGGTCAGGAAGCCTTTGTGCGCCAGCAGACGGCAATCCTCACCCGGCCGGATAGTCGGGACAGCCTGTCCCGCATTACGGTTCCGACCCTGGTCCTGGTCGGCCGGGAGGATGCGCTGACCCCACCGGAACTCGCGGGCGAGATGGCCGAGGGCATTTCAGATGCAAGGCTGGCAATCATCGAAGAATGCGGCCACCTGTCCACGCTGGAACGACCGCAAGCCACGACGGCTCTGCTGCGGGACTGGCTGGTCTATGGGCGATAGTGCCTTGGTGTGACGGGACAACGGTTGAGATTTGCAGTATACATGTCTACCGATTTATCTTCGCCTCAATCCCGACGCACGCACCATGCTGTTTACGCTGATACGCTTTCTCCTGGGTATGGAACAGCCTGGCAGACGGCCAGTCGAGCGCGTTTCCACTGCTGTCCCGGCCATTCCCGGCACGCAACCGGCCAAGGTTCTGTGGGTGATTGATGGCGATTCGGTCCTTGTGCGTATGGCGGATTTCGAGGTGCGAATTCGCCTCGATTCCATCGATTGCCCCGAGGACGGTCAGCAATGGGGCGATATTGCCAAATACGGCTTGATGAAATTGATCAGCCGTAGAACCGTTCTGGTGGAACAGTTCGGTGCGGACCGACATGGGCGAACGCTGGGGACTCTCTACGTCTACAACAAAGCCAAGGGGCAGTACGTCAATGTGAATGAACGCATGGTCCTGCTTGGACATGCCTGGGTGTATCGTCAGTACTACGCGCATCTTCCAAGGGCACGACAGGATGCGTTGAACCGCATGGAACGTTGGGCAAGCTCCAGGAAAGTGGGCTTGTGGGGCCGCCCTGACCCTATTCCGCCCTGGGAATGGCGCAGGTAGAAATCCGGAAGACGGATGGGTCGCTGACGGCTGTTCAGCAAGTCGGAACGAGGCAGCGCTCGTTCTTCAGATGCGGATTGACCAGCGGGAAAAGCGACAAGGCCAGTTCCGGCAAAACCGGCGCCATGCTGTCGGCGCCCGCGGCCGGTTTCGTGGCAAGCTGGCCGACGGCTTCATTGATCGTGCGATCCCCTACACAATAGGCCGCACGCCAGCGATAGGGCCCCTGCCCCTCCTCCACTGCGGGCGGGGCGCTGGTCAAGGCACAGATCGATAGGTCTGTCATGGTCACGGGCGGGGCGAACAGCAGCACGAAGCGGTGGCGCTGCCTGTCCTCGGCGACCTCATTCAGCGGGACGAAAGACAGGGGCGTACCCGGCCGGTACTGCGTCAGAATCCCACGCCAGTTGGCGGCCGCTTCCGGCAAGGGATTGTTCCAGATCGCCGTCGGCAGGATGGCGTCTTTTCCGCCCAGATAGCCCTGCTCCGTCGGCTCATAGCGATTGCCGATTTCGACCCGGCTGATGCTGGTCTGGCCGACGGCACAGCCTGCAAGCGCCATCATAGGCAGGACAAGAGCAGCGAAACGCATGTCATTCACTCCGGCTGGGACTGCCCACCCCAAGATGGGCTGTCCGTCCACAGGGTCAAGAGGCCTGGCCGCCAGGACCGGCTCGCCTGCACCACAGGGCTCAATTCCGGCGGGAACCCTTCTTTTCCGCCGGATGCACCAGCAGGGCAAGCCAGCGCCCCTCGATCAGGCTCACGGTTTTTGGCGCGGTTGCCTGCATCGGTACATTGCGCTCGATCAAGGTCGCGACGAAACCGGCCGCGACTTCCCGGGTATCGAATTTCTCGACAACCTTGCGGCCGTCATCGGTTTCGATATGCAGGGCCGCCCCCAGCTCCGGTGTCTGCAGGATTTCCAGCTTCACCACATGGCCGGGCGGTATCGGTCGGCCCTGTTTGCGCCTTAGTCCAGACAGCGCCATGACGATTTCCGGATCGTCGAAAACGATCACTCTGTACTCGCGCATAGGCCCGTATCCACCATACTAAGCTAAAGAATGCAGCCTATCGCCAATTCGAACAGGCGCATAGCCCCGGGCGGGAAACCGTCCCTTATTCCGTTTCGATGCGGACCAGCTTGTCGCGTCCGCTATCCCCGCGCACCAGGGTAATCCGGCTCTTGGCCAACCCCAGATGCTTTGCCAATACCGCGATCACGGCGGCATTGGCCTTGCCGCCTTCGGCCGGGGCGGTAACCTGTATCCGGTAGCGGACAGAACCGTCCGGCGCGATCTCTTCCGAAATCCCCTGATGTCTGGCCTTTGGAGTTACGCGCAGCGCAACCAGACGGCTCGCCTCGCCTTTTCCGGCGTCGGCCGCCATGGCCCCGGTCAGCCCTTGTCCTTGCCGTCTTCCGCCTTGTCGGAATCCGGATCGGACCATTCCTCGCCATCGTCATCCTCGATCCCGGCTTCCCGCGCGATCTCGGCATCCTGCTCGGCGCGCTTCTTTTCGACCAGAAGCGAAGTCCAGATCGCAATCTCGTAGAGCAGGATGATCGGAACCGCGAGACCGATCTGTGACAAGGGATCGGGCGGAGTCAGGATAGCCGCGGCGATGAAAGCCAGCACGATGGCGTAACGCCGTTTCTCCCGCAGCCCGCGGGAGGAGGTGATACCGGCCTTGACCAGCAGCGTCAGGATCACCGGCAGTTCGAAACTGATGCCGAACGCCAGGATCAACTGCATGATCAGCGACAGATATTCGCTGACCTTCGCTTCCAGTTGAATGACCGGGCCACCATCGGCTCCGCTCTGTTCGAAGCCCAGGAAGAACTGCCAGGCGACCGGCAGAACAAAATAATAAACGAAGGCCGCGCCCATGGTGAACAGCACGGGTGTTGCGATCAGGAAGGGCACGAAAGCCGATTTTTCATGTTTGTACAGGCCGGGCGCCACAAACGCATAGACCTGCCCGGCGATGATGGGAAAGGAGAAGCAGAAGGCCGCGAAGAAGGCCACCTTCACCTGGGTGAAGAACTGCTCATGCATCGCGGTATAGATCATGCGGCGATGATTGTCCGGCCCCCAGACATGCACCAGCGGTTCGGCCAGAAAATTGAAGATCGGCTGCGCGAAATAAAAGCAGATCAGGAAGGTGACGAACAGCGCCACCACCGACCACATCAGCCGGCGCCGAAGTTCGATCAGATGATCCATCAATGGCGCGCGGGTTGCGTCAATATCCTGCTCGCTCATGATGCCGCCTTGCCGTCGCCACTATCGACGGGCTTGTCAAAAGCCTGCCCGATGGATTTGTACTTCTGCTCCATGGGCGACAGCCCTTCATCCGCTGCAGGGACGGAGGAGGGCTGTGGTGCAGGCGTCGTGTTCTCGGCAGGCCCCTGCTCCACACTCGCCTTGATCTCCCGGACGGACCGACCGATATCCCCGGTCGGATCCACCGTATCCTCGAACGCCTTGTCGAGGGAACCACGCGAGACCTTGTCGATTTCCTTTTTCAGGTCCGACAGTTCCGCCTCGCGCGCCATTTCATCCAGTCCGCTCTGGAATTCCCGCGCCATCCCCTTGATCTTGCCCAAAGTCTGGGTGATCCCACGCAGAACGCGCGGCAAATCCTTGGGACCCACCACGATCAGGGCCACCAAAGCGATGACGAAAAGCTCGGACCAGCCAAGGTCAAACATGTTTCATCCGTCCAAGGTCCGACCAACGGGGCAGATGCCCCGTC
>Ga0209066_10000249_pt1 | contig 81403 bp, 34 predicted proteins | sample All_14_2_FD_187198 | JGI IMG/M metagenome (GOLD analysis project Ga0209066, IMG submission 187198) | Freshwater microbial communities in response to fracking from Pennsylvania, USA - Allegheny Zone_MetaG_DW_15 (SPAdes) (version 2) ...
TGCCTGAGTAGTGGTGTCTGCTGGGTTTTGTGCACTAACTAAATTTGCGGTGAAGGCTACTAAGCCGAAAACCAGCAAAAGAGCTAATAATTTGCGCATAGTCGTAAGATTTTACGTTTAAAATTAGTTAATCGTTACTTGAAATTATTCGTGGGAATGCTCCCAGTCATTTTGATTCTTAGTTCAGATTGCGTTTGAATTCCCTCCGAACGTTAAAACCAGCGGAGAGAGAGGGATTCGAACCCTCGATACCCTTTTGGAGTATACACACTTTCCAGGCGTGCGCCTTCGACCACTCGGCCATCTCTCCGTGTGTGCAATTTGAACAGGAAAATACCTGCTGTTTTTTAAGACGCCGCAAAAATTGTAAAAAGAAATAACAATTCAAAAATTTTTAAAAGCGGACGATTCTTCAAATAAAAATTTGGGAATGGATAGGGCATCACAAGTTTTACTCACAGTATGAAAGATGGGGCAAGTTTAAGAAAGAGTTGTGTAAGGCCAAGTTATTTTTTCAAAAATATTTTTTGAATTCTTTGTGGTCACCACCGCAACTGCTTGTAAATCAACGGATTTTATCGTTGCCAGCTTTTCTGCGACCAGTTTGAGATGGGCACTTTCGTTCCTTTTTCCTCGGAAAGGTACAGGAGCGAGATAAGGTGAGTCGGTTTCCAACACTAACCATTCCAGTGGCAACTCGCCAACGACTTTGTCCAAGCCTGCGTTTTTAAAGGTTAAAACCCCACCGATACCCAAATAAAATCCAAGTTCGTGGCCCATTTCGGCCTGCCTCGTGTCGCCTGCGAAGCAGTGCAGGATGCCCCGAAGTTTTTCGTCCTTTTCGTCTTTTAAAATATCCAGTATCAGTTCCGTGGAATCACGGGAGTGAATGATGATTGGCAGTTCAAGTGCCTTGGCCCAGGTAATTTGTTGCTTGAAAGCTTGAATTTGCTGTGGCAAGGTGGTTTTGTCCCAGTAGAGGTCAATGCCGATTTCGCCGATTGCGCAAAATTGTCGTTTGGACAACCAATTCCAGACATGTTCCAATTCTGCTTCAAAATCGGCTTTAACGGAACATGGGTGAAGGCCCATCATGGCATGCACTTGAGCGGGATAGGCAGCTTCGAAGGCCAACATGGGGGCGGTAGTTGTGCTGTCAATGGCGGGCAGGAAAAATTTGCCAACGCCAGCTTCAAGGGCACGTGCCATCATTTCGTTGCGGTCATCATCAAATTCAGGAAGGTAGAGGTGGGTGTGCGTGTCAACTAACAAACAATTTGAGATTTCAGTCATTTTTTCAGTCAATTTCAGTAAAATGAATGGCTTTTGATTGCGCAAAAATTGATATACTTGCGGAAAAGACCAAAAACCGAGCAGCGGAGGCGACAGTTTTTACCACAAAACACCATTGAGCATGTAAAAATAACGCCAAAGACAATATATTTGCGATTCGATTCCCCCACCTACACACGTATTGATTCAGCTCGTCTGTCTTGCTCATCCAATTTTGCCTAGTGAATAGGCGCTTTTGAACACCTAATTATTCAAGAATCCGGCATCACGTAAAGCACTTCCATGTGGATTTCCCATGAAGGTTCTGAGTGGCAGTCAAACACACAGCACGAAACTTTGTGTTTTTTTGGTTTTTTAGGTCTTGAGAAAACTCACCACAACATTTTTTAAAGATTTACAATGACTTGAAAAACAGTCATTTAGTAAAAAAATAACTGGAGGCTCACAGTAATCCCGTATTCAGCATCATGCTTTTGCATCAATGTTATCAATCTCCAATTATGGAAAAACGCATACAGCACTTTGAGCAAACACTAAACAAACACATGAACCTATTTTTCTCCAAAACGCATTTGGCCACGCTTTTCTTGGCCGCATTGGTTGGTTTGCAAACAGCCGTAGCAAGTGGCCTCCACGCTGGTTCCTCCCACGAAGGGTCGAATCCCTGGTCGGTCAATGCAGGCCAAGATGTGACCATCTGCTTGGGTGAGTCAACCCAACTCAAGGCCACGGGTGCAAACAGCTACACTTGGTCACCTTCAAATGGGCTGAGCTGCACCGACTGTGCTTCGCCCATTGCATCACCAACTGTAACTACCACCTATTTTGTAGTGGGTGACGATGGAACGATGGATGAAGTAGTCGTGAAAGTCGTGAATCCACCTGTGATTCTTGATGTGATTGCCAATAACCCATCCGATTGCAACCTGCCCAACGGTTCCATCGCAATCACCACACTGGGCACCGACCCCTACGAGTACAGCATTGACAACGGCCTTACTTGGCAAAACAATGGTGTGTTCACCGCATTGCCAGCCAACACCTACAAAGTAAAAGTACGTGGCTCGAATGGGGCCTGCGAGGTGGACGGTGGTTCGTTTACCCTCATCGCACCCCAGCCGCCGCACATACTCAACATCCTGCCTTTCGACCCTACTTTTTGCGATGTTTACAATGGTTCAATCACCATTTCCGCCAACAGCGGCATGGCACCTTTACAGTACAGCATTGACAACGGCCAGACTTGGCAGGTGCAGAACATCTTTCAGTTGCTGGGTTCTGGCAATTACCAAATCAAAGTGCGCAACGCAAATGGTAGCTGCGTGACCAGTGGCGGCACCGTGACCCTAACCGGCTCCCCCGACGAGCCAATCATTGCTGATATTTTCACCGCAAGCCCCACGAATTGCGATGAAATGGATGGCCTCATCACCGTCGTCGTGCCTAACAACGGCGGGCAATTCGAGTTCAGCATCAATGGCGGGGCCGATTTTTTCCCAACCAACAGTTTTACTGGACTGGATGAAGGCGTGTATGAAATCGTGGTTCGGGATACCAATGGCAACTGCTCCAAAAACGGCGGCTTTTTTACCCTTGCCAGCCCAAACCGCCCAACCATTTACGGCATTTCGGCTGTGAATCCGTTGGGTTGCGGCGTTCAAAACGGCAACATCACCATCTTGGCTTTTGGCCCAAGCACTTTGCAATTCAGCATTGATGGTGGAAACACTTGGTTCGGTTCCAACATCTTTTCCAACTTGCCCGTGAGCACCTACCAAATTGCTGTGCGCAATGCAGATGGCGCTTGTTTCACGGATGGTGGCACGATTACCCTCACAGAACCTGGCCCTCCAAGCATTGAATTGGTTGTGCCAACAAATCCCTCGGCCTGTGGCCTAGCCGACGGCTCCATTAAAATCACCGCAACAGGCACAGGGCAGCAACTTGAATACAGTATTAATAGTGGAGTTTGGCAGTCAAACCCTTTTTTCACCAACTTGGCCGAAGGCAGTTACGAAGTAAAAGTGCGCTACGTGGGCGGCGGCTGTCCTATCACCTATTCCTCGAACCCGGTTGTGCTGGATGCACCGGGGGCAGCTCCTGTCATCAGTTCGATAAACCCAACGCAGCCTTCGGCCTGCAGCGTGCCTGACGGCTCCATTTCAATTTCGGCAAGTGGCAGTGGCCCACTTTCCTACAGCATCAATGGTGGTGCGAGTTTTCAGAATTTCAATGTTTTCAACAACCTAGCGGCAGGTAGCTATCCAATCGTTGTGAAATTGACCAACGGCAACTGCACCACAAATGGCACGACCCAGCTTTTTTATGCTGGCTGTACCGATACCTTGCAAGTAACGATTCCTTCCAATAGCCCCACCACCGATTTCTGCATTCCCAACGCTACGTTCAACAATTTGGGAACCGTAACAGCTGCGTCCATCTGTGGTTCGGGCGATGTGCAGACCGTGGTGGCTACTACCATCAACCAAAACTGCGTGACACTGGTACCTGCGCCTGGTTTCACGGGTATTTCGCAAACCTTGATTTGCACCATCCACTGCTTCAACAACAGTAGCCTTTGCGACACGACCTACCTCCAAGTTGCCGTGCAGGGTGTTGCCAATTGCGACCCAATTTTCAACCCAGATTCCGTCAGCATAACCTACACGGGCAACCCTACTAATTACTGTGTGCCAGTGCCGCTGACCGATTTGCTTGGTTTCGAAATTTACTTGAACGGCAGCCTGTTGCCCAACCCGTTCGCTTGCGACTACGAACCAACCACCGCCTACTCGTTCACCTTCTTGCCGGGTGCGGGCTTCAGTGGGCCGTACTCGCTCACATCTTGGATGGTAAATGGCATTTCCTACAGCGGTTTTTTCAACGATGCCAACGGTTTGCTGCTGCTGATGCAGGCATTCGACCCCACGGGCAATTGGCAAATCAACCTCGGCACGGGCCTCATCTACGGTGGGGACTCCAACAACACCTATGACGACATGGAGGTGACGCACTTGCCAAGTGGTTCGCAGACGGTGTTGAACACGAACACGACGTTCCTCCCAACAGGCTTCACGGTTGGGCTGGCCGACCCCGGCGTATCGGTTTTGGTGGTGCAAAACCCGATTACGGGCTGCGGCGACACCCTGCTCATCAATGCCGTGCTCGACCCAACGACGACCGATTCCATTTACCTGACCACGACGGTCAACACACCGACGACCGCTTTTTGCCTTGACCCCTCCGAACTGCCCGGCAACACCATCGTCAACGTGGGCTACTGCGGCGGGCCAAGCAACGGCTCCGCTCCGCTCACTTCGCCCACCTGTGTTTACTACATCCCGAACCTAAACTACGCTGGCCAGGACCAGTTCTGCATGGTGGTTTGCGATGGCGGTTTCCCGCAGGTTTGCGACACGACCTATTTTTTCATCAATGTGCTGCCGCAAAATGACACCGTGTACCTCACCATTCCCGCAGGGCAAAACTCGCTTGACACCTGCCTCAACGGCTTCGTCATCGAGCTGCCGGGGGGCATCAGCTCGGCAAATATTTGTGGGATAAATTCATCTGAAATCTCCGTCAGCGTGTCGAGCAACTGTTTGAGTTTCGATGCAAACGGCACATTTTACGGCACGACCTCCGTTTGCGTGAACTTCTGTAGCGGCGGGGTTTGCGATGAAAATACGTTCATCGTGACCATCGAGCCGCCCATCGTTTGCGACCCGATTTTTTCCCAAAACAGCCAAAGTTTCACAACCCCAACCAGCGACAATCCATTCTGCCTGCCCATCCCCATCGGGGAAATCGTGAACTACACCGTGACGATTGACGGCGTGGTTTACAACCAATCCTTCGTTCCCTGCGGCTTCGATAACTTAGTGGTTTACAACATCGCCACATTGCCCGCAGGGCCACTGACCGTGAATTCATGGACGGCCAACGGTACGCTGCACAGCGGCCCCGTTTCCAACCTCACCGACCTCGTGGCAACGATGAACACTTGGGACCCCAGCGGCGATTGGACATTGAACGTGGGGGCGCAGACCATCCAAGGTGGGCAGGGCGGCACGTACAGCAACCTCGTCATCACGCCAGCGGGTGGCACGCAGCAAACCTTGACCGTGAACTTGGTACAATTTGCACTTGGTTCAGAAATCAGCGTTTCTGGTTTTGGAAGCCACCAAATCATTGCCACGGCAACCAACGGCTGCGCTGACACCACCCAAGTCATTTTCAACCAGCACACGTACATGACCGACACCTTAGTTTTCAACACCACGGCCAATACGACCATCAACCAAATCTGCGGCAATACCGACGATTTAATTGGCAACTTGTTCAGCACCAGTTTTTGCGGCCTCACGGCCAATGGGGCATTCGCTTCGACCAGCGCCACCTGCTTCAGCTACACGCCAAACTTGGATTTCATCGGAACGGACATGGCTTGCGTGGTCTTCTGCGACGACAATTTCGTGCCCGTCTGCGATACATTTGTATTTGTGATAAACGTGCTGCCAAACGTCACGCCTCCCAGCACCGACACCGTATTTGTGGATGCCCCGGGCACTTCGGCCTTCGATACCTGCCTCACTGCTGCGGTGCTTCAACTACCCGGCAATTTGGGCAGCGCCACCATTTGCGGAGCAAACCAAAACGAAGTGACGCTCACGCTCGCTGGAAACTGCGTAACGATTGACTTGGCAGATAGCTTCACGGGTACGACGACAGCTTGTGTGGTGCATTGCGACGATTCCAACCCGACGGTTTGCGACACGACTTACCTCGTCATCAGCTTCGCTGGCAACCCGACACCGTGCCCTGAGATTTTCAACCCAAGTCAAGTTTTCACTTCGTTGCAAAATGGGGTAGGGGAGGTCTGCCTGCCCATTCCACCGGCACAGTTCGGCAACTATCAGGTATCGCTGGATGGGTCGCCTTATAGCGGCACGCTGGCACCTTGCGATGTGGACCAAGTGTATATTTATTTTTTCGGGCAAGTGTTTGGCCAAGGAAATGCTGGGCCTTATTCGGTAAGCTGGTCGGCAAATGGTCAAAATTTTTCAAGTGTGGTACAAAATATGCAAGGATTGGTTGACCAGATGAACCTCTGGGACTTTGCCGGAAACTGGACAATTGATTCGCCCACTTTTTCCATCATCAGTACCAACGACAACGGCGTGTACGGAAACCTCATCATCACACACATCGCAACGGGCATCTTGAGTACGATTGCCCCTAATTTCAATGGCATTCCGTTTGGCACTGCCGTGCAAATCAACGGCGCAGGCCAGCATGAAATCATCGTGGAAAACCAGGCGGATGGCTGTCAGGACACCCTGACCATCAACGCCCTGAACGGCGTCAGCCTACTCGATATTACCACATTGGAAGGTACCACGAGCAATGTGAACTGCATTGACACGACTGGTTTGCCTGGCAATTTCCAGACGATGTCCGTTTGCCAAGCACCGCAGAACGGAACCATCAACATCGTCGGCAATTGTTTCACCTTCACACCCGACCCAGGTTTTGTCGGTGCAAACACGGGCTGTGTTGTCGTCTGCGACAACCTTGGCAACTGCGACACCACTTTGCTGACCATCGGCGTGACGCCACTTTGCAGTTCGTTCGATATTTTCCCAGATACCACTTTGACCTTTCAGGTGCAGGACTGCGGAGACATCACGGGCTACTGCACCCCCATCCTGCTTGATTCCATCTCCAACTACGGAGTTTTGGACAACGGCTTCCCGTACAACGGCGGCTTCGTGGTTTGCAACGGGCAGTTTGCCCAGATTTCCTTGGACACAGGTTTCCACGAACTCGTTTTCGTGCAAATGCTGACTGGCTGTGAAGATACGCTCCGTGCGAACGTCACCTGCACAGCCAACAACGGCTGCGGTGTCAGCGCACTCTCACCGCTGACAATTGAAGTGGCCGATTGCACCGAATCAACGCAGTTCTGCATTTCGGCCCTGGTCGCCGAATTGCCAGATTTGCTCATCACCGACAACGGGGCCGCCTTCGGCGGAACAATTGGCCTCTGCGACCTGAACGGCACGACCATTGGCCTGACACTCGACACTGGGCAGCATGTGCTCATCATTGCCGACACGGTGAAAGCCTGTGCGGATACCTTCACCGTGAACGTGCTTTGCACCATCATCGAGGATGTGACGGTGGATACGGTAGTGGCCGAGGGCGATTCTATCCTACTTTGCTTGGGCGACTACGGTTATCTTCCTTCCACGATTGACAGTGTGGTTTCGGTTTGCCCCAGCAATGCAAACACCAGTTTCAGCATTGACAGCACGACTTGGTGCATAACGATTTTTGGTGAAAACGTGGGCTTGGACACTGCCTGCTTTGAGGTTTTCGTGGGTGACACGAGCGCCATTTTCACAGTAAATGTGGATGTGGTATCACCTTGTCCTGTATTCATCCCCGGCGGGATTCTTGCTTCGGGCGTGCCATGTGGCGTGGATTCAGCGTTGGTTTGCCTCCCGATAACGCCATTGGAGTTTCAAAATAAAGTGCTCACCATCAATGGCCTACCATTCACTGGCCAAGTCACGACCTGCGGCATTGACAGCGTGAAAGTGTTGAATTACGATGCCTTGCCAAGCATTGGTCAATTGGGGCCGTACATCATTGAAACCTGGAATGTCAACGGCAACATCTTCACAGGTTCGTTCAACTCCATCCAAGAACTGGCGGCTTTGATGAACACTTGGGACCCAACGGGCAACTGGCAAATCGTTTTTGACCCGTTCAGTGGAAACAACTTGATTGTGGGAGGCAACCTTGCTAATTCTTATGGGGGCATGTCTATCCAGCAACAAATCACGGGCATCAACGTGGTGCTGGGCATCAATACTGTCACCGTGCCGACGGGTGTGGCCATTGAACTGCCAGTTGGCAACAGCACCCTCTCCATCACGGACACGCTTACGCTTTGCAGCGAAACTGCCACCATTGAACTTTTGTGTGTAACCTCGGACGTGGTGAACGACACTATATTAATTAATGCACAAGACACTTTCTGCCTCGACCTTTCGGAATTGGTCGGTACGCCCGTGAGTGCTGTGAATATTTGCCCAGGTTCGAATGGCGAGACCGTGGCCTTCACGATTGACAGCAGCTTCTGTGTCATTTACCAAGGCAACGAACCCGGTTTTGATTCCGCCTGCATCGTCGTTTGCGACGACTTGGGCCTCTGCGACACAACCTATTTCAACATTACGGTGGACATCACCAACGATTCATTGCCCATTGCCGTGGATGATTTAGGTAACTTGACCAATCAGGACGAAGCTGCCGTTATTCATGTGCTTGAAAATGACACGGTCCAATTCCTGCTCACGGTGTCCATTGTTGACCAACCAGCCAATGGCGAAGCCCAGGCATTGCCAAATGGTGACATCAACTACGTGCCGAATCCGGGCTACTGCGACGAGGATGTGCCGGATAGTTTCACCTATGAAATCTGCAACCCGATTGGCTGCGATACCGCCACGGTGTACGTGACAGTGCTATGTTCCGCACTGGAAATCTTTGACGCATTTTCGCCGAACGGCGACGACTACAACGAGACCTTCAAGATAAACGGACTACAGGAATGGCCGAACCACCACTTGACTGTGTTCAACCGCTGGGGCGTGATTGTTTATGAATCAACGAACTACCTCAGCGATTGGGATGGAACATGGAAGGGCAAACTACTGCCGGATGGCACCTATTTCTACATCTTGGAATTGGGGGATGGCGGTGAGACAAAGCGGGGCTACGTGGTGATTCTCCGCTAAGTTTTGTCAAAATATCAAAGTCAAAAGCGCTGGGCTACCGATGGTAGTCCAGCGCTTTTGTTTATGGCTGGTTTATGGAAGTCACTGAACTCAAAAGAAGATTGGAATGATTTTGGCATCTCAATGGCGGGTTGCAAAATGATTACTCAACCAATTTTGGATTTTTTGACTTCCGTTTTCACAATTGGTTGATTATCAATTATAAATATAATTGAATTGCAGTCTATTTCCCCTCCGTATTGGAATCTATTTCCTCCCTCGGGCATAGTTGTTGGACGCTGGCGTACGGCGCCAATTCGATTTTTTACAGGAACTTTTGTTCCGACCTCTTGAACGAACACAATACTGATGAACAAACAACTACACTGGGCTTACCTTACCGTTTTTGCAACTATTTTCATGGTTGCAGATGCCTCAGCCACTTCGTTTGCCGAAGGCTTATTCCTAAAATTAAGGCAGAACATTCAACAAACGCTTGCTGCGCACCACATCCAAAGTGGGTTGTTTTTACCACCGCCGCCATCGGCTACTGTCTCAGTTAGGGTAAATGCAGGAAGCGACGATGCCGAGCAAAACCTGTCAACCAATGCCGTGGTCACTAACAGCAACGACCTTGAATTGGTGAATGATGGGGTAGGGCAGTCCGTGGGGATGCGTTTCAATGGCATCACCGTGCCGAAGAACGCCACGATTACCAGCGCCTACATTGAATTCGTCAATAAAACAGCCCTCTCCACGTCCGTGACCTTGACTATCAGCGGGCAGGCGATTGACAACGCTCCAACCTTTACAACTGCTTCAAACAATATCACTGGGAGAACCAAAACAACGGCAACCGTTAGTTGGACGCCAGGAAACTGGGCTACAGTCAATTCGGCTTACCAGTCAGCAGATATTTCCACTATTGTTCAGGAAATTGTCAACCGCTCGGGATGGGTTAGCGGCAACAGCATGGTGATGATGGTAAATACGGCTTCCACCAACCTGCGCAGGGCATATTCCTACGAAAATGGGAACACCGCCTTGGCACCGCTGCTGGTGGTGAATTACACTTTGGTTGAAATATGTGGAAATAGCATTGATGACGATGGCGACGGACTGATTGACGGTGCAGATTTGGATTGTGGCACTTTTTGTCCTACAGGTGGACTCACAATGGAGCGCTGGCTTAGTATTGGAAGTGGTAACCTAGTGTCTGATTTGACCAGCAATGCCAACTATCCAAATAATCCAAGCGAAACAATGACACTGACCAGTTTTGATGGCCCCGATAATTATGCAGATAATTACGGAACACGGGTTAGAGGTTATATAACCCCTTCTCAGACAGGAATTTATAGTTTTAACTTAACCTCTGATGATGGCAGTGAACTATACATGAGCACAGATGCGGACCCAACCAACAAAGCCTTGATTGCTTCCGTTGTGGGTTACACTGGTATAGCTGAGTACACTAAGTATGTGTCGCAAACATCAGCCAATCTATTGCTAATTGCTGGACAAAACTATTATGTAGAGTTGCTTCAAAAAGAAGGCGGCGGTGGAGACCATTTTCAAGTATATTGGAAAACACCATCCAATTCAACTTGGACAATTGTGCCTGGAACCAATCTCCGACCATTTGGATGCAGTGAAATTTGTGGTAACGGGATAGATGACGACGGCGATGGTTTAGTAGATGGTGCTGATGGAGATTGTGGTTCGTTTTGCAGCACGGGCAAAATAAACCTTGAGCGTTGGCTTTCGATAAGTGGAACAGCTATCACTGATTTGACAAGCAATGCCAACTTCCCCAATACGCCTAGCCAAACAACTACGCTTACAAGCCTTGATGGCCCGGACAATTTCGGAGATAATTTTGGTCAGCGTGCAAGAGGATATATTTCACCAACGCAAACCGGCATTTACACATTTAACCTTACCTCTGATGATGCTGGGGAGCTTTATTTGAGCACTGATGCAAATCCGGCAAACAAGAAATTGATTGCCTCGGTTACGGGATGGACTAATTCAAATGAATACACCAAATATGGTAGCCAGACCTCATACAGTATATTATTACATGCCAACAGAAATTATTATGTAGAGATTTTGAACAAAGAAGGTAGTGGTGGGGACCATTTTCAGGTTTATTGGAAAACGCCTTCAAATTTAAGTTGGGAAATAATCCCTGGCAACAATCTTCGCCCTTTTGTCTGCACTGAAACTTGCGACAACAATATTGACGATGATGGTGATGGTTTCATGGATTGCAATTGCGACATGATGACCAACGGCGAATTTGATAACGGGTTGACAGGGTGGGGAATGAATATTCAACCTGGAAACGCTGCCGCTGGTGCACTTGATAATACAAGCCAATTATCTGGGATTTACAGCGGCGCCGTAACGATAACTACCGCTTCTGGTACCGACTGGCATATACAAGCCTATCAGGCTGGACTTAGCCTCCAATCTGGAAAAACTTATACGGTAAGTTTTCAATCCAAATCTTCTGGAAGCCGCACGATGGGCGTGGCGCTGCAGCAGTCAGTTTCACCATATACTGTCTATTGGGCACAAACCGTTACACTTTCAACTGTTGGCAACACTTTTACATTTGATTATCCGTCTACCATCACGAATAATGGGCAAGTTGTCATTATGTTCAACATGGGGCAAAGCAATAAAAAAGTGTGGATTGATAAAATTTCAGTAACACCTAATTGCATTTCGGAAATCTGTGGCAATGGATTTGATGACGATGGCAATGGTTTGATAGACTGTGCCGATGGTGTTTGTCCTGTGCCAATTGCCTCAATTTCAGGATTAAATTCGGTATGTAACGGGAATAGCACGACTTTAACTGCCTCTGGTGGCGGCACTTACGCATGGAACACTGGTGCAACAACTGCTGCCATCTCAGTTACACCTGTTTCAACGACTACCTACACCGTAACTGTTACTAATGCTTCGGGATGCACGGCCACTGCCAACCGAACCGTGACAGTTTCCGCATGTGCTGAGATATGCGGAAACGGCATAGACGACGACGGCGATGGATTGTCGGATTGTGCCGACAATGACTGCAAAAAAATAACGCTGGCAACACCTGTCGTCAGCGCTTGTATCAACCAGCCGCTTCAAGACGTGGCCACGGTCAGCGTGCAGGTTTCGTGGGTAAGCCCTCCTGCCAACGACCAGATTGAAGTTAAAATCAACAACCAGACAGAGCGGATAAATGTCGGTGGAGGTGCCACTTCGCCCCAGACCGTGACTTTCACGGTGCCTGCCAATGGCCTTGCAGGTCAAACCATCACGGCATCTTGGATGAACAACACCTCACTTTGTTCGTCCACTACCACTTTCAGCGCCCCAACAGCATGCAGCAGCGACCAAGTTGGTTGTAAAATCCTTTACCTCTGCGGGCAGGACAAGCCCTACGACGGCGATGCTTGGGACCACGGCTTCATGGCTTATTTAGACGAAATCAATGGGTCGAACGCTGTAACACCCATCCTCACCAAAGCAGATGCTTCGGGCATGGGCACTTATGATGTGATGAACCAGAGCACCTTCGTCAACGTCAACTTAAATGATTACGGCTTAGTGGTTATTTCTGCAACTACCGAAGGTTATATTGCAACGGGTTTGGTCACTGCATTGAAGAGCTTCTCAGGTGCGGTGATGAATTGCAATTACACGATTATCAATGATTTGGGAATGTCTGCGAGCGAGGGTTCGTATCAATTCCAATCAAACCTATTTATTGATAACACGACTTCAAAAGCCATCTACAATTTCAACAACGATGTAAACCCTTACGGAACGCAAGTTTTCACAAGGGGCAATTACACAGCTGCCGCTGACGCCTTCCTCTGGACCAGTTCTGGTGAACAATCGTCAGGCATTAATGGCGCATATTTCGTTTACTCAACTGCTGATGTATTGCCGGGTGTAGCTGCCGGGCATGGCCGCCGGGTTTTCTTGGGCTACCACATGAACGGTTTCTATGCCAACGCCCAAAACGGTGGGGCACTTCCTGCTCCAGTATCAAGCTATTTAGTGCCCGCAACGCACTTCACATTGGAGGGTAAATACTACCTCGATTTGGCAATTATCGAAGCGACAAAAGGCTGCGCCACGGAAATTTGCAACAACGGTATTGATGATAATGACAATGGGCTGGTTGACTGTCAGGAGACCATTTGCGGTATGCCCAACGTATCGGGTATTTCAAAAACAAATGCAAGCAACTGCCCCAGCCTCAACAACGGCCAGATAACCGTCTCGGCTACTGGCACGAATTTGACCTACAGCATTGATGGTGGGGCTACCTACCAAGCTTCCAATATTTTCAATGGTTTGGCAGGCGGCACTTACAATGTCCGGGTACGAAACAGCGTGACTGGATGTTTTGTAAACTATGCCTCCAACCCGGTTTCCATCACAGGTTCAACATGTTCCGAGAATTGTACCAACGGAATTGACGACGATGGCGACGGTCTCACTGACTGCCTCGACAGTGATTGCGCACCAATCGCCAACGCAGGTACTGATGTGAGCATTTGTCTGGGGGCCAGTTACGCACTTTCGGTCAGCGCATCGGGCGGAACTGCACCTTACACATATTCCTGGAGCAATGGTTTGGGCGCAGGCCAATCGAAGACGGTTTCGCCAGTAGCGACCACGACCTACACCGTCACCGTAAGTTCGGCGGGAGGATGCACGGCTACCGACCAGGTTACCGTAACAGTAGCGCCATGCAGCGAGGTATGTGGCGACGGGCTGGACAACGACGCCGATGGACTCATTGACTGTGACGATGCAGATTGCACGGCGATTGGCGCTCCGCAATTGTCCGACGATGTGTACCTAACCTGTCCCGGTGCTGTTTTCCAGGAACAACCGATTTTCAATGACAACAACCTGCAAAATCCGGTTTATTCCATTTACACAAACCCAGCAAAAGGGACTGTTTCAATAAATTACCAGGGTGTTTTCACCTACACACCAAACAACTCAAGCTGCGGTGTGGACAGTTTCCAATACCAGGTATGCAATGCCATGACGGGCTGTTGCGACCAAGCGACGGTTGTGCTGAACCGGGGTGACAGCGCACCACCTGCCTTGCAGAATGTGCCCGCTGACATCACCATCAATTGCAGCGACCCAGTGCCCACTGCTCCAGTCGTGTTTGGGATGGATGCATGCCCGGGCATTTTCGTGACCTTCAACGAAGTGAACAACCAAGTGAATTCGGGTTCCTGCCAACAGTACAACATCGTCAGAACTTGGACAGCGACTGACCAATGTGGCAATTCTGGCTCAGCCAGCCAAACCATCCATGTGTCGGATCCAGATTCACCAGAACTGTTCCGGCTCTACACTTTGCCGAATGGCAAAAAACTGGTGGCTGGTGTGGTGTCGAAAGCCACCACCAATTGGCAGCGAATCAAGTTCCCAACGAATTTCAACGAAACCCCGGTTTTGTTTTCACAAGTAGTTGGTAACAACAGTGCCGAAGCCGTGATTTCCAGGGTTCGAAACATTGACAATGAAGGTTTTGACCTGAAATTGCAGGAAGAAGAAAACGGCGACGGCGTGCATGCTGCGGAACAGGTAGCGTGGATGGCGCTTGAGCCAGGCGAGGTGGATGGTGGCAGCAATTTGCAGGCAGGGCTGTTGGCCAATGTCACGCAAGCCCCAAAACTGTTGAATTATGCCAATTCCTTCAGCAGCACCCCTGTGACCATTGCAGCCACACAGTCCTACGCAGAGGCAGACCCATTTCAGGTAAGGTTCAACAATTCCACCAACACTTCGACCCAGGTTTACTTGGAAGAAGAACAGTCGAAAGATGTGGAGGTGGGACACGCCAACGAATCGCTTGGCTTCTTGGCGGTAAAACCCGGACATGTCACCGATACTTATGATGATTTCGTGGCGGAAGCGGGTTCCATCCTGATGGACAACAATTGGCAAACGGTTTATTTCACAAGGAAATTCACAAAGCCAGTGGTCATATTTGGCGGGCAGCCAATCGGCAACGACCCTTCCACGATTCGGGTTCGAAATGTCACTTCCACCAGTTTCGAGGTCAGAATTCAGGAGTGGCAATACTTGAATGGTGTCACAGTTTCCCGTTCAATTCCTTACTTGGTGGTGGAGGGCAGTGTCCCTGCCCATGTGGAAAATGCCTGTTCGGAGCCGCAAGAGCCAATTTTGCCCGGTGTGAACTTTTTCGCAGTGGATAATTGCGATGTTCAAGTTTCAATGGATTACACCGAAAGCAGCACACTCACGCCAGAAGGTTTGATTTTAACGAATATCTGGGTGTCGGCGGATGATTGCGGCAATACTTCTACGTTGATTCGCAACGACACTTGCAGGCTTGCTGCCGTTAGGCTAAAAACAATCCTAAATGGTGCGACCCTCGGCAATCCTTCCAATGCTTCCCTCATGCGGGACAACCTGCGGGCAAATGGGTTGATACCACTTGAAAACCCCTACAAGCTGGAACCGCTCGAACTTCAAGCCGGAAACAGCCCGCATATTATCACGCCTTCCATGCTGCAAGGCACTGGCGACAATGCAATCGTTGACTGGATATTGGTGCAAATTCGGGATACGCTGAATCCTAAAATCATTGTTCAAAGCGTACCGTGCTTGATACAACGGGACGGGGATGTCGTGACCGAAGTGGGCAACGATGTGATTACCTTCCCAACCATCCCAGAGGGTAAATACCACGTGTACATCAAGCACCGCAGCCACTTGGCCATGATGACTTCCGAGCCAGTTTACCTGAAAATACACGATGTTCCGTTGGTTGATTTCAGCATCAGTGGCTCGCATATTTACAATTCCAATGTGGCAGGCCGGGTTGTCAATGGGCGGCTCTTGAGCTGGGCGGGTGATTTCAACGACGACAACCGAGTCATTTACCAGGGGCCGAGCAATGATGTGTTCACCCTGTTTTCCGAAATCATGGTTGCGCCATCCAATGAACAAAACCTGGCGAATTATATCCTGGTCGGTTATGAAAACACCGACTACAACATGGACGGGAAGGCCATTTACCAAGGCCCTGGAAACGATAGGTCAATGCTGTTGCTCAATTCGATACTGAGCCATCCGGCGAACGTATTGCTTTTAGCCAATTTCATTGCTTCACAAACCATCATGCCGTAATTTTTTACCGAAGTGCAGTGTTAAAACTGCACTTCGGTACATTGGCATGAATTGTGCAGCTTCTAATTCCCTGAATTTTTTCTCCTGCTTAGATTTTCTCCCTTTCGAAAAAAATATACTGAATGCTATTGCACAGCACAATTGGCTGTGCCAAACACTAGTACTCAAATTTGAACAAACAACTTAGGTAAGATGAGCACAAAACAAACACTACAACACTACCACTATGCCTATTTGTCAATACGACAGCGTGGCTTAGTGACTTCCGCAGCATCTTCCAACCCTTTCTGGGTTATCCTATTTTTCCTTTCAATTCTAAGCACGGGAAGCATTTTCGCCCAAAACCCAATTGCGGGGAATCAAGGCTTTCAGATATTATCTGAAGGCAATTTGACATTTACCGGCTATACCCACGTGCACGGCGCACTGGGCATTGGCGGCAATCTCACCCTCAATTGCAATGGCGTCCTTGCGGAAATTTGCATGGATGGCGTGTCATCTTATGTTTTTCCGGGGGATGGTTCTACGACCACGGGCCTTCTGGTGAAAGGAGGTATCACCTGGACGAATGGTGGTGCTAAAGTGATGGGCGGAAAATACATGCACATCGGCAGCAGCACAGGCTGCATCCAAAGCGACAATGGTTCAAACATGGCCACCCAAGTGCTGCCCACTGGCGGTACCTATAACCAAGCCAAAAGGATTGAGGGTGCGCTTGACCAGACGCCAAGCCCGTCCCCTTTCCAAACGGTTTCATTTGATTTTACGACGCTTTTCAATACTTACCGTGCCAATTCGCAAGGAATGGCAGCTTGTACCAACAACGTACAATTGTACAACGCCAGCAACGTTGCCATTTCAGGGAACACGGTTTCCAGTGCTCAAAACGTGCAAATCAATTCCTTGGCAAACGGCGTCAACGTACTAAACCTAACTTCTGCCTCGCTCAACAATATGACCGAGCTGAAATTCAATGCCAGCGCATTGCCCAGCGCTTCCAAATTGTTGGTCATAAACGTTCCCCTCACCGGAAACTTCACTTGGAACAATTGTAACATGCCAGGGCTGAGTGGGTCCGGCAACGGGGCCTACATCATTTGGAACTTCTCCGGCAACACCTCCTACAACCTTACCGTCAACACGGCTTCCCTGGTCATCGGGACAGTTTTTGCCCCAAACCACAATCTTATCAAATCAGGGACTGGGGATATTGACGGTGGAATATTTGCGAAATCCATCATTTTGGGACTAGGTGAAGTTCACCTTTACAATTTCAATGGCAGCGTGCCGCTGTGCAGCTCCTGCTCCAACCTCACTTCGCCCGGCACCATCGGCGCCAACCAGTCCGGCTGTACTGGTTTCGACCCCAGTGCGATAACCGAAACGGCAGCCCCTTCGGGCGGCTCAGGAACCATTCAGTACCAATGGCAGAGCAGCAGCGACAATGCCACTTGGACAGACATCAGCGGGGCTACTTCGCAAACCTACGACCCGTCAACACTTGCATCCACCACATATTTCCGCAGAGGCGTTCGGCGGAGTGGTTGTTCTTCCTACATCTATTCAGCTAGCGTGACCATGACGGTTTCACCGGCCATCAGTATTGTATCGCAGCCAGTGAGCGCCACCATTTCGAGTGGAGGCACACAGACCCTGACCGTGACTGCGACCGGGGGTTCGCCAAGCTTGACATACCAGTGGCAGAGCAGCTCGAACAATATCACCTTCACGAATATCAGTGGGGCGACTTCGAGCACCTACACCACGCCAGCGCTTACTTCAACGACCTACTACAAAGTGATCGTTGCGGCAACGGGAAGTGGGTGCGGCAGTGTGACATCCGCTACGGCCACCGTCACCGTTGGCTCCAATGGTGGGGGCCTCGGCTGTGCCAATTTCTTGGGCAACCCCGAATTTGACTACAGCACAAACCGTTGGGGCCTTTGGGCAAACACGGGCAACACCGCCACTTTTAATATCAATACCGCCAGCCAGCTTTCTGGCGCAAACAGTGCGTTCATTGATTTGGGAACAGTAGTGGGCGGCGCAGCCAACGCTTGGCAGGTGCAACTGATGCAAGGTGGTTTCCCGGTGTATGCTGGAACGTCTTACACCGTAACTTTTACAGCCAAAGCTGCGTCCAACCGGAACATCACTGTAAGCTTGCTGCAAACAGTAAGCCCTTACACAACCTATGCGAGCCAAAACGTAGCCATTACGACTACAAAAAATACCTACACACTCACCTTCCCAATCACAACAACGGACTTGAACAGTGTTGGTCTGTACTTCATGCTTGGGGAATCCAATGCGGATGTCTATCTGGACAATATCGTTTGGTCGGAGAAATGTGGCACGCAGGTTTGCACCAATGGCACTGGCCACAACCTTATTTCCAATACAGAAATGGATTTTGGCACCAACAATTGGGGGCTAGGAGTTCAAGGCGGCGCTTCAGCCACCTATTCCATCAATAACACCAGCCAATTGTCAGGAACCAACAGCGTCTTCGTCAATATCGCCACTGCCACCGGAACAAACTGGCATGTGCAATTGGTGCAGTCTGGGCACACCGTCGAAGCTGGCAAGTCATATCGCATCTCATTCAAAGCGAAAGCGACGGCCAATCGGAATATGTACGTCAGCTTGCAGCAGAACTACAGCCCTTGGTCTGAAATAGATGGCCAAACAGTTGCTTTGACTACCACCTCACAAACCTATACTTTGACTTTCACTGCCAACATGGACGACAGCAGGGACGTGGGGCTTTATTTCCACTTGGGCGAATCCAATGCGGACGTTTACATTGACGACGTGGAGTGGGCGGAACTTTGCAACACGGAAATCTGCAACAACGGCTACGATGACGACAGCGATGGCTATGTGGATGCAGCCGACTCCGACTGCGCCGTTTGCGACGCCCCAACTTATGGCTTCCAGAATGGTGCCTTGAAATCGGGCACTGCATTAAGCCCTGGCGCCGTTTACCGTTTTTCAAATGTGACCCCAGGAACGGATGTTGAAGTAAAAATCAACTCGTTTTCGCATTCCGATGTCACCATTTCAAGCATGGATCTTTCGGCCTACGATGCGCCGGGTGGTTACAACTTGGCTTTCCAACCACAGGTCTTGTACGGCTGGGCGAATGCAAATGGTACTTTCGACAGCCCTGGCGAGCGCTACGTGGACTTTACGTTCAGCTTCTTCGATGCTGGAACCAATAACCCACAGGAGTTTTCAAAAATGGTGCTGTCGGCCATTGACGTGGACGGTGACAACGGCAGTGTCATGGAATTTATCCAGACGAGTGGCTTTGCTTCTTACGAAACAAACAGCCCAACCGCATTGACCTTGAGTGGTTCCTTGAAGGCAAAAAGTGATATCAGCAATGCCACAAACATTGATGAAACGGCGTTGGACCACATGGTTTCCTTTGTTTACGAGCATAAAACTGGCATCAACGTTCGGTACGGTGCCGATTGGAACGGTGCTTCCCAGACTTTTGCGGACAACCGTTTGAATTCCATGTATTTCAAGTGCTATTCGTTGAATACACAGGTAAGCTGCCCAACGGTAACGGTGGCAGGACAATACTCTGTATGCACAGGAGTGTCGCAAACATTGACCTCTAGCACAAGCGGCGGCATTGGCACCAAAACGTATCAGTGGCAATCTTCCACCGATAATCAAACTTGGACAAATATCAGCGGCGCAACATCCCAATCCTACAATACGGGCGCAATCACGGCCAAGACTTACTATCGTCTTGGGGTATCTTTTTCCGGCAACGCCTCTTGCGGCGTGGTGTACTCCGACGACTTTCCAGTAACACCTGGTGCTTGCGTGGAAAATTGCAGCAACGGTGTGGATGACAACGGCAACGGCCTTGTGGATGGTGCCGATTTGGATTGCGTGACGCTTTGCCCGACGGGCAGCATTTCCTTTCAGCGCTGGAATAATATCGGTGGTTCAAATATCACTGATCTTACTTCCAACGCCAGTTATCCGAATTCACCAAGTGAAACGGGTGTCCTCACCAGCTTCGATGGGCCTGATAATTACGGCGACAACTACGGAACCAGGGTTTTCGGCTACATCACACCAACCACGACTGGCAATTATTCCTTCAACTTGACTGGTGACGATTATTGCCAACTGTATCTGAGCACTAACGCTTCCCCAACTAATAAATCGCTGATTGCGGCAGTAAACGGCTGGACCAACCCTGCTGAGTACAACAAATATTCATCACAGACTTCTTCGCCGTACTACCTGCAAGCAGGCCGCAACTATTACATCGAGCTGTTCCAGAAAGAGGGTGGTGGAGCCGACCATTTCCAAGTCTATTGGAAAACGCCTTCCAACAGCAACTGGTCTATCATCCCAGGTGCAAACCTTCGCCCGGCCAACTGCACCGAAATTTGTACCAACACCTTGGACGATGACGGCGACGGTTTGGCCGATTGCTCGGATTCGGAGTGCCAGCCTGTCATCACTGCCCAACCCAACGGGGCTACCATTTGCACGGGTGGAACGCATGCCTTGAGTGTAACGGCCTCAGGTACAGTCACTTATCAGTGGCAATCAAGTGCCAACAACTCAACGTTTACGAACATTTCAGGTGCTACTTCGGCTAGCTACACCACTCCCGCACTGACCACCACGACTTACTACCGAGTATTGGTCACCAAAAGCGGTTGTGCTGTACCTTCCAATTCAGCCACCGTCACCGTGGTGGCCGACCCATCGATTACCACCCAACCTGCCAGTGCCACTGTTTGCTCCGGATTGACGCATACGTTAAGCGTAGTAGCAGCTGGCGGCACACCAAGCCTGACCTATCAATGGCAAATGAGCTTGGATAATATTATTTTTACGAATGTATTGGGTGCAACTTCCGCCAGCTACACCACACCTGCCTTGTTGGTAAAAACTTATTACCGGGTCATTGTTTCCGCAGGCGGAAACGGCTGTGGGTCTATAACCTCTAGTGTGGCTACAATAAGCATGGGCGTGGCACTCACGCCTGCAATTACTGGTAATACAAATATATGTGCGGGTTCTAGCACAGCACTTTCCACGACGGGTGGTGGCACTTATTTGTGGAGCACAGGAGCTACCACTTCTGCCATTGTCGTCGTTCCTGCTTCCACGACCACCTACACGGTGACTGTAACCAACATAACAGGCTGTACAGGAACTGCGCAAGCCACTGTGACTGTCAATCCGTTGCCTGTGGCAAATGCTGGAACAGATGCAACCATCTGCTCAGGTTTAAGTGCCAATTTGAACGCCACTGTAAGTGGCGGCACATCGCCCTACACCTATAACTGGAGCAACAGCCTTGGCACTGGGCAATCTAAATCCGTTTCACCAGCCGCCACCACGACTTACACAGTCACCGTGACAAGTGCTTCGGGCTGCACCAGCACCGACCAAGTGGTGGTGAACGTGAACCCATCCCCGGCCCTCACCGTCAATTCCAATGTAACTATTTGCAAGGACGCCAGCACCACGCTTACACTGAGCACCACGGGTGGCACAACGCCCTACACCTATGCTTGGAGCAATGGCCTTGGCAATGGAACATCTGCGACCATTTCACCAACAGCCACCACTACTTATACCGTGACGGTCACTGGTGCCAACGGCTGTACCGCCACTAATCAGGCCACCGTCACTATCAACGCCAAGCCTGTTGCAAATGCAGGTGCGGATGTTGCCATTTGCACGCTGGCTGGCACCACACTCACGGCATCAGCTTCAGGTGCGCCTTCGCCTTATTCTTACTACTGGAACAACGGCGTTTCTACTGCTTCGCAACCCGTTTCGCCAGGTGCTACAACAACCTACACCGTCACCGTGACCAGTTCCAATGGCTGCTTCTCCACCGACCAAGTTGTGGTAACGGTGCAGGCTTGCAGCGAAAACTGTGGAAATGGGGCCGATGACGATGGCGATGGCTTGGCGGATTGCAGCGACTCGGATTGCGGGCCTTCTGCCAACGCAGGTTCGGACATGTCCATTTGCCCCGGCAACACTGCTTTCCTCAGCGTTGGTGTAACGGGTGGTTCCCAGCCTTACACTTATGCTTGGAGCAATGGCCTCGGCAGTGGCGCAACGAAGGTGGTGACACCCACTGCGACCACCACCTACACGGTGACCGTGACCTCGGCCAGCGGCTGCACTAGTACTGACCAAGTAAAGGTCACAGTGATGGCTTGCGGCGAAAACTGCACGAACGGCATTGACGACGACGGCGATGGTCTCGTTGATTGCGCTGACCCAGATTGTTCCGGCGTAACTGCCCCCGTGCTCATGGACGATAACTACGCCACCTGCCCAGGCATGGATTATTCCAACAGGGTAACCTATAACGACGACAACTTGAACAATCCGACCTTCAGTATCAGCACCCAGCCAACACATGGCACGGTGACAATTGATGGTACGGGCAAATTTTTCTACATACCGAACGGCTTCGATTGCGTCACAGATCATTTCACCTACGAGGTGTGCAACCAAAGCACTGGCTGCTGCGAAACTGCCAATGTAACCATCGTTTTAAGTGACAATTCAGCTCCGCAATTGATGAATGTTCCTGCCGATATTACCATCAGTTGCGATGACGCTGTGCCGTCGGCTTCGATTGTGACAGGCTTCGACCAGTGCCCCGGCATTTACATGGACTACACGGAATCATCCAGCCAGAACCAAGTGGGTGCTTGCGGCTCCTACGTAATTACCCGCACATGGACGGCAACGGATTTTTGCGGCAACGCTACTTCCGACAACCAACTGATTAATGTGCTCGACCAAACCAAGCCTGAAATCTTCCAGCTTTACACGTTGGAAGGTGGTTCCAACATGGTGGCAGGCTACTCGCAGCGGGTGACCAACGAATGGAAATACGTACGCTTCCCGATTACCTTCAAGGCCACGCCAGTTGTGTTGGCCAGTATTGGCACCAATGCCGATCCGACTGCGGTGGCGGTACAGGTACGCAACGTAAGCATGCAAGGTTTTGAGCTGAGGGTACGTGAAGAGGAAATTGCTGATGGAGCGCATGGCAATGAAAACGTGTCTTGGATAGCAATTGACCCAGCCTTCAACAACGGCAACCTGAAGTGGGAGTCGGGCACATTGGCCAATGTGAACGAGACGGCCAGCTCGCTCAGCTTCAAGCAATCTTACACGGGTACACCATTGTTCTTTGCTTCCAGCATGACAAATGCCCAGAGCGACCCTGCCACATTGCGCCTAACAAACCTGACCAGTGCGGGTGTGGATGTGTTGGCGCAAGAGGAGCAGTCAGCCGATACAGAAGCGACTAGGGTGAATGAAACGATAGGTTACTTGGCCTTCAATGCGAATTCACCACTCGTGGACAAGGCGGGCAGTGTTTTTGGCGAAGCCGGAAACCTGAATGTTACGAATGCTTGGGCTACTGTGACCTTGTCAAGGGCTTATACCAAGCCTGTGGTCATTGTAGGTGGCGTTTCCAGCAACGACGGGCAACCAGTGACGTTGCGGGTGAGGAACATTACCGGCAATAAATTTGAGGTTCGCCTCCAAGAGTGGAATTACCTGGATGGTAGCCACCCCGCTGAGGCCATTTCATGGTTGGTGGTAGAGGGCAGCGTGCCTGGCGAAGAGAGTTTTTATTGCAAAACCAAGGGCAGCGGCCTGAAGCCAAACGTAAGCATTTTCGCTGTGGACAACTGTGATGACCTCGTCAATTTTGCCTACAACGCTTCGGACTCCAGGAGCGAAAATGGATTGGTGCAAAACCACACCTGGACAGCGATTGATGACTGTGGCAACACAACGCTCATCAACCGCAGCGATACTTGCCAAGTGGCGGCCTTGAAAGTGAAGGCCATTCTGAACGGTGCCTTGTTGAACCCAACGACGCCTGGAAAGATGCGGGATGACCTTCGGGTGAAATCTTTCCTCCCAACCATCGAGCCATATACGGGCATGAATAGCTTCTCTTATGTGCAATACCAAGGCCACGGAAATAATAATGGCAATAATGGCAATAACGACGATGATGACAATGAAGTTATGGTAACCATTTGCCACGAACCTGGCACGGATGAACAAAGCACCATCGAAGTAGAGCTGGAAAAATTGGCTTACCATATTTCCATCGGGGATCATATTGGTGAGTGCGATATAGCGGAATCAGATAAAGTGACTATTTGCCATAAACCAGGTACCTCGGCACAGAAAACGCTGGTAGTTTCACTAGCTTCGCTGCTCGCACACTTGGCACATGGTGATGTTATTGGAACTTGTTCGGGTTCTGGCAACGAAATGGGTACTGGTGCAACGACCGCCCAGTATAAGACCATCGCTGACGGGGAATGGACAAGTAGCAGCACTTGGCAAAATGGCCTAGTGCCTCCGACAAACGTGTCCAATGCCACTATTAGTGTCATGCATAAGTTGAGATTGCCAAATTCTGGTCTGAAGCTACAAACAGGCACAAAGCTCTATGTTACGGGTGGTAGCTTGAGATTTGACACTAACACGTTAGAGGTACAGAATGCGCAGGTTTATTTTGACCGTTCAGTGCTGGATATGCCTGCCATTAATTCAAGCCTAATGGTCAGTAACAGTTCTGCCATCGTCAAGTTTACCGACTGCCAAGTGAACATCGGTAAGAAAATTCAGAATAGTGGTGGCAAAATAAAGATGGACCATGTGGCACTGGTTCTGGGTGACAATTATGAGAACAATGGAGGTACCGATAGCTTGGTGAATGTTTGTGCCACCATAAATGGCAATATTACGAACAGTTTGCTGGGCAAATTCTACCTCAGTTCAACAAAATTGAGGCTGCCCGAAGGCAACTTCACGAATCTAGGAACCGTTACCGGCGGCAACCTCAAGCTGCTCATTGAAAATGGCAGTTTGTTGAATACTGGTCTCGGTTGGGGTGCGCCTTTGCTGCAATTCTGCATATCCGGCACCATTGGCCTCACTGGTAGCTTATTACCAGCGGTAGAAGATTGCAACAATATTTCCAATCTATTCAACCCATGCGACTGCTATGATTTGCCAACCAGTTCCAATAACTCTGGCAGTGGCAACACTGGCATTGTGAGCAATGTGGTGACAGAAATGAACAAAGGCAAAAGCTATGGCAATGGCGAAATGGATGATGCCGCAGCAACCCTGGCCGTCAGTGGCGATGAAGCTGTCGTGGATTGGCTGATGGTTGAAATCCGGAACATGAACAATGAAGCCGAAGTGCTTGGTTATCAGTCGGTTGTATTGAAGAAAAACGGACAGGTTATGGGTGAAAACGGCGATTCCCTCTTGGTATTCCCAGGCTTGGACGAAGGCGACTACTACGTGACAATCCGCCACAGGAACCACTTGGGCGAGACAACCAACGACCCAATTTTCCTCTCCATCATTGACCCACCACTAGTTGATTTTACGGACACATCCATGCCTGTAAAAGGCGGGACGGCAGCTGGCAGGCTTGTCAATGGCAAGCGGTCGCTCTGGAGCGGGGATTTCAACGGCGACGGTAAAGTCATATACCAAGGCCCATTCAATGATGTTTTCACCTTGTTCTCCAAGGTGGTGGGCAATAGCGAAAACACGACAAACTTGGCCAATTTCATTGTAAGTGGTTACAAGACAGAAGACTTTAACCTGGATGGTAAGACAATTTACCAAGGGCCAGGCAATGACAGGAGTTATCTGTTGTTAAATACCATTCTTGCAAGTCCAAGCAACGTCACATTATTGGCCAACTTTATCGTTTCGGACTTTATTCCGTAGTCATGATTGGAAATTTTTAGAATAGAGAAAAGATGCTTGTTGATTCTGGAGAGCATATTTTTTATGCTCTCCAGATTGACAAAGCAATGCACTTAAGCCTAATCAATTGAAAACATAAGGGCACACTTTTCTTGTTTTTTTAGGTCTCATTCGCAGCAAATAGTACTATTTAATCTACTTCTAGCATGCTGGATAGTTGAACATCGCTATGCAATTGTTGAAAAAACAGGGCATAGCCTCAACAGAATCCAAAGCTGGAAAAACGGACACTATAAATTGCGAACAGATGGGACTAAGACAAACTCAAAATGTGAAATTATGCATCCTGACAATTTTTCTATTGGTAACGAAGGTGCTTACGGCGGAAAACACAAACCCAATAAATCCGCAGACGGAAAAGTACGCAACCCAAAAGTCGAAACCGAAACCAAGCCTTCCACTAAGGCTATTAAGCAATCCAATTTCAGGGAAGTTTCCCTACTACTCACCTATTTTGACCTCCAAACTGGAGGAAATATCTAATTCCTTTTCATTTGCACCAGAAAACTGTGGCAATGGAATTGATGACGATGGGGATGGTTTTATAGATGGGGCAGACCCTGATTGCGGTTGCCTTCAGACCGTTATGATGGTGGCTAGGGACAATGGCCAGATATTGAGTGTTAACCTTGCCACAGGTGGTACGAGCAGTGTGGCCACCTCTTCCCCTTATGTGACGGGAAATCTCAATGCACTTGCTGCAAATCCAGACGATAATCTTGTATATTATTGTGCTGCTAAAAAAGTATATTACTGGGTACCATCCACAGGCACACATGGGTTGGTCGTGGATTTAAATGGCCAAATTGGTGCTACGGAATCGCTCAGTAGTGGTGGTGGTGAATACTATAATGGTTATTTATACTTAGGGACCGAAAAAGGTAATCCTGGGATATCACCTAATATTTATCGGGTGCAACTTTCTGCAAATGGAAAATCAGCTGTCGGGAGTGCTTCCAATTTGAACATCCCAATTCCCAATCAACTATCATGGGGAGACCTTATAGCCACCACCGAAGCAGGCCAGGTTGTGCTGTACTGCATGGCAGCTTCATCTACTAGCTATTTCTTTAAGTACAATGTCAATACAGCCACTTATACGCTGATTCGAAATGATTTGCCCACTGAAATGCAAATTGGCGTTGATATTAACGGCAACACTTGGGCTGGAAGCCTTTCAAGCGGTATGATTCAAAAAATAGACCGTCAAACAGGCTATTTTTATGGCAATATTATCAATTTTGGTGGCAAAATATGGGACATGACTGGCCCTATCAACTGCCCGCAAGCCATTGAAATATGTGGTAATGGGTTGGATGATGATAATGATGGTTATACGGACAATCAAGACCAAGACTGCCTTTGCCCATCCATCACTGCAAATGATGCGACCACTCGGACAATATGTGAAGGTGAAACTGTAAGTTTTAATGTAACTTCAAATGCACCTAACCCGCCATATTCTTATATTGAATACTACAGGTTTGATACTCCGCAAACGAACCCTTATACTTCTGCTGATGCCAAAACATGGCTAGGGGAGTTTACTAATTCAAACGGGACTGGCGTTGTTTATTCTGCTAATTTTCCAAATTCCAGCAGTTCAAACAATGCTACTTATTATGTTTATGGTTGTGTAAAACCTGCGCCACCATATCCAGAAATCTGTGCGCCATTGGTCGCCTATACAGTGACGGTGAAACCTTCTCCAACTGCAAATGCTGGTTCTGACATAAGCTTATGTGCCAATAGCAGTGCCAGTATAACAGCAAGTGGTTTAAATGCGCCCATCCCAATGACCTACAATTGGAGCAATGGTTTGGGGGCTGGAGCTTCAAAGACTGTAACTCCCAACGTAAATACAACTTATACCGTTACCGTAACAGCAGCAAATGGTTGTACGTCCACAGATAATATGGCCATCATCGTAAACCCGGCTCCAACTGTAAATGCTGGGTCGGATGTGTCATTGTGTATCGGTACAAGCACCATACTGTCTGCCAATGCAAGCAATGGGGTTGCGCCATATACCTATCAATGGAACAATGGGCTAGGAACTGGTGCCTCACAAACGGTTTCCCCCAGCACCTCCAAAACATATTCAGTTACTGCAACTGGAGCAAATGGATGCATCGCTTCTGATGCCGTAGTTGTCAATGTGACAAACTGCACTGAAAACTGTGCGAATGGCTTGGATGATGACGGGGATGGTTTTACGGACTGTGCCGATAGTTATTGTAGTATATCCATTGATGCAAACTCCTATTTCTGTATATGTCAAGGCGAGCAAGTTACTATGTCTGTCTCTGCTTCAGGCGCAAGTGGGAATTATACCTACACCTGGAGTCATGGCTTGGGTTCGGGGCAATTTAAAAATGTTGCTCCCACAACAACCACAGATTATACTGTTACCGTTACGCCTACTATTGGATGCACTTCCACAGCTTTGATTCATGTAGCGGTGTTGCCTTGCCCTGAGGAATGTTCCAATGGGCTGGATGATGACTTTGATGGGTTATTCGATTGTGCAGACCCTGATTGCGTGGCTGTTGGTACTCCTCAACTTGCCAACGATACCTACACAACTTGCCCTGGCACGGTACTCACCGAAAGGGTCACTTATAATGATAATAATCTACAAGATCCGGCGTATAGCATTGTTTCTATGCCAACAAATGGCACAGTAACGATAGATGGCACTGGCAAATTCTTATATACACCTTCAGGCCAAACCTGTGGTTTGGATGCTTTCATTTATCAAGTTTGCAACCAATCATCTACTTGTTGTTCGCAAGCAACAGTGACTCTGTTATTGGGAGACGTGGAGTCTCCAACCTTGCAAAATGTACCTGCTGACCTCACGATCAGTTGTGATGATGCCGTGCCGAATCCAAGCCAAGTGCTTGCTTACGACGCTTGCCCAGGCATTTACATTCATTTCGAAGAGACCACCAATGAGCATGTCAACGGCGCTTGTTCTTCCTTCACGATTACACGTACTTGGACGGCCACTGACCTTTGTGGCAACGAGACCATTGGTGACCAAATTATAACCATTCAGGACCAAACTCCGCCTGAATTGCAACGCCTTTACACATTGCCGAATGGCAAAAAGCTGATTTCGGGCATTGCGGCTTTAAGCTCTGAACGATGGAAATACGTTTCTTTTCCAAATACATTCGCAAGTATTCCAGTGGTGGTGGCCCAGTTGACAAGCAACCTTGAAATACAGGCAGCCACTGTTCAAATCCGAAACATCTCGACGCAAGGCTTTGAATTAAGGCTAGCAGAGGAAGAAGGGAGCATTGGTGCACATACACCCGAAACTGTATCATGGATGGCGATGGAGAAGGGTGGGGCGTTTACCAGCAGCTATGCCTTGGAGGCTGGCACCATCTCGAATGTCACAAACTCACCGGCCGCACTAAACTTTGGCTTGAGTTTCAGCACCACACCAACGGTCATCGCAGCACAACAGACCACCAATGAAGTGGACGCTGCAACGCCTCGTATACAAAATATCACCCCAGCTGGTGCGCAGGTTTTTGCTAGTGAAGAAAAATCAAAGGACACAGAAACAAACCATATTGGCGAAACGATGGCCTATCTAGCATTCACCGCTGGCACGGATATCACAGATGTGAACGGTGATTTAGTTGGTGAAATTGGCAGTTTGAGTCTCACAAATTCCTGGGCTAACCTCCAATTGAGAAATCGCTACACCAAGCCAATCGTCATCATGGGAGGGATTTCCACGAATGATGCCGAACCTGTGACCATTCGGGTCATGAATGTGACGCCGAGTAGCTTTGATGCCCGTTTGCAGGAATGGAGCTATCAGGATGGAACGCACAGCGTGGAACAGGTAGGCTACATGGTGCTAGAAGGAAGCATTCCTGCCGAAGCAGGCTACTACTGCAGCGGAAAACCAACGAGCCTAGTGGTCGGACAAACCCTGTTTGCGCATGACAATTGCGATGACCAAGTGGAGTTTGGTTCTACCCAACTGGAGGAAATGCAAGCCAATGGCCTGCTGACTACCCGTGCCTGGGTTGGCATTGATGACTGCGGAAAAATCAACATCACCAGCCGCAACGACACCTGCACCATTGCAGCCGTAAGAATCAAAACCATCTTGAACGGCCCCTACGTTGGCAACAATTCGTCGAACTTCATGCGGGATGACCTGAGGGTGAAAGGCATTTTGCCCAACCTAGAACCCTACTCTACACTTGCCAATTTTACCCACAAAGGCAAAGGGGGTGGGGAGGTCATCGCTGCTGGTTTGCTAAATGTGACAGGCGCAAACGCAATCGTGGATTGGGTTTTTGTGGAAATCAGGGATTCCTCGAACAGCCACAACGTGCTTGCCACCATGTCGGCGCTGCTACAGCGGGACGGCGATGTGGTCAGTGCCAATGGCGACGATGTGCTGTATTTCCCCACTTTGCCTGAGGGCAATTACTACGTTGCCGTGCGTCACCGCAACCACATCGGCATGATGGCTGACGCCACGCTTTGGCTAAATTCGATGCTGCCACCGTTGGCTGATTTTACCAGCGAAAGCCTTGGGGTAAAAGGCTGGAATGAGGCTGGCAAAACCCAGAACGGGAAACGTACCTGTTGGGCTGGCGACCTCAACGGCGACCGAAAAGTAATTTACCAAGGCCCCAACAACGATATTTTTTACCTGTTTTCACGAGTGGTCGGCGATCCGTTGAACGCCACCAACCTCGCCAACTTCATCAGCACAGGCTACGACAAAACAGACCTGAACCTTGATGGCAGAAGCATTTACCAAGGCCCGAACAACGAACGTGCAACACTTTTGTACAACACGATTTTGGCCCATCCTACCAACTACACCTACCTGTCGAACTTCATCGCCAGAGAGTACCTGCCTTAAATAGCGCATTGACTATGAACATGAAGCGTGGTGAGCAGCAGCTCGCCACGCTCTTTTTTTTGCCAAGATTTGAATATGGTTGATAAAATTGATATGTGTTTATAAAAGCTTGATAATCAATTCTTATCAGCTTTTTAAATCCTTATCAATCATTAAAAAAAGTCCCGATTTTCGAAAAAATTTAGCGGCACGCCCTATCGTAGTACAACGGAAGCCTCCATGCGCCTTCATATTCCGGCATTTTGGTATGGAATGATTTTTGGCAAATTGCAGCCATCCAATATTCAACTCACAAGACCTACCGGGAGCAAACTCCAATCTTACCCTAGCAAATTCGATTTTCAAGCACTTTTCGGAACACAACACCAAAAAAAGTCTAAGCACTCACCCTTGCCTGAAAGTAATCCCCCCCGCTGGCTTTCAGCCTTTTCATTCATTCAGTCTGACACATGACGCAACGCTATTGGCTGCCCTTCGGGCAACAGCTTGGCGTGGGCTAATGTGATGTTCAACAACATAGCATGAAAAAGAGGATGACACAACGCAAGGGGATGCTGGCTTTCGTATTGGTTGCTGCGCAATGTTTGGCGCTCAGCTTTTTGCCCATCCATTCCAACGATTTTGCCACGCAACTGTGGCAACGATTTTCCAACAAAATCAAGCAAAACCTGCATGCCAAGGTCTTGGCCAATGGCCTGGAACCGAACGCTTGGCTCACCGCCGACCCCTGCCAAGGCTCCGACCTCGGCGGCCTCGTTTGGCTCGATTACGATGCGGACGGCGTCAAGGATGCCAATGAAAAATTCGGCGTGGACGGCGTGGAAATCAAGGTCTTCGATTGCAACGGGAACCTTGCTGCCAGCGACGTCTCCGATGTGGACGGCAACTGGTACGTTGACCCAACAGGTGTTTCCTTCCCTGTTCGGGTGGAGTTTAGCAACCTGCCGGAGTGGGCCAGCGAGGCGTTCGTGGGCACCAATTCATTGACCTCGGTGCAAACCCTGTCGTCGGCCTCCTGCTCCGTGAATTTTGCCGTAGACAACGCCGCCGACTATTGCGGCAGCACCAATCCTACAATGGTGGTGGCCTGCTACGAATCTGGTAATGCTTATTACGGTTCTAATGGAAACACGAACAAGGGCATCGTCAGCTTTGCCTATAACAGCTCTGGCACCAATGCTTCGGGCGTGGGCACAGTTGCCCAGATTTACCAAGTGGGCACGGTTTGGGGCATGGCCTGGCAGGCAAAAACCAAGCGGATGTTTGCCTCTACGCTGCTCAAACGCCATTCTGGCCTGGGCGAGGAAGGGGTTGGCGGCGTTTACGTCATGGATTTTTCATCCGGCACTGGTTCCGTTTCTACCAGCTTTGATTTGCAAGGAGTAAGCCCCAGCAATGGCGGCGCAGCCATTGACCTAGGAAGCATTACCCGCACGGGTGGCTCTGATTACACACTTCCCAACTCCAATACGACTGATAATGTTGACTTGGATGCATTTGGCAAAATCGGAAAAGTTGGCTTCGGCGATGCTGATATGTCGCCCGATGACAGTACGCTTTGGTTGGTAAACTTGAACCAACGGGCGCTCATCACAGTGGACGTTACTTCAACGGCTTCCTATCCGGGGACGGTAAAACAATATTTGCTATCTGATGCAACTGGCCTGCCGACTTGTTCCAACGGCGTTCTGCGCCCATGGGGACTTGCTTTTGAAAAAGGCAAGGGATACCTCGGTTGTGTTTGCACCGCAGAAAATAGTGGTACCTCTGCTAACATGCATGCGTATGTCCTGTCATTCGATCCTGCCAACCCAACCGTTTTCACAACGGAAGTTGATTTTGCATTGGATTACACCAGGGAAAAAGCGGTGGATTTCCCATCCTACGGCTTGAACATTGCTGGCGCTTGGCATCCTTGGGTTTCTACTTGGGCGGGCACGGGCTACTCAAATTCACCTGGCTCCGAGGTCGGCTACCCCCAGCCAATCGTTTCTGATATTGATTTCTTGGACGATGGCTCGATGGTCATCGGCCTCGCCGACCGATTCGGCTTTCAAATGGGGCGGGCGAACTACCTTCCTGTTTCTGGAAACACTTCATCTGTGAGCGGCGATGTAGCTGGCGACATTATCAAAGCCTGTTGGGTAAACGGTGAGTGGACTTTGGAAGGCGGAACGGGGTGTTCGGACAATGACACGGGCAGCAACAGCTCGTCCACTGTGGATGGCCCTTCCAACTCAGGCGAGTTTTTTTACCAAGATTATTTCGACGATACTGCCGTCAGCCCAACCTACAACCACAACGAAACTTTCGTCGGCAGCGTGGGTGTCCTGAAAGGCAGCAATGAGGTGGCGGCAGTACATTACGACCCCATCAACGGGGCCAACTTCGCTTGGGACTTAGGTATCATCTGGCACAACCAAACCACGGGCGCCCGCACCGACCAGTTCAGGATTGTGGATTCCGGCCCTGCCGAAAGCAAGGGCAACGGCCTTGGCGATGTGGATATGACCTGTGCAGCCGCACCCATCCAAATCGGCAACACCGTCTGGGTGGACACCGACAAGGACGGCACGCAAGACCCCTGCGAAACTGGCCTGAACGACTTGAACGTGAAGCTCTATAAAATGGATGGCGGTACTACCACTTTGATTGCCACCACCACCACCGCTACACGGAATGGCGTTCCCGGTACTTGGTATTTCGCTGATTATCAGCAGTTTGGGAGTGGATACGACACACTGACACCAGGCAAGATGTACTTCGTAACCCTCGGCGAAGGCGGCCAGTTCAACCCAGCTACGGATGCATTGACAATTGGCGGAAGCACTTATCAGCTTGCAACGCAAAACAGCGGCGAAGGCACCCAGCCAGACCTCAACGACTCCGATGCCTCGATTGTGTCCGATGCGTCAAAGCCCTTCGATGGTTACCCAGCTTTGTCCGTTACCATTGGCCAAGCGGGTTTTGTGGACCACTCCTTGGATTTTGGTTTAACCGAACCTTCCAAACCTTATATCGGCGACAACCAAGTGGTTTGCCACGAAGAGACCGCTGTTTTTGTGGCCAATCCAGATATTTCAACGCCCACGGATTCCATCACTGGCACCTGGACGGTCATGGTACAGGCGGGCAGCACAGCTACACCTTCCTCTTCCATGTCGGACAGCGTCCTGGCAGTTGTTTTCACCAATTCAACCAATTCCTCGATAATTGATGCAGTCATTTTCACCGCACCTAACGGCCTGTCCGATACGGCACTCGTGACTGTGTACCCAACTTCCGTGGGTGCTGTGAACCATATTGGTTGCAGCGGCGATGGTTATTCCGTCACCGTGAACGGACATGTTTACAACGAATTAAATCCATCGGGTACGGAAGTGCTGACCAACCATTTTGGCTGCGACTCCACCGTTACCATTAATCTTTACTACGACAGTTTTGTGGTAAATGGGTCAGTCACAAATGCGTCCACCGTGGGTGGTTCGAACGGCGATATTGACTTGACGGTTTTGGGTAACAGCGCACCTTTCACCTACGACTGGTCGAACGATGGCCCCGAAACCCCCGACAACGACACAGAAGACCTCAGCGGAATTTCCGCTGGCAACTACACGGTCACCGTCACCGCTTCAACGGGTTGTACCCAAACCGCCACTTTCGAAGTGATGCAGCCCACCTGCGATTTGACCTTGCAAGCGACAACCGTTAGTGCCTCCTGTTTCGGCGCAACTGATGGCTCCATTGACCTAGCGGTGACTGGCACGGGCAGCCCTTACACCTTCGACTGGTCAAACGACGGGCCGGAGACACCCGACAACGACACGCAGGATTTGAGTGGGTTAGCTTCGGGTAGCTACACCGTCACTGTGACGAACAGTTTTGGCTGCACGGCAACATTGACCAAGGAAATTAATCAACCAACAATTTTACAAATCGCAGGCACGGCTACCAACGTGACCACGCTTGGTGGCTCCGACGGCCAAATCAGCATCACGGTCAGCGGCGGCACTTCGCCGTACACCTACGACTGGTCGAACGACGGCCCCGATACGCCTGACAACGACCCCGAAGACCTGACCAACCTCAGTTCCGGCAGCTACACGGTCACCGTCAGCGATGCCCACAATTGCACACAGACTGCCAGTTACCAGGTGTCGGAACCCAACTGCGACTTACAACTGCAAGCCACCACCGTCAGCGTCACCTGTTTTGGCGAAGCCGATGGCTCCATTGACCTGGTAGTGACTGGCACAGGCAGCCCGTACACTTACGACTGGTCGAACGACGGGCCGGAAACACCCGACAACGACACGCAGGATTTGAGTGGGTTAGCTTCAGGAAGCTACACCGTCACCGTGACGAACAGTTTTGGCTGCACGGCAACATTGACCAAGGAAATTAATCAACCAACAATTTTACAAATCGCAGGCACGGTCACCAATGTGACAACGCTTGGCGGTTCCAATGGCCAAATCAACATCATGGCCAGCGGCGGCACTTCGCCATACACCTACGACTGGTCGAACGATGGCCCCGATACGCCCGACAACGACCCCGAAGATCTGACCAACCTTGCCTCCGGCAACTACACCGTCACCGTCAGTGATGCCCATAATTGCACACAAACTGCCAGCTATCAGGTATCTGAGCCAAGTTGCGACTTGACTTTGGAATCAACCAAGACCAATGCTACCTGCTTTGGCGCAGCCGATGGTTCCATTGACCTTACGGTTACGGGCACAGGCAGCCCATACACCTACGACTGGTCGAACGATGGGGCGGATGTACCCGACAACGACCCGCAGGACTTGAGCGGACTACCAGCCGGGAGCTACACAGTGACAGTGACGAACAGTTTTGGCTGTTCCGCAACCCTGACCAAACAGGTTGGCCAACCCAGCGAAGTGCAGATTTCGGGAACCGTCACAAACGTTTCTTCTTCAGGTGGCAATGATGGTTTCATTGACATAACTGCTGGAGGTGGTACTGCACCTTTGACCTTCGATTGGTCGAACGACGGCCCAGAGACACCCGACAACGACGGGGAAGACATTTTTGACCTGACGGCTGGCAACTACACGGTGACAGTGACGGATGCACACGGATGCACTAATTCTGAATCTTTTACGGTCAGTGAACCCCTCACTTTTGACCTTGCGCTTCGCAAAGCCTTGGCCACTGGCCAGTCGGCCACCGTTTTACCTGGCAGCAACGTGACCTACACCATCACGGTTTTCAACCAAGGTCAAGTCGGTGCTACGAATATTTTGGTAATTGACTACCTGCCAGCCAACCTCAGTTTCAGTGGAGCTGGAAATGCTGGTTGGGTAAATTTCGGTGCAGGGCCTACTTGGTTGATTCCATCCTTGGCTCCTGGTGCGTCAATTTCTAAAAATATCATCCTCAAAGTTGGCAACAACGCACCCAACGGCCCCATCAACAATTTTGCGGAAATCAGTGCTGCCGACGACAACGACCCTGGTACTTCAGAACCTCCCACGGATTTGGATTCTTCGCCAAACGCCTACCAGTTCGACGATGCAGGAGGTGCACCCGGTACAGCTTCCGACAATGCCATCAACGGAAATGGCACGGGAGCGCCTGGTTCCAGCAACCCTGATACCGACGAGGACGACCACGACGGCGAGCAGGTGGAGGTGTACCTACCAATTTTGTCACTTGGCAACCTCATTTTCCATGATGTCGAAAATGATGGCATCTTCAATAATGTGGACCAAGGCATCGAAGGCGTTGAGGTGTTGCTTTACGATGCTGGTGCTGACCACGAGAGCGGAACTTCCGACGATGCTTTCGTCGCAAGTACTACCACAAACGCCGCTGGCCAATACCTTTTCGAACTGACGGAGGCAGGTTACTACTTCGTAAAACTCAATGGCACGGGCATCCCCGGCGGCTACGTGTCCTCCACGGGTGACGGGATTTATGACAACGATGGCGCAGGTGCCTATGAGCCAGCCACAGGCCCCGACAACGATGTGGACAATGTGGACGACGGCACAACGGATGGCAACATGATTTTGTCCGATGTCATCCACCTCGATTTCGGAACCGAGCCAAATGGCGACGACAATTTTACCCTTGACTTTGGCCTCTTCGAGCCGCAACCGCTGCCAACACTCAGCCTTGGCGACCAAGTTTTCATTGACGAAAACAACGACGGTATTATCAACAACGCCGACTATGGCGTGGAGGATGTAGAAGTGGAATTGTACGACGCTGGTGCCGACCATGAGGCTGGCACTGCTGACGACCAGTTTTTGGATGCCCAGACCACCAACGGTTTTGGCAATTACCAGTTCACGGGGCTTCCCGAAGGTTTTTATTTCGTAAAACTCAATGGCAACGGCATCTCTGCTGGCTATATTTCTTCCACAGGCGGTGGTGTTTTTGATAACGACGGGGCTGGCACCTACGAGCCTGCCGCTGACCCAGACAACAATTTGGACAACATGGACGATGGCACACAAATGGGCAGCATGATTGTCACTGGCGTGATTGAACTTACGTTCAACGAAGAGCCGGACGGCAACGTGAATCCAACCGTTGACTTTGGACTTTACGCTCCGCAAACACCGACGCTCAGCCTTGGCAACCTCGTTTTCCATGACTATGAAAACGACGGTGTTTTCAACAGCATGGACGCTGGAATTGGCGATGTGGAAGTGGAACTTTACGATGCAGGTGCTGACCACAACGCAGGAACTTCTGACGACCAATTGCTCGAAATACAGACCACCAACGGCTTTGGTGAGTACCTGTTCTCTGGGCTTCCAGCGGGCTTTTACTTCGTAAAACTCAACGGCAATGGCCTTCCTGCCAACCATGTTTCCTCAACAGGTGATGGCATCTACGACAACGACGGAAGCGGTGCCTACGAGCCTGCCGCTGACCCCGACAATGACCTCGACGGAAACGACGATGGCAGCCAGATGGGTAATATGATTCTGTCCGGCGTGATTGAACTGACCACCTACGGCGAGCCGAACGTTCATGAAAATCCGACCGTTGATTTCGGCATTTACGAGCCACAGACAGCGCCAACCGTCAGCCTTGGCAACCTCGTTTTTGCGGATTTGGAAAACGATGGTGTTTTCAACAATGCCGACTACGGCTTGGAAGATGTGGAAGTGCAGCTTTATGATGCAGGTGGTGACCACGAATCGGGTACATATGACGACCAACTGCTGGATAGTCAGACCACTAACGGCTTCGGGTTCTACCTTTTCACAGGTTTGCCGGAGGGTTTTTACTTCGTAAAAATCACAGGTGCTGGGCTTCCCGTCAACCATGTTTCTTCCACAGGTGACGGCATTTATGACCAAGATGGAAGTGGTGCATTCGAGCCTGCCACAGGTGCCGACAACAACCAGGACGATGTTGACGATGGAACGCAAATGGGCCAGATGGTCATCACGGAGGCAGTGGAATTAACGCTCGGCGACGAACCAAATGGCGATGTGAACCTGACGCTCGACTTCGGCTTTTACGAACCACAAACACCACCAACGCTCACGCTCGGCAACCTTGTTTTCCTCGACCAAAACAACGATGGTGTCTTCAACAACGCCGATACTGGCGTTGAAGATGTGGAGGTGCAAATTTACGATGCTGGCGCTGACCAAACTGCTGGAACAGGCGACGACCAGTTCGTCGAAACGCAGAACACCAACGGGTTTGGAGAATACCAGTTCACAGGTTTGCAAGAAGGTTTTTACTTCGTAAAACTGACGGGCAATGGCATTCCGGTAGGCCATGTTTCCTCTACGGGCGATGGCATTTTGGACAATGATGCAAGCGGCGCTTTCGAGCCAGCCGCCGACCCCGACAACGATGTGAACAACACCGACGACGGCACTCAAATGGCTGCAATGATACAGTCAGGCGTCATTTACTTGACACTTGGCGACGAGCCGGATGGTGACGTGAACCAGACCGTGGACTTTGGGATTTACGACCCAAAACAGCCTGCTTCATTGGGCAATTTCGTCTGGTACGACCTCGACCACGATGGCCAGCAAGACCCCACCGAAACTGGGGTGTCGAACATCGGCGTAACGCTGATGAGCACCGGCCCCGACGGGGTGAAAGGTGGTGCTGACGACTCCGTTTTTGCTACGCAGACCACCAATGGCGACGGCATTTATTTCTTCCAAAATATCTTGCCAGACAGCTATTATGTCGTGTTTGACTTGACTGACCTCCCAGCAAATTACTATCCAACAGACCAAAACATCGGCAACCCAGCCACCAACAGCGATGCTGACGGCATGGGCATGACGGGCGTCATCTTGCTCGGCGAGGGCCAAGTTAATGTGGATATTGACTTTGGCGTGGAGCCTGAAACGGCGACCATCGGCAATTTCGTTTGGCAGGATTTCGACGGCGACGGCTCGCAGGACGGTGGTGAACCCGGCGTTTCTGGCGTGCATGTTTACCTCCTCGACCTCGGTGCGGACGGCATGAAAGGCAACGATGACAACCAGCTTGCCGATGCTACCACCAATTCAAACGGCGAATACAGTTTCACGGGTATCAACCCCGGCGCTTACTACCTCGTTTTTGACCCAACGACGCTACCGCAAAGTTTCACTGCAACAACAAAAGACAGTGGCAGCGACAGCAGCGACAGCGACGCCAATGCGATGGGCATGACTGATGCCTTCGACATCAGTGCTGGCGAGGTGGACAACAGCTTTGATTTTGGCGTTATCTCGACTTCCTTTGACTTGGCACTTACGAAAACGCTCAGTCCCGGCCAAAGCAGCCAGGTTGATGTTGGCGACATTATTTCCTACACAATTTCCATCACGAATCAAGGTGCGAACCCGGCCTACCAAATCAGCGTCATTGACCACCTGCCGAACGGCTTGGTGCTTGCCGCTGGCAACGCTGGCTGGACTTCCATTGACCAACATACTGCTGAGTACATTATTGCAGGCCCTGTCCAGCCAGGCCAAACAACTTCTATTGAGATAAAAACAATTGTGCTTTACGCCAGCTCCGGCCAAACCCTCCTGAACATGGCCGAAGTTGGTAGCGTCGAAGACATCAACGGCGACGTGGTGACGGACGTGGACTCCACCCCCGACAACAACGAGCCAAACGAGGACGACACCGACGAAACGGGTATAACTTTAGTGCCGCACGACCCTACTGGATGGATTTATTGCGACAAAACTGGTAAAATAATTAAAGGAGGCACCATTTCCGTGGTCGGCCCCAACGGCATCCCGAACTCGCAGGTTTTCATCATCCACGATGGAATTGATGGCTACTACGAGTTTTTCACAGACGGCACGCCCGGTACTTACACGATTTCATACACACATCCGAACGGCTACCCGCTGAGCAGTAATTGCTCAGCGTTGGTTGGCCCATTCGACCCGACTGGCTTGCCCGACCCTGTGGTTTTTGGCGTGGACACGTTGAATGCCATGTACATTTCCGACAACAGTTGCGCAAGCAACCCCTACTACCTTTCCTTCACCATCGAACCAGGCGACCCCAACATCCACCTGAACAATTTGCCAGTGAGCTGCACTTTCATCGGCTCTGTGGTGTGTGAGGATACGAACCTGAACGATGTGGCAGATGCGGGCGACATACCGCAGGTTGGCGCTACCATTTACCTGTACAACTGCGCTGATTTGACCACTCCGATTGCAAGCACCACCAGCGATGCCACTGGAAATTACCGCTTCGATGGGATGTTGCCGGGTGACTACGTTGTGGGTTACGATGCTGCCGCTGGCTACCGATTCGTCTCCACGGGGAACATCAACCCGACCGGTTTTTCGGATTGCATCACACTGGCTTGGGGTGAATGTGACACGACCAAAACCATTTGCTTGTACCCTTGTCCGACCATGAACGTCGGGCCGGACATTGACCACTGCTCGAACGTCAACACTACGCAGTTGGACGCCAATTTGTCGCACGGAACAGGTGGTTTCACCTGGACGCCGGCTGCTGGCCTGAACGACCCAACCATCGAAAACCCAGTGGCCAGCCCTGCCTCCTCTACGACCTATATCGTTGATTTTGACGATACTTTTGGATGCACGGATTCGGACACCATTACCGTGAACGTGGGCACCTCCACGCCGTATTTGGTGAATATGCCAGCGACCGACCTCACGGCACAATGCGCACCGCTACCGCAGGACGACCCTGTTTTTGCCGATGATTGCGATGCCAATTTGACCATCGTGGCGGACACGGTAACATTTGCGATACCCTGCGGTTATAGCCAAGAAATCACTTGGATTGCGACAAACGACGAGGGCAATTCGGCCTCATTTACCCAAACCCTCCATGTGGAGGACACACAGCCGCCTAGCCTCATGGCGAGCCATATTTTCTTTGGACCAATCCTGCACGGCGATACACTTTATGCCGATTGCTCGATGATTCCTTCGCTCGATTCCATCGGCTTTGCTTCGTTCGACAATTGCAGCGCAACGACCGTCAATTTCACGGAAAACATCACCAACGGCTACTGCCCAACCGACGGATTTTACCAGTTCCGCCACTGTGGCTGGACGGCCACCGATGCCTGTGGCAATGTGGACAGCCTGTTTTTCAACGTAGTTATTTACGACAACGAGGCCCCCGTTTTGGCACCAGCGCCAGCGAATGTGACGGTGAGTTGCTCTGCAATTCCCAACCCACCCATCCTCAACGCCACGGACAACTGCGACGACATGCCGACAGTGACGGTGAACGATGTACCAACGGTTGATTTCAACGGCTGTATTTCCCAAATCATCAGGACCTGGACGGCAGAGGACGATTGTGGTAACACGTCCTCCGCTTCGCAAACCATCACCGTTTTTGACAACACCGCACCGACATTTGCTGGGGTGCCTGCCAGCGTGAGCCTCAACTGCACGGCGGCAGTGCCAGCGCCTCCAGTCGTCACAGCCTCGGATGCCTGCGACCTGGATGTGCCAGTGACTTTCAGCCAAACCGTCACGGTTGGCAGTTCGATGACGGGCTGCTACACCCTCGTCCGCAACTGGACGGCCACCGACAACTGTGGCAACACAGCGGTTGCTTCGCAAACCATCACCGTCTTTGACAACACACCGCCGACCTTGGCAGGCGTACCCGCCAATGCAAATTACGATTGCAGCACGGCCGTGCCAGGAGCAGCCGTCGTCACTGCCTCGGATGCTTGCGATTCGAACGTACCTGTGATTTTCGGCGAGGTAATCAACGGAAATGCAACCTCTGGCTGTTTCTCCATCGTGCGCACCTGGACCGCTACCGATGACTGCGGCAATTCGGTTTCGGCTTCGCAAACCATTACCGTTACCGACAACACGGCTCCGACCCTCAGCGGTGTTCCTGCCGACTTGACTTTGGCCTGCGAACTGACTGTGCCAGTGGCTGCCAACGTCACTGCGAGCGATGCATGCGATGCAAACGTGCCAGTTGTTTACAACCAAAATATCACGGGCGACCCAACCACAGGATGTTATGAAATAACCCGCACTTGGACGGCCACTGACGATTGTGGCAACACGAGCATCGCTTCGCAAACCATCACGGTAGAGGACGACAATGCACCTGTGCTCTCTGCGCAGCCAGCGGATTTGGCACTGACTTGCATGGATGACGTCCCCGTAGCCCCGACCATCACCGCTACCGACAACTGCGACAACAACGCCCCAGTTGTTTTCTTCGAAACGCCGATTGGAGCGCCCGGCTGCAACTACCAATTGCTGCGCACCTGGGCCGCTGCCGATGATTGTGGCAACACCGTCATCTGGACGCAAACCATCAGTGTGAACGACAACGTTCCGCCAGCTTTGGGTGGCGTTCCGGCAAATGCAAGTATTAGTTGCACCGCTCCCGTTCCAGCGCCGCCGACCGTGACGGCGACCGACAACTGCGACAACAACGTGACCGTAACGCTGACCACGAACTACATTGGTGACCCAACCAGCGGCTGCTACCTCATCGAGCGCATTTGGACGGCCACCGACGATTGTGGCAATACGGACACTGCACAGCAGGACATAGCGGTCACCGACAACCAGCCGCCTACGCTGGTTGGCGTCCCTGCCAATGGTGCTGCAAATTGCGACGTCATCCCTGGCGAAAACGTTTCTGCCACCGACAATTGCGATACGAATGTTCCAGTAGTCATTTCGGATGAGATTGTGTCAAGCCCACTCGGCTGCGTGACTCAAATCAAACGCACCTGGACGGCCACCGACGACTGTGGAAACACCCGAATCGCCACTCGTACATTCACTGTCAGCAATACGCAAGCACCGACCATCTCAGTCATCGCACCGGGCTTCGAGACCTTGCAGCACGGCGATACATTGACCTTGGAATGCAATCAATTGGTGGGCTTGAACGCTGCTGGTGCAGTGGCTTCTGCCGATTGCTGTGGTGCAGCCACCATGACTTTCCACGAATCGGTTGCTGCCTACAATTGTCAAACTACAGGCTACCTCTCCATCATGCACTGCGGCTGGATTGCAACTGATTGCTGCGGCAACACGGATAGCCTGTTCTTCACCGTCGTGTTGATTGACAACACGCCACCGAACCTGTACGGCATGCCAGCCGATGAGATTTTGCCAGTGGGAAGCCCTGTACCTGCCGTGCCGATTGTTAGCGCGTTGGACAACTGCGACCACAGCCTGCCAATCAGCTACAATTCCACAACAACAGGACCAGCAAATGACCAGACCATCACCCGAACTTGGTCGGTGACCGATGACTGCGGTAACATCGCCTCGGCTACGCAAACGATTTTGATTACCAATGACCTAATTGCGCCGATACTGGCTAATGTGCCACCGGACATCACCATCGAAGGGCCGTTCGCTGATTCGCCAAGCAACAACAACTACGGCGTGACCGCAACTGACAACCTCGACAGCGACCCTGACCTCGTTTTTGAGGAACAACGCACGGGCGGCCAGTGCTGCTACACCATCACCAGGACTTGGACGGCTACCGACAATTTCGGGAACAGCAGCACCGCCAAGCAGATCATCAACGTCACGGACTCGCAGGCTCCCGTGATTGCTGGAACGGTGGCTGATGTGACGGGTACCTGCGGTTTGGGTGCTGTGCCGATACCGCAACTCACAGCCACCGACAATTGCACTGCTGCACTGATTGCTACTTTCAGCGCAGACACGACCTACACGGCCTGCGGCTTCCATGTGCTTCGTACTTGGACGTTCACCGACGAATGCGGCAACTCGGCCATTGCTTCGCAAAACATCACAGCGGAAGACAGCGAACCGCCCGTTTTCAATCCGAACGACGCTATTTCGCTTTCTTATTTGGCTTCGCAAAACGCCAACCAGAACGGCGGTGTGAGCTTGTCTATCGGCAATAAAATTGCTGCAAACCAAACTTGGAGCATTGGCAACCAGACCATGCCAAGCCTGTTGGGTATTGCGAGCGACAATTGCGCAGCGCCAGACCAAATCGGCTTCGAGGTGAGCAATATTTTGACCATCATCAGCGGATGCCAGCGCATTTACAACGTGAATTTCAAGGTATTGGATGCCTGTGGCAATGTGGCAAACGGCGAGTTCGTGGTCACGGCCAGCTTCGAGGACGATGTGAAACCAAGCTTCGCAAGTTTGCCACAAGACCTGTCTGTCACCTGCGGCAACGTACCAGCCGCTCCAGTGCTGACGGCTTCCGACAACAGTGGCGCAGTCACACTTGATTTTGATGAAGTGGAAACGCCCGGCTGCCCAAGGCTCATCACCCGCACCTGGACGGCTACCGATGCCTGCGGCAATGCGGCCATTGCGCAGCAAACCATCAGCATCGTTGACGACCAAGCACCCGTGCTGGTGAACGTACCTGCCAACGTTTTGGCTACTTGTGGAAACATACCCACCGTGCCAACGAACATAACGGCATCCGACAACTGTGGCACGCTGCCAGTCAATTTCACGGAGACAATCAATGGCCACCCCAACTGCCAATACACCATCGTTCGTACTTGGACGGCGGCAGATGCATGCGGCAATTCGGCCATCCGGCAGCAATACATCTGGGTCGCTGACCACATCGCACCAACCATCGCCAACCTGCCGAGCGTGGAACTGACCGTGAACTGCGATGCAGGTGTTCCGGCAGCGCCGAGCTTGACGGTCAGCGACAACTGCGACAATTCGCCGACCGTGGATTTGGTGGAAACCATCCAAACGGGCAGTGGCACTTGCAGCTACACACTCCTGCGCCAGTGGACGGTGACGGACGATTGTGGCAACTCAACCATTGCGCAGCAAACCATCCATGTGGTGGACAACACGCTGCCGGTACTGGCTGGCATCCCAGCTGACATTACCGTTTCCTGCGGCAATTTGCCAACGGCACCGACGGTTACAGCGAGCGATAATTGCGACAGCAACGTAGAAATTCTTTTCAAGGAAACGCCAGTGACGGCGGGCAGTGGCTGCCAGCTTTCGATTACTCGTACTTGGCTGGCAACGGATGACTGCGGCAATCAAACCGAGGCTACGCAAACCATCAACGTAGTGGACAACGTGCCGCCCGTGCTTTCAGCCGCTCCTGCCAATCTGAGCGTGGAATGTGGTGCCGATGTGCCGACTGCTGCTACCTTGATAGCTACCGATAACTGCGGCCAAATCGCACCTGTGACCATGCAGGAAACCGTGGTGGGAACGGGTTGCAACCGCACCATCAACCGCACTTGGACGGCAACGGACGCCTGCGGCAATACCACTTCGGCAACGCAGACCATTCAAGTCAGCGACACGGAATTCCCAGCGATTGCTGGTGTTCCAGCCGATTTGACCTTGAACTGTGGCGACCAAATTCCAGCCGCTGCGTTGGTCACAGCCTCCGATAATTGCACCTCCAACGTTCAACTGGATTTTGACGAAGAAACCACTGTCACGGCTTGTGTTCAGCAGGTTTTGAGAACTTGGACAGCCACCGACGACTGTGGCAATACTTCGAATGCTACCCAGCTTATTTCCTTTATTGACCAAATCGCACCAGTGGCAAACGAGCCTGCCGACCTGACCGTGGATTGCGGCGGCTTGCCACCTGCGATAACACCTGTTTTCACTGACAATTGCGACCAGCAACTGAGCGTGCAGTTCACGGAGATTGCAACAAATTTGGCCTGCGGCCAAAACGTGTTGCGCACCTGGACGGCCACCGACGACTGTGGCAATACGAAAACGGTTGACCAAATCATCCACATTATTGACCAGACGCCACCAGTGCTGAGCTTCGAAAACCCAGCATTGGCGGGCCTCTCGGACGGCGACACCCTGCAACTGGACTGCTCGAATGGCTTGATATTCAGCTCATCCGACGTGTTAGCTACGGATGCATGCAGCAGCGTGAATGTGCAGATGGACATGTCGAGCTTCCAGTATGGCAACTGTCTGGCGGATGGTTACGTGGTATTGGCCAAGTTCAATTGGGGAGCGGTGGATGCCTGCGGCAATTACACTTCGCTGACGCTGAACGTCCGCCTGACCGACAACCAAGCTCCCGTCGTGCCAGCCATGCCAGATTTGGTGGTGAACTGCGGCCAGACACCGCCGAACTTCCCCGCACCGGACGTGACGGACGACTGCAGTGACGCTACACTGAGCTTGTCCACGCAGAACTACAGCACAGCCTACGGCTACAACCTCGTCGGCACCTGGACAGCAGTTGATAATTGCGGCAACGCCGCAACAACAAGCCAAACCATGCAGGTGTACAATATCGGCGCTGCGCAATTGGTGGGCGTTCCAGCCGACCTGACCGTTGATTTGGCGGCAGGAGAGACGGTTCCGTCTGCGGCAAACGTCACAGCGGTGGACAACTGTTCAGGCAGTGCATTGACCATCGTGTTTGATGAAGATAGCGCACAGACTGGGCCATGCAGCAGTACCATTGAGCGCCGCTGGTCAACCGTCGGGCAGAATGGCGTGACGGTCATGGAAACGCAAACCATCACGGTCATTGACCATGTGGATTTCACGGCGAGCGTGAGCATTGACTCCTGCAACACGGCCAACGGCTCGGTGTCGCTGACGCCTTCGAACTTTGATTTTGCTTGGAGTGACGGCAGCACAGGCGCAGTGAACACGGGCCTCGCAGCGGGTAACTACATCGTGACGGCGACCAATTCCAACGGCTGCTCGGCCATCCAGACCATCACCGTTGGTGCAGCGTGCAACTGTGCGCCTGCCACCGTGAAGGAGGTGAAAATGAACGCAGCGGCTTGCGGAACGAACAAGGGCAAGGCCGTCATCGTGCTGGTGCAACCAAACGTGGCAGATTACAATTTTGCTTGGTCGCCGAATTATGGTGTTTCGAACACGGCTGGCAATGCCCGCAACCAGTTGCCAGCAGGCCACTACGACGTGACCATTTCGATGAACAGTTTGGCGAATTGCCAGACCGTGGTTTCCTTCGATTTGGAAGACGATTGCCCCGATTGCAGCGGCATTTTTGGGCTGGAACAACAAACGGCGGCGCCGACTGCTGGACCAACGGAGGTTTGTCTGCCAGTGCCATTCGGGCAGGTTTCAGGCTATGAAATCCTCGTGGATGCGCAGGTGTTTACTGGTGCTTTGGAGGCATGTGACCCGCATCAGGCGGTGGTTTACAGCAACGCCAATTTGCCGACAGGCAGCAAATACTCGGTAAGCTGGCTGCACGATGGAGCGACTTTCCACACCCTCGGAAACAACCTGAGCGAAATAGTGGAGGCGATGAACTTCGTGGACGTGAACGGCCATTGGTTCGTGGATGGGGTGGCCAAGCAACTGGTGAGCACCCGCACGAGCGGCAACTACGGTGCGCTTGAAATCAAAGTGCTGCCTTCGGGTGTCACGCAGACCTTGTCATCAGTCCAGACGACGACCAGCGTGGGAACCCTCATCACACTGCCTGCTGGCCAGCACACCGTTTCCGTCACAAACACGGTGACGGGCTGCGCCGATGAAATTGCGGTGAACATCACCAGCATCAACAACGAGCATTGGCTACAGGGAGAAACTACGCCGAAGGAGGTGAGCGAAAAGCAAGAAGTCGTGATAAGCAACCACTTCTCACCGAACGGCGATGGAAGCAATGACTATTTTACGATAACCGGCTTGGGCCAGGTTCCTGATTATAATTTGAAAGTGTACGACGTACTAGGCAGAATGGTGTTCCAAACCAAGCATTACCTCAACAACTGGGGCGGCGCTTGGGGTCAGAACAACCTTCCTTCAGGTACTTATTTTTATTTGCTGGAGGATGGAAAAGGCGGGAAGCGTTCTGGGTATGTGCAGATTATTCGCTAAAGTTTTAAGTATCCTCTTTTAGTTTTGTTTGAAGGGTGGGCGCTGAGTTGGCGCCCACCTTTTTTGTTGATAAGGATTGATTATCAACCCTTATCAACTTCATCAACCCTTATCAACCCAACTCTCCCCCGTTCAGCAGCCAATTCTTCGGGTTGGTCGGCTTGGAAGCGGCAATCGGGTAGGGTGGGGCGATTTTTTGATAGCTTTGATTCAAGTTAAAATCTCAAAGACATGTACCATCGGTTGTTGCTAATACTTGCCACGCTTACCGCCGTCTGTTTCACATTGCCGCAAGGCGGAAAATATATGGCTCAAAAAGGCGAAATCGCCTTCGTCTCGGATGCTCCGCTGGAGATGATTAAGGCCAAGTCAAAAATGCTGAAAGGCGTCATTGACATGGACACCCGTGAGTTTGCCTTCTCGGTGGACATGAGCAGTTTCGAGGGATTCAACAGTCCCTTGCAGCGGGAGCATTTCAACGAGAACTACATGGAGACCAAGCAGTTCAAGAACGCAACCTTCACTGGCAAAATCATCGAAAAGGACGATTTCACGCAGGACGGCACTTATACCTTGCGCACGAAGGGCCAATTGACTGTCCACGGCATCACGAAGGAGCGCATCATCAAAAGCGAGGTGACAACGAAGAATGGGAAGTTCCACGTACACGCCAATTTCACGGTCCTGCTCGACGAGCACGGCATCGCCATCCCCAAGATTGTTTACCAAAAAATCGCCGAGGAAATCGCCGTGGAGGTGGATGCGGATTTTGCGACGATGGAGAAATGAGGGGTTTGATTTGTTTGAAGAGTTTGATTTGTTTGAAGAGTTTGAGGGGTTTGATTTGATTTTTGATGAAAAAAAGCACGATAAAAATCCTTTTGTTGCTGGCAGTGACGACGGTCTTGCGGGCGCAGTCGCCGAATTTCAGGTCGTGCGGGCTAGAGGATGCGTTCCCGAAGGCGAGGGTGGAACTGATGTACGAAGACCGGAACAGCATCATGTGGTTCGGCTCGACGCAGGGGCTTTTTTTGTACGACGGGCTTGATTTCATTCAATATTTGAAAACAGACACGACCAGCCAGCATGTGCGGGCCATTTACCAAGACCGCAAAAACACGCTGTGGTTGGGCTACGAGGACGGCTCCATTTACACCCTCCAGGGCAAAATACTGAAGCCTTGGCAACCGGAAGAAGGCACCCCCAAAGTGCCCATCATCGGCTTCGCAGAAGACACCAGCGGGCGGCTTTGGATTGCCACCTACGGTGAAGGGGTGTATTACTCCGAAGGCAAGCGCCTCTACAATTTCAACACCGACGATGGCCTCAGCGTGGATGACATCTATGTGATGGCGATGGACGCCAGCGGCCGGGCTTGGCTCGGTTCCGATGCGGGCATCAGCATTTGCAGCGTGAAGGACGGCAAAAAACGGGTGGAAAACCTGACCCGTGAAGACGGCCTGCCCGATGAAATCGTGCGGGAAATATTGCCGGATGCTAGCGGCGACATGTGGATTGGAACATTCGACGAGGGCGTTTGCCTGTACAAGACCCGTGAGCGGCGCTTTGAATTTCCCTTCGGGAAATGGCAGAACGGCGTCATCAACAAGCTTGAACTGTTCAAGGGAAAGGAGCTTTGGATTGGCACGGACGGCAACGGCCTGTGGCGCTACAGTTTGCAGGACAAGCACCTCCAACAAATCAACGGTCAGCGCAGCTTGGAACATTCCAAGATTTACGACCTTCACCGTGACCGGGAGGGCAACATCTGGGTGGTGAGCAATTCGGAGGGCATCATCTACGCCAACCGGCAGTTTGAGTTTTTGGCAACCGATGTGAAAGATATCCAAGCGGTGGTGGTGGACGCTAAAAACAGGCTGTGGATGGGCACGCCAAGCGGTCTTTTTTACAAAAAACTCAACGAGGCAAACGCCAAGCCGCTGGCGTTTTTACCCAAAACAGCCCTCAACGTCATCAGTTTGTACTTGGATGCGAATGGACGGATTTGGGTGGGCACCTTCGGCAATGGCGTGCTTTGCTTCGACCCGGACACTGGCCACCAGCGCCGTTTCACCGAAAAAGACGGCCTGACGAACGACAACGTGCTTTCCATCGCTGGGGTGAATGGCCATGTGTGGCTGGCGACCCTGGGCGGCGTCTCGGAATTGGAGAACACAGCTAGCATCCTCGACGGGCGGCCCGTCAGCATCAAAAACTACCGCAAAAAAGATGGCCTAAGTACCGATTATATCTACAAAGTGCTGATTGACAGCAAGAAACGGACTTGGTTTGCCACGGATGGGCAAGGCATCAGCATGCTGGAAAACGGCAAAATCACGAACTACTCGGCCATTTCCGAAGGCAAAAAAAGCAACGGCACGGAGGGCTTGAAGGCCATTTACTCCATCACTGAAGACCACGATGGCAACCTCTGGCTCAGTACGGCTTCGGATGGTGTTTACAAATTCGATGGCAGCAAATTCAGCCACCTGCCCATGAAGGAGGGCATCAACGAGCTGGCCATCACTAGCCTTGCTACGGACGCCAAGGGCCGGGTCATCGTCGTACACCAGTCGGGTGTGGATGTGCTGACGCCAGGTACGGGTCACCTCATTTACTACGATGAAGAATTGGGTTTGGGGGAAATAGAGCCGCACCTGAACTCGGTCTGCACCGACCAAAACGGCAATATTTGGATGGGCGTGAAAACGGGCCTCATCCGCTACACACCGCTGAACGAGGAACTGGCCATTGACCCACGGACGAGGCTGGAATCCGTGTCGGTGTCGCTGCGACCCATTGATTTTCAAACGGTTACGCAGTTTGATTACAGTGAAAACAATTTCACCTTCAACTACATCGGCCTATGGTACACCGACCCGGCAAGCGTGCGCTACCGCTACAAACTGGAGGGTTTCAACAACGACTGGATAGAATCGAAGGACAGGCAGGCGAATTTCCCTCAATTGCCGCCTGGCAAATACACTTTCAAAGTGACAAGTACCGAGAACGACGCTTGGCGGGACGAAACCGTCGTCGCTTGGAGCTTTGAAATAGCGCCGCCCATCTGGCGGAGATGGTGGTTCGTGCTGGGTTGTGCATTGCTGATTGGCGGCTTATTTTTAGGATATGTGCGCTGGCGGGATGCCCGCCGGGAGCGGGTTTTTCGGTACGAAAAAGAAAAAGTGGAGAGCGAACTGGCCGTTATCAAGGCGCAGATTGACCCCCATTTTTTGTTCAACAGCTTCAACACGCTCATTGCCATCATCGAAGAAGACCCGCCCTCGGCAGTGGAGTACGTGGAACAGTTGTCCGATTTTTATCGGTCGGTGCTGCAACTTCGGGACAAGGAATTGATACCATTGGAACAGGAGGCCGACCTCGTGGAGCATTATGGATATTTGTTGAAGAAACGGTACGGCGACAATTTCAGCCTGAACCTGTCCTTGCATGACAAACAGGGCTATGTCATCCCGCTTTGTTTGCAGTTGTTGGTGGAAAATGCCGTAAAGCACAACGTCATTTCCAAGCAAAAACCCCTGCGGGTGGACATCACGCTGGAAGCCTCTGGCTGCGTGTCCGTCGTCAATAACCTACAACCAAAAGTACACCCGGAAGCATCCACCAAATTCGGTTTGGACAGTTTGCAGCGACGTTACGAAATGCTCAGCGGCAAGCTGGTGAAGGTCGAAAAAACGGAAACGCAGTTCCGGGTTTGCGTGCCTGTGATTGCCTGAGTGGCCGCCCAAGTTATTGGGCTAGCCCACGACATCCGAACGAGAGGTGGGCAAACATAATTGATTACAAATTCAAACTGACTTAGCATGAAAGCACTTATCATTGAGGATGAAGAGACCGCCGCCCGCAGGTTGGCAAAATTGATTCAGGAAATTGACCCGAAAATCGAAATCGTCGAGCAATTGGACAGCATCGAGGCGTCGTTGAACTGGTTTGCCCGCAACCCAATGCCCGACCTGATTTTCATGGACATCCACCTTGCCGATGGGTCAAGTTTTGAGATTTTCAACCACCAGGAAATCAGCCGGCCCGTGATTTTCACGACTGCTTTCGACCAGTATGCACTGCAAGCATTCAAGGTAAACGCCGTGGACTACTTGCTGAAACCCATCAAAAAAGTGGAACTGGAGGCGGCCATCCAGAAGTACGTGAAACTGCACAAGCCCAGCGCCAACTACCCGGCCCTCGCTAAGACCATGCAGCCGGATGAGTTCAACAAGCGCTTCCTCATTCGTTTTGGGCAAAATATCAAGGTCGTGGAATTCCGGGATGCAGCCTATTTTTATACCGAGGACAAAATCACCTTCCTCATCACAAAGGACGGCAGGCGCTATCCCATCGAGCCATCGCTGGAAAAAGTGGAGGAAATGGCCGACCCCCGCACGTTTTTCCGCATCAACCGCCAGTTCATCGTCAATATCGAGAGCATCAAGGAGATGTACGCCTACTCCAAATCGAGGGTAAAACTGACCCTGCACCCGCCCATTGACAAGGAAACCGTGGTGAGCACGGAGCGCTCGCCCGCATTCAAAAAGTGGCTTGTGGGGAAGGAGGGGTGATTGGGGAGAGTTGTTTGAATTGTTTGAGGGGTTTGATGTGTTTGAGTTGCTTGCCCCTGTGGGGTTTGAGGGGTTTGATGGGGTTTGAGATTGTTGGAGGTTGGTGTAGCTTTGCGCCGCAAAAAAAGAAAACATGGCAAGTGGAGATTCAATCTATCCGATAAAAGACGCAGAGCAATTAATCAAGGGCTTCGACGAATGCAAGCTGCCAAAAGAAGAGTGGACGCACGAGGCGCACCTTATCGGCGGGCTTTGGGCATTGGCCAATTTTGGGGAAAATGCGCTGCCGGAAATGCGGGTGCGCATCCGCCGTTTCAACGAATCGGTGGGTGGCGTGAACGACGACGAGAACGGCTACCACGAAACGCTGACCGTTTTTTGGCTGTGGGCTATCAAGGAAATGTTTGCGGATGAGGAGGGCAAGGTTTTTTGGAACCAAGACGCCATAGATGACCTGCTTTTCGATGAAACGCTGGCCGACCGCAACCTCTGGCTGGAGTTTTATTCCAAAGAACAGATGATGAGCGTGGCAGCTCGGCGGGATTACGTGACACCGGATTTGAATGAGATGGATTAGGGCCTAATCGCAGTCAATATGGATTTCTTCAAACTCGAGTGTGTCAAACCTTAAATCAATTACCTGCAAGAAAGTATCGTTCGGGCAATTGCAGGTGAAGTCAAGTTCTCGGTACTTCAGCCGTTCTAATGTCTGTAGGAAAGTGTCGCCAGGGGCAAGCTCAATGCCCGATAGAAGTAGGGTGTCGTCATTGTCCCTTCTGGCCCTGAAAACTGCCGAAATATCCGACACGGTGCAACTATCCGAATCGTTGTGAAAGGAGAAATCCACCAAATTGAAATCAAAATCCTTGTCGTAGGAGGTGGCCCAGCCGATGAGCAAGAAAAAAGCCAGCACAAGGAACGAAGCCAGCGTTTTAATGGGTGTTTTCATTGAGATACTTGGTTTGGAAAACGACAACTGAAAGCAAACAGCCTGCTATGGCAAACAGGCAATCATTCCAGTCAAACGTGCCGAGGCCAAAATCTGCGGCTTGCCAAAACTCAAAAAGCAACGAGGCCAATATCGCTCCTCCGACTATCCGAAGCCGACTATTTTGGGTCTTTGGTTGCCAAATCATCAACAAGGCTGAAGTAAGCGCAAAAGACCATAATAGGCTCGGTGCTGACTGGTTGAACCATTGCCCGAAAAAAGATTCAGGGTACGGCTGTTTCCGCTGCATACTGCCTTGGTATTTCAGGTTGAAACGGTAGTGGTTCAACCCAACAATGAGAGGGTAAATGACGGTTAATAGAACTGTTATGAGGTTTGCTTTGTAAGGCTTTTTTTCTTCCATTCATAATAGATTTATCATCAAAAATACGAGTTCAGTAACCCAATATGCTCATTCAGAACAGAATAACTTCATCTATTATCAACCCTGCCTACATTTGAAACATGAAACCACAAGACTTCATGCGAAAACTATTGTTCACGGCTTTAATCGGCTATCTCCTCCTTGCATTGGCCATGCTGGAAGGCGGCTGCAAGCATGCCCCCCTGTTCGACGATGACGACCTCGTACCCATTGACACTTCCGATACCACCGGCGTTGTGGACACGCTTCCAACGGGCATCCCCTGTGACCCGGACAGCGTCTATTTCGAGACGGATGTGCTGCCCATTCTCGTTTCCAATTGTGCCAAATCGGGCTGTCACGATGTCACCTCCCATCAGGAAGACGTGGTGCTGAACAATTACAGCAACGTGATGCAAACGGGCGATGTATCGCCTTTCAGCTTGGGAGGCAGCGACCTCTACGAGGCCATCACAGAAACCGACCCAGAGGACAGGATGCCGCCGCCACCCAATACGCCATTGACGCAGGCTCAAATCCAAATCATCGCCAAATGGATTAACCAAGGTGCCCAAGACCTGCACTGCGACCCCAATTATGGCGCTTGCGACACCTCGAATGTCCGCTTTTCGCAGACTGTTTTGCCTGTCATCAGCACCTATTGCAAGGGCTGCCACAGTGGAACTTCCCCTTCGGGAAATATCAGCTTGGAAACTTACGATGGAATAAAAACCGTCGCACAAAATGGCAAGCTTTACGGCGTCATTTCGTGGTCTTCTGGCTTCTCGAAGATGCCGCAGGGCGGTAATAAACTGGATGCCTGCACCATCAGCAAATTCAAGGCTTGGATAGATTCGGGGGCCTTGAATAATTGAGTTGGCAGTCCATATTTGCTTCAAACATACAGCAATCAAACCCCAAAGGGGCAAGCAATGAAAAAATACAGCATTCTCAGCCTTTTCATCACAACAACCATATTTGGCGCCTGCTACTACGACGTGGAGGAGGAACTGTACCCGACGCTGGACTGTACCACCACCAACATCACCTACAGCGGTGTGGTGGAACCGTTGCTGAAAAGCAAGTGCTACAAATGCCACGATACCGCCAACAACAATGGCAATATCACCTTGGAGGGCTACACGAACCTGAAAAAATACGTGGACAACGGGCAATTAATCGGTGCGGTGAAGCACTCGGCGGGCTTTTCGCCCATGCCCAAGAACGAGGCGCAGTTAGTGGATTGCGACATCCAGAAAATTGAGAAATGGGTGACAGATGGAGCGCTTCAAAATTGAGGCATGACTAAAGTTTGAGCGTTTTTGGCAACCTTTGTCCAAGAAATCAACGAAATCAAATCAAGCCTCAACCATAACCATTGCTTCATCACCTAAAAAGTTGTTTATGAAAAAATTGCTGATTGTAACGGCCATCCTCATTCTTGGCGCTGTCATTTATGGTGTCATCGAATTCAATCGAGGAGAAAAAGTCCTCTCTGACGTGAAATCGGACATCACCATTTCCGCCAATGAACTGCTCACTGCTTTCCAAACGGATGAAGCAACCGCCAACACCAAGTACAACGACAAGGTAGTGGAAGTAAGCGGCGAAGTACAGCAATCGGACGTGCAGGATGGCAAGACCATCGTGCGCCTGAACGCTGGCGATTCCATGGCGGGCGTCACTTGCGAGCTGGACGAAAAAGCCACGCACAAGCGCACCGAGTTCAAGCAGGGCGAGCAGGTCACTTTCAAGTGCACTTGTTCCGGCTTCCTGATGGACGTGGTGCTCAACCGTTGCGTGGAGAAATAAGCGTTTCCCCCTGCATTTATTGATAAGAGCAATGGCTCGGCGACTGTCGGGAAGTGATTCTCATGCCATTTAATGAACGAATAAAAATCATGCAAAACAGGTTTATAGCACTTGTGCTAGCTTTTTTACTGGGGCAATTGGCCTTCGGTCAGGATGATTTGCTGACGCTTTTGGGCGAGGATGAGCCTGTCACCGAGTACGCCACGGCTGCTTTCAAGGCCAACCGGGTCATCAACCTGCACTCCATCGAAAGCACTGCGGGCGGGGTCTTGGATGTGAAGATTTCGCACCGTTTTGGTTTCGTGAACGGCGGCATCAAAGAGCTTTTTGGCCTCGACGCCGCCAGCATCCGAATCGGCGCTGACTACGGCATCAGTAATCGTTTGACCGTGGGCTTCGGGCGCGGCAGTTACGAAAAGACTTTGGACGGCTTTGTGAAATTCAAATTCCTTCGGCAAAGCAGTGGGGCGAAGGTCATGCCCATCACGGCTTCCGTCTTGGCCACTGCCGCCATGAAGACTATCCCCTGGGCCGACCCAGACCGCAAGAATTACATGAGTTCCAGGATGTACTACACTTATCAGTTGATTGTCGGCAGGAAGTTCAGCGACCAGTTCAGTTTACAACTTTCCCCGACGCTATTACACCGCAACCTCGTACGCACGAAGACTGAAAAAAATGACGTGTTGGCACTCGGCCTTGCCATCCGGCAAAAGCTCACTAAGCGCATCGCCATCAACGCCGAGTACATCTACGTGCTCCCCGACCAGCTAGCCGACGGCTACCGCAATTCGCTGTCCATCGGCTTCGACATCGAAACGGGCGGACACGTTTTCCAGCTCCATTTCACGAACTCCACTTCCATGATTGAAAAAGGCTATATCGGTGAGACCATCGGCGACTGGCGCAACGGTGGCGTGCATTTCGGCTTCAATGTTTCTAGGGTTTTTACGGTGAAGAAGTGAATGTTGGGCAACGAGTCACTAATCACGAATCTCTAGTCACGAATCACCTTTTCGGGCATCGCCCACAACGCTTCCCTTTCTTGTATTTTTTGCAGCATTTTTTCTTGTCCTTGGCTTGCAGGACAGGCAGCCAAAACGGCAAGTGCCGAGTTGGATTCGTGGGAGTACCGCCGTTTTCTTCGAACTGCTGGGCTTGTTTGCTCATGTTGCGCTAGTTGAATAATGCCGACAAAAGTAAAGCGAATCTCGTGGAGAATTGTCAAGGCTTCGCAATTATTTAGATTAGTTCTTGATAAATTAACCTTGTGTCCATTTTTGAAGCACTTGACAGCGTAACGACCATTCAAAACTGCCGTATTCACTCAAACAGGATTAACTTTGCCCTTGCAAAGAAAATCGTCCCTAACTAAAAATTAAAACTAACATGGTACAAGAAGCAACCCGCACCGCCGCCGCCGACTTGATGGAACTCGAAGACAAATACGGCGCCCACAACTACCACCCACTGCCCGTGGTGCTCAGCCGTGGCGAAGGTGTCTTCGTATGGGACGTGGAGGGCAAGCGCTACTACGACTTCCTCTCCGCCTACTCTGCGGTGAACCAAGGCCACTGCCATCCCCGTATCATCGAAGCCTTGAAAACACAGGCGGAGAAACTGACGCTGACCAGCCGTGCCTTTTACAACGACCAGTTGGGGCCGTATGAAAAATTCGTGACTGAGTACTTCGGCTACGACCGGGTGTTGCCCATGAACACGGGTGTGGAAGCCGTCGAGACCGCCATGAAGCTTTGTAAAAAATGGGGCTACAAGGTGAAGGGCATTGCGCAGCACGAAGCAAAAATCATTTTCGTTTCTGGCAATTTCCACGGTCGCACGCAGGCCATCATCTCTGCTAGCGTGGACCCCGGTGCCACTTCTGACTACGGCCCCTACCTCCCCGGCATCCAAATCATCCCGTACAACGACCTCGAAGCATTGGCGGGAGCAGTGAAAGACCCCAACGTGGCGGGTTTCCTCGTGGAGCCGATTCAGGGAGAGGCAGGCGTTTTTGTCCCCGATGAAAATTATTTGCCGGAGGCGTACAAACTCTGCAAAGCGGCCAATGTGCTCTTCATCGCTGACGAAGTTCAGACGGGCATTGCCCGCACGGGCAAACTACTAGCCTGCAACTATTTCGACTTTAAACCCGACATCCTCATTTTGGGCAAAGCCATGAGCGGCGGCGTCTTCCCTGTCTCCGCCGTGCTGGCCGACGATGAAATCATGCTGACCATCAAGCCGGGCGAACATGGCAGCACCTTCGGCGGCAACCCGCTGGCCTGCGCCGTGGCCATCGAGGCGCTGAAAGTAGTGGTGGACGAAGGTTTAGCGGAGAACGCCATGCACCTCGGCAAGCTCTTCCGGGAGCGCATGAGCCACATGATTGAAAAGACCGACCTCGTGACCCTCGTGCGGGGCAAGGGCCTCCTCAACGCCATCGTCATCAACGACGACGAGGACAGCCACACCGCCTGGGACCTCTGCGTGAAGCTTGCCGAAAACGGCTTGCTCGCCAAACCGACCCACGGCAATATTATCCGCTTCGCCCCACCGCTCGTGATGACGGAGGAGCAGTTGCACGAGTGCTGCGATATTATCGAAAGTGTGGTGCTGGGGTTTGGGAATTAGGAAATTGAGAAATTAGGAAATTGAAATATTTGGAGCGAAAGGATTGCATCATGCAATCCTTTCGTTTTTAATAAAGCCTGAGCATGACCATCCAATACGCATCCGACCTGCACCTTGAGTTTGCCAAAAACAAGGCATTAATCAAGGCGAACCCTTTGCTGCCCAAGGGGGATGTGCTGTTGCTCGCAGGTGACATCGTTCCGTTTGCGAAAATGGAGGGGCATCGGGACTTTTTCAATTACGTTTCCGACCATTTTGTGAAAACCTATTGGATTCCAGGCAACCATGAATATTACGGTTCCAATATTTCGAAGCGGCAAGGCAGTTTCAATGAGGACATCAAGCCCAACCTGCATTTAGTCAATAACCATGCGGTGACGCACAGCGATACTCGGTTCGTTTTCTCCACGCTTTGGTCGAAGATAAGCCCTAGGAACGAGCTGCAAATCGAGCAGAGTGTCAATGATTTTCGGGTGATAAAATACTACGGGTCAAATTTCTCGGCGGAGAAATTCAATCAACTGCACCGGGACAGCGTGGCCTTTATTTCAAAAGAATTGGAAGAAAAAAAGGCTGCTAAAACCGTCGTCGTTACTCACCACGTGCCCACGCTGCTAAACTACCCGCCGATGTACAAGGGAAGCGCCATCAACGAAGCTTTTGCCACAGAGCTGTTTGATTTGATTGAAAAACTAAGCCCCGATGCTTGGATTTACGGCCACCACCACGTTAACGTGCCTGATTTTTCCATTGGAAAAACGAAGTTGCTGACGAACCAACTGGGGTATGTGGACCACGGCGAGCACCATTCTTTCAATCCAGAAAAATTGATTGGTTGGACTGCGCACCGATGATTTTTACCGTGAAATGATCATCTTCGCCCCATATTTCACACTTCCACTTTGAGACGGAAATTCCTATTCATTTTTGTTTTCCACTGCTGCGTCCTGCATTTTGTTGCTGCACAAGTAGCGGCCAATGAAGCGGCTTTCGGCAGCATGTCCACCACGGAGCGTTGCCAATTCCTCCATGCGTTCGGGCAGGTGGAAATGGACTCGACCAGCTTTGTTTCCAGGTTCAATGCTTACAACGCCATTTGCGAAGCAAAAAAAGACCAATTGGCGGCATGGGTGCTGCGATATTACTATTTCCAGAACCGCAGGATTTTGAAATTGACGAAGGAAAAAACGCTGGAATACCTGAAAAAACTGGTCAGTGATGCGCAGCAGCACGATTTTAGGATAGAAGAATTGGTTGCCCAGCACTACTTGGTTTTTGAGGAATACGATGCAAAGCAAATCCCGCACGAAGTTCTTTACTCAGAAATCATCAAGGAGTTTGACCAAATGAAGGAGCTGGGCTTTGAACGCTTCAAGGATTACGATGTGGCCAAAATCCTGAAGCATGATGGGATGATTCTGTACGACTTGGAAGATTTTGAAAAAGCCTTGGAATACCTGCAAGTGGCGGAAAGGTTCATCCGAACGGAAGGGAACGGCGCCCAGACGGCGTTTTTGGTGCTGAACCATATCCAAAGCATTTACCAGCAGCAAAAGGAGTTTGAGAAAGGCATCGAATATGCCAAGAAAATCCTTCAACTCGTGAAAACGGCCACGGCGCAAAACCCGGTGCAGCAGCATTGGTTTCAGGAATGGCAGGGTATTGCGAAGGTGGACATTGCTTCCATGCTGGTCGGCCAACGGAAATTTGCCGAAGGTGAAACCTACGCCGATCAAGGCTATGAACTGGTAAAGGCGCAGAGCAATGACGGTCTGCAATCGGAATACGAGGCGCTCCAAGTGCTTGTGCCTACCAAGTTGGAACTGGGGAAAGTGGCCGAGGCTACACAGCTTTTGCAACGGATGAAAGAGGTTTATGAGGCCGTTGGAAAGGACGATCACAATTATTTCAAGAACATCAAATACTTTGAAAACTACGCCCGCTACTATGAAATGAAGGGCGATTTTGGCACGGCCTTGCAGTACACCAACCTTGCGAAGCCCCTGAAGGACAGCCTTGAACGCCGCAACGACGCCCGCAAACTGGAGAAAATCACGCAACGCATCGAAGCGGAAAAGTACATGGCTAAGCTCCAACTCGTGGAGACTGAAAAGCAGTTGCAGAAGACGCTCCGCAATGCCGCCTTCATCATCCTGTTGCTTGTCGGGGGACTGGCCTTCGGCAATTACCGTCGCCTGCAATACAAGCGCAGGCAGGCGCTCAAAGAACTGGAATCAGCCAAGAACGAGCTCGAAAGTTTCACCCTGCGACTGAAGGAAAAATCAGAACTCGCCGAAAACCTCCGCTTGGAAATGGAGCGCCTGTCGAAGTCCGGGGAGCGCAGTGACTACCTCGAAAAGCTCACCTCCAGCACCATCCTCACCGATGAGGATTGGACGCAGTTCCGCAGTGTGTTCGAAAAGGTGCATCCCAATTTTATCGAAGAAAAGAAAACGCAACACCCCGACCTCACCCAAGCCGAGCTACGATACCTCGTGCTCGAAAAGCTGCAACTCACCACCCACGAGATGGCCAATATGCTCGGTGTCTCCGACGGCACCATCCGGCAGACTAGGATGCGGATGAAAAGGAAGGTTTCTAATGATAAATGATGAATAGCACTACTCCCATTCATCATTAAACATTCATCATTCATCATTAAAAAGGCTTGTAACGTTTTTGTAACGCCCCTGTCACACCGTTGTAACGTCAATAATTAGGCGTTTGGCTGCCGCTGCCCGCTTCTTTGCAGCATCAATTGCATTTGACACGATGGCCGCTGTTCTAACTTTCAACGAGACCTTCAAAAGTTAAAACGGGAATTAGACATCAAAACAAAACATGGGGAAGTTGACCACAATTTTGGAGTCCCTTTGAAAGAAAACATCGCAGATTTCAACTGTATTCAATCGAATTGGAACACCCCAAAAACCGCTTTTCAAAAAACCTGCAACGGATTCAACCCAATGGTTGCCAAATTAACCTAGACTACCTTCTCACATTAAACAATATCGTCTTGAAAAACAAAATGACTTTCCTTTTAAGAACCCTTGTCGTGTGTGGCTTGATGCTTCTATCGCAGGTTGACTATGCCCAAGACTTCACTGACTGCACCGGGCAGCAGTTATTTTTCATCTTTGGTGCCTCCACGACCACCGCCCAAAACCTGACGGGCTTCCCCGTGAACATCGAAGTGACCGCCACTGGTGGCGATGGCGGCGACGAAACTGGCTGTGGATGCACCTATGGCGGTAGTGGTGCCACCATGGTAGGCAGGTTCGTATTGGGTGCCAATGAAACCATACGGGCCATCTCCGGCGGCAAGGGAACCACCGCAGCGAGCGGCGGCGGCGGCGCCGGGTCGGGAGTGGTCAACTGCGGCGACCCCAACGACTGCGACAATGGTACCATCCTCATCATTGCAGCAGGCGGCGGTGGCGCCAATGCGGGCGCCTCCAATGGCCTTGGTGGCAGCGCCAGCACCAACGGCGACGGCAACGGTGGCCTGCACAACGGCAACGCTGGCGGCGGTGGCGGTGTCAACTCCAACGGCGGGCCGTATCCTACCGGAAACTACGGCGGCATTGTCCTAAAAACAGGCGTTTCGGGTGGCGTGGGCAACGGCGGCAGAGGCATGGGCAGCGGCGGCGGCGGTCTTGCCGGCGGCGGCGGCGGCGGCGGCGGAGGGCATACAGGGGGTAGGGCAAATACAAACTCACCAGCCGCCAGTTCCTTCAACAGCGGTACCAGCCAGAACAACACAAACGGTACTACTGGCGGGGGCACTGGCAACCTCGGCAGTGTCCAGGTGATTTGCCTCTCGATAGCCTTGCCTGTCGAATTGGTGGATTTCAAGGCTGCCCTTCTGGAAGACGAAGTGGTTCTGCAATGGCGCACCGTTAGCGAGCTGAACAACCAGGGCTACTATGTGCAGCGCAGTGCCGACGCTCGCAACTGGAAAGACCTCGGATTTCAAGCGGGGGCTGGTACCACGGTCGAAACGCAGCAATACATGTTCCATGACGAAAACCCATTGCCCAGTCTCAACTACTATCGCTTGCGGCAAACAGATTTTGATGGCCGGAGCGAATACTCACCCATCGTCATCGCCGATGCTGGTTTTGCAACAAAATCGCTGACGCTTTTCCCGAACCCCGCCCCAGAGGGCATTACTTCCATGTACTTCCCAGAAGCTCCCGAAGCCGAAGGAGTCCTGGAAGTATTCGATTGGCTCGGCAATAAGGTGTACCGCAAGGACATTGCATTGGAAGGTGGCAGCGACGTGGTGGTGCCCGTTGACCTGCACAGCTTTCCCACAGGTATGTACACGGTGGTACTTGGGATTGAGGACAAAGTTTTTTCAGAAAAATTGCTGTTGAAGCAGAAATGAGCCATTTGTTCCCTTATTCCGTGAAGGGGTTTTGAGGAAAGTTAAATTCATCAGCCTAGCCATCAAAGATTCTTCTAAGTGACTAAAAATCAATTGATTGCAAAGGCTTGACGTTTTGGCGACGCTTGAGTCATGACCTTGTGACATTAGGCATTTGTGGATAGTTCAAGCTGTTTGCTAATTTTTCAAATCAATTTTTTTCAATACCAATGCTCAAATCAGTCCAGCTTACAATGATGGGAAATCAGGACACAAATTGGAAAACCGCAGTGCGATACTGGTTGCCGTGGCTGTTGCTGATGCTCGGATTGGCTTATGGAATCCACCGCTATTTTGAATACCGGGATGCAGAACTTGACAAACGCATTGAACACCTAGGGCGCTAAGTCCAACACCTTTTGAATCGGGGTCTTTTTTCTAAATAAATTATCCATGAAAATCAATCGAAATTCGCTGTTGCTGGCTTTTGCCGTGCTTTTTTTGTCAACCAGTTGCACCTATTATCGAGGCCCACAGCCCAAGGGCTATCCCGACCTGCATGCATTTCCCCGTGAAATGCAAGGAACTTTCATTGCTGACGATAGCAAGATTATCATTCAAAATGACCGGGTCATTTACTATGTGGACAAAACCAAAGCGCCAACGAGCGCAACTATCGGGGATACCTTGCATGTACGCAACCTCATCCCTTGGACGGTGCTGACCACCGTTGGAGAATTCGCATCAGGCGGCAAGAGCTACACCATTTTTGCTTTGAAAATGGCCGAGCACAATCCTAACCTTCTCTACGTTATCCAGACTGACGAGGACGACATCAAAGCGCAGTTTCCAAATGTGGCACACACCAAGGAGATGCATTCCGTCACAACTTCCAACGGGAAGGCGGACCCACCCAAAGAGGTCCCCATTTTTGACCCAACACCCGATGAGCTTCGCCAAATCATTGATGCGGCTTTTGACAAAAAACGAAAAGAAGCCGATTATAAAGGTTTTACCCGACAATGAATCGACCATTCAACATTCAATCATAAAAACCCAACCATGATGCTAAAAGAATTTTTCTTGGGTCAAATCAACCTTTGGGCTTCTAACGAGGTGCCCCTTGGATGGCACAAATGCGACGGCAGCTTGCTGGACTGCAAAGATTATGGATCGCTCTACAGCATGTTGGGGCATCGCTTTGGTGGCGACGATACGCATTTTGCGCTGCCCAATTTCAAGGACAAGGCACCACAAGGTTATCACTACATCATCGCTACTGAAGGTATCTACCCAAATCCAGCCAAATGAAGCATACTTCTTATCATTTTTCACTTTAGAAAAAAGCATTTCATCCATGAAAACAATCCTTCTTTTCTTCACTGCATTTGCCTTTTCGGCCCTGCAAACCAATGCACAATCTACGTCTGGCCCGGTTATGACTTTCAAGGAAACAAGCGTGGATTATGGGAAAATAGAGAGAGGCAGCGACGGCATCCGCAAGTTCGGATTCACCAATACAGGCAACGAGCCGCTCATCATCAAATCTGCCAAAGGCTCCTGTGGCTGTATAAAGCCTACCTACCCACAAGAACCAATCATGCCGGGCGAAACCAAGACCATTGAGGTATTGTACGACACCACTCGGCCCGGCTCTTTCAATAAGACCGTAACACTGACCACCAACGAAACCCCTGATACCCATACCCTTACCATCAAGGGAGAGGTTATGGTTCCACCAACACAGGAAAGCGTGCCTCCTGCTACCGGGTTCAAACATTAGTAGAGCGCCTAAATAAGGGATGGGGTAAGTATGATTGTAATTAATGTTCGCAAGAATATTCTGCCGTCCCATATCTATCAAACATTCATTTTTCACAATTCAAAACAACTACCATCATGGAAGGAGTTATTTCAGAAATCCGCCTTTGGGCTGCCAATTTTACCCCACAGAACTGGATGTTTTGTCAGGGGCAAATCTTGCCGATTCAGCAATACACTGCATTGTTCAGCCTCCTTGGTACGACCTATGGTGGCAATGGCATGACAAATTTTGGTCTGCCCGATCTGCGTGGAAGGGTTCCGGTGGGTGTTGGCCAAGGCCCCGGCCTACAAAGCTTCCAGCAAGGTCAAATTGGCGGCGTTGAGCATGTGAATCTTTTGGTCTCCAACCTGCCTCCTCACAACCACATGGTTAAAGTCAGCAATAAATTCTCTGGTGGTGACCATCCCAGCGGCAAGTATTTGGGTGCAAGTGCCTCCGATAAGGGCTTCTATAGCGATATTTCTGACAACAGTACCATGGCCCCAGACGTCATCACTCCAACGGGTAGCGGCCTTCCAATGGAGAACATGCAGCCATACTTGGGCATGTACTACATCATTTGTGTACAAGGGCTATTCCCACAGCGGGCATAATATAAGCTTAGCATCCATTGTACCATTTACGATGGGAAGCCTTGAGAAGGCTGAAATCGGTGGAAAATTGGTGTAGGCAATCCTGGAAGCAGTGCTTGGGCATGTTGCCAGGAATGCCCACCATTTTTCTTGAAAAACAGCCCCGAAGCTGCGCCATACTGTAATGCTGTGAAGCTGATAGGGTGGGGGCTTGCACCTAGTGGCTTGCCCTTCCGGTCTACCATTGCCTATACCCGTGACCGTCAACGATTTTATTATTTAAAGTTATTTCAAATAAATAGCTCAACAAATCTATTTTAGATTTTGGCTATAAGTCAATTGATTGCTTTGAGTGCAGTCGTCCAATCATACCCCATACACCCAAAATCACAAATCACTTTAAATCCATTCAACATGACCGTTCAAGAACTTCTAGATGCCTACGCCGCAGGCGAACGCAATTTCGTAGGAATCAAAATTTCGCAGCAAAACCAACCCCAATATGCCTTCAGCCTCAAGGGCGTTGACCTGTCAGGTGCCAACCTCAGTAGGGCTTTCCTCTATTTCGGGAATTTCGATGGCGCCAATTTAAGTGGGGCCAACCTAGAACTTACGGGAATGTTTACCGGCAGCTTTGAAGGGGCCAACCTCAGCAATACAAAAATGAAAGGGAACAGCCTCAGGAAGACAAACCTAAGCAAAGCGGACTTGAGCGGGGCAGACCTTTCGGGGGCGAACCTAGACGATGCCAACCTGAGTGGGGCCAACCTCACAGGCGCTAACCTGAGCAAAGCTGCCATCAATAATGCCAATCTATCCGATACGAACCTCACTGGTGCCAATCTCACGGATGCTTATATGGAAAATACGAACCTCCGCCGTGCCAACCTGACCAATGCCAACCTGACTAATACCTTTATGGTTCAAACGGACAGTTCCATCAATATTCATGAAGGTATGATACTGACTGGGGCAATTACGACGGGTACTGAAGGGATATAGTGAATTTCATTGTGAAACAAAAGGCGGGTTTTGGCTGGGAAACTTTGGTTTTTTGCTAACCAAATTCATGCTGGTTGTGGTGCTGTTTCCTTGTCAATTCACTATTTTTATATAAGCCTAACAGCTCGTATTATCCTGCGAGCTGTCTTTTTATGGTACATGGTTGACAAGCGTTTATGCGGTTGACAAGGGTTCATCATCTACTGTATATCAACCTATATCAACTTAATCAACCAAGCACAAAGCAGGGTGGTGGGAGTTAAATAGTATAATGCTGATGTCCATCATACTTTTAGGTATAATGATACGCTCACGAGTGAAAATCGTGTTGATGTGATATGATTGGCGAATTTATTCATTAGTTGTTTAGCGACAGACGGTTTGAACTGCCAATTTGAGCCTTCCATTTCTGGCCTAGTTGCCCCAATAATAATGATATGGGCTATATATTGGGCATCTGTAATAAAGTATTTAAAACACGAACGACGAATCTAGAATGAAAACATACGGCATGGCCGAAGCCTGCCGTATGTTTTTACAATTGAAAGCACTAACTCATTAATAGGTGAATGCCACATTGAGTTGATAAGTGTCAGGGTTATTACCTGTCTGCGTCATGTCCTGCGTGATGTAGGTGGCTTGCGTCAAGCAAGGCACTTGGGAAGTAGTGGGAGCAAAAGCCCCAGCATGTACACCACTAACGCTGCATGAGCCTGTGGCAGCCCTCCAATTGCAAGGCACGGTAATACCGCTTGAAAAGGTAGTTGTCACGCTGTCGTTAGGCCCGACCGTAAGGGTCTGGGTAGCCATACCACTGGAGAGCCTGTAGCTCCAGGTCAAATTGGTTTTGTTCACCAATGTAACAGTGATTTGTGCCTGGGAGACAGCAAAAACACCAAGGACGAAAAGAGAAAGACAAATTAACTTCTTCATAAATAAAAATTGAAAGGATGAATGCCTACTCTATATGCTTTTCGGCGACCGCATTTAAAGTTTAGAGATTTCAGGTGTGTTTATTTTATCCTTTTAATTAATTCATGACCTCATTCGAGAAAAAGGTAACGACGGAAATGATACTTTTTTTCAATAAAGTGAAATTCAGTTTTGGAGCTGGTAATTTTCGTAGTCGCAAAATTGCAGCAGGTAGCTTAAAAGCAAGGTACATCTATCATCTTGTAACCCCCGGTTTTAACCGGGTCATGGATTTAAAGAAGCTAGATGAGTTCATGGCGATAAGACCCACCCGTCGTTAAAACAAGGGGTTACAGGATGATTGATACAATTCTATAGGAATTGGTCTGGGCCTGAACCTCGCCGACGTTGAGCTAGACGCATTTTTCCTAGGGAAGTCATTGGACAAGGAAGCTAACGACCTGCACCACCAAGTACTTTACCTCCTTGAAGCCAGCGCTGCTGAAACAGGTTAATGGCGACGCCGGAGTCAGGAACGAGTGGCTTTTCATTGCGAAAATGCTAGGTCTGGGAGGCCGAACCAGGCAAGATGCGCTGGAGAACATCAAGAATTTGCCCAAAACTGATAGTTTTGCGCTGCACGCCGTTTCAACGGTAATACGCTAACTATCACTTTTCACTTCTAACAAACAAAACATGAAAAAATCACTGACTTTCTTTCTAATGATTTGCTTCTTCAGCAGTATCGCTTGGGGCCAATGGACGATGGCGAACTTGAGCGAAGCAAAATACGGCATGGCTTCCGTGAAATTCGGCAGTAAACTTATGTACGTAGGTGGGGTAACTTCCTCCATCGGTTCCGTGACCTCGATTGTGGAGCAATATGATTTCCCATCCAACAGCTGGAGCACGGCAGTGATGTCGGCTTTTAATGGTGGCAACCTTTCCGCCACGGTTACTGGGCAATGGGCCGTCTTTGGCAAAAGCAGCCTTGGCGTAGTCGGTAAGGTCTTCGTGTACGACAATGCTACAAATACCTGGGAGACGCTGTCCATGCCCGACCAACGGAACGATTATACCTTGGCATCCATCGGCAATAAGGTCTTCTTGGCGGGTGGCAAGATTTCGGGAGCGGCTACGACCAAGATAAACGTTTACGACCTTGTGACCAAGGAGTGGTCGGAGATGAATTTCCCCACTACAAGGACGGGCATGAGGGCCATCACCATAGGTAACAGGGTGTTTTTTGTGGGAGGCAGTTCCGGAGCCATCGGCTATAGCACCGTGGTGAATGTTTACGATAATAGTACGGATGCATGGAGCACTTTGGACTTGTCACAAGGTAGGACGGACGTTGCCTTGGTTGTCTTGAACAATAAACTGATTGTGGCAGGTGGGCAGAACACGGCCAGCTTGGTTACCTTCTCCAATGTAGTGGACTATATTGACTTGAATACGCTTGCTATGACCTCCGGCACTATGCCGGATGATGTTCCAGGCTTGCGCTCTTCCGTCGTTGGCGATAAGGCGGTTTTCTGGAAGTCTAGCTACACTTCCGCCTTTATTTATGATGATTTGATGGGGCAGTGGAGCACCCACGATTTGTCTGCGGGCAGTACCAATTTTGTGTATAGTAATGGTGCAGTACTTGGAGGTAAGTTGTATTTCTGTGGAGGGCCATTTGCTGGCACTACAAGCCATTACGTATATATATACGATGGTGAGAACAACCAGTGGACTACGGATTTATTGCCGCACCAACGTAGGACGGTCAATGTATCTGCCATCGTTAATAAGGTGCTCATTGCCGGAGGGGAAAACTTCGCAGATGGTACCTCAAGCAATATTGTGGATATTTATACCGATAGCTCCATTGTGCCATTGGCGATTTCCGCTGCGAGCGTCAAGAATACGAGCTGTCATGGCGGCGCCGATGGGATGATTGCGGTAGATATTATTGGTGGTGAAGCACCTTATACTTATACTTGGTCACCTTCCTCGGTAGCTGGCCCGAATCCTGACGGCCTCCCTGCGGGAACCTACAACGTGACAGTCGCCGACGCCAGTGGCCAGGTAGTCACCGCCACTTATGAAATCACTTCGCCATCCGAACTGATAGCCACGACCGATTCAACGAATGCAACTGGCACCAGCGCCGATGGCACTGCCTCTGTTTTGGTGAATGGCGGCACTCCACCTTATACTTATATATGGAGCGACCCAGCCTCCAGTACTACGATGAACTTGAACAATGTTACGGCAGGTGACTATACCGTGACTGTAACTGATAATAATGGGTGTACGCTAACTGCTACCGTGACAGTGGAAATGACCTCAGGCACAGCGGAAACTTTTGGAATGGATATAAGATTGTCGCCGACAGTTTCATCTGGTCAGTTTATGCTATATGCAGGTACTGTTTACCAAGGATTGGATGTCGCCGTATTTGATGCGCAAGGAAAATTGGTGCAGGCTTGGAAAAACGTTTCGACTGGGACGCAGTTGAGCTTTGAACAGCCATTTGCAGGGACTTATATTGTTCGGGCAATGGCACTATCCGGTCAATCGAAGGCTTTTAAGCTGGTGATTAGGTAGCACCGTCCATACGACGACGATAAAACAGTAAAGAAACTATAAGGGTAAGGCAGGTTTCAAGACGATTTGGTCTTCGAATACCTGCCTTACCTGTTTTATTGGCTTTTGGTTTGGTGGGAGGTAATGATGGAGGTGATAGTGGGTGTTTGAATCACGGATAAGGCGGATGAAGGGATTGCACGGATAGCGCCAACGTTCACTAACCCGGGGAGGTTTAGTAAACGTGACGCCCTTGCCTCCCACCTTGCCAATGCTGTAGCAACCGAAAGGGGTGGGATGGCGATTAAGCCCAACTTCGGCGAGGTTTCAAACCTCGCCGAAGTTCAAGAAGTGGGTTCCAATTCTTCCTATCAAAGCTTGACCACGTTTACTAAACCTATCAAGTATAGTAAACGTATCACCACCATTTCCTACCTTTAGCCCTTCATCTTTCACCATTAAAATTCATCGAATAAAATGCGAAACAAACTGATTTTTTCCATGCTTGCGCTTGCGGTGGCGGCGCTGTTTGCCTTTAAGTCAGGCCCCACCAACCATGAAGTGGACACCAATGCGAGCAATGCCGTATGGACCGGCTACAAAGTGACTGGCCAGCATACCGGCACGATTAAATTCAAGAAGGGCACGCTGACCTTGACGGACGGAGCGCTGACTGGGGGCAGTTTCGAGATGGACATGAACTCGATTACAAACACCGACATGGATGGGGAATATGCTGCCAAGCTGGTCGGGCATTTGAAGTCGGATGATTTTCTTGGCGTGGCCAAATACCCGACGGCCAGCTTTGTCATTACCCGTGCCATCGCGCAGGACACCAAAGGCAACTATAAAGTGGTGGGTAACCTGACTATCAAGGGCACGACCAAGGAAGTCAAGTTTTTTGCCAACTGCACCCAAGCCAATGGCCGTGTGACCGCAACGGGCAAGCTAACGGTTGACCGCTCGGAATTCGATATGAGATACGGCAGCGGTTCCTTCTTCGACGGCCTCGGCGACAAGACGATTTATGACGAGTTCGACTTGCAAGTCAGTCTGGTGACGAAATAGGCGCTGGGTTTATTGGCTTGCAAAATGGATGAATGGGCGGTGGCTTGTTCATCCATTTTTTTTAATAACAAATGTAGTATGTTTGCTTATCCAAATTGGCCAGGCTGCATGTGACAGCGGAAGGGGATGAAAAAAAGGAAAGTTATGGTATAGTCAGGGTTTGATAGGCAGGGAAGGCCCGTTTTGGTAGGTATAGGGATTTTGATAACCTTTAAAATATAGTAAGACATGCGTACATCTGACATCCAAGCGCAAATCTTAGCACAGTTAGGCATTACGGTTGACGATTATTACTGGGACCCAAATTTGAGCAGCGCCCGGAACATTTTCTGCCGGGTGGCCAATTGCGGGCCGACCGATGAGGAGGTGGCGGCTTTCCTTCATGCACAAAAGCCCGCTTGCAACCGGGGGGTCTTGAAGCAGCAGTTGGAGGAAGAACAACAGCAATTGGAACTAGAGAAAAAGAAGGCAGAAAAATCAATAGTGGCCATGGCCAAAGAACTGGAGAATATAAAAGAGAAAGAGAGCATTGCCTATAAAAATTGGATATATGGCCCCGACAAGGCGATTCAGGAACTGGGGTCTAGGCTTAAAACGGCAAAAGCGGCCTTGGAAGCCCTGAAGGCTGCCTCAAAACGCCCCCCTGCCAAACAGGTGGCGGCCTTGGAGGAGGAGATAGCGACACATGAGCAGACGATTAAGGAGCAGCAGGAAGAGCAGAACCGACTGCAAAAGCTTTATTTTGAACTGAGCAATGCTAAAAAGGATTGTGCGAAGCAGTTGAAGGACCTGAAAAACAAGCCTAATATGCTATATTACCAGGAGAATTCTGTGAATAACAAATTATCCTTGGTATTGAAACATGACGACACTTACTATAAACAGGACGAAAAAGCCTTGGACTTTCTCTTCGCTTTGTTGTTGAGGGTGGAATTGGAGGAAAGGACGTTCGACCGCAAGGAGGCAACGCCTGTGCGCCCACTGACGGGGTTAGAGCATCTTAAAGTGCTGGCCCGGTCTATGAGGAAGAACAACCTAGTTCCGAAGGACTGGCGGCAGCAGTTGTACAGGATTTGCTCGACGCCCTTGCGGCGGCTGGCGGGTATTGTTTCCTACCCGACGGAGGAGAATGCGGGGTTTTTCAACTACAAAAGGATGGACTTATCAGCGACGGACTTGGCCGCCTTCCTTTCCCTGAAAATGGCAGCCTTGCACAATGAATATGTGGTGACGGGCAATGGCACCATCGTGCTGGCCATGCCGGGCGGGCTAGCCGCCAAGATTATGTTCCGTGCGAAAGGCAAAGTCATTGCGAAGCAGCAAAAGCAGCCAGTGGAGGTCTTCGTGAATTGCCTGCAATTGAAACAACAATACGCCTACCATCTGATGTACCACTACGACGGCGGCCCTGCCGAAGGGGTCGGCATCGAGACACCGGGTGCTTATTATATCCTGTCGGAAAACTATGTCCTCGAAATCGCTTTCATGGCCTCGCCGATGTTGCTTGGCTTCGAGAATATGGCCCGCACGGCACAGGGCATCTCCATCGTGGCCCGGCTGGACGAGGAACAGGCTCGGCAAGAGGAGTTTTCTTGGGGGGAAGGGGATTGGGAAGAGGATTAAGGTGGATGTGAGCCGAGCGATGTTTGTACTTTGCAGTCCTAGTTATTGGGAAATACCTAACCACCCAGTCTGATGAATACAAAATTGGCTTTTCTGTTGGTTGTGTTTGGTTTTGTCAACCATATAGCTGCGCAGCAGCCTTTGGATACTGCCTTAGCGCAATTCAATCGCCAAATAGATGCTGCGGTGGTGCGTAAAGACAAAGCCAGCTTGCTGCAATGGTATGCCGATGATTTTGTGTTCACGCATGGCACGGGCCTCGTGGAAGGGAAGGAGGCTTGGCTGCGCACCGTGATGGATACCGCCACACATTACCTTTCCCGTTCGCACGATTCCTTGACGACTGAGGTGCATGGCAGGTTGGCCATTGTGCATGGCAAGCTAACGGTACAGCGGGCAATGGATAAGGGCGTTTCCATGTATGAACTTTGGTACGTTCGTGTGTTTGAGAAAAGGAAACGGCACTGGCAGTTGGTTTCGCATAGGACAGTATCGGAGCGGCATTTGCGTTGAGCGAGCGAGCTGAAGGCTTCCGCCGACTGCAACCATTGCGGGATTTTAAAATCCTTTGCTCATGTGCTGGCTTATATCCAGCTTTTTAATCAACTAAAATTGAATAGTATGAAACTCATCCTTACTTCCATCTGTATCGGCTTGGCGTTCACAGCCTTTTCCCAAAATACCGACTCCACCCAAACCCCCACTTTGCGGTCTATCCTGTTGGAGCAGCTTCGCACCACGCACAATGTCAAGGACTGGTTTGTGCCAGCCAGCCAGGCGGTGCAGGGGCTGACGGCAGAGCAGGCCAGTTGGAGCGACGGCATGGGCAACCACTCCATCGGGCAGTTGGCGACGCACCTGATTTTCTGGAACGAGCGGATGCTGCGGAAATTCAACGGCGAGGAACTGGAGAAATGGGAAGGCGACAACCAAGAGACTTTCACCAGCTTCGACAAGGAAAGCTGGGAGGCTACCGTGAAAAAACTGGACGAAGTGCTCGCCGCTTGGGAAAAGGTGGTGGAGACTGCCAGCGAGGAAAAGCTGCGGGAATATTACACTTGGATTGCGCATATCGGTACGCACAACGCCTACCACACCGGGCAAATCATCTACATCCGCAAGAACAAAGGCTGGTGGGATGACAGCAAGGGGGTGAAATGAACAAAAAGCGACCGGGCAAACGATACTTGCCCGGTCGTTTTGTTTTTAGTGTTGCACCATGATGCGCTCAGTGCTTCGGTTGTTTTCTCCTTGAAAAATTGCGATGTAAATGCCATTTGGAAGCCCTGTCACATCCAAGCTGTTGGAAAAGGCTTCGGTCATTACCACTTGCCCGAATTGGTTGATGAATTGAACGGTCAGGAAATCGCCGCTATTTTTTTCCTCGAAGTGGAGTTGGTCGTTGACGGGGTTGGGGCGCACCAGGATGTCCGATGTACTGCCAAAGAAGTCGGCGTTTTTTACTTCGGAATATTCAAATGCACCGTCTTGGTCCACCTGTTTTAACCGAAAATAATAAGTCTTGCCGCCTTGGGGTGGGTAGAAGTTGAAACCATAGCTGCGTGGCTCGGTGGTCGTGCCTGCGCCATCTGCCCAACCAGTTGTTTCCCAATCCTTGCCGTTGATGGAATGCTGTATTTCAAAGCCTTTGTTGTTCAGCTCTGATGCGGTTTTCCAGACGAGGGCGATATGGTCGTCGTTGGGCTTCGCAATGAAGCTGACCAGTTCAACGGGAAGGGGCGCCGGCGCTGGCTCTGGGTAGATGATTTGTCCACATCCAGTCAGTGTTTGGGTAGGGATGCCGGGGCCGAGTACGACGAGCTTGATATCGCAATCGAGGTTGAGCAAGCTGCAATCGTTGTTGAATGTGGAGGTGTAGGTAGAAGTGGTGCCCGACCCAGAAGTTGGTATGTTGAAGCCGAGGTTGGGGGCGGGTATGCAGTCGGTGGCACCGTTCACGCTCCAAAGGTTCTGTTGGTTTGGGCCGGAATAAACGATGTTGTAATTGAGCACGACGTTGTAATTGCAGGATGGCCCGGCAGGAGTGAGGAGCACATTTTGCTGCGTGAGGTTGAAGGTAACCGTGTAGCCGTTGGAAGAGGTGACCGAGCATTGGGCCAAAAGGTCAAGGTAAAGCATGGGCATGACTAAGCCCGCCAGGGTAAGTGCAAAATTCTTCATGTTGAGTACTGATGCCTAATAAAGGGAAGGTTCCCTTTCTTTCATTTTTGAAAAAACGCAAAAGCCGTGGGGGGAATGCTTCTGTCGGTGAGCTATAAGTGTGTGAGACTGCTTAGGTGGGAAGCAAATAATTCTCCAAACTCTGCTAAAAAATGTTAAAAATTCCTTTGAGTGGGTAAAAAAATAAGGATGGCAACACAAATGGTGCTGCCATCCTCATTTTTAGGGAAAGCTTATCGAATGCCAATCGGCACGACCAATTTCACTGAGAAGTTCCTCCCCGGATTGTAGATGCCGTCCACCCCGGTCACAGGGTTTTCCGGTGCGTACTTGAGGCGGTTGAGGTGGCTGAAATAGGCTTTGTCCAGTAGGTTGTTGCCAGCGAGGAAAATTCGGAAGACCGTTTCCTTTTTTGCGTTCATGAAATCGGCGCCGAGGCCCGCATTGAGCAGGAAATAGCCATCGGTAGGTGTTTCGGTTCCAAAAGCGGAATAGACCTCGTTCTGTTTGAAAAAATAGGCAGCCTCTACTTTCACATAGCCGGTCTGCATGGATTTCCAAGGCTTCTGGAGCTGTGCACGAAGTTCGCTTTGCAGTTTGGCAGGTGGCATGAACGGCAAGTTGGACAGCGAATCGGGTACGGCACGTTGTTGGCCCCGCACATAGGAAAAGCTGTTTTCAAAATGCAGGAAATCAAATGGGTGCGGGTGGATGTCGAGGCTAATTTCACCTCCGTAGAGCGCTGCGTTGCCCTGTACAAACTGGAAAACTGGCGTGCCTTCGACGAGTGAATCGCCGCCACTGCTGGCTGGCAATTTTTCCAAAAAGATATACTGCTGGATGGCATTGTAAAAACCGCTCAGGTCGAGCACCACGTGGTCACCGGAAAAAGTGAAGCCCGCATCGGCTTGCAGGCTGGTCTCCGGTTTCAGGTCATGGTTGCCGATTTCGTAACGGAATGTACCCTCATGCTGGCCGTTGCTGCCCAGTTCGGAAAGATTGGGCGCCCTGAAGCCCCTCGAAAGGTTTAGCCGGGCCACGAGCGGCTTACTGATTTGGTAGGTTGCACCTACACTGCCTGTGACGTTCGTAAAGTTCCGCTGGAAGCCAGCAAATTTTTCAAAAGCTTCCGGGGTGGTGGGTGGAACGGGGGCACCGTTTTCATCCAGGTACAAGGCGTTGCTGTTGAGGTGACGGTAGTCGAGGCGAATGCCGCCACTGAAGAACCACGGCCCTATCTCTTTTTGCCCAAAAAGAAAAGCACCCGCATCGGACTGCTGGTAGGCGGGAATGAGGTACTCCGCTCCGAAATTTTGGTTGGCTTGGTGCTGCGTGCTGAGGCCCGCCGTGATTTTCCAATCGTTTCTTTCTGGAAAAAAATACTTCAGGTCGCCGCTGAAGGTGTTGAGCTTGAACGAAAGCTCGGTGGCATCGAGGTCGAGCACGTCCCCGAATTCCCTGCGGCGGTTTTGCTGCCAGGCGAGGTCGAGGTTGAGCTTCGATTCCCCAAAAAACACCACGTTCGACCAGACGACCCGGTGGTGGTTGATGCGCTGGAACGGCACGCCGATGCGGTGCTGCCAGCCGCCAAGGTCGTTATCGAGATAGGATTTTTCGACCTCGCTGCCGCCGTCGTTGACCAGGCCAATGAAGTGGCCGAGGGAATCCCTTTCGCCTTCCGGTATCGCAATGCGCTGATTGTAGGTGCTGAAGTGGAGCTGTGAGTGGCCCCAGTTGCGGTTGATGCCGAGAAAGCCGCTGGCGGCGTAAAGTTCGGAGCCGCTGTTGAGCACGTGGCCATCAACGGGGTTGCGGAAATTGCCGGACTGCTGCCAAGATCCACGGGCCTGCCAGTTAAGGCCGTGCAGGTTGCCCGCTTGCATGAGCGAGGCGCCTGCCAAGTTGCCGTTCGATTGGTATTCAGTCTGTGCCTCCGCTACGAGCTTGCCCTCGGCGACGGGGTGGGGGAGCAGGAAGTTCACTACACCCGCCATCGCATCGGAGCCGTAGAGCAGGCTGCCGGGACCTTTGATGACCTCGACCCGTTCCACATCGTTTTCGTCCAGCTCGATACCGTGTTCATCGCCCCATTGCTGGCCTTCCTGCCGGACGCCGTTGCGCAAGACTACCACCCGGTTATAGCCAAGTCCCCTGATGACCGGTTTGGAAATGGCAGTGCCCGTGCTGACCTGATTGACACCGGGCATCTTCGCCAAGCCGTCAATGAGGTTGGTGGAGCTGTTTTGGAGGAAGACTTCCCGCCGCATCTGGGCGACCGGAATGGGGTTTTTTGCCTTTTCGGTGGAGGAGGAGACGCCCGTAACGATGACTTCCTGCATTTCCACGGCAGTTTCGGGCAGTAGGATTTCGAGCGGGGCGTCATCACTGGTTTTGATTTTCACCACGATTTTGGCGAAGCCAATCGAAGAGACTTCCGCTAGGAAATTGCCTTTTGGCAGATTCGGGAATTCGAAAGCGCCGTTTTCATCAGTGACAGTACCAGTTTTCAGGTCGTTGATGAAGATGGTGGCGCCCACGAGCGGGGTTTTGTCGGTGGCGGATAAGATGTGGCCGGAGACGGTGACTTGAGCTTTTAAGGTGATGGATGCTACAATAAAAAATAGGAATAAATGGATGATTTTCATGGCCTTGCCTTGAATTTGGATACAGCATTGACGCTGACCGGGCAACTTCGGGAAGCGGCCTGCTCAGGTCATGCAGTTTCAATGAAAAAGAAATGAATGGAAAAACTAGGCGGCAAGGCAAGGCGGCCCACGTAATTGGAAATGCCAGTTGAAGGTAGTGACTGGCGTTATTTCATAATGGAATGTTCTACATTCTATTGAAATGGTATGGAATACAAGGCTTAAATCTGCAAATTCCAGCGTAGCTGGCGCAAAATTGAAAAAGCAGACGGAGCAGTCAACCGGGGCGTATTCTTCACTGTGAAGGTGGGCCTCGCCGTTTTTGACATCATCGCAATGGGCTACCTTGGCCAAGTGGTGGCCGTCCAGGAGGATGTGCAGTTCCTTCAACGCCACGGTCTGAAGGACTAGGAGTGCCAGCACTAGGGCTGCAATTTGGCGATATGTCTGATTGTTTTTCAAGCAGAAGATGCTTGGAACAAAGGTCGTTTAAGGAATGCGCAACGCCAAATATTGTTCAGGGTTTATGGGCTATTTGAAAAAATTCCACTGCACCTTGAACAGGAGTGCTGGCATTATTCTATAAATATCATCCGTGTAGGCGACGTTTTTTGGGTCATCGAACCAGTGGTTGATTTGGATGGCAGGCCCAAGGTTCAGCATGAAGGAACGCTTGTAATTGTTAAGTCTAAAGTACTCTGAGCACCATCCCACCGAAAGCGTGGTGACGGCGTAGGCATTTACGCCGTGGACGCCCCGAAGGTAAACGCCGTTTGCCCGCACCCGTTGTTTGCTTTCCTTGTAGAACCTTTTCAAGAAAAAGTCGAGTTCAGTGCCAAGGCTGATGCCAGGGGAAAACCTGATTTTGTCGTTGAATTGGTTGAAGAGTATTCTAAGGTCGGGCTGCACATTGAAATCGGCCCAAGCGTCCATGTTCTTGAGCTTTACTCGGTAAGAAACCCCAATACCACCCTCGCCCCGCAGGAGCAGGCCAACGGCTCGTTGGCTGCCGTAGTCCGATGGGTTGGTTCCAATGCCTTCAATGGTGATGTTTTTGACCTCCTTTAACCCGACGATGGTCTCCCGGCCATCGTTGGTGAGCATTTTGATGGAGCCGTCGCTGCGCCTTTCGAGGATTTTCCCTCGAAGCACCATTCCACTTTTTAGGTAAACAATGTCGGACCCTGCATCTTGGGCCATTGCTACCACAGAAAGCAAAAGGAAGAGTAAAAAGGAGAATGTTTTCATGTCAATGAATTTAGCCGAGCAACTGCCGCCGTTTTGGGCTGCAATCCGCTGGTCGTTAAGCTACTTTTTGAAGCTCCCCGGTAAGGCAGCTTCAATAATAGCCTTAACATCTTCCAAGCTCAAATTCGCTGCATCCTCCGAAGTCATTTTTTTGCCATCCGTCCTCGGAAAGGAAACATTGTTTTTCTTGAAGCGGATAAAAGGCCCCCATCTGCCATTTTCAATGGCGATGTCTTCCTTCTCCCATTGCTTGACGTAGCGGTTGGCCTCCTTCGTAATTTTCGCTTCAATGAGCTTGTGCGCATCGTCCACCGTGATGGTTTCGAGTTTGTACTTGGCGGGCACGTTCACGTACAGGTCGCCCCATTTCAGAAATGGGCCAAAACGACCTTTGCCCTTGGAAATGGCAACGCCTTTGTAGGTGCCGATGGGTGCGTCAGCCTGTTGTTTCTCTTGGATGAGTTCCACGGCCCGTTCGATAGCCATTTCCAGCGGGTCTTCGCCACGAGGGATGGACACGAAGGTTTCGCCGTACTTCACATAAGGCCCAAACCTGCCCAAGCCGATGCTGACTTCGTTGCCTTGGTAGTCGCCGAGTGTTTTTGGCAAGGTGAAAAGCCTCAGGGCATCCTCCAACGTCACCGTTTCGATGCTTTGGTTCGGCCCAAGGTTTGCGAAGCGGGATTTTTCTTCCTCGCCCAGTTCTTCCTTCGTCCCGATTTGCACGGCGGGCTTGCCGAATCGGGTCATGCGCACTAGCACCGTGCGGCCAGTGGCGGGGTCAGTGCCGAGTATGCGCTCGCCAGTAGCACGGGCGCTGGTTTCGAGCGCACCCTGCACCGTGGCATGGAACGGATGGTAGAAATCGCCCACCGTTTTCACCCAGTTTTTGTTGCCTTCGGCAATGATGTCGAAGTCCTTCTCAATGTCAGCAGTGAAGCCGAAGTCCATGATTTCCTTGAAATGCTCGGCGAGGTAATCCGTCACGACCATGCCCATGTCGGTAGGGAAAAGCCGATTTTTCACGGCTCCAGTGATTTCACTGCCTTCCGATTGTACGATGATGCCGTTTTTCAAATTCAAAATCCTGAATTTGCGCAGTTCCCCTTCCCGGCTTTCCTTCACGACATAGCCCCGGTTTTCCTCCATGATTTTTGAAATGGTGGGGGCGTAGGTGGACGGGCGGCCAATGCCAAGTTCTTCCAGTTTGCTCACCAAAGCGGCCTCCGTGTAGCGGGCAGGCGGGCGAGTGTAGCGCTCCGTGGCGGTCATATCCCGAAGGTCGAGTGCTTGCCCGATAGTGAGCGGAGGAAGGATGCCCTTGTTTTCGTCGTCGTCATCGTCGTCCCGTGATTCGAGGTAAACTTTCAGGAAACCGTCGAACTTCAGCACTTCGCCCTCGGCTTGTAGTGGTGTTCCCGGGAGCGTCGAAATGCCGATTTTAACGACAGTGCGTTCCAGTTCGGCCTCGGCCATCTGGCTGGCGATAGTTCGTTTCCAAATGAGTTCGTAGAGGCGCATCTGGTCACGGTCGCCGCCGGGAATCTGCTGGTTGGTGATGTAGGTGGGGCGGATGGCTTCGTGCGCCTCCTGAGCGCCAGCTTTGTTGGTTTTATAGCGCCGGGTATGGACGTATTGCTTGCCGTACAGGTTTTCGATTTCCTGCGCAATGGAGGCAATGGCCACTTCGCTCAGGTTTGTCGAATCGGTACGCATATAGGTGATGTATCCTGATTCGTACAGTTTTTGGGCAACCAACATCGTCCGGCTGACGGAGTAGCCGAGCTTGCGGCTGGCCTCCTGCTGAAGCGTGGAGGTGGTGAACGGTGCGGCAGGCTTGCGCTTCGCAGGTTTCACCTCGATGTCCTTGATGTTGAACACTGCGCCGATGCATTTTTTCAAAAACTCATTTGCATCGTCTTGGTTCTCAAAACGTTCTGGGCCTTCGGCTTTCAGAATGCTCACCTTGCCGTCTGTGCTTTTGACATTGAATTCGGCAGTGATTCTGAAGAATGGCGTGGTTTGGAAGGCTTGGATTTCCCGTTCCCGCTCCACGATAAGCCGCACTGCGACTGACTGAACACGTCCTGCGGAAAGTTTTCCTTTCACTTTTTTCCAAAGCAGGCCGGAAAGTTCGTAGCCCACGAGGCGGTCCACCACCCGTCGGGCCTGCTGGGCATCCACAAGGTGGAGGTCAAGTTTGCGGGGCTGGGTGATGGCCTTCTGGATGGCGGGCTTGGTGATTTCATGGAAAACGATGCGCTTGGTGGTGTGTTCGTCCAGCCCAAGCACTTGGCAAAGGTGCCACGAAATGGCTTCTCCCTCTCGGTCTTCGTCCGTTGCGAGCCAAACCTCATCGGCTTTCTTGACGGCGTCTTTGAGTTCTTTCACCACCTTGGCCTTGTCAGGTGTGACGATGTAATTCGGTTTAAAATCGTTTTCGACATCAACAGAAAGGTCTCCCTTCGGTAAATCACGGACGTGACCGTAACTTGATTTCACGGAGAAATCGCTGCCAAGGAATTTTTCAATGGTTTTTGCTTTGGCCGGAGACTCTACGATGAGGAGATTCTTTGGCATGTGGTTGTGGTTGTTGTTGAAGATGTAAAGGTGGAAAGGCTGCGCACCATCGGTCCGATGTCCAAAAACAAGGCAT
>Ga0209066_10000250_pt1 | contig 81049 bp, 72 predicted proteins | sample All_14_2_FD_187198 | JGI IMG/M metagenome (GOLD analysis project Ga0209066, IMG submission 187198) | Freshwater microbial communities in response to fracking from Pennsylvania, USA - Allegheny Zone_MetaG_DW_15 (SPAdes) (version 2) ...
TCGGATAGGGTGCGCCGGGCTGGTCGAACCAGTACTGCGCATCCCGCTTCTCGTTCATCTTCGGCCCCAGCTCGCCCTGGACGCCGGAGCGCTGCAGGCGTTCCAGCACCTTTTCCTGCTCCTCGCAGAGGCTGTCCATCGCCGCCTGCGCGGTCTTGGCACCCGACGAGGCATCGCCGATCGCCTGCCACCAGAGCTGGGCCAGCTTCGGATAGTCCGGCACATTGGTGCCGGTCGGCGACCACTGCACCCGGGCCGGGGAACGATAGAATTCCACCAGACCGCCCAGTTCCGGGGCACGCTTGGTGAAGGATGGGTGCTGAATGGTGGATTCGCGGATGAAGGTCAGGCCGACATGCGACTTCTTCACATCCACCGTCTTGGAGGTGACGAACTGCGCATAGAGCCAGGCGGCCTTGGCGCGGTCCACCGGGGTCGACTTCATCAACGTCCAGGAGCCGGCATCCTGATAGCCGACCTTCATGCCGTCCTGCCAATAGGCACCATGCGGCGAGGGGGCCATGCGCCATTTCGGCGTGCCATCCGCGTTCATGACCGGCAGGCCGGGCTTCACCATGTCGGCGGTGAAGGCGGTGTACCAGAACATCTGCTGGGCAACTTCACCCTGGGCCGGAACCGGGCCGGATTCGGAGAAGGTCATGCCACCGGCCGCGGGCGGGGCATAGGCCTTCAGCCAGTCCAGATATTTCTGGATGGCATAGACCGCCGCCGGACCGTTGGTGTCGCCACCGCGCGTCACGCAGGAACCGACCGGCTGGGACTTCTCGTTGACGCGGATGCCCCATTCGTCGACCGGCAGACCGTTCGGTTCGCCCTTATCGCCCGAACCCGCCATCGACAGCCAGGCATCGGTGAAACGCCAGCCCAGCGACGGGTCCTTCTTGCCATAATCCATATGGCCGAAGACCTTGCCCTTCACACCCAGATGGCTGAGATCACGGCCGGTGAAGAATTCGGCAATGTCTTCATAGGCGGACCAGGTGACCGGCACGCCCAGATCGTAGCCATACTTCGCCTTGAAATCAGCCTTGTTCTTGGCGTCGTTGAACCAGTCATAGCGGAACCAATACAGGTTCGCGAACTGCTGGTCGGGCAGCTGATACAGCTTGCCATCCGGGCCGGTGGTGAAGGTCTTGCCCACGAAATCGTCGAGATCGAGGCCCGGATTGGTGACGTCCTTGCCTTCGCCCGTCATCCAGTCCGACAGGTTGCGCGCCTGCTGATAGCGCCAATGCGTTCCGATCAGGTCGGAATCGTTGATATAGGCGTCATAGATGTTCTGGCCGGACTGCATCTGCGTCTGCAGCTTTTCCACCACATCGCCTTCGCCGATCAGGTCATGGGTGACCTTGATGCCGGTGATGGCGGTGAAGGCCGGGGCCAGCACCTTGGCTTCATATTCATGCGTGGTGATGGTTTCGGAAACCACCTTGATATCCATGCCGGCGAAGGGCTTCGCGGCATTGATGAACCACTGCAGTTCGGCTTCCTGCTCGGCACGGGTCAGCGCCGAATTCTCGCCCACTTCCTTGTCCAGGAACGCCTTGGCGGCGTTCATGTCGGCCCAGGCCGCGTTGCTGCCACTTGCCAGCAGCACCAGGGCCAGAGCCGTCGTCGTGTAACGCATTCGCATGGTGTACCTCCCTAGATTTGGTTCATGCGGTTGAACCCGGTTCCCGCCTGTTCAACGACGGATTCCCGGAACATCGAGCCTGAGCTAGACCCAGCGGAACACCGCCGCGGCATAGATCAGACACAGGATCAGCGCCCCCCAGAGGGGAGCGCCGAAGGCGGCGAGCCAGCCCAAGGCAATGAAGGCCGAGCCCAGAAGCGAGATGAACAGCCGGTCCCCGCGCGTGGTTTCGATGCGCAGGACGCCCTTGCGTGGGGTTTCGGGAAAGCGGATCGCCAGCAGCGTGAAGGCGATCAGCACGCAGGCGATCAGATAGAAGAACAGGGCGGTTGCCACCGTCCAGGCCATCCAGCCACCCTGGATCATGGGCGCGAACCAGTCGATGGCCCCGTCGACACGCGGCGCCACCGCGATCAGCGCCCCCAGAACAGCCAGCATGGCAACGATGATCGCGCCCGTGGTGATGGCGAAGCGCGGGGTTGCGGTCATCACACCCTCCCCAGGGCGAAGCCCTTGGCGATGTAGTTGCGCACGAACCAGATCACCAGCGCGCCCGGGATGATGGTCAGCACGCCGGCCGCCGCCAGCACGCCCCAATCCAGGCCGGAGGCGGAAACGGTCCGCGTCATGGTGGCGGCGATCGGCTTGGCGTTCACGCTGGTCAGCGTGCGCGACAGCAGCAGTTCCACCCAGGAGAACATGAAGCAGAAGAAGGCGGCGACCCCGATGCCGGACGCGATCAGGGGCATGAAAATCTTCACGAAAAAGCGCGGGAAGGAATAGCCGTCGATATAGGCCGTCTCGTCGATTTCCTTCGGCACGCCGCGCATGAAGCCTTCCAAAATCCAGACCGCCAGCGGCACGTTGAACAGGCAATGCGCCAGGGCGACCGCGATATGCGTGTCGAACAGGTTCAGGCTGGAATAGAGCTGGAAGAAGGGCAGCGCGAAGACCGCCGGCGGCGCCATCTTGTTGGTCAGCAGCCAGAAGAACAGATGCTTGTCGCCCAGGAAGCGATAGCGGCTGAAGGCATAGGCCGCAGGCAGGGCAACCGAAATCGACAGGACCGTGTTGATCGCCACATAGGTGATGGAGTTCACATAGCCCATATACCAGGCCGGGTCGGTCAGGATCGTCAGATAGTTGGCGAAGGTCAGATCCTGCGGCCACAGCGTGAAGGTCGATGTGATCTCGGTATTCGTCTTCAGGCTCATATTCACAAGCCAGTAGATCGGCACCATCAGGAACAAGAGGTAGAGCGCCATCACGACGCGCGAGCCCTTGAGCGGCATTACCGGCCCTCCTCTTTATCCAGATTGGTCATCACGGTGTAGAACACCCAGGAGACCAGCAGGATCACCAGGAAATACATCAGCGAGAAGGCGGCGGCCGGCCCCAGATCGAACTGCCCGATTGCCATCTTCACGAGGTCGATGGAGAGCACCGTGGTGGAGTTGCCTGGCCCGCCGCCGGTCACCACGAACAGCTCGGTATAGATCATGAAACTGTCCATGAAGCGCAGCAGCACGGCGATCAGCAGCACGCCGCGCATTTTCGGCAATTCGATATGGCGGAACACGCTCCAGCGCCCGGCCTGATCGATCTTGGCGGCCTGATAATAGGCCTGCGGGATGGATTGCAGCCCGGCATAGCACAAGAGCGCCACCAGCGAGGTCCAGTGCCAGACATCCATCACGATCAGCGTGATCCAGGCGTCGACCGGGTCGCTGACATAGTTGTAGTCAATGCCAAGCCCCGCCAGCACATAGCCCAGGAGGCCGATATCGACGCGCCCGAAAATCTGCCAGATCGTGCCCACCACATTGAACGGGATCAAGAGCGGCAGCGCCATCAGCACAAGGCAGACCGAAACCCAGAAGCCGTTGCGCGGCATGCACAGCGCGACCAGAATGCCCAGCGGCACCTCGATCGCCAGAATGACCAAGGAAAAGGCGATCTGGCGGAACAGCGCGGAATGCAGCCGTTCGGAGGTCACCATCTCCTCGAACCAGGACAGGCCGGCCCAGAAGAACTGGTTGTTCCCGAAAGTGTCGTTGAAAGCGTAATTGACCACCGTCATCAGCGGGATGACGGCGGAAAACGCGACCAGCACCAGCACCGGAAGGACCAGGAACCAGGCGCGGTTATTCTGCGTGCGATGGTCCATCAGGCAGCCTCCCCCAAAGAGCGGCCGCTGACGCGCCAGCTATCGGCATAGACATTGATCTTGTCGGGCCGGAAGCTCAGCCGCACATCCTGGCCCGGCACCATCGCCCCGTCGGGCAAGACGGCATTGACCGGAACATCGCCCATCTGGCCGCGCAGAATGCGGAAATGGCCGACATCCTCCACCCGCCGCACGGTGACCGGCAGGCCTTCGCCCGTGGTCAAGGCTACATATTCCGGACGGATGCCGATCTCTACCCGGCCCGACAGCGCGGGATATTCCTGGCCGAGCGGTACGGGACCCGCCGCGGTATGGGCGATACGGCCTTCGATCCGCGCGTCCAGCAGGTTCATGCCGGGCGAGCCGATGAAATAGCCCACAAACGTATGCTGGGGTGCTTCGAACAGCTCCTCCGGCGTGCCCAGCTGCACCACGCGGCCTTCATGCATGACCACGACCTTGTCGGCGAAGGTCAGCGCCTCCGTCTGGTCATGCGTCACATAGATCATGGTATGGCCGAATTCGCGATGCAGGGCCTTCAGCTGCGTGCGCAGCTCCCACTTCATCTGCGGATCGATCACGGTCAGCGGCTCGTCGAACAGGATGGCGTTCACATCTTCCCGCACCATGCCCCGGCCCAGGCTGATCTTCTGCTTGGCATCCGCCGTCAGGCCGCGCGCCTTGCGGTCCAGCACCGCTTCCATGCCGATCATGGCCGCGATCTGGGCCACGCGCTGGGCGATATAGGGCGCATCCATGCCCCGGTTCTTCAGCGGAAAGGCCAGATTGTCCCGCACGGTCATGGTGTCGTAGACCACCGGGAACTGGAAGACCTGGGCGATGTTGCGTTCGGCCGTCGGCGCGTTGGTCACATCGCGCCCATCGAACAGCACGCGCCCCTGCGATGGCCGCAACAGGCCGGAAATGATGTTCAAAAGCGTGGTCTTGCCGCAGCCCGATGCGCCCAAGAGGGCATAGGCCCCGCCATCGCGCCAGACATGGTTCAGCTCCTTCAACGCGAAATCCTGCTCGCCGCGCGGATTGGCGTGATAGCTGTGGGCCAGATTTTCCAGGGTCAGTTCAGCCATGGTTCTGTCGCTCCCCTCCCCCCTCAGGCCGCTGCGGCGCGGCCGATGGCCTGCACCAGCGACCCGTCACCGGCGAAGACATAGGCATGCGCCGGGTCGAGCCAAACGGTCAGCAAACTGCCGGCCGCGCGGTCATGAATGCCATGCACCAGCCCCACCCAGCGGTCGGCCCCGTGATCCAGATGCAGGAAAGTCTCCGACCCGGTAATTTCGGTCGCGGCCAGCCGGCAGGGAAAGGCGATGGCATCCTGGGCCTTGGCCGCCAGTTCCAGATGATTGGCGCGGAAGCCGACCGAATAGCGCCCATCCGCCAGGCCGTCGAACGCGCCGTGGCCGGTCAGTTCCACCTCGCCCACGCGCACAAGCGCCCCTGTCTTGGTCAGCGCGATGAAGTTCATCGGCGGATTGGAAAAGACGCGGGCCGTGATCGCATCCTGTGGCTTGCGATACACTTCCGGAGTCGGGCCGAACTGGGTTACCCGGCCTTCCCACAGCGTGGCGGTATTGCCGCCCAGGAGCAGCGCCTCCTCCGGCTCGGTCGTGGCATAGACGAAGATCGCGCCCGATTCCTCGAAAATGCGGGGAATTTCGACACGCAGCTCCTCGCGCAGCTTGTAGTCCAGATTGGCCAGCGGCTCGTCCAGCAGCACCAGCCCCGCCCCCTTCACCAGCGCACGCGCCAGCGCGCAGCGCTGCTGCTGCCCGCCCGACAATTCCAGCGGCTTGCGCTCCAGAAAGGGTGTCAGGCGCAGAAGCTCCGCCGTTTCGCGCACCGCCCGGTCAATCTCTCCGGCCGGTTTACGTTGCAGGCGCAGGGGCGAGGCGATGTTGTCATACACGCTCATCCCCGGATAGTTGATGAACTGCTGATAGACCATGGCGACGCCACGATCCTGCACGCGCATGCCCGTCACGTCGCGCCCATGCCAAAGCAACCGGCCCGTGGAAGGCGCGTCCAGCCCCGCCATCAACCGCATCAGGGTCGTCTTGCCCGACAGTGTCGGGCCAAGCAGCACATTCATGCTGCCCTTTTCCAGCACCAGATCCGTGGCATGGATATGGGTCTGGCCTTCGACAACCCTGGAAATGGCTTTCAACTCAAGCGCCATTGCCGCCCCTACTCCGCTGCGGGGCTGATCGCCCCGGTTCCGGTCTGTTCCGCCATGAAGGCGTCGACCGCTTCAATCTGTTCCTTCGACAGGCGCAGGCCCAGCTTGGACCGGCGCCAGACCACATCGTCCGCCTGCCTTGCGAATTCCTGCGTCATCAGCCAGCGCAGTTCCGCCTCCGTCAGGGTCGCACCGAAATCGCGCCCCAGATCGGCCGCGCTGCGCGCCTCGCCCATGATCTTCAGCGCATCCGTGCCGTAGGCGCGCACGAGTCTGGCAGCCCAGCGCGCATCCAGGAAGGGATATTCTCGTTTGAGCATATCATTCAGTTGCATAACCCCGTCATGCGGGAAATCGCCGCCGGGCAGCGGCGCACCCGCCGTCCAGGCGCCGCGCGCGCGGGGGAAGGCGGGGGCCAGCTTGGCCAGGGCCGCTTCCGCCAGCCTGCGATAGGTGGTGATCTTACCGCCGAAGACGCTCAGCAACGGCGCGCCATTGTCGTCCAGGCTCAGCACATAATCGCGCGTCGCGGCCGTGGCCGATTTCGCCCCGTCATTATACAGCGGCCGCACCCCGGAATAGCTCCAGACCACGTCATCGGGGGTCACCGGCCGGGCGAAATAGCGCGACGCGAAGGCGCAGAGATAATCCCGCTCCTGCTCCGTACAGCGCGGCTTCTCCTCCACCGAGGAATGATCCTGGTCGGTGGTGCCGATCAGGGTGAAGTCCTGCTCATAGGGAATGGCGAAGATGATCCGCCCATCCGTGCCCTGGAAGAAATAGGCGCGGTCATGGTCATAGAGCCTGCGCGTCACAATATGGCTGCCGCGCACAAGGCGAATACCTTCGCGCGTATTGATGCTGAGGACGGAACGGATCACGTCTTCTACCCAGGGCCCGGCCGCATTGACCAGGGCGCGCGCGCGGAACACCTGCCGGCCCGAACCGCCATCGGTTTCGATCCGCCAGAATTCCCCCTCCCGCCGCGCGGAGATGACCCGGGTCCGGGTCATCACCCTGGCCCCCAGCTGCACCGCATGGCGGGCATTCAGCGCGACAAGGCGCGAATCTTCCACCCAGCAATCGGAATATTCAAAAGCGCGCCGGAAATCGGGCTTCAGCGGCTTGCCCGCCTCGTCCTGCGTCAGGTCCAGGCTGCGGGTCGGGGGCAGAATGCGCCGCCCGCCCAGGCTGTCATACAGGAACAGGCCGAAGCGGATCAGCCAGGCAGGCCGCCGCCCCTTCATCCAGGGCATCAGCCCGGACAGCAGGCGCCCCGTGGGGGTATCGCCCTCAAAGCGCATATCGGCGCGATAGGGCAGCACGAAACGCATCGGCCAGGAGATATGGGGCATGGCGACCAGCAGGGTCTCGCGCTCCTCCAGCGCTTCGCGCACCAGACGGAACTCGAAATATTCCAGATAGCGCAGCCCGCCATGGAACAGTTTCGTGGAAGCCGAGGAGGTCGCCTGGGCAAGGTCGGACTGTTCAGCCAGCACGACCGAAAGGCCCCGGCCCGCCGCATCGCGCGCGATGCCACAGCCGTTGATACCCCCGCCGATGATGAACAGATCGGCGATATCGTTTCGCCCGTTATCAGTCACGTTTCCTACCCGACCTTCGTTTTGCCGCACATCATCCGTTCCCGGCCCGGATTGTCAAACAGAATTTTCGTTTATGCGCGGTTTTGGCAAAATCGAACATGAAAGTGAACATTGATGACCCTTCGATGACCATTCCATGCAAATCCGAAAACCGGGATTGCGGAAATGCCCGCTTCTCTGACATCATGACAACAATCGGCCCGGCGCACCGGGTGTCCCTTCTATGCAATGCGCGCAAATCAGAAGGGTATCGAACAAGACCGAAAGGTCACCATCAGGGGTTGGGACGCTGAGTTTCCGGCATACGGAGATCCTGGAGATCCTGCGCAGCGAAGGCCGTGTCGTGGTCGATGACCTGGCGCGGCGCTTCAGTGTGACGCATCAGACCATCCGCCGGGATTTGAGTGATCTGGCGGAAGCTGGGCATCTGGACCGGGTGCATGGCGGCGCCGTGCCGCGCACCGGCATGGCCAATATCGGCTATGAGGAACGCCGCCGGATGAACGAGGCGGCCAAGGCCGCCATTGCGGAGGCCTGCGCGGCCACCATTCCCGATAACAGCTCGGTCATCCTGAATCTGGGCACCACGACGGAAGCGGTGGCGCGCGCCCTGCTGGGCCATCGCAACCTGACCGTCATCACCAACAACATGAATGTGGCGAACATCCTGATCGCCAATCCCGGCTGCGAGATCATCGTGGCCGGCGGCGCGCTGCGCCGCAGCGATGGTGGCCTTGTCGGTGATCTGACCAGCCAGTTCTTCGAACAGTTCAAGGTCGATATCGCGGTGATCGGCGCCTCCGCCGTCGATATGGATGGCGACCTGCTCGATTTCGATCTGGCGGAAGTCCGGGTGTCCAAGGCCATTCTGCGTCAGTCGCGCAAGCGCTTCCTGGTCACCGATTCGTCGAAATTCCTGCGCTCGGCCCCGGTCCGACTGGCATCCCTGGCCGAGCTGGACATGTTTTTCACCGACAGCCCGCTGCCCGGTGACCTGACCCAGCGCTGCAAGGATTGGCAGACGGAAATCCGGGTGGCCGCGCCCGCCGGCTGAAATCCCCGGACCTGACTGTTTTGGAATGTATCAAGCATTGATGCCCGCGTCCTTCGAGACGGCCCTTCGGGCCTCCTCTGGATGCGGGCTTTTCTTGTACATTTTCCCTCGTCCTGAGGGGGCCGTAGGCCCGTCTCGAAGGACGGAGAAAGGACAAGGCTGCCCCCCGCTCAGCCAGACCGACGCTACCGCCCTATGCCGCCGGGAAACTTGGCTGTCAGCGCCGCGATCACCGCATCCGTCGTGCCCTGAACATGGGCTTCCATCACACGGGCGGCCTTATCCACATCGCGCGCCAGGGCCGCCTCCATCAATTCGCGATGTTCGCGGCTGATATCGCGGGTGCGTACCGTTTTGACGCGCGACAGGCGGCGATAGCGTTCATGTTGGTCAAACACCGTCTGGCGCAGGCGCATCAGCCAGGGTGAGCCGCAGGCGGCCACCAAAGCGGCATGGAAGCGGTGATTGCGCTGCTCCCATTCCGACAACTCGTCGATGCCCTGATTCGTCCGGCGTTCCAGGCTTTCCAGGCGGTGGAAGGCCGCGACCAGATCGGTTTCCCAATCTTCGCCGCCCTGGGCGATGGAGGTTTTCAGCGCCTCCACCTCCAGCATCTTGCGCATGCGCCCGATATCGCCCGCCTCCTCGATCGACATCGGCACGACCTCGCAGCCGCGCTGGCCCTCCAGCCGCACCAGATGGTCGCTGGACAGCCGCGCCAGGGCTTCGCGGATCGGGGCGGCGCCCAGGCCATAGCGCTGGCGCAGCATCTCGATCTTCAGTTTCAGCCCCGGCCCCAGATCGCCGGAAAGAATGTCCTCGCGCAGAAGGCGATAGGCTTTCTCCGCGATGGTCCGCTCCGGCAGTTCGCCGCGCGTTCCGGTGGTGGTCTCCATCATGCTCATGGCGCCAACCCTATGCCCGTTTCGAGATATCGGACAAGGGCCGACATATCGATGAATTTTAAAATATCGATATTTTTGTTGACGGTCGATATTCTTCGTATTCAGATGCGGCCAACAAAAAAGCACCTATGGAGAGGAGAAGGCCTTGCAGGCTTCCCAGCCCGGCATCGACGCGGCCGCACCGCATATCTGCGGCGCGCTGAAGCGGATCGGCGCGCAGTTGGCGCGGGTCGAAATGGCATTGGCCGGCGCCCTGGTGGCCGCCATTTTCCTGTTGCTGCTGGGGAACGTGGTGACCCGCTCGCTCGGCATGCCCATGATCTGGATCGACGAGCTTGCGATCTATCTGATGATCGGTTCCGGCCTGCTGGGTGCATCGGTCGCCATCGCCCGGCGCGAACATATCGCCGTTACCCTGCTGCCCGATATGGTCGACGGCCGGGCGGGGCTTGTCTTCGCCATCGTCATCGACGCAGCCCTGCTGGTCTTCCTGGTCGCCTTCACCGTGCTGCTGTGGTTCTGGTTCGATCCCATCGGCCTGTGGCGGGCCGGCTCCGCCGAGGCCTTGGCGAGCCAGAGTTTCAACTTCCTGTATCAGGAACCGACCACGACGCTTGGCCTGCGCAAGGTCTGGTTCTGGCTGATTCTGCCGGTGTTCGCGGGCGCGGCCCTGTTCCATGCGGGCGTGAACCTGATCGGCAGTCTTGCTCAGTTGAAAATCCGGGGGATTGCGTGATGGCTGTTGGCGCCTGGTTTGTTGGCCTGCTGATCCTTGGCCTGCCGATTGCTTTCGTACTGGCGGCGACGGCGATGATCTATATCGCGCTTGGCGGCAATACGATCCTGTTCCGCTCCTACCCGCAGCAATTCTTCGGCGGATTGGAAAGCTATGGGCTGTTGGCCCTGCCGCTGTTCATGCTGCTGGGCGAATTCATGAATGCCGGCGGCATCGGACGCCGCCTGATGGCCTTCGCCCTGGCCCTGCTGGGTTCGGTGCGCGGCGGGCTGGCCTATGTCAACCTGCTGGCCAATATGATGATGGCCTCGATCCTGGGCTCGGCGGTGGCGCAGATCACCATCATGTCCAAGATCGCCGTGCCGGAGATGGAACGCACCGGCTATCCGCGCGACGTGTCGGTGGCGATCACGGCGGCCGGCGGCTTGCTGGCCCCGATCATCCCGCCATCCATGCTGTTCATCATCTTCGGCGTGATCGCGCAGATGCCGATCGGCGATCTGTTCATCGCAGGCATTCTGCCCGGCGTGATGATCTTCGTGGCCTTCATCGGCGTCATTGCCTGGCTGGGTCGCAAACACGGCTTCCCGACGACCCCACCGATGAGCCTGCGCGAGCGGCTGCGCCCGATCCTGGATGCCCTGCCCGCCGCCCTGATCCCGACCGCGATCATCGGCACCATCCTGGGCGGCTTTGCCACCCCGACGGAGGCGGCGGCCATCGCCAGCCTGGCGGCCCTGCTGATCGGGTTGTTCGTCTATCGCGAAATGACCTGGCGCGACATCTTCCCGGCCTGCATGGCGGCCGCGCGCGGCGCCGCCGTGGTCCTGTTCCTGATTGCCGCCGCCCAGGTCTTCAGCTGGGTCATCACCTTCCAGAATCTGCCGGCCCTGGTCGCGGCCTGGCTGCAGGATGTGACCAGTTCGCCCATCGTTTTCCTGCTGCTCCTGAACCTGTTGCTGCTGGGCCTTGGCATGATCACCGACCCGATCCCCGCGATCATCCTGGTGGTCCCCGTGCTGCTGCCGGTGGCGACCGATGTCTACCACATCGACCCGTTCCAGTTCGGTGTCGTGCTCTGCCTGAATCTGACGCTGGGACTGCTGACACCACCGGTCGGCACCGGGCTGTTTGCCGCGGCCCTGATGGGCGGGGTCAAGGCGGAACGCATCGCCAGGCTGCTGCTGCCCTTCTTTCTGGCCACGGCCTGCGTCATCCTGCTGATGGTCTTCTTCCCCTGGCTGACCACCGGGCCGAAGGATTGGCTGTCATGATGCAGGCGGCTGATCTGTCCATCCTGATCCTGGGTGGGGGCACCATCGGACGCGGCTGGGCCGTGGCCTTCGGCGCCGCCGGCGCCGAGGTGCAGGTCCTGGACCCCGATCCCGCCTGCGCTGACCATCTGGCGGGTGATTGGGCGCGTGCCCTGCCCGTGCTTACCGGCATGGGTGCGGTGGGCGAAAGCCCGGCCCTGCCCCGCCATGTCCCGGGCCTGGACGCAGTATCCGCCCCGCCCGATTTCGTGCAGGAAGCCCTGCCGGAACGGCTGGAACTGAAGCGGGCAGTGTTCACCGCGCTGGAAACAAGGATCGCGTCCGATACGCCCATCGCCTCCTCCACCTCCGGCCTGGCCTGCGCCGAGATGCAGGCGGGCATGGCCCATCCCGAAAGGCTGGTGATCGGTCATCCCTGCAACCCGCCCTGGCTGATGCCGGTGGTGGAACTGCTGGGCGGGGCCGCCACCTGCCCCGCCGCGATGGACCGGGCGGAAGCGATCTATCACTGCCTGGGCAAGACCGTCATTCGCGTTCAGGGGGAACGGCCGGGCCATCTGGTGAACCGGCTGCAGGCAGCGCTTTGGCGGGAAGCGGTGCATCTTGCGACCGAAGGCGCCGCCAGCCTGGCGGAGATCGACCGCGCCATCACCGAAGGGCTTGGACCCCGCTGGGCGGCGATAGGCCCCAGCGCGATCTTCCACCTGGCCGGCGGCAGCGGCGGAATGGCGAAATTCCTGGACGATCTGGGCGGCGAGGTCGACCGCTGGTGGCTGAGCCTGGGCACCCCCCGGCTGGATGCTACCTGCCGCGCCGCCCTTCTGGCCGATATCGCGAACGACCCCGATCCCTGGAACATCGACGCGCTGGTCGCCCGGCGTGACGGTCTGGTTCCGGCAGTGCTGGCTCTCACCAAACGCCATCGGGAACCAAATCCCGACGGTGAATATCAACGGAATGGAGGAAAACCCCAATGACGATGTTGCATAGGCTGACCGGCATCACGCTGGCATCCCTGACCCTGTTCGGCGTCGCGGCCGGTGCTGAGGCCGCCGATTACCGGATCGGGATGATCACCCCGCCGCCGCATAAATGGACGGTGAGCGCCAATGAAATGGCGGCCGAGGTGAAGGCCAAGACCGATGGCCGCGTCAACATCCTGGTCTTCCCCAGCGGCCAGCTGGGCAACGAGGCCCAGATGCTGCAGCAATTGCAGACCGGCGCGCTGGATTTCGCCTTTCTGACCATGGGCGAGTTCGCCAATCGCGATCCGAATTACGGCGTCTTCCTGGCCCCCTATCTGGTCAAGGACGTGGCCGGTGCCCGCCAGATCCTGAAAGGCCCGACCGCCCAGAAACTGCTGGACGGCATGACCAAGTTCGGCACGGTGGGGCTGGGCTATGGCATGGCCGGCATGCGCCAGATCGTGATGCGCGGCGAGGTGAAGACGGTAGCCGACCTGTCGGGCAAGAAGGTCCGCACCATCCCGCTGAAGCCCGAAATGGATTTCTGGACCGGGCTGGGCGCCGCCCCCACCCCGATGCCGCTGCCCGCCCTGTATGATGCCTTCGCCAACGGTCAGGTAGACGGCATGCAGATCGATTTCGAAGGCACCTGGAACAGCAAATATTACGAACACGCCAAGGCCATCGTGGACTCCAATCACATGATGTTCCCGATGGTGGCCGTGGCCTCCGGCCTGGGCTGGCAGAAGCTGGCGGAGGGCGACCGCGCCATCCTGACCGCAGCCATCAAGGAAAAGCTCGACCTGATGGTGAACGCCTATGGCGACATCGACGCCGATTATCTGGCCAAGCTGAAGACCACCAATGTTCCGGTCATCACCGTGGACCGTGCGTTCTTCGGCAAGTCGGTGGATGATTGGTATGCCGATTGGCGCGGCAAAGCTTCCATGCTGGAAGCCCTGGAGGCCGAAGCCAAGGGGCTTTGAACCAAGATGTTCCGGCGCGGCGGAGCGTTTCTCTCCGCCGCCAACCGGACCAGACCATGCCGGAGGAAGCAAAGCGATGCCCGTTGCCTTTCGCGATCTGCGCTATGTCCGCGCCGCCCTGCCCGATCTGGAACAGGCGGCACGCTACGCCACGGAAATCCTGGGGCTACAGCCCGCAGGCCACGAGCCGGGCCGGGCCTGGTTCCAGTCCGATTTCCGCGCCTATTCGCTGTGCCTGGAAGATGCATCGCTGGTTCCCGGTGCGGCCGATGCCATCGCGCTGACCGTGAGCCTGGCTGCCGAGCTGGATGGTGTTGCCGCTGATCTGGAGAAAGCCGGTTTCCCGACGCGCCGTCTGGGCGCGGAAGATTGCGCATCCCGCCGCATCAGATCGGGCATCGCCACCACCGCGCCCAACGGCATCGGGGTGGAGATCGTCTGGCGGCCGCTCGACACCGGCTGGCGCTATCACGGGCCGCGCGATGCGGGCATTACGGGGCTGCTGGCCGTGGCGCTTGCCTGCACGGATATCGCCGCCGACGAAGCCTTCTGGACCGGGGCGCTGGGCCTCGCCATATCGGACTGGGTGGGTGACGCGGCCTTCCTGCGCCTGGATGGCGCGCATCATCGCATCGCGCTGTACCCATCCAAACGCGACGGGCTGCTGGGGATTTCCTATGCGGCGGAAGATCTGAACGCGGTGATGCGGAATTTCTATTTCCTGCAGGACCGCCAGCTTCCCATCGTGCATGGGCCGGGGCGCAGCCCCGCCTCGGAGGCGACCTTCGTCACCACCAGGGGGCCGCGCGACATCCTGTTCACCTATGCCACCGGCATGGCCCAGGGCGATGCCGTGACCGGCCGCCCGCCCCGCCAGTTCCAGGACGAAGCCCTGTCGCACTGCCTGTGGGGATCGGCATCCAGCGTGCCGGAATTCCAGGGCCGGGCCGGCTGAACCGGGTAAGGAGCACGAAGCCATGATCCCGCTGATCGATGTATCCTATTGCCGCCTGACAACAAGCGACCTGGCCGGGGCGGAGCGTTTCTGCCTGGAGGTGCTGGGGCTGGAGGTGTCCGAGCGTCGCAGGGGCGCCGTACATTTCAAATCCGACAATCGCCACCACACGCTGGTCTATTCCGAAGGCGACCCGAACAATTCCGGCCAGCAGGTGCTGGGCATCGAAATCACCGATACCGCCGGGCTGGATAATGCTGCCGCCACGTTGGAAAGCATGGGCATTGCCGTACGCCGTGGCACGGCGGCGGAGGCGGAAGAACGCCATGTGAAGGATTTCATCGCCTTCCAGGACCTGACCGGTAATGCGCTGGAACTGGTGCTGCGCCCGGCCACCACCGGCAGGCGCTATCACGGCAGCCGCGATGCGGGCATCACCGGCTTCAGCCATGTCGGGCTGTATACGAAAAACCCGGAACGCGACGAGGCCTTCTGGACGGAAGTGCTGGGCGCCCGGGTGTCGGACCGGATCGGCGATGCGCCCCTGATGCGGCTGGGGCCGATCCATCATTCCATCGCGCTGTTCCCGGCCCAGCGTTCCGGCATCCAGCACATCAACCATCAGGTGGCAGGGACAGACGACATCCAGCGCGCGGCCAGCATGCTTCGGGCGCGCGGGGTCGACATCACCTTCGGGCCGGGGCGCCATCCGACGTCGTCGGCCCAGTTCCTCTATTTCTCCGGCCCGGATGGGCTGACCTATGAGTATTCGACGGGCGTGCGCGAAATCCATGACGAGCCCGCCTGGCACAACCGCCAATTCCCCTTCGCGCCGCTGGGCTTCTGCCAATGGGGCTCGCGGCCCAACATTCCCGCCTTCAAGGATTAAACAGCATGGCTTTCGTGACCGACCACCAGGAAGCGGCAAGGCTGGTACGCAGTGCCGCACGCGCGCTGGGCAAGCACGGCCTGGTGCATGCCTATGGCCATTGTTCCCAGCGCGTGGATGAAGATCATTTCCTGGTCTGTCCGGCCAAGCCCATGGCCCTGGTTGAGCCCGGCGAGGATTGCGCCCTGGTGCCCGTCCATGGCCCCCTGCCCGCGGGCGTGCTGGGCGAGGTGCGCCTGCACCAGTTCGCCTATCGCAGCAGGCCCGATGCCGGCGGCGTGGTGCGTTTCATGGGGCCGCGCATGATGTCGCTGGCGGCGCTCGGCCGCACACCGCGCCCGCGCCACGGCTTCGGCTGCTATTTCCAGCCCGGCCCCGGCCTGTGGAACGATCCGCAGCTGATCCGCGACGATGCCAAGGCCGAAGGCGTGATCACCGCCATGGGCGAGGCCCCGGCGGTCCTGATGCGCGGCAATGGCGCGGTGACCGTGGGCGAAAGCCTGATCGAGGCGGTGGTACTGGCCTGGTATCTGGAAGATGCCTGCCGGGTGGAGCTGGACGCGCTCGCCACCGGCCTGGCCGAAACTGCCCCCGTCATTCCGCCGGAGGAGGCAGTCCTGCGCGCCACCAAGGCCGGCCAGATTTACGAGCGCATGTGGACCCATCTGACCCATGGCGATCCCGAGCTTCCCTGACCCATCCCCCTGCCATTCAACCTGCTTGAGGATTTCCTCCCGTGACCCTGTTCAGGAATTTCATCGACGGCGCCTTCGTGGAAGGGTCTGCCGGGCGCTTCGAGAACCGCTTCCCCGCCACCGGCGCCGTCTTCGGCGAGGTATCGGCGGCGGGCCAGGATGATGTCGACCGCGCCGTCCAGGCCGCCCGCAAGGCCCTGAAAGGCCCCTGGGGCCGCATGTCGGTACCCGACCGCATAGCGCTTCTGCGCAAGCTGGTGGCCGGGATCGAAGCGCGCTTCGACGATTTCCTGAAGGCGGAAGTGATGGATACCGGCAAGCCGGTTTCCATCGCCAGCCATCTGGACATTCCGCGCGGCGCGGCCAATTTCGCGGTCTTCGCCGATCAGGTGGCGACGATGGGGACGGAAAGCTTTTCCACACCCACCCCCGATGGGCGCGGCGCGCTGAATTATGCGCTGCGCCTGCCGCGCGGGGTGATCGGCGTGGTCTGCCCCTGGAACCTGCCCCTGTTGCTGATGACCTGGAAGGTCGCCCCGGCGCTGGCCTGCGGCAACACCGTGGTGGTGAAGCCGTCGGAAGAAACGCCCGCCACCGCCACCCTGCTGGGCGAGGTGATGAACGCGGTCGGCATTCCGCCGGGCGTCTATAACGTCGTGCATGGCTTCGGCGGCGGCGCCACGGGCGAATTCCTGACCAGCCATCCCGACGTGGATGCCATCACCTTCACCGGCGAAACCGTGACGGGCGAGGCGATCATGCGCGCCGCGTCCAACGGGGTGCGCCCCGTCTCGCTGGAGCTGGGCGGCAAGAATCCGGGCATCGTGTTCGACGATGCCAATCTGGAGGCGACGCTGGAGGGGCTGGGCCGCGCCTGTTTCGCCAATACCGGCCAGGTCTGCCTGGGCACCGAACGCATCTATGCCCAGCGCGGCATTTATGAGCGCCTGGTGGAAGGTCTGGCGGCCAAGGCCAGCAGCTACAGGCTGGGCGATCCCTTCGACAAATCCGTCACCATGGGGCCGGTGATCAGTGCCGAACATCGCCGCAAGGTGCTGTCCTTCTATGAACGGGCCAAGGCGGATGGAGCTACCGTGCATGCCGGTGGCGGTGCGGCCCAGGTGGACGGCTTTGCCGATGGCTATTGGGTGCAGCCAACCGTCTGGACCGGGCTGAAGCCGGACAGCGCGGTGGTGACGGACGAAATCTTCGGCCCCTGCACCCATATCCTGCCCTTCGACACCGAGGAGGAAGCGATCACGCTGGCCAATAACAGCCCCTATGGGCTGGCCGCCACGATCTGGACCCAGGATCTGACGCGGGCGCATCGCGTTTCCGCCCAGGTCGAAGCCGGCATTACCTGGGTGAATTGCTGGTTCCTGCGCGATCTGCGCACCGCGTTCGGGGGATCGAAGCGATCCGGCATCGGCCGGGAAGGCGGCGTGCATTCCCTGGAATTCTATACCGAGCTGCGCAATGTCTGCGTGAAGCTCTGACCACACCGAACGCTGGAGATATCCTTTCATGCTGACCGATGCCGAACGCAAAACCGCCGCCGACCATCTGCGCGAAGCCCATCGCACCAAGAAGCCCTGCGTGCAGCTATCCACCACCTTCCCGCATATCGAAATCGCGGATTCCTATGCCATTTCCTCCGCCCTGGCCGATGATCGGCTGAAGGCGGGAAAGCGCATCATCGGGCACAAGATCGGCCTGACCTCGAAGGCGATGCAGCTCTCCTCCCAGATCGACGAGCCGGACTATGGCTATATCTTCGACGACATGCTGCTGAATGACGGGGCCGAGGTCCGCTTCGAGGATTTCTGCATTCCGCGCGTCGAGCCGGAACTGACCTTCATCCTGAAGGAGCCGCTGAAAGGCCCGGGCGTCGGTCTGGTCGATGTGCTGCGGGCGACGGAATATGTGGTGCCGTCCATCGAGATCATCGATGCGCGCGTACAGAACCCGCGCAAGATCTTCGATACCGTCGCCGACAATGCCGCCGCTGCCGGGCTGGTGCTGGGTGGCCGGCCGGTAAAGCCGGACGAGGTTGATCTGCGCTGGGCGGGCGCGCTGTTCTATCGCAATGCCGAGATCGAAGAGACCGGGCTTGCCGCCGGCGTGCTGGGCCATCCGGCGATGGCGATTGCCTGGCTTGCCAATAAGCTGGCCCCGTTCGATGTTACGCTGGAGCCGGGCCATATGATGCTGTCCGGGTCCTTCACCCGGCCCGTCTGGGCCGCGAAGGGCGATACGCTGCATGCCGATTTCGGCCCGCTGGGCAGCGTCGCCGTGCGCTTCGTCTAAGGAACCACTTCCATGGAATTGAAGCACAACGCATTCAAAGCCGCCCTGAAAGCGGGCAAGGCGCAGCTCGGCATCTGGTCGAGCCTGCCCTATGCCCCGATCACGGAAATCCTGTCACAATCCGGTTTCGACTGGATGCTGATCGACGGGGAACATGGGCCGCTGGAGATCGCCGATTTCCTGCCGCTTTTGCATGCAGCGGCGGCCGGGCCGATTACCACGGCCGTCCGTCCGCCCTGGAATGACAAGGTGCTGCTGAAGCGGGTGCTCGACCTCGGTGCGCAGACGGTGCTGGTCCCCTTCGTGCAGAATGTCGAGGAAGCCCAGAATGCGGTGCGCGCCGTGCGCTACCCCCCGAACGGCATTCGCGGCGTCGCCGGGGCGACGCGGGCCAGCGGCTATGGCGCAATCAAGGACTATCTGAAGCGCGCGGATGGGGAAATCTGCTTGCTGCTGCAGGTCGAAACGGTGGAAGCGATGGGGCGCATGGCCGATATCGCCGCCGTCGACGGGGTGGATGGCGTCTTCATCGGCCCGTCCGATCTGTCCGCTTCCATGGGGCATCTGGGCAATCCGGCGCATCCGGATGTGCAGAACGCGATCCGCGAGGCGGCCCAGACCATTCTCAAGGCCGGCAAGGCGCCCGGCATCCTCGCCACCAATGCGGACGATGCCAGGCGCTATCTGGACTGGGGTTATCTGTTCGTGGCCTGCGGCATCGATCTCAGGCTGCTGACCACGGGCCTGACCGGCCTGCTTGCGACCATGCGTGCGTGACCGTTTCGTTCCTGTTCGACTTGCAGGGGGCGGATCCGCGTGGTCCGCCCTTCTTCTTTGCAGGCCGCCCATCTCGAAATGCGGGGGGAGCCGCCGGTCCGCCCCTTGCTACGCCCGGCGAACGCCAAAGCAGGTCAGAGCAGGAAACCACGGTCCCGGATGATGGTCAGAAGCTCATCCAGGGATTGCTCGATGGTCCGGCCCGCCGTGTCGATGCGCGCTTCGGCCTTGGCATAGAGGGCCTCCCGGCTCGACAGAATGGATTTCAGCTGGTCCATCGCCTCGGGATTACCCGCCATCGGGCGCGTATCGCCCTGCGCCAGGACGCGCGACATATGTTCCTTGGGCGAGGCCTTGATCCAGATCGTATGGAACCGGTCGAGCAGGGTCGCATAGGTGTCCGGCTCGGCCACGATGCCGCCCGCGACCGCCAGCACCATGGATTCATAGGTCGACAGCACCCGGTCCAGGGCCTGGGCTTCCAGGCGGCGATAGCCCTCCTGGCCGTAGAGCGCCAGCACCTCGTTCACCGGCATGCCGCTCTGCTCCTCGATCTGCCGGTTCAACTCGACGAAGGGAATGTTCAGCGCGGCGCCGGCCATCGCCCCCAGGGTGGATTTTCCGGCGCCGCGCAGACCGATCAGGCAAATACGCTGGGCGCGCCGCGCTTCGGGCGATTGCGGGGTCAGGGTGGCGATGACCCGCTGGCGCACATCCTTGGTCGCGCTGCGAAACAGCTCCGCCATATGCAGCGCTTCGGAGGTCCAGGGGTCCTCCTCCGTCACCAGCCATTCCATGCGATAGCCAAGCGCCAGGGCGACGCGCTGCAGCAGCCCGATGGAGATGTTTCCCGAACCGCTTTCCAGCTGAGCCAGATAGCGCGGCGAAACACCGGACATTTCCGACAGCACGCGCCGCGGCAAACCCTTCAGATGGCGGGCCTTGCGCACGCGCTCCCCCACCCGCAACAGCAGGGCATCGACTTCCTGATCCGACAGCGAGTTCGCCTCGCTTGCGGTTACATCGCCTCGAAAATTCGTGATTTCGTTCATGCGATCACGCAGTTGCACAGCATGCACTATAATTCACATCGTAAGGCAAGGCGTTGGAATTGCAATCCCCATTCGGAAGGGGGCAAAAGCGGTCAATCGTCGGTCCCCGCCTTCAACTGGCTGGCAATCAGATCGAGAATGGGTTGCGGCGGGCGCTGTTTCTGGAAACTCTCCGCCTCCACGAAAACGCAGACATAGCGGCCTTCGAAACAGGTCACGTCCGCCTGTCGGCCCGTCACCCGAAACTCGATGGAGGTCTCGCCCATCCGCGTTACCTCCACCTGGCATAGCAGCCTGTGGCGCGGTGTGACGGGCGAGCGGAAATCCATCTCCATATGAACGAAGGGCGTGCCGATCCCGCTATCCAGGTTCAGCTGATACCAGCCCTGCCCGCCGGTCTGGTGTTCCCACCAGGCATCGATGGCTTCCAGCGCGAACCAGGGCAGGCGCGCGGTATAGGCGATCTTGGCGACGTCGCAATCGCCCCAGCCGACCCGGATGTCATGAATGAAGGGGTTCTTACCTTCGCTGGATTCGATATCAGCCATACTTAATACGTTTCCACATGGTACCGGCCCTCGTCGCGCATGGTGTCACGCAGACCGGTCCATTCCACGCCCATGCTCTCGGCGATATTGGTCAGGGCGCGCTCGACCCCCTCCTCCATGCCACGCAGCCCGCAGATATAGATGTAGCTGTGCGGATCATCCAGCATTTCAGCAACGGCATCATGTTCCTGCAGCAGGCGGTCCTGAACATATTCCTTGGGCTGGCCGGGAAGGCGGCTGAATACCAGATGCTTGTGCAGAAGCCCGTCCGGTATTTTCTTCAGCGGCCCGAAATAGGGCAGGCTGTCGGGGGTGCGGGCGCCGAAGAACAGCGTCATATCCCCGCCCTGCCCGCTTCCGGCCACACGCTGACGGCGCATGGTGAAGGCCCGGAAGGGTGCCGATCCCGTACCGGTGCAGATCATCAGCAGCCGGGCCTGCGGATCGTCCGGCATCAGGAACGTGGAACCGAAGGGCCCCGTCACCCTGACCTCATCCCCGATCTTCAGATCGCAGAGATAGTTGGAGCAGACGCCCCCTTCCTCCCGCTTCACGGTCAGTGAGACATTATTGTAGTTCGGCCGCTCGCCGTCGCGCGGGCTGGATACGGAATAGAGCCGCGGCAGATGCGCCTTCCCCTCCCTAGTCGCTCCAGGCGGCAGAATGCCGATGCTCTGGCCTTCCAGCACGGGGAAGGACTTGCCCCCAAAATCCAGGATGATGTGGCGGACCTCGCTGTCCGACCCTTCCTCCGTCAGGCGATAGCTGCCCTGGATACGCGCCGTGACGGGATTGGACAGGTTGTAAAGGTTCACACTCGGCTTCGACGCGGAAGCAGGCGCCCTTGCCCGGCCGCCCGCGCCCCTATGCGCATCGGCCAGCAGGGCTGCCATCGCCTCGTCCAGCGCCTCGAGCGAATTGCTGCCGTCGCCAGAGGAGGCCAGCGCCTCGTCCTGCTCCGGCAGTTCGGACCAGGAAAACTGATCCTCCAGCGAATAGGGCGTATCGACCACGCGCCAGGCGTCGATGGAACCCGTCGGGCAGACCGGGATACAGGCCATACAGAAATTGCACGTCGCGGCATCGACCACGACATTGTTGTCGTCATGCGTAATGGCTTCGATCGGGCAGGTTGCCTCGCAGGTATAACAGCGAATGCAGATTTCCGGATCGATCAGATGCTGCTTGATGTGATCTGTCATGACGATTGCCCCGGCATTCCCTCGGCCCCTGGTAACGCCCGGCATGCACTCAATAACAAGGCCGCCGACCTTTCCGGGTTATATGTGTCCATGGCGGCGGAACGGGGCGGATTCCCGCAAGGAAACCCGCCCTTATCCCGTCAGGCCATGTGCAGTTTGACGTATTCGAAATCGACCGGCTTGTTGTCGATGCCCATCTTGGGCGGCGCGATCCAGGGCGCATAGGCACCCGGCTCCGTCACCGGCACCATCAGGGATTGGATGAATTCCCCATCCGCATGGGTCGGCAGCCATTCCTTCTGGCCCGCATCATAGTCCGCAGCACTGACCAGAACGCCTTCCGGGTTGAAGTTCCTGCCCGAGAACACACCGATCTTGCGGTTGAAGCTTTCATGCGGAAGCTTCAGTTCGAAATCGATACCCGCCTTCTCGATGATCTTGTTCCAGCGCCCGACCCCACCCGAAGCGTCGCGCGTGTAATCGTCACGCAGGCGCATATTGATGGCGGTCAGGGCCGGCACGTCGCGGCGCACCACCTTGCCATCGTCAAAATCCCAGACGGTATAGCTGTCATGGGCAAGCTTGTGATCATCCTCGATGCGGTGCTCCATGAACCGGCCCTTGATGCCCGCGTTGAAGGCATTGGCGGCATTGGTCGATACTTCCTGGCCGAACAGGTCCAGCGACAGGGTGTAGTGCAGATTGAGCTTGCGCTGGATCAGCGGCAGGTCGATCACACCCAAAGCCCGGATCCGCGCCACGTCATAGGGATCGTCAATGCCGGCATCCTTCATCGCCTGACAGGTCCGCTCGACGGTGCGGCCCACCCCGGTCTCGCCCACGAACATGTGGTGGGCTTCTTCCGTCAGCATGAAGCGGCAGGTGCGCGACAGGGGATCGAAGCCCGATTGGGCCAGCGATTCCAGCTGCATCTTGCCGTCGCGGTCGGTAAAATAAGTGAACATGAAGAAGGACAGCCAGTCCGGCGTCTCCTCATTGAAGGCGCCCAGCATGCGCGGCGCCTCTTCGGAACCGGAAGACCGGCGCAGCAGGTTATCCGCCTCCTCCCGTCCATCGGCCCCGAAATATTTGTGCAGCAGATAGACCATGGCCCAGAGATGCCGCCCCTCCTCCACATTCACCTGGAAGAGATTGCGCAGATCATAGAGCGAAGGGGCGGTCTTCCCCAGGAAACGCTGCTGCTCGACCGAAGCCGGTTCGGTATCGCCCTGGATCACGATCAGACGGCGCAGCATGGCGCGGTATTCACCGGGAATTTCCTGCCAGGCGAGTTCGCCTGCATGTTCGCCGCAGGGAATGCGGCGGCCTTCCACCTGCGGCGCCAGCAGCACGCCCCAGCGGTATTCCGGCATCTTTACATAGCCGAACTTGGCCCAGCCCTTGGGGTCCACGCTGACGGCGGTACGCAGATAGACATCCGATTGCTGGAAATTGGCGGGGATCAGATCGCTCCACCACCTGATATAGCCGGGGTGCCAGCGCTCCAGCGCCTTCAGCACGCGCTTGTCGGAAGACAGCCCCACATTGTTCGGAATCTGCGTGTCGTAACTGACATTCATCAGATCAACCATGACGTTTCGCTCCCATGATCCTTATTCGCACGCGCTTAGACGCGCTGCATGTTGTAATCACCGCGCACACCCGTGCCATAGCGCTTCAGTGCACCGGTTTCACCCACCGCATTCGGGCGCTGGAAGATCCAGTTCTGCCAGGCGGTCAGACGTCCGAAGATGCGGGTTTCCATGGTTTCCGGCCCGGCAAAGCGCAGATTGGCCTCCATGCCAACCATGGCATCGGGGGAGAAGCTCGCCCGCTCCTCCATGAAGATACGGATTTCATCGTCCCAATCGATATCGTCGAACACGAAGGTGACGAGGCCCAGCGCATTGGCCGCATCGGCATCCAGCGTCTCGCCCATCTTGGCGCGAATGGCGTCGATTGCCACCGCATCATCCAGGAAGCGGGTTTCCAGCCGGCTGAGATCGTTCGACATGGGATAGCGACCGAAATTGGTCCCGCCCAGCGTGATGGTCGCCACGGGGCGGTTATCCCCGTCGAACTCGCCCTGCATCATGTAGCTGCGATCGACCGAGAACAGGATTTCCGCCAGCACACCGGCGAAGCAGGAGCCGTTTTCGACCAGGGCCACCAGCGAGCGCGAGGTCATGTCGATGCGCTTCAGCACCCGTTTCCAATAGGACAGGATTTCATTGGCAAGCCAATGCTCGCGATTGGCCAGCAGCGCCTGCTCATGCGCCGTGACCAAGGCCGGATCGCCTTGCGAGCGGAAGACGAGAAGCCCCAGCTCCATCTCGTTCAGGCGCAGATGCAGCAGGGCATCATCCAGCTCGCGCGCGAGGCGCAGCAGATAGGACTCGCAGCCCTGCGCCACCAGATCGTCCAGCGATGCCGGCGCGCCACCATCCGGGCCAGCCAGCGTGATGGTGGCCTTGCGGGCCGCGCGGTCAACCACGACTTCCACCAGGGAATAGGTAACCGATCCGTCCTCGGCGAAGCTGCGGGCCAGCGGCTTCAATTCAATGCCCTTGGCGGCAGGCGCCTTCTTCGACGCATCGGCGAATTCCCGGGCACGGCTGGCAACCGCTTCGTCGAATTTGGAGTTCGCCACAACCTCATCGACCAGACGCCAATCGAGCGCGCGCTTGCCCTTCACCCCTTCTTCGATGGTGCAGAAGACATCGGCCAGATCGCGGCGCACCTTGCGCTTGTCGGTCACGCGGGTCAGCCCGCCGGTACCCGGCAGAACGGCAAGCAAGGGCACTTCCGGTAAGGCGACCGTCGAAACACTGTCATCGGTCAGCATGATGTAATTGCAGGCAAGGGCCAGTTCATAGCCGCCGCCCGCGCAGGCGCCACGCACCGCGCAGATATATTTCTGGCCTGAATCCAGCTCGGCCGCTTCGAAGGTGTTGCGGGTCTCGTTGGTGAATTTGCAGAAATTCACCTTATGGGCATGGGTGGCGCCGCCCAGCATGCGGATATTGGCCCCCGCACAGAACACATTGTCCTTGCCGGAGCGCAGGATGACGACTTTTACCTCCGGGTGTTCAAAGCGCATGCGCTGCACCACGTCGGCCAGTTCGATATCCACGCCCAGATCATAGGAATTCAGCTTGAGCTGGTAGCCTTCGAACAGCCCACCATTCTCATCCACATCCATATAGAGCGTGGCGATATCGCCCGCATATTCCACCCGCCAATGGCGGTAGCGGCTGGGGTCAGTCTGAAAGTCGATCATCTTGGGCACGGTTTCCTCCCCTTATGGGTATATCGTTTGATGCATTATAATGCCTTATTTCGAAAATGAGAAGGCTTGCATGCGTTATTTCAAAAAATTTAAAATCAATAATATCAATATGATCCTGCCTATCCGTCGAATTGGCGATCCGAATTATGTATTATAGTGCATTATTTTTCTGCATTTCCCGACACCGAAGCGCCAGGCGCGCGATACAGCATGCCGCATGCCGACGGGCAGGCCCGCTCGCGCCGCTGCGGTCCAGACGACCGGCCGTCTCGACATGCCCGGTCGCCATTTCCAGAATGCGAAACGCAGCTTTCGGCTTGGCCATGCGCAGTTTCAGCCAGGCATTGGCGATCTGGATCACGCCCTGGACCAGCGCACGCTCCGCCGAGCCTTGGGCCGTATGCATCCAGACCGCTTCCAGCACCTCATGTGCCTCCCAGAAATACCCCAGGCGGATCAACGCAACACCGTTGCGCCAGGCGGGGCATGCCGCGACCTGCCGCCAGTTCATGCCGGGTTGCAGACCGGCCTTCAAACCGTCGAAGCAACCTTCCGGATGCCGCGCGGTCCTTCCCGGCAGATAGGCATGGGCAGGCAGCAGGATTTGCGGCCGGGGCAAGGGTTACACCGCCGCTTCTGCCGCCCGCGCGGCAAGGCTCTCCAACGCGGCGGGGGATGCCTGGACGGCGCTGCGCTGCATATGGAAACGCAGGCCCCGCAAGCCGCCCAACTCCTCCCCGCCTCCCGCACGGCCCGGACCGCCATGGACGCATTGCGGCATCACGATGGCGTGGCCGGTATGGGCCTTGCCCACATCCTCGTCGACCAGCAGCAGCCGCCCATGCCAGGGTCCGAGCCCCGCCAGGGCCGCCTGCTGCACCGCCGGATCCTTGCTGAACAGGCTGAGCGCGAGAGAGCCTTCGCCGGCCCTGCCCAGGGCCACGGCCTGCTCCACCCCGTCATAGGGCAGGATGGTCGCGCAGGGTCCGAACACCTCCACCGCATGCACCGCACGAGCCGAAGCCGGGTCGTCACAGCGCATCAGGGTTGGGGCGACAAAGGCAGCATTCGGCCCGAAATCAGGCAGCTTTGCCTGGGCCACAATCTGCGTTTCGCCTGACAGGCGTTCCAGATTGGCCAGGGCTTCGTCGCGTTGAGCCAGATTGATCAGTGGCCCGACGCGGATAGCTTCCAAAGCCGGATCGCCCACCGCCAGCGCTTCGACCTTCGCCCCCAGGGCTGCCGCGAAATCGCGTTCGAAAGCCTTGGGGACCAGGATGCGGCGGATATTGGTGCAGAGCTGACCGGCCTTGACCGACAGGGCCTTTACCGACTCCCGCACGGCCAGATCGAACAGGGCCGAACCCGGCCCGGCATCCGGCCCCAGGATCGTGGCATTCACGCTGTCTGCTTCCACGGTCAGGCGCGGCGGCAAATCTTTCGCCGCCATAGCCTGCCGGAAAGTACGAGCCGTGACGGCAGAGCCGGTGAAGGCCAGCGAATCCATCGGTCCCAGGACATCGACCAGCCCTTCCCCGCCGCCGCAGAGCAGCGACAGCATACCGGGCGGGGTGACACCCGTTTCGATCACATCGCGCATCATCTGCCAGGACAGAAGCGCCGTGGCGGTAGCTGGCTTGGCAAGGCTCGGCACACCGGCAAGGGTCGCCTGCGCCACCTTTTCCCACATCCCCCAGGAGGGGAAGTTGAAGGCGTTGACCTGCGCCGCGACGCCCGGACGCGTGGTCCAGAAATGTCGCGCGAAAAAAACCGGATCGCGGGCAAGCTGGTCCTGCCCCGCCTCCACCAGCCGCGTCGCATCGCCCAATCCCTGGCCCAGGCGCGCGTAATATTTCAGCGTGCCAATGCCGCCATCGATATCGATGGCGGCATCGATTGCGGTGTTGCCGGAATTGCGCCGGGCGATTTCCTCATAGTCCGCGCGGTGGGCAATCAACACATCGGCAATGGCTTTGAGGATCGCACCGCGTGCCGCGAAGCCCAGCCCGGCCAGGGCCGCCCCGCCCTGTTTGCGCGCATGATCCATGGCGCGGGAAAGGTCGAGACCGCTTGCATCTGCCCGGGCAAGCTCTTCGCCTGTCAGGGGATTGACGAGCGCGCGGCCCGCCCCCTTGCCTACGATCCATTCGCCTGCGAGATAACTGGTCAGTTTCATCAGCTTTTCGCCTCATCCATTGCCGGGGAGGCCAACCGGGTCGCGAATTGCGCAACGGCCTCCAGCGTCTTTTCTGGCTGTTCGAATTGCGGGGAATGGCGGCAATCGTCGAGAATGACGACATCCAGTGGGGCGCGAATGCGTTCCTGGATCACCTCGATCTGGGCCTGCGTGCCGTATTGGTCGTCCCGGCCCTGCAACGCCAGAACCGGCACCGCGATCATGTCGATCACCCCGGCGATGTTCCAGGATTTGAAATCGGGATCGAGCCAGACCCCGTTCCAGCCACGGAAGGCATTATCCGGGTTGCGATGATATTTGCCCATGCGCCGGGCCATATCGGTCTGCTCGTAGACCTCCCGGGTTTTGGCGATTTCGGCCAGCCCCATCTCTTCGGTAAAGAAATGCGGGGCCATCAACACCAGCCCGGCAATGCGGGGATCGCGGACCTGACCGCCGTGAATCGCGGCGATGCTGGCACCGTCACTGTGCCCGATCAGGACGGCCTTGCCGATCCCCACCGCATCCAGCACCTGGGGCAGCACGTCGACGGCTTCACGCGTCATGAAATCGAGCGGCCGTGGCAATTCCGCCGGATCAGACTGACCATAGCCAGCCCGCGAATAGACGAACACGCCCAGCCCCGTCACCTTGGCCAGCCTGTCGGGAAAATCCCGCCACAGGGCAACGCAGCCCAGCCCTTCATGCAGCAGGACCAGGGTCGGTGCGTCCCGAGGGGCCGGCCCGATGCAGCGATATTCCAGCCGCTTGCCGCCGATAGTCAAAACGCAGGGGCCTTCAGTGTTCCACAGCGCCGACATCAGCAGGATTCCTGACGCAGCTTGAAACGCTGGATTTTGCCAGTCGCCGTCTTCGGCAATTCGCTCCGGAACTCCACCCAACGCGGATATTTCCATTTGCCGATCCGGTCCTTCACGAAATCCTTCAGATCGGACAGTTCGGCTTCGTCATGCCCGTCCTTCAGGACGATGAAGGCCTTGGGTTTCTCCAGCCCTTCCTCGTCGCGCCAGGCGACCACGGCCGATTCCAGCACGGCGGGGTGGGAGATCAGGACCTGCTCCACCTCAAACGGGGAAACCCAGACACCCGAGACCTTGAACAGATCATCCGTACGGCCGCAATAGACGAAGCGGCCATCCTCCCGCATCTCGTATTTGTCGCCCGTGCGGGTCCATTCGCCTTCGAAGGTGGCGCGGGTCTTCTGGCGCTGATTCCAATAGCCATCGGCGGAGGATGCGCCACGAACCAGAAGCTCCCCAACCTGGCCCGGCCCGACATCCTGGCCGTTCTCATCCACCAGCCGCAGCTTGTAGCCCGGGACCGCAATGCCCGAGGTGCCATAAACCACATCGCCCGGCCGGTTCGACAGGAAGATATGCAGCATTTCGGTCGAGCCGACGCCGTCCAGAATGTCCACACCCCAGGCGGAATACCAATGCCTGCCGATATGGTCGGGCAGCGCTTCGCCTGCGGAAATGCAGGTGCGCAACGGTGCGTCCGGGCGCTTGGCCTTGCCGCTCCAGTAATCCACCAGGGCCGCATACAGTGTCGGCACGCCACAGAACACGGTGGGCCGTTCGGTGGCCAGAATGGCGGTCACGGAATCAGGGGTCGGCCGCCCGTCATAGAGGATGGTGGTCGCTCCTACCGACAATGGGAAAGTCATCGCATTGCCGAGGCCATAGGCGAAGAACATCTTGGCGACCGAATAAACGGTATCATCCTCGCGGATGCCGAGCACCTGACTGCCATAGGTGTCGGCGGTTGCCTTCAGGCTGCCATGCACATGGCGCACGCCTTTCGGTCGGCCGGTGGAGCCGGAGGAATAGAGCCAGAAGGCCGTCTCATCGGACGGCACATCCTCCGCTTCCTTGCGATCAGCCCCGGCCATGAAGGCTTCATAGGTGATGGCACCGACCGGCGCCTCTCCACCCACCACAACGATCCGACGGATATAGGGATTGCCCTTCAGGATTGGAGCGATGAGGTCATAGAGCGGCATGGACACGAACAGGCAGGCGGCGCGGCTGTCGCGAAAAATCTCGTCATAGACCGCAGCGGACAGAAGCGTATTGAGTGCGATCGGTATCACACCCGCCTTCAGCGCTCCCCAGAAGACGACCGGGAACTCGACCTGGTCGAGCATCAGCATCAGCGCGCGTTCTTCCTGACGTATGCCAGCCCGCTGCAGGGCGCCCGCCAGGCGGTCGGTCTGTTCGGCAAGCGCGCCATAGGTCAGGCTGCGCTTCGATCCGGCAGCTTCGCGGAAGGCAATCTTGTCGCCTCGCCCCTCCGCCAGATGACGATCGACAAAATACAGAGCCGCATTTCCGGACTCGGTACCCATTCGTTGTATCCTCCCTAGCGCCCCCTTGTTCTTGGGGTCGTGTGATTCGTAAGGCCGCGCCGCCGCGGTCCGTCAGGTCCTTCCGGTGAATTCGATGGCGCCGTCCGGCAGCAGATAGAGGACATAGGCCTCCCCACCGGTCACGGTCGGGAAATGGTCGCTGCCGGGGCCATGGACGTACCATCCTTCGGGCGCTCCATCGAAACGCGGTGAGCCGTCCAGGCTCATGACCGCCCCGATCTCGCCCGTCGGATGAATATGATGCGGGCCACGCACATCCTTCATGCGCACGACATCGATGCTGAAGGGGCCGGCCGCCCCGCCCGGCTTGATCGCCCGGCCGAATTTGATGCCGCCCGCCTCGCGTTGCAGCAGCCAACCCGCCGCCTCGCCTTCGGCACAAAGCGATTTCAGTTCCTGAAAATCCGCGCCTCCCACCGGAAAGGCTCCATTCAGAAAATCCTGCAGATCCTGATCCAGCGGTTTTCCGGCCATCGCGCTGGCGATTTTTCCGACAAGCGCCTCGAATCGCACATCGGGCATCATTTCCTCCTTGTCCTCATGCGGGTTACCCCCAGCTTTCGATTAATGCTTTATAATGCAAGTTTTGGCGTGAAATGCAAAATCTTGCTTTACGTATGTGCATTTTTTTGCATTTCTATCAGCGCGAACAAGGGTTGGACAATAGCCAAAACGGCAGCCATCCCGCAAAACGGGCATTGGCGCATCGCGCATGCCTATATAGAGGGAGGATAGTATGAGAACCGCAATGGCGCGGATTGCTTTGGCAACCGCCGTTTCCGCATTCGCCCTGCCGGCATTCGCCGAAACCAGTGTCGGCCTGATCCTGCCGAAATCGGGAACCTATGCCGCGCTGGGTAACGACATTCAGGACGGCTTTGTTTACGCCCTGGAAGAAGCCGGCCGTACCAGCGAGTTCAAGTTGGTAACCGAAGATACGGAAGCCAAGCCCGCCGTCGGCCTGACCAAGGCACGCAAGCTGGTGCTGCAGGATGAAGTCGACGTCATGGTCGGCATCGTATCGTCCGGCGTACTTGGTGCGATCCGGGATTTCGTGGATGGGGCCAAGGTGCCGCTGATCGTGGCCAATGCCGGCAATGACGAAGCCACCGGCAAGGATTGCAGCCCCTATATCACCCGCGTCTCCTTCTCCAACGCCCAGGTCAACCGTCCGATGGGCAAGTGGATGTATGATCAAGGCGTGCGCAAGGTCTATACGCTGGCCCCGGATTACGCCGCCGGACACCAGATGATCGACGCCTTCGCCGAAGCATTCAAGGCGGCGGGTGGCGAGATCGTCGGCGGCGAGTATACGCCGTTCGGCCAGACCAAGGATTTCGGCCCCTATCTGACCAAGGCACGCCAGGCGAACCCCGACGGCATTTACGTGTTCTATGCGGGCGGGGAAGCCATCAGCTTCGTGAAGCAGTATGGCAGCTTCGGCATTTCCAAGGAGGTGCCGCTCTATGGGACGGGCTTCCTGACCTCTCCGCTCTACGTCAAGGCGGAAGGCGATGGTGCCATCGGCGTCAAAACCTCGCTGCATTACGTCCCCACCCTGCAATCGACCGAGAACAAGGTGTTCGTGGCTCAGTTTGAAAAGCGGTACGGGCGCACTCCGTCGGAATATTCGGTGCAGGGCTATGATGCGGGCCGCCTGCTGCTGGGGGCGCTCGCCGCCGGGGCGAAAGACCGCGCTTCCATTGCCGCGAACCTGCCCAAGGTGCGCTATACCGGCCCGCGTGGCCCGATGGAGATCGACCCGTCCACCAACAATGTGGTTCAGAACATCTATGTCTACGAGACCGTCAAGGACGGCGATGCGCTGACACAGAAGGTAATCGGCGAGATCAAATCCGTGCGCGACGAGCCGAATGGCTGCAAGCTTTAAATGATAGCCGGCCCGTCCGGGTGCGCCCGGGCGGGCCGGTGCATCTTTCGGCCAAGGATACCGGTCATGAGTGAATCGGGATTTTGGGCATTGCAGCTTTTGAATGCGCTTCAGTATTCGATGCTGCTGTTCCTGTTGTCCATCGGGCTGACCGTGATCTTCGGTCTGCTGCATTTCGTCAATCTGGCCCATGGAGCGCTCTATATGATGGGTGCTTATATCGGGGTCAGCGTTGCGGCCGCGACGGGAAGCTATTGGGCAGCCTTCCTGCTGGCACCCCTGGCCGTTACCGCGATCGGCGCCGTGCTGTATTTCACGCTGATCGAAAGGCTGCGTCAGGCCGGACCGATGAATCAGGTGCTTGTAACCTTCGGCCTGATCTTCATTTTTCTCGACCTCGTCCGCATCGGGTGGGGTGACATCGCGCTGGGGCTTGATGTTCCGCAAGCGATGGCCGGAACCGCCCGTGTGCTGGCGGTGGACTACCCTGTCTACCGGTTGTTTATCATCGCGCTTGGCCTGCTCATCATGGCAGCCCTGCTATTCGTGCTGTCACGCACCCAGATCGGCGCCATGATCCGTGCCAGCGTGGAGAATGCGGCGATGGCATCCGCCATGGGCATCAATGTGCAGCGCCTGTTCGTCTGTGTGTTCTGCGTCGGCTGCGCGCTGGCGGGGCTGGCGGGTGTGGTGGCGGCACCGGTCTTCTCCGCCTCCACGGGGATGGGCATATCGATCCTGATCCCGACCCTGATCGTGGTCGTGATCGGCGGCCTTGGCAGCCTGCAAGGCGCCATTGCCGGTTCCCTGATCGTGGGTTTCCTGGAAACCATGGGCGCGGTGCTGTTTCCCCAATTCGCGGCCATCCTGGTCTATGTCCTGTTGGCGGCCATTCTGGTGATCCGGCCCAAGGGCCTGATCCCGGCGCGGGGTTGATGGTGATGTTCCAACAAACCCGCACGCATACCGCCGTTTGCCTCGCGATCCTGGCCGCGCTGCTGCTCTACGCCGTCATGGGCGGCTATTTCGCGCGCGAGATTGTGGTGGAAATCGCCATCCTCGCCATTCTCGCGATCAGCCTGGACATTGTCGCAGGCTATGGCGGCATGGTCTCCCTGTTTCATGGCGCCATCATGGGCGCGGCGGCCTATGGCTATGGTGTCCTGACGGTCAAGTTCGAGATGCATCCCCTGCCCGCCGCCTTTCTGGGCGTGGCGCTTGCAGCGATCTTCGGCACGCTGGTCGGCGCCATCGTGGCGAACACGGCCGGTATCTTCTACATCATGGCAACGCTGGCCTTTGGGCAGATGGCCTATACAATGGTCTTTCAGTCGCGTTGGCTGGGCGGCGATGATGGGTTGGCCGGGCTGCCGCGCTTCGATTTCGAAGCCATCGGCATCGACATGAACGACCCGCTGGCTTTTGCGCTGTTCGCCATCGTGCTGGTCATCCTGGTCTATCTGGCGGCGGCGGGTCTGCTGCGCTCCGCCTTCGGCCGGACGCTCTGCGGCATCCATTCCAACGAAGCGCGCATGCGTGCCCTGGGGGTCTCCACCTGGATTCCGAAAATGCGCGCACTTGGCACCTCCTCCCTCCTGGCAGGAATTGCCGGAATTCTGGCGGCCCAGCACACGCAGTACATCTCGCCGGAATTGCTGCATTGGACGGTGTCAGGCGAAGTGCTGATCGTCGTCATCCTGGGTGGGCTTGGTACCCTGACCGGCGCGCTGGTCGGGGCCGTCGCCTTTGTCGCGCTGAAACATGGTGTGGGCGGCTATACCGACCATTGGCATATCGTCGTGGGCATCATGCTGATCGCCGTCGTGCTGGCAGGTGGGCGCGGCCTGTTCGGCCAGTGCCATCACCTGCTGCGCCAGCGCGCAAACCGTTCCGCCAACGCCACCGGCGACGGGAGCAAATCCCATGCTTGAAATCCGCAATCTGAGGAAGTCTTTCGGCGGGATCGAGGTGACCAAGAATGTCTCCCTATCCCTCGCCCCCGGCGAACGCCGTGTGGTCCTGGGTCCGAATGGCGCGGGCAAGACCACCCTGTTCAACCTGCTGGCAGGGGAATTGAAGCCGACGAGCGGCGAGATTCTGCTGGATGGCCGGCCGATCACCCATCTGTCCGTCAGCCAGCGGGCGCGCGCCGGTCTGTCACGCAGCTATCAGAAGAACAATCTGTTCGAGGATCTGACCATAAGGCAGAACCTGCAACTGGCGGCCGCAGCGGGCAAGGGGCGCACCACATCGCTTTTGCGCGATCCGCTGCGGGATCGGGAACTAGCCGCGATTGTGGAGGAGGTTGCCGAACAGGTTTCCCTCTCCGACATGCTGGATATCGATGTCCGCCACGCCTCCTACGGCAACAGGCGGCAATTGGAAGTGGGGCTTGCGCTCGCCACCCGCCCGCGCATCCTGTTGATGGACGAGCCCACTTCCGGCGTCGGACCCGGCATGATCAAGGGCTTCCATCATTTGCTGGCGAATTTGCCGCGCGATCTGACCATCGTCATCATCGAGCATGATCTGGATTTGGCCTTCGATGTGTCCGACCGGATCACCGTGATGAATTACGGCGAGGTGATCTTCGAAGGAACGCCGGAGGAAACGCGCGGCAACCATCTTGTACGCGACATTTATCTCGGGAATTGGCAGGCCGATGCTTAAACTTTCCTCCGTAGAAAGCGGCTATGGCGAAACGCGCGTCATCCATGGGCTGGATTTGACGGTTCGGCCGGGAACCGTGCATGCGCTGCTGGGCCGGAATGGTGTCGGCAAATCCACCACGTTGAAAACCATAGCCGGATTGCTCGCCCCCAGCGCTGGGGAGATCGTGCTGAACAGTCAATCGATCGCGGGCCGACCGAGCTATGACATCGCGCGCCTTGGCCTCGCCTTCGTGCCGGAAACACGCGACATTTTCGGCTCCCTGAGCGTAAAGGAAAACCTGGCGCTCGCCGCCCGCCTTGGTCATGGCGGCTGGAGCATGGAGCGGGTGCTGGCCTTCTTTCCCAATCTGGCGGCGCGGCTTGGCAATGGCGGGCATGAATTGTCCGGCGGCGAGCAGCAGATGCTGGCGATTGCCCGCGCGCTGATGGCCGACCCGCAGATCCTGCTGCTGGATGAACCAACCGAAGGTCTTGCTCCGATCATCATCCAGCAGATCTTCCGGAAACTGCAGGAATTGAAAGCCGACGGGCTGACCATCCTGCTGGTCGAACAGAATTTCAATTTCGCGACCGGCCTTGCCGATGAGGTGACCCTGCTGGGCCGTGGAAGCGCTGTCTGGCATGGCACGCCCCAGGCCCTGGTGGCGGATAGCGAAGCCCATGAAAAATGGCTGGGGGTCTGACGGCGCGTCCGCGCGCTGTAGGCACTCTGCTTCAGACTGAATCAAATCCTGACGCCCGCTCCTTCGAGACGGTCCTCCCGGGCCTCCTCAGTATGCGGGCTTATTTTAGAGCTTTTCCCTGACCCTGAGGTGCGAGTAACAGCGAGCCTCGAAGGGCGGGAAAAAGACCGGGCCTACTCTACCTAATCCACCCAGACTCTAGAGCGACCTGATCAGCTTGGGCTCGATCAGGTCTCCCGTCGCTACCCCACCAGCAGCACTTCGAAATTCGACACATGGCACAGCCGCCAATGGGCCTGTGCATCCAGTTCGCAGATGCGGAAGCTGCATCCGGGCTGCGCCCCCTTCTGCCCGACCTTTTCCAGCACCTCCACAAGGTCCGGGTCGTCGCGCGGAATGTCATAGCTGATTTTGGCCAGATAATCCGGCAGCTTCGTTCCGTCCTGCGTCGGGAAGGCCAGACCTTTCTGCTGTTTCCTGCGGCGGATCTCCTCGACCCCCATCGCGCTCAACAGAAATGGCACTTCTTCGCCCACGACAATCTTGGTCGTCGTCGCAACCATACTTCCTCCCGAAACATCACGTCTTTTTATGGGAGGCAGTATAGGCCGCCTGCATCCGGCTTGAAACCAACAACACGCACCAAGTGCATGAAACAGGGAGAAAAATATGCCCTGGCAGGTCACCGAAACACGGCCCCCGCCGGAACCAGAGCATCGATGACGCACACGAACGATCAGCGTCCGGGATACCAGGTAACGGCGCGCCAAAAACCTGCACAAGGACCCGTGCTTTCCCGGCTCGCGCTTCGGCGGACCCGGCCACCGGAATCACGGTTTGCCCTCACGCCAGCCTGCAGAGGCCGCCGCGAAATCGAAAGCTGATGGCCGAAACCGGCCACTCCACCAACCAACGGCTCCAGGCTGAAGGGCCTTGCCTTTATCATTCATTTTATGCATCAATACGTATCTATCATTCTATTATTGAAACGTGTCGCATGGTGGAGAGGACTGACATCCCCATTGCGAAGACAAACGGAGGCATAATGAGCACTGCTCGCGCTCTGCACGATGACTTGATCCTGGTGGACGGCCTGAACATCTGCGCCTGGGACCGGAGCATCTTCGAGGAATATCGCGAGGGCGGGGTCACCGCCGTGTCCTGCACCATCGCCGTGTGGGAAAATTTCCGGGCAGGCATGGACAACGTAGCCCAATGGCTACGCTGGTATGACGAGTTCGAAGATCTGATCCTGCCGGTTCATTCCGTGGCGGATATCCATGCCGCCAAGAAGCTGGGGAAGACCGGCATCATTCTGAGCTGGCAGAACACGTCCCCGCTGGAAGACCGGCTTGATTATGTCCGTATCTTCAAGGCATTGGGTGTCGGCGTGATGCAACTCACTTACAACACCCAGAACTATGCGGGTTCGGGCTATCAGGAAGCGAAGGATAGCGGCCTCAGCGGCTGGGGTGCGGAACTCCTGGACGAGATGGCGGCTGCCGGCGTCGTCTGCGATCTTTCCCATGTCGGCGACCGCACCAGCGCCGACGTCATCGCCTACACCAAGCGCCCTGTCGCCTTCACCCATGTGCTGCCGCGCGGCCTCCTCAACCGGCCGCGCAACAAGCCCGACGATCTGATGCGCGGCGTGGCCGAAACGGGCGGCATTGTCGGTCTGTCGCTGTTTGCGCCCGGCATGAAGAACGGCAACGATTCGACCCTGGCCGATTATGTCGAAGCGATTGACTACGTTGTCGAGTTGATCGGAGAAGACCATGTCAGCATCGGTACGGACTTCAGTCTGGGCCACCCGCGCCCGGGGCCGTTCCTGGAATGGTGCAATCTCGACAAGGGCCGCGACCGCAAACTGACGGAATTCGGCTCGCGCCCCGTCAAGAAGCCTGCCGGCATCGAACGCATCCGCGATTTCCCGAACCTGACGGAAGCGCTGCTGCGGATTGGATATTCCAGGGAGCGCATCGGCAAAATCTATGGCGGCAACTGGCTGCGGGTTCTGGGCCATGTCTGGGAAGGAGCGGGCAAATGAACCGCCGCGATCGTCTTGAGGCTGCTGTCCGGGGCACATCTGCCGACCGTGTTCCCGTATCCGCCTGGGGCCATTTCTTTGTGGACGAGCTTGGAGCGGAAAGCTTTGCCGACCGGATGCTGTCGTTCCGCGAGGCCTATGACTGGGACTTTCTGAAGGTTCACGCCCGCGCAAGTTATCACGTCGAACCTTTCGGCTTCGCGTTCACGCCGTCGCAGGACCCCGCCAAGGGCCATGAGCTGGTCCACACGCCGATCAACGAGCCGGAGGATTGGTTCAAGCTGCGCCCCGCCCCCATCGACAGTGATGCATTTCAGGAACAGTTCAAGGCGCTCGACCTTATCCGCCGGGGCCTACCCGAGGATGTGCCGCTGATCATGACGGTGTTCACGCCGCTCGATATCGCCGACAAGATGCTGGATCGACGTGCCGAGACATTGGCCCAGCATGTCAAGGATGTTCCGGAAGCCGTTGCCTATGGTCTATCCGTCTTTGCCGAGACGCTTGAACCCTTCGTCCGCAAGCTGACCAGATTCGGCGTGGACGGCATCTTCTTCTCTACCAAATGGGTGAACGCCGCAAAGATGAACGCCCACACCTATCGCCGCCTTGCCATGCCGCATGATCTGCACATGATGGCCCCGGCAGCCCATCTGCCCTTCAATATCCTGCATGTCTGTCAGAATGAGGTCTTCGTGAACGGCTTTTCCGACTATCCGGTCACGATCATGCATTGGGATGACCATGGGCCGCATAATCCCAGCCTGCGTATGGGCCGCAACATGACCGGATTGCCGGTTGCAGGCGGCGTCGATGCCGCCACCCTGGCCCGCGGCACGGCAAGGGACGTAGCGCAGAAGGCAATCCTGGCGATCAACGAATGTGGTGGCAAAGGCATGATCCTTGCCCCTGGATGCTCGATATCGACGGCCACCACGCCCAGGGAGAATCTTCAGGCATTGAGGGACGCTCCACGGCAGGCGGCCGATCTGCTTGCGCGCGGTGCGGCGGCCTGAACAACGCCGTAGCTGCCATGTCCCATCGCGAACCAATCCGGCCGCCAGCTTTCAGTTCGCGCGGCCGGATTGGTCGAGCGGACGGTATCCTGGGACATTCTTGGCAACGATCTCTTCATGCGCGCGCACCAGATCATGGAGCATGGCACGCCGCGGGTGCCCCTGCGGCACGATCACGTTCCAGGAAAATAGGATCTCTTCATCCAACGGCAAAATCGTCACGCCGCGCAACGGCACGCAATACGCCGTCAGCGGTTCGACAATTCCGATGGCAAGACCCGACTGAATGACGTTCAGCGCCGATATGGTGGAGGAACAGGTAATCTCCCGCTGCACCTCGATGCCGCGACGCCCCAGCGCATCATAGACCAGGCGGCGAAAGCGCACTCTGTCCCCAAGGCTAGCCAGCCGCCTTCCCCGGAAATCGTCGATTGAAATGACATCCTTCCGCGCCAGAGGGTCGCTTTCCGCCACCGCAGCGACACAGGGCGCGCTATAGGCCGCAATAATCTCCAGGCCGGGATGATCGAGCGGCGGATTCGAGAAACCGATATCCGCCTGCCCGTTAGTTACCATCAGCGGCACCCCTTCCGCCGTCTGAATGGTCAGCCTGATGGACGCGGGCAGCGTCTCCGCCTCCAGCCGCGCCAGGGCCTGAGCGATGACGGACAGCCCCACTGCGGAAATCGCCGCTACGTCGAACGAGCGGGTGGCGTCGCTGGCGATATCCTTGGCCTGGCGCTCCAGCCGGGCGACGGCGGCCAGAAGGCGCTCCGCCTCGGCATAGAAATCAAGCCCTTCGCGTGTCGGATTGATTCGCGGCCCGTGGCGGGTCAGAAGCTTGAGATTCAGTGCGTTTTCCAAATCCTGCACCAGCCGTGTGACGGTGGGTTGGGACGTACCCAATACACCCGCGGCGGCCGTCATGCTGCCGGTGGAAACGACGGCTACAAATGCTTCAAGCTGACGAAAATCCACGTATCCCTTACCCCCTGCGTTCTGGCGACCCGTCCGCGCATCCCGGCTGTGGCCGCCCCACGACATCGGCGGCACATTCTCATGTCCACCTTCAATGCCACCGAGGCATTCGACGGTGATAACCATGCGACATGCCTGCTGTAATCGTTGCGCAAATGTATGTGCCAAAGGCAATCGCGGCGCGACCTTTTTCCGAAACAAGGCATCCAGGTCAACCCCAGCACCCCTCCTGGAATGGCCTCGGGACAACATGTTTCCTTTTATTCGATATTGACATTATAACGCTATCATAATTCAATATCAGCATATCAAAAGCGGGATCACCGCAGGACGGGATGCAGCACGGCGCTGTCAGCGCACATAATCGGGAGCAAGACACATGTATAGGAAGTTCCGCCGCATGGCCGTCCGCACGGTCTCGGCTACCTTTATGACCGGGATCCTTCTGTCTGCCGCCGCGGCGCATGCCGAGACCTGGCGACTGAGTTCGATGATGACCCCGGAGAGCTTCGAGGGGCAGGCCTATCAGCGTTTCGCTGATCGGGTGAAGGAATATTCCGGCGGTGAACTGGATATCCGAATCTACCCGAACGAACAGATTGGATCGATGGATGCTGTCGTCGAACAGCTTAGCGCAGGTGTCATTCAACTGGCGCCTTCCGCGGTCTCGTTCCTTTCGCGCTGGGAACCTGCCATCACCTATGCTGGCGCCCCGTTCCTGTTCGACAATTACCAGCATTGGGCCGCTTTCATTCGCGGCGACCTGTTTCAGGGATGGTTGAGCAAAACCCGGGCTTCGGCAGGTATCGGCGTCCTTGGCGACATTCCGTCTTTCCCGCGTGGATCTTTCCGGACGCTTCTGTCCAAGGAGGAGATGAAGAGCGCGGCCGATCTAAAGGGCCTGCGTATTCGCCAGTTCGACAATAAGCTGGTTATTTCCGTTTGGGAGAATCTCGGCGCCGAAGTGCGGGTGCTGCCCTGGGGCGAAGTCTATGACGGCATGAATCGCGGCATTGTCGACGCGGTAACCTCCCCGGCGGAACTAATCAAATCCACCCGCTTTTACGAAGTTGCACCCCACATCATACGGACGGACGAATATCCCCAGGCCGTGGCCTTCATGATGAACCAGCAGGACTTCGACGCCCTTCCCCCGAAGAGCCAGCAGGCTCTGTTGAAAGCCCATGGCGAAGCCGCAAAATATGCTGCCGATCTGATAGATGCGGGGTTGAATTCGATGGTGTCCGACCTGGAAAGCAAAAAGGGCGTAACCTTCGATACCGGCTTCGACACGTCGGAACTGGTTTCAAAGACCGCGTCCCTGTATGCAAGGATGAATGCAGCAGGCGACCTGCCCAACGGCCTGCTGCAAGCGGTGGAAACCGCGCGAGCCGCCGCAAACTGACCGCGCTCTGACACGCTGAGGCTCGTTCACCGGATGACTGGCTTAAACCGATTTCTGGATGTGATGGCGGGCGCTCTACGCGCCGCCATCACGGTGATGCTCGGGGTGATGCTTGCCATCAACGCCGTCAACATCATCTGGCGCAGCCTGACCGACCATGCGTTCGGCTGGGTGTTTCCCTGGACGATGCTGCTCTTCGTCTGGATGCTGTTTCTCGGGCTCTACGTCTATATGCGCGAACGCCGGGATGTCGTGGTCGACATCATCGCCGGAAATCTGCCGGCAGCATTGCGCCTTGCCGTAGCCCTGGCCAGCGATATCATCGCCATCATCGTCATGCTGCTGATCCTGAAGGCGGCGCCTAGCATCATCAAGCTGCAGCTTGGCCAGATGGAGGCGATTGATCTGCCCATCTATGTTCGCAGCCTGCCGCTCTTCGTGTCCGCTGCGCTGCTCGTTCTACATTTCGGTGTCCATGCCATAGGATTGCTGACCGGAGCTGAAAAGGCCTTCCCGAGGCATAAACACACGACCGTCGTTGAGGAAGGCGCACCCGAATGACCCTGGGCTTCATTGTGATCGGCGGTTTCATGCTGCTGATGATGCTTGGCGTGCCCGTCACCATCGCAATCGGCGCAGGCTCGATCCTGGGCCTGTTTTCCGGCGGCTTCATCGGCCACGCGATCATCATTCCGCAACAGATCCTTGATGGGGCGGGCAAGCCTGCCTTGCTCGCGATCCCCTTCTTCGTCCTTGCAGGCAATCTGATGAATGCGGTCGGCCTGACCGACAAGATCTTCAACTTCGCACTTGCGCTGATCGGCCATTTCCGCGCAGGCCTCGCTTATGTGAACGTCGTCGCCTCCCTGCTGTTTGCGGGCGTTTCCGGCGCTGCGACCGCCGACATTGCCGGACTTGGCCAGCTTGAGGTCAAGGCGATGCGCGAACGCGGATACAGCCTGGAATTCGCATCCGCACTCACTGTTGCGACCTCGCTCGTGGGCCCCATCGTGCCGCCGTCGATCAGCCTCATCGTCTATGCCTGGCTGGCCGATGAATCCGTGGCCCGCCTGTTCCTGGCGGGGGTCATTCCTGGATTTCTGGTTGCCCTGTGCTTCCTGGCCTATATCCGAATTCTCGCGATCTTCGTGCCGATGCCGAAGGAGGCCCGTGCCAGTTTGAGGGAACTCGGCAAGGCCACGGCAGAGGGGATTCCGGCACTCATCGCCCCGGCCATCATCCTGGGTTCCATCGTCTTTGGCATCGCCACAGCCACGGAGGCGGGCGTTATCGCCTGCTGCTACTCCCTCCTGATCGGCTTCTTCTACCGGCGGCTCACTTTTGCCGCGGTTTGGGGCGCCTTGCGTGAAAGCGCGACCTTGTCCGCATTGATCATGATGATCATCGGATTTTCGCAGATCATGGGCTGGCTCTTCGCCTTCGAACAGGTCCCGCAGGCTTTCGCCGGCGATCTGTTGACCACCATCGAAAGCCGCACAGGCTTTCTCGCCTTTGTCATCGTGCTGCTGCTGATCATCGGCTGCTTCATGGAAGCCACACCGGCCAAGATCATCCTGCTGCCTCTGCTGCTTCCCATCGCCGATGCTTTTGGGGTCGACCGGGTTCAGTTTGGCCTGATCATTACGTTGGCCCTGCTCATCGGTATTGCAACACCGCCCCTCGGAGTCGGGCTCTACCTGATGTCGGCCGTCGCCAATGTCCGCTTCGAACGCTTGGCCGTCGCCATCCTTCCTCTGCTTATTCCACCCGTGATCGCGCTGATCCTGATCGCGGTCTTTCCGGAAATCACGCTCTGGTTGCCCGATCTGGTCATGGGCCCCAATCCCTGACCTTAGGGCCTGTCTGCATTCCGGGTTCGAGCGTGGAGCCAATCCGCCTGCGAGTCCGGAACCAGGGCGCATTGCCCCCCTTGAGAGACCGACGGGTACGAACCGTACCGCGCGGGGCGCGGACATGCGCGCCTTCCTGCACGGCGCGCTTACGGCGTGCGACGGCAAGCCATTGTCCATGGGCACGGCATGAGCAAAGCAGCCTTTGGGGCAGATTTCCGCAGGCTATCTTTTGATTCATGTCAATTTTGTATTGATATTCAGTTTTAATTCTGAACGAATATGACTCATGGAAATTCGGGACCTCAAAACCTTTCTGGCTGTGGCCGAAACCGGCTCCGTCACCAACGCGGCGGCTCTGCTGGGCTGTTCGCAGCCATCCGTGACCCGCACCATTCAGGAGTTGGAGAGCCAGCTCGGCTTTGCCCTCCTGATCCGGACCGGACGCAGGGTAATGCTGTCGGAGGAAGGCACCGCCTTCGAGGAGGAAGCCCGCCGGGTCATCGCCTCGATTGAAGGGCTCGCCGAACGCACCCTGTCGATTGCTGCCGGCGCATCCAGACCCATTCAGGTCGCGGCGACCGCAGCCATTGCAACTGGCCTGCTCCCCCGTGCGCTTGCCCTCTACAATCCGTCGCGGACGGTGGAAGAAATTCGCATATCCAATCTGCTTCCCAATGTCGTTGCGCAGGAGGTCGGCGCCGGGCGGGCGGAAATCGGCTATTCGAGCATGCCGCTGGACGTGCCGGGTCTTCAGGTTCTGCGCCTTTACGCGGCCCAGGATGTCGTTGCCCTGCGCAGGGATGACCCGTTGGCCAAGCTGGACGTCATACCCCTGTCGGCATTCTCGGGCCGGCGCATGGTGACCATGCTTGACCCAAGCCGGTTTCAGGGCCGCGTAGCGAACGCGCTGCGCACCGCCGAAATCCAGCCCGGTCCTGTAATCCGAGTGAATGTGTCCTACGCCGCGCTGCAATTCGTCCGACATACGAACGCCATGGCGATCATCGATCCCGTTGCGGCCTACGGTATCGAGTTCCCCGAAGTGGCGATCCGACCGCTGGACACCCGCCTACCGTTCCACTGGGGCGCGGTAGCGCCAGCCGGACGCCCCCTGCGTCCCATCGTTTCCGAGCTGATTGAGGCGGTGGAGAACACGGCGATGTCCATCATTCCCAATCTGGAGCGGCTTGAGCCTGCCCAACTGTCCAGACTCGATTCCTCCTCCGCCAATTCCCCGCAGGACGTTGCGGTGCAAACGGAAAGCAAGTTTACCTGATGATCCGGACAGATGGTCTTGATGCCCTGAAGGCACGCCTGGCTGACGATTTCGCAATGCTGGAATTGCCCGCCAAACCCTGGGTTCCGCCGTGCTTCCGCGACGGTGCGCGGGTGCGCGATGTCGTCGTGATCGGGGCTGGCATGTGCGGGCTCGCCGCGCTTGCCAGACTGCGGCTGTCGGGTGTGGACAATGCAATTGCCTATGACGCAGCCCCGGCCGGACGCGAAGGCCCCTGGGCCACCTTCGCGCGGATGAAGACGCTGCGCTCTCCCAAAACGCTGACCGGCCCTTCCCTTGGTTTTGCGGCACTTACCTTCCGCGCCTGGTACACGGCTCAGTTCGGCCGACAAGCTTGGGAGGATTTGGGCAAGATCCCCAAAGACATGTGGATGGATTATCTGATCTGGTACCGCAACGTACTGGACCTGCCGGTCGCAAACGAGGTGCAGCTGACCGGCATTGCCGATGCCGGGGATGATCTGATCGCGCTTACGCTTGAAAGCGCGGAAGGCGTGCGTATCGAACATACCCGCCATCTGGTCCTGGCGACCGGCCGGTCCGGCCTGGGCGGCGGTGCCGTTCCGGGTTTCATCGAAAAGGTCGACCAGCGCTACTGGGCGCATAGCGCGGATGACATCGATTTCCGCGCTTTGGCTGGCAAGCGCATCGCGGTCATCGGTGCCGGGGCTTCCGCGATGGACAATGCGGCCACCGCACTCGAAGCCGGCGCAGGGTCCGTCGATATGCTGATCCGCCGCAAGGAGATGCCCCGCATCAACAAGATGACGGGCATCGGCAGCCAGGGCGTCGTCAATGGCATGCGCTATCTGCCCGATGCCTGGAAATGGAAATTCTTCGACTACACGACAAGCGAGCAGACGCCGCCGCCGCAGAGTTCCACGCTGCGGGTTTCCCGGCACAGGAATGCCCGCTTCTTCCTGGATTGCGCCGTGCGCGATGTACGCGAGGCAAAGGGCCATATCGTGGTGGAAACCAGCCAGGGGCCGTTTGCCTGCGATTTCCTGATCGCCGCGACCGGCTTCCGCAACGATTTCATAGACCGGGACGAGTTCACCGCAATCGCTCCGCATATCAGGACCTGGGCCGACGGGCACTGCTCTGCCGAAGAGTCGGCGGCCAAACCCTTCCTGTCCAACTCCCCCTATCTCGGGCCGGATTACGAATTTCTCGAGAAGGTTCCGGGCGCCTGCCCGATACTGCGGCACATCCATTGTTTCAATGATGCCGCCACCCTAAGCCACGGCAAATTGTCGGGCGATATTCCGGCCGTATCGGCCGGCGCGGACCGGCTGATGCGCGGCATCGTAGCGGCTTTGTTTGTCACAGATTGCGAAAGGCATTTCGCAGCGCTCCAAGCTTATGACACCCCGGAATTGCAGGGTGATGAATGGGTTGACAGCACGCCCGCCCTGCGAAAGGCCGCGGTATGAGCGAGCATTTCATCGAGCTGAACGGGGCGCGGTTTCGCTACAGGATTGCGGGGGAAAGTAATCCGGAGACGATCTTCCTCCTGCATGGCGGACGCGGCATCGGCGATTGCCTGGGCGAATGGTCCGCCTACTCGTCCTTGGCCGACCGCTACCGTGTGATCGCTTATGACCAGCGCGGCTGCGGCCTGTCCTCCATCACCTATCCGATGCATTTCCGGCAATATGCCGACGATCTTGAAGCGTTCCGCCTCCATTTCTGCGGCGATGATCGCATCATTCTACAGGGTGGCTCCTTCGGCGGCATGATCGCGCTGACCTATGCCGTCCATTACCAGGAACATTTGAGCCGGCTGATCCTGCGAGGCACAGCGCCCAGCCACCACCACGAGGCAGAAGCGATCGAGACCTTCAAAGCACGACTTGACAAGGTGCCTTCGGCTTCCCCCGCCATGATCGACAAGCTGTTTTCCGACCGGATCATTGACGACACCGAGTTGCGGCTGATCTGGCTGGTGTTGCAGCCGCTGTATTTCGAGACATTCGATCCCGATGCGGCGCTGGAGCGCACGCGCTGCATGCATCTGCACGCCGAAACGCATAACGCGCTGTTCCGCGAGAAAGAACACGATCTCCGCCACGCGCTGAAAGATCTGCAAATCCCCGTCTTCGCCTTCTGCGGCGCGCAGGATTGGATTTGTCCGCCAAGCCAGACCCGGCTGATCGCTGAGCTTTGCCCCAGGGGTGAAGCATGGGAAGTGCCGGGCGCCAACCATAGCTGCCATCAGGAAAAGAACGCCGAGGTTCTGGCGCGCATCCGCGACTTTCTCAACAGAACTGCCGGGGCAGCAGGATGACCGGCTACTTCTCCAAGCGGATTGCCGAGTCCCTCCTCTCCATCTGGGGCGTGGTCACCATCGTGTTCTTCGTCACCCGGGTACTTGGTGATCCGGCAGCCTTGTTATTGCCGATTGGAGCCAGCCCTGAGGAAATCGACACGCTGAGGCGCAGCCTGGGGCTCGACGACCCTCTGCTTACGCAATATCTGCACTTTCTTGGCCAAGTGCTGACAGGCGATTTCGGCTATTCCTACCAGCATGGCCGGCCAGCCATGGATGTCGTGCTGGAACGAATGCCAGCGACCACGCTGCTTGCCAGCACTTCGATTGTGCTCGGCCTCATAATTGGGGCCGTTGCCGGTACGATCGCCGCGCTGAAACGGGGCACGCTGGCCGAGCTGGTGGTGATGGGAATTGCGCTGTTAGGTCAGGCAACCCCCGTGTTCTGGCTGGGGATCATGCTGATCCTATTCTTCTCGGTCAATCTGGGCTGGTTGCCAACGGGTGGCACGGGATCGCTGCTGCATCTGGTGTTGCCCGCCTTCACGCTCGCGGTCTTCGTATCCGCCTCCATCGCGCGGCTTCTGCGCTCTTCGATCCTCGACATTCTCAAGGAGGACTACGTGCGGACCGCGCGCGCCAAGGGGCTCATGCCCACGACGATCTTTTGCTGGCATATCGCGCGCAACGCACTCATTCCCGTGACCACGATGACGGCAATCCTGGCAGGCGAGCTGCTCGGCGGTTCGGTCGTAACCGAGACCGTCTTCTCCTGGCCCGGGGTCGGGCGCCTCATCATCCAGGCCATCGAAACCAAGGATTTCCCTGTCATTCAGGCAGGTATTGCGGTGATCGCCACGATCTTCGTCCTGATCAACTTCGCGGTGGATCTGCTCTATGGCGTGCTCGACCCCCGCATCCGGCTAGCGCGATAGGGAGGGTGGGATGAGACAATTCTGCACCGATCTCATGCGCTCCAAGGCCGGGCTGGTCGGCTTCATCCTGCTTGTCCTTTTCATAACGGTGGCGATCTGTGCCCCGTTGAGCGGACTGCCGGACCCGACACGCGGCAGCCTGCGTGCACGCCTGGAAGCTCCGACCTGGACCTCCCTGTTCTCGCCGGGCGCGCACCCCCTGGGGGCGGATGAATTGGGCCGTGATATCCTGGCCAGGCTTGTCTATGGCAGCCGAACGACCCTGATGGTTGCCACATCCGCGGTGTTCCTTGGCGGGATTGTCGGCACGCTGCTCGGCATCATGGCGGGCTATCTGGGCGGGATCACCGACCGGGTGCTGATGCGGCTGGTCGACATTCAGCTTGCCATCCCGCTGATGCTGCTAGCGCTGCTGGTCGTGGCAGCACTCGGGCCGTCGCTGCAGAATGTGATCCTGGTCCTCGCGCTGACCTCCTGGATCCGCTACGCGCGGATCATCCGCGGACAGGTGCTTGCCGTGCGGGAACGGGAGTTCATCCAATCCGCGCGCGCAATCGGCGCGTCGGCCTGGCGCATCATGATCGTCCATATCCTGCCCAATGTGCTGACCCCGGCGCTGGTGGTTGCCACGCTCGAACTGGCCCGCGTCATCATCATGGACGCCGCGCTCAGCTTCCTCGGCCTCGGCGTACAGCCGCCCAGCCCGTCCTGGGGACGCATGCTCGCGGATGGACGTGTCTACATCTCCTCCGCCTGGTGGACCGTCACCTTCCCCGGCCTTGCCATCATGCTCACCGTCCTCGGCGTCAACCTCTTCGGGGATTGGCTCCGCGATTATTTTGATCCCAAATCGAGGAACGCGAAATGAACGCTGCGCCCAAAAGATCCCGTATCGAGCGCCTGAAGAAGGCGATGGAAGCGGAAGGTCTGGACGCCATCATCGCGTTCAAACAGGAGCACACCTTCTTCCTTTCGGGCTTTAATCCGATCATCTACTCGCATCCGGTCATCGTCATCCTGCCGCTGGACGGCGAGCCGATCCTGTTGGTCCATGCGCTGCGGGACGATCACGGCCGATCCGAGAGCTTCATCCGCGACATCCGCCTGTATGGCGCGTGGTCCACCAAGGTGACGATGGGCCCGAGCTGGGCCGACGCGCTGAAAGCGTTGCTGGGCGAACGGAATCTCATCACCGGCAGGCTGGGTATTGAGGAAGATGCCATGCCCGTCGCGCGCTACCGGATGCTGCAGGCGCTGCTGCCGGATGCCCGGCTGGCAGATTGCTCGGCGATCTTCGACAAGGTGCGCATCGTCAAGGATGACGATGAAATCGCCATGGTCCGCGTCGCGGCGAAGCTTGGCGATATCGGTATGGATGCGGCGGTCGACGCCCTGGCTTCCGGCGGGTCGGAGCGGGACATCTGCCTCGCCTCCATGGCGGCGATGAATGCGCATTGGTCCAAAAACCTGCCGGATGTAGAGGTCGCGGATTTCGGTTCGCTCGAAGGCGGTGCGCAGAACGGATTATGGACCTGGTGTCTGATCGGCGACCGGATGTTCCGCAATTGCGACAATCCCACGCAACGCAGGCCCCGACGTGGCGAAGCGGTCAGCGTCTTCATCTGGTCGGTTGCCAACGGCATGCATTCGGAGATCGAGCGGACCATCGCCTATGGTCCGTTGGACGATGCCGGGCGGCGCGCACTCGACGCCATCTTCGATATCCGCAAGGAAATCGAACCGGTCATGCGCCCGGGCGAACCCCTGGCGGAGCTGTTCCGCATCACCAAGCGCGGATTGGATGCACGGGGCTACGCCGCGAATATTCCGGGGCGGATCGGCCATACGATCGGCATCGGCGCCCACGAGCACACCTCGCTTGATGGCAAGACCGACATCATTCTTGAACCAGGCATGCTGTTCACGTTGGAACCCAACCTGCGCGTGCCGGGTGTCGCCGCTACCCAGATCTCGGACACCGTGCTCATCACGCAAACGGGACACGAATTCCTGACCACGGCGCAAACCGGCTATCTGGAAGTGTAACGTCATGTCCCTGCTGGAGATCCGCAATCTCAGCGTTGCATTCGACATTCCGGACGGGCGTGTCCACGCGGTGAACGGCGTGTCCTATCGCGTTGACGCAGGGGAAACTCTGGGCATCGTCGGGGAAAGCGGGTCCGGCAAAAGTGTGCATGTGCTGGCGATGCTGGGTCTCTTGCCCATGCCGCCCGCACGCATCCTTTCCGGCGAAGTCCTATTCGAGGGCACAGACCTCCTGAAACTGCCGGAGCATGCGCTTCGCAACATCAGGGGTGGGCGGATCGGCATGGTGTTCCAGGACCCCATGTCCAGCCTGAACCCGGTGCTGACCATCGGGCGGCAGATTTCCGAAGTCCTGAAGCGCCATACAAAGCTGTCTGGCAAGGCCCTACGCAACCGGGCGATCGAGTTGCTGGACCTGGTCGGCATACCCGACCCGACCTGGCGGCTGGACCAGTACCCGCATCAATTTTCCGGCGGCATGCGCCAGCGGGCAATGATCGCCATCGCCATCGCCTGCAATCCTACCCTGCTGATTGCCGATGAGGCTACAACGGCGCTGGACGTTACCGTGCAGGCCCAGATCCTCGATCTGATCAACGATCTGAAATCCCGCCTTGGAATGACCGTGATCTGGATCACCCATGATATGGGCGTCGTGGCGGAACTGGCCGATACGATCCAGGTCATGTATGGCGGGCGGATCATGGAGCGGGGACCGGTCCGGCCGGTGTTCCACGCGCCGCGCTCCGCCTATACCTGGGGGTTGCTCCGCTCCCTGCCGGACGAGGGCAAGCGGATCCAACGGCGCCTGTACCAGATACCCGGCGCTCCGCCTGACATGCTCCACCCGCCTAAAGGTGATCCGTTCGCGCCGCGCAATCCATTCGCCACACCGCGATGTTTTGAAGACGTGCCGCAATTGCGCCCGGTTCCCGGCAGCGAGGACGGGCACTTGGTCGCCGCCTGGTACGACCTGCCATCGGCCCTGGCGGCTGCCGGGCTGGAGGCGGGGTCATGATTCCGTTGCTGGAAGTTACCGACCTCGTTCGCAGCTATGGCGGCGGGCGGGATTTCCTGGGTCGGCCGAAACCGAAATTTCACGCGGTGAACGGTATTTCCTTTCAGATAGCAAAGGGCGAGACACTCGGTCTCGTCGGGGAAAGCGGCTCCGGCAAAAGCACCGCGGGGCGTGCAATCCTGCAGTTGGAGCGGCCGGATGAAGGCAGCGTTCGGTTCAAGGGCACAGAGCTGACGATCCTGGGGCCACAGCGCATGAAGCGCTTCCGTCGAGAGATGCAGATCATCTTTCAGGACCCCTACTCGGCGCTCAATCCCCGGATGAAGGTCGGCCGTTTCGTCGCAGAGCCTTTGGTGGTGCATGACATTTGCTCCGGTTCGACGCTGACCGACCGGGTAGCCGATCTGTTCCGGCTGGTCGGACTCGATCCGGCATTCATGGCGAGATATCCACATGAATTCTCCGGCGGACAGCGCCAACGCATCAATATCGCCAGATCCCTTGCCCTTTCGCCGTCGCTGATCGTCGCCGACGAGCCGATCACGGCCCTTGATGTTTCGATCCAGGCGCAGATCGTCAACCTGTTTCAGGATCTGCAGGACCAACTGGGGCTGGCCTATCTACTCATCGCCCATGACCTCGGCATGGTCCGCTACCTTTGCCAGCGCGTGGCGGTGATGATGCGGGGCCGTATCGTCGAACTGGCCCCGACGGAGGCCATCTTCTCCGATCCCAGGCATCCCTATACGCGCTCGCTGCTTGATGCGATCCCCATCCCAGACCCGGATCGGAAGCACCGCAGGCATATCGCATTCGATGTTGCCGCAAACATACCCGCGCGCGAGGCACAAATGAAAGAGGTCAATCCCGGCCATTTCGTCCTCGAACAGTAAAGCAATTCAAGAGCTCATTCAGAAAGCTCCAAACCATCAGAACAGGGACCACAGGCATGACAAACATTCCTATCAGTAAACTCATCGGTACGGCAGCACTTGGTGCCGTGCTGCTGGCATCGCCGGCATCCGCCATGGATATCTCCATCGCTCTGACTTCAGCGGTCAATACGCTCGATCCGCACGCCTCCGCCTCCGTCGGGTTGGACCTTTCCGTGCTCAGCCATATCTATCCGGCCCTTATCCTGCGCGGCCCGGACATGGCCCTGAAAGGGTCGCTGGCGACCTCCTGGCAGGCGGTGGATGCCAATACCTGGCGCTTCAAGCTGGTAGAGGGCGCGACATTCGCCAATGGCGAGCCGATCGACGCCGAAGCGGTGAAATGGAACTTCCTACGCGTCACCAGCAAGGAGAAGCCAACGCGAATTTCCTCCTGGTTCAGTTCCGTGTCGGCGGTGAACGTGATTTCCCCGACCGAGGTCGAGTTGAAGACATCCACCCCCTACCCCGCGCTTCCGGCCCAGCTTTCCATGTTGATGCTGCTGCCGCCGAAATGGACCGAAAGCCATAACCCCGTGACCGAAACCATGTCCGGCGGGCTCTATAAAGTCAGCGAGAACGTTTCCGGCGATCATATCACGCTGGTTCCGAACGAGACCTATTGGGGAGAGAAAGCGCAGTTCGATAAGGTCACCTTCCGTGTCATTCCTGAAACCGCCAGCAGCATCGCGGCCCTGCTTGCAGGCGAAGTCGACCTGATCACCAAGGTTCCCGCTTCCGAGATCGCACGCATTAATGCCGATTCCAAAGCCCATGCGGGCGCGGTGGCTTCCACCCGGTCCGTCTTCATCAAGTTCAATACAGAGAAGGCACCGCTCGACAACAAGCTCTTTCGCCAGGCGCTGAACTATGCGGTCGACAAGGAGGCGATCACCGAAGCCATCTTTGGCGGCCTAGCCGACGTCTCGCAATGCCAGGTGATGACGCCCTTCTACTTCGGCTACAATCGCGATCTGAAGCCCTATCCCTACGATCCGGAGAAGGCGAAGAAGCTGCTGGCGGAAAGTGGTGTCGACCTCAGCCAGACCTTCGAATTCGAGGTTCCGACCTCCACCTATCTGCAAGGCGAAGAGGTCGCCCAGGCCGTGGCGCAGATGCTCGGCGATGTTGGCGTGAAGACAAAACTCCAGACCATGGAATTCGGCGCGTATCTGGACAAGTACCGCAAGGCCCATGACCTTGGCCGGTTCTCGCTTCTTGGTCAGTCCTGGCCGACCATCGACGCCGACGGGTTGCTGACCCTGTTCAAGCCCGGCAACCAATATGCCTACTGGAACGACAAGAATTTCGACGCCAAACTTGTCGAGGGCAATTCGACGACCGACGAAGCTGCGCGACTGGCCGCGTATAAGGACGCGACCAGGATCATGTGCGACGAGGCACCCGTGGTGTTTCTCTACGCGCAACCGGCAAGTTACGGCGTGTCGACGCGCGTCAAATACACCCCGCGAGGTGACGATTGGCTGCGCGCATTCGATATGAGCCCGGCGAAATAGGTTGAGAAAGGGCGGCGGCTTTCCGCCGCCCTCACCCGCCATGGACAATTCAACCATGCATTTGTTCGCATCGCATTTCGGGTATTACGAGGTCGGTCCGGGACCGGTTTTGAAACCTTTCCGGCATGATCCCGATCCGTCTCCCGTTGGGCTCGCCTATCTCGATCTGGCACGCCATCCCGCGCGTATTCTTCAACCGATGGTGCGCAGGGGCTGGCTGAACGGCGATGGCGGCGCTGCACGCGGCGAGGACCTGTACGAGCCGCTCACGGCCGACCAAGCAGCGGAGCTGGTATCAGCCGAACTCCGGCGCGTCCGGACAGAATATGGCAATCAGGGGATATTTGGCGGTTCCTATGGTTGGGCGAGCGCGGGACGTTTTCACCACGCCCAAAGCCAATTGAAGCGGTTTCTGAATTGCGCCGGCGGCTTCGTCTCCGCCAGGAACACCTATAGCTATGGAACCGCCAAGGTCCTGATCCCCCATGTGCTGGGGCAAGAGTTCAGCGAGCCAGACGGCCTGTGCCCCAGTTGGGACCAGATCTGCGCGAACGCGAAATTCTTCCTCGCCTTCGGTGGCCTGCGCCGGTCGAATGCGCAGGTGGAGGCGGGCGGAACCGGCCAGCACCATGTCGCCGGTTGGATCAAGACCTTCCGTGACGCGGGCGGAGAGATGCTTACGCTGTCGCCGGATGCGTCGGATGCTCCGGCCGGACGCCACATGTTCATCAAACCGGGCAGCGACACGGCAGCGATGCTTGCCATGGCGAAGACATTGCTCGACGAGAATCTGGCGGATATGCGCTTTCTCGAACGCTGCACCATGGGAGCAGAGCACTTCATCGCGTATCTGCATGGGCGGACGGACGGCATCGCCAAGACGGCGGAATGGGCGGCCGGAGCGACCGGAATCGCAGCGGAAGACCTTAAGGCGCTGGCCCGAAGGCTCGCTGCGTCTCCAAGCCTGATCAATCTATCCTGGTCGCTGCAGCGTGCCCGTTTTGGAGAACAGCCCTATTGGGCGGCGATAGCGCTCGCCGCCTGTGTCGGGCAGATGGGCCAGCCGGGAACCGGATTGGCATTGGGACTGGGCGCCGTTTCCTCCTGCGGGCAACCCAATCGGCGGCTGCGCGGCCCCTCCTTGCCCCAGGGTCATAATGCAGTGGCCGAGTTTATTCCCGTAGCGCGCATCACGGACATGCTCGAACGGCCTGGCGATGAACTCGCCTACAACGGAGAAAAGATCAGGCTTCCCGCCATCCGGCTTGTCTGGTGGGCGGGCGGCAACCCCTTCCACCATCATCAGGATCTGAACCGGCTGGCTCGCGCATGGAAACGGCCGGACACAGTCATCGTCCTGGACAATGTCTGGACTGCGACGGCAAGGCATGCCGATATCGTCCTGCCCTCCGCCATGCCCTTCGAACGCAACGATATTGCCGCAAGTTCCCGCGACAATTGGATTGCCTTCAGCAAACAGGTTCTGCCGCCGCCGGAAGGCGTCGAAACGGACCATCAGGTTCTTGCCAGAATCGCTGAAAAACTGGGCTTTCGGGCGCAGTTCACGGAAAACCTGGACGAGTTGGGCTGGCTGCGTCGCCTTTATGCGGGCTACCGGACCGAATTCCCGGAATTGCCTGACTGGGACGCATTCCGCGAGGCGGGGTTTGCAAGGCTTGACCCGGACGAAACCGCGCCCGTTCCTGCTGTCCCGCTTGCCGAATTCGTGAAGGAGCCGGACCACTTCCCGCTGTCCACGCCATCGGGCCGCATCGAACTGTATTCCGAGGTGATCGCGGGCATGCACTATGACGATTGCCCCGCGCATCCGGCATTCCTTGAAGAGCCGCGGGGAACGGCGGATGCCCTGTCCCTGACGCTGCTTTCGCCGCAACCGGCAACGCGGCTGCACAGTCAACTCGATGGCGCAGCACCTGCCCGCGACAGCCGGCGCGACGGTATCGAACCCATCCGCGTCCACCCTTCCGATATTCTGGCGGCCGGGCTCCAGGACGGCGAGATCGTCGAGGCGCGCAACGAACGCGGCGCGGTGATCGTGCGCGTAATGGCGGATTCCAATCTCATGCCGGGAACCGCCAGCCTGCCAACCGGCGGCTGGTACCGGCCAGTCAAAGACAAAGACGGAAGTCCGATCGATCTTGGCGGCAATCCGAATACGCTGACGGCCGATTGCGGCAGTTCCCGTCTCAGCCAGGGCGCAAGCGCCAACCATCCGCGCATACGCCTTCAGCCCATTGATCCCGCCACCCTAACGGCACGACAAGAAGCGGAGCAATTTCATGCCTGAGCTCCCTGGAACTCCCGGACAAGCGGACCTGCTAGACCAGGTTCTGGGCTTGAAGACGGGCGATTTCCTTTCGGAACTACGCAGGCTGCGACCGGAATTCGTCGACGGTGCGGAAATCTGCCGCCACGCAGTTCTTTCCCCTGCCAGAGACCAGGGGCTGCCGCAGGGTCTGCGACTTGCACTTGCCGCGCGCATGGCACGCCTGAACCGAGACGATGCGCTGACCGCGATCTATGACCAGGGGCTGAAGAATGTCGGGCCGGACGGGTTGCAGGCGAAGATTGCCACCGGGAATACACCAGAACATGCCGACATCCTGCTCGCAGCTATTCTACGGCATTGCGATCTTATAACCCTCGACCCCCGGCATGCGGCGAAATCCGATATCGAGCATTTGGCAGCGGCGGGTCTTACCAACCCGCAGATCGTCGCGTTGTCGGAACTGATTGCGTTCGTCAATTTTCAGACCCGGATCACGGCCGGGTTACGCCTGCTGGGAGTAAGAGGATGAAGATGCCCCGTATCCGCCTGAAATCCCTGGATTGGCACCCCTATATCGAACCGGTGGAGATCGCATCGGCAACCGCGGAGCAATTGTCGGCCATGAAGGTGACGCCCTCCGGCGGCAAAATCTCATCCTATGTCCGCACTCTTGCCCATGATCCCGAGAGCTATCTGGCACGCACCGAACTGTTCAATACGATCATGTATGTCGAAGGCGGACTTCGGCAGCAGGACCGGGAGCTTGGTGCGCTCGGTGCTTCACTTCAGAACGGCTGCCGCTATTGTTCCGTGGTTCATGCCCAACGTCAGGCCAAGCATGCCGGGTCCAGCGACACGATCGCCGCCATCATGCAGGAGCGGGAGGATGCACTGTCCCCCCGCGACGCCGCCATCCTGACCTTCGCGCGCGCACTTTCCGTGACGCCGCCCGAGGCCAATGCGAAACACATTGCCGAGCTTCGAGAGGTTGGTATGGACGACCTCGAAATACTGGACCTCATTCACGCCATCGCGATCTTCGGCTGGGCCAACCGGCTGATGCACGTCCTCGGTCACGCAGAAACAAAGGCCGGAGCATGAACCATTTTTATGAACCAGGCGCCGCACGGGCTTAACCAACATGCCCGAGCTTCCGACGACCATGCCGGATTGACCGTTTCATTCCTGTTCGAATAGGGCCTGTGGACATTGAGAATCAGGGCTTGGGCATGGAAATGCGCGCTCAGTCCCTGTTAACGCCCGATCAGGGCCAAGACCCTGCGCTTCACGACGGACCAAAGCAGCGCGAAGGCGTTCAGATCGCCCGCCCCGGCGGCAGCATCCACCACCTCGCCCGCCATCAGCTTCGTCAGATTGGCCGTGAACTGCTCGGTCAGCCGGGCGGCGAAATCCTTCACCAGGCCGGAACGCCCGAACTGGGCCAGCGGGCCGGCCAGCTTGAAGCGCACCGATACCGCGATCCGGCTGCGTCCGCCGGAAAGATCGGACACGGCATAGGACACCGCGCCCTGCACCCTTGTGCCCGTCGCCCCATCCGAGCCCGCGCCGGAAATGGTGCAGCTGCGCAGGGCGCCATCCTGGACCCGCTCCGCCTGGCCCGTGAAGCCCGCCCGGATCGGGCCGAATTTGATCGACAACCCACCTTCGATCCGGCTGCCATCGAAACGGTCGATCCGCGCGCCGGGCATGCAGATGGCGACCGCATGCACATCGCCCAGCGCCTGCCAGACAGAAGCAGCGGAATGGTCCAGATCGATATCCTGGTTCAACACCGTCCAGCCATCCGCATCGATCTGCATGGCGATGGCGGCTGCGGCAGGTACCGGCGCCGTGACGGCCTCCTGCCTGCGGTTAAAGCGCGGGATGTCACCCCCGTAAGGAACGCGCTCAATCGGGCCTGCGGCCGGCTGCCCCGCAATTAGCGGCCGGCGTTCGCCATTGGCGGCGATCACGCTGGAAATTGCCTGCACAATGCCCTGATAGCCGGTGCAGCGGCAGATATTCCCGGCCAGTTCATGGCGGATCATGGTTTCATCCGGCCTGTCCAGCCGGGCTGCGATATCGCGCGCGGTGACCAGCATGCCAGGCGTGCAAAAACCACATTGCAGCCCGTGATGGGTCGAGAAGGCCTGACGCAGATCGGCCATGACCGGATCATCGTCGAAGCCTTCCACCGTGCGGATATCCGCCCCGTCGTAAGAAATGGCGTAGGAGATGCAGGAACGGGTCGGTTGCCCATCGACCAGCACGGTGCAGGCCCCGCATACCCCCTGCTCGCAGCCCAAATGCGTGCCGGTCAGACCAAGCTGGCCGCGCAGGAAATCGGCAAGCTGGGTACGCGGCTGAACATTGCCGGAGACATGGTCGCCATTGACGGTCATGGAGATGAATTTCATGACGGATAAACCTGGGCAATCGCGCGCTTCAGCGCGGTTTCATGATGACGCAGCGACACGGGCGACGCGCCAGGCAAGGCCGCAAGCACCGCATCGCGCAGTTGGGACGGGTTAACCGCCCCCTTGCTCGTCAGCGCATCGGCGACGTCTTCCAGACAGGCCGGCGCACCATCCGTCGCGCCCAGCACGACCCGGCAATAGCCGCGTTCGGGATCGACCACCACAGCGCCAAGCGCCTCGGCGAACTCCCCCGTCTTGCGGCATATCTTGTAATAGCCCCAGCGCGCCCGGGCGGAGAGTTTCGGGATGGAGACCGCCGTGATGATCTCGCCGTCCCGCAGCGCGGTGGTGAAGGCGCCCAACATGAAATCCCGCGCCCTCAGTTGCCTGCTTCCGCCCGCCGCCAGCAGGATCAGCGTGGCATCCAGGGCCAGGCAGGTATTGACCCAATCGGCGGCCGGATCGGCATGGGCGAGACTTCCCCCGATCGTGCCGCGATTGCGCACAGCGCGATAGGCAATGCCACGCGCGACATGGCACAGCATGCCCTGCGCCGCGTCGGGAACCAGCCCGTCCTCGAACTCCACATGGCGGGTCGCCGCGCCATAGACGATGGCATCGTCCGCGTCGTGCACAGCGCGCAGTGTGGCAAGGTTGCGCAGATCGACCAGCCGCATCGGTCGGGCCAGCCGTAGATTCAGCATCGGCCCCAGCGATTGCCCGCCGGAGATGACCTTCGCCCCCTCGTCGCCGGCCAGCAGGGTTACCGCCTGCGCCGCATCCTCGGCCCGGGCATAATCGAAATCGACCGGCTTCATGCCGCCTGCCCCCCTTCCGCCTGGATGATGGCCGACAGAATGCGTTCCGGCGTGGCTGGAATGCGCGTGATCTCCACCCCCCTTCCCTTCAACGCATCATTGATCGCATTGACGATCGCACCGGGTGGGGCGATCGCGCCCCCCTCCCCCACGCCCTTGATGCCATGGGCGGTATAGGGCGACAGGGTTTCGATATGGCCCAGCTTGAAGCTTGGCACTTCCCGCGCACCGGGCAGGGTGTAGTCCTGCAGCGTGGAGGCAAGCGGCTGGCCGGAGGCGTCATAGGGTGATTCCTCGAACAGGGCCGTGCCGATGCCCTGCACCGTACCGCCCATCACCTGGCCATCCACGATCATCGGATTGACCATGCGGCCGCAATCATCGACCGCCGCGTAGTCCAGGATTTCCACCAACCCGGTTTCCGGATCGACCGCGACCACGGCGGCATGGCTGGCATAGGTAAAGGCACCGGTATCGACCAGGGGCTTGTAGCCCTCCGTCACCTCAAGCCCCATCGTGTGGACGTTGTCGGGCAGTTGTTCGGGTCGCAGATACCAAGCCTTGCCGATATCGCCGAAGCCGACACTGGCCTTGCCAGCGCGGATTTCGCCATCTTCCAGTACCACCGACGCTTCATCACATTGCATCAGATGGGCCGCGATCCGCTTGATGCGCCGCGCCAGTTCCTTTGAAGCAACCGAAACCGCCCCGCCCGCCATCACCATCCCGCGCGAGGCATAGGCGCCCGTGGAATAGGGGGTGGATGCGGTATCGCCCAAGGTCACCCGGACCTTGTCCAAAGGCAGGCCCAACTCCTCCACCGCCATCTGGGCCAAGGTGGTTTCCAGCCCCTGCCCAATGGTGTGGATGCCGGCGCGGATTTCCAGATCGCCATCGGGCGTCAGCCGCACCGTCGCCTGCTCATAGCCCGGCACCACGGGAATGCCCCAGGCGGCAAATACCTTGGTGCCATGCGCGGATTGTTCGGTGAAGGTGGAAAAGCCGACACCGATCAGCCGACCATCGGCTTCCGGCGTCCCCTGGCGCGCCCGCACGCCGTCCAGACCAATCAGCTCGGCCGCCATGCGCAGGGATTGCGGATAGTCACCGCTGTCGTAATGTTTGCCGGTCACATTGTTGTAGGGCATCTGATCCGGCTTCACGAGGTTTTCGGCGCGCACCTGCATCGGGTCGCGCCCAACCTCGCGGGCGATGGCATCCATAATCAGCTCGATCGCGAAACAGACGCCCGGCCGGGCCACGCCGCGATAGGGCGCGAAGGGCGGCTTGTTCGTCGCAACCGAAAAGGTCTTGCAGCGATAGACCCGGAAATCATAGGGGCCGGGCAGATTGCCGCCAGCCTGGGCCGCCTCCAGACAGGCCGTGAAGGGCCAGACTGAATAGGCGCCGACATTGACAGTAACTTCCGCATCCAGCCCCAGAAGCCGCCCCTTCTCGTCGGCATAGGCCGTGATCTTGTAATGGTGCTCGCGCGCATTGGCGCCGGCCACCAGATGTTCGCGCCGATCTTCCACCCAGCGATGCGGCTTCTTCGTGGTCAAGGCCAACCAGGCGATGCAGATTTCCTCCGGTTGCAACACGCATTTATAGCCGAATCCGCCGCCGACATCGGGTGGGGCGACACGAATCTTCGCCTGCTCCAGCCCCAGCGTTTCCGACAGGCCGGTGCGGATCATATGCGGCACCTGGGTGGAGGTATGCACCACGAGCTGATCCGCCTGGAAATCCCACCAGGCCAGCACGGCCTTGCCTTCCATCGGGTGCATGCATTGCCGCCCGGTATCGATCTCCCGCGTGATGCGGACCGGTGCCGTCCTGGCCAGCGTTTCGATATCCCCTGGAACGCTGGTGGTCAGGAACAGATTGTCGCCCCATTCCTCATGCACCAGGGCCGAACTTGGCATGCGCGCCTTCAGACTGTCGACGACAGCGGGCAGTTCGTCGATCTCGACCGTGACCGTCTCGGCCAAGTCCTCGGCTTCCGCCCGGGTCGGGGCCGTGCACATCGCTATGCATTCGCCCACGAAGCGCACCTTGCCGGTCGCCAGTGGCGGATAGCCGGATGTCTTGAAGCCGGGAATGCCGGAATCCGCGACGATGGGGGTGACGCCCGTCAGGTCGGCCGCGGTGAAGACCCGCCCCGGCGAACCAAGCGGCTTGGTGACGGATTTCAGGATGCCATGGGCAACACCGCTGCGGCGGAAGGCCACCTCGCGCAGGCCGGGCATCGCGATATCACCCACGAACCGGCCGCGACCGTGCAGATGCCGCACATCTTCCTTGCGCTTCGCCCTGGCGCCGATGCCCTGCTTCGCCACTGTCGCGTTCCCGTCGGGAATGCCGTCGCCTGCCGTCACGGCCGGTCTCCTTCTTGTCCGAAGTGCCGGCGCCGCAGGAATGCTGCGACGCCGGCGGTAGCAAACCCGACGATGTCAGATGCCGTAGGGGAAGTTCAACATCCGTGCCTTGATAAAGGCCAGTTCCGTGGTCGCAGTATAGGGCATCACGGTCTTGCGGAACTTCATCAGGCTCTCATAGACTTCCGTGCTCTGCGCATCGGCCTTGCCAGCCTGGGCAATCACCTCGCCGGAGGCCTTGCCCAGCGCCGTCAGCACATCGTCCGACAGGAAGGCCATCTTCACCCCATGCTCTTCCTGCAGGGTCTTGTAAGCCTGGGCATTCTTGGCCACGAATTCGGACAGCACCACGCTGTTCGCCATCTCGTTCGCGGCTTCTACAATGGCCTTCAGATCGTCGGGCAGCTTGTCCCAGGCGGCTTTGTTGATGAAGCAGTCCAGCACGCCGCAGGGCTCCATCCAGCCCGGCCAGTAGCAGAACTTGGCGGATTTATAGAGACCGAAGGCCATGTCGTTCATCGGCCCGACGAAATCCGCACCATCGATGCTGCCGTTCTGCAGCGCCTGTGGCACTTCGCCAAGCGGCAGCTGAACCGGGGTAGCGCCCACCGCGCTCAACACCTTGGCACCCAGCCCGCCGGAGCGGATCTTCAGCCCCTGATAATCCCCCAGCGTGTTGATTTCCTTGGTGAACCAGCCAGCCGCCTGGACCGAGGTATTGCCGCTTGGCAGGAACTTCACGCCCAGCTGGCCATAGACCTTCTCCGCCAGTTCCTGTCCGCCGCCATAGCGGAACCAGGCATTCTGCTCCTGCGTGGTGACGCCGAAGGGCAGCGGGCTGAAGAACTGCATGGCCGGCAGCTTGCCCGCCCAATAGGCCGGATAGCCATGCCCCATTTCCAGGGCGCCATCGGCGACCGCGTCCAGAAGCTGCAAAGGCGGGGCGATCTGCCCGGCCGCGAACAGCTTCACCGTCATGCGCCCGGCCGACATGCGCGTGATCATGTCCGCAACCAGCTTCGCACCCGTCCACAGCAGCGGGGAATTCTCCGCCCAAGTGGCCTGCATCTGCCATTCGATCGCGCCCGAGGCAATCGCGGGGCGCGCCAAACCGGCGGCCGCAACACCGGCAACACCAGCGGTACCGGCAGCCTTCAGGAAATCTCTACGCTTCATCACTCTCTCCCTTCTTGTTCAACCAGTCAGCCGAGCGGGTCTACCCCCCTCCAACGCGAGCCGCTCACCGCGTCAGAAGACAGCCTTCGGCAACCAGGTCGCCAACTGGGGAAAGACCCACAGGACGGCCACGGCCAATAGCTGGATAAGCACGAAAGGAACGACGCCCCGGTAGATCGTGGTCCCCGTCAACTGCCGAGCCACGCCCTGCAGATAGAAGATGGCGAAACCGAAGGGCGGGGTCAGGTAGCTGGTCTGCAGCACGATCGCCATGGCGATGCCGAGCCAGACCGGGTCCACCCCCATCATGATCAGGATCGGGGCGAAGATCGGCACCACGATGAACACGATCTCGAACGTGTCGATCAGGAAGCCCAACAGGAACATCAGCCCCAGGACGAAGATCGTGGCGCCGACACGCCCGCCCGGCAGATCCCGGACCAGCGCCGTCACCGCGTCATCACCGCCCAGCCCGCGGAAAACCAGCGAGAAGATGGTGGCGCCGATCAAAATGGTGAAAATCATATTGCTGATGATCAGGGTCTTGCCGGACACTTCGACCAGCGTCTTCCAGCCGAAGCGGCGCTTCATGGCAGCCAGCATGCAGGCGCCGAGCGCGCCCACCGACGCGGATTCCGTTGCCGTTGCGATGCCGGTCAGGATCGATCCCAGCACCATCACGATCAGCACCACCGGCGGCACGACCGCCTTGACGATGCGTGGCCCGATCGATGCCCGCTCCTCCTCCGTCATCACTAGAGGCGGGCAGGATTTGGGATCAAGCCAGGCCTTCGCCATCAGGAACAGGATATAGAGCCCAACCAGCACGAGGCCGGGGATCAGGGCAGCCACGAACAGATCGGTGATCGTAACCTGCGGCCCACCGAACAAACCCAGCTTCAGATTGGCCTGGGTGTTGGCGTTCTGCAGCATGATGCCGAGCATGATCAGCACGGTGGAGGGAGGAATCAGCTGCGCCATGGTGCCCGAGGCGCAGATGATGCCGCTGGCCAGCGACGGGCTGTACCGTGCCCGCAGCATGGCCGGCAGGCTGATAAGGCCCATGGCAAGGACGGTGGCCCCCACCACCCCGGTCGAAGCGGCCAGCAGGGCCCCGACGATCACCACGGAAATGCCCAGCCCACCCGGTAGCCTGCCAAAGGCCTGGCCCATGGTGATCAGCAGTTCTTCCGCGATCTTCGAGCGTTCGAGCACCACCCCCATGAACACGAACAGCGGCACCGCAACCAGGGTTTCCCCGGTCATCAGATCGATGATGCGACCGGCGGCCGAACCCATCATGTTCCAGTTGAAGACGCCCAGCAGCGAGCCGAGAAAGGCAAAAATCACTGCGATGCCGCCCAGCCCGAACGCGACCGGAAAGCCCGACAGCAGCACGACGAACGCCCCGGCGAACAGAAGCAGGGCCAGAACTTCGCCCAAACCGTCAGCCATGCCCATTCCCCTGGTAAAAAACGGATTTCCGGGCGCTTGCATCGCCCTTCAGCACCGCAATGCTGCGGATCGCCAGGGACAGGCCTTGCAAGGCGACCAGAACACAGAACAGCGGGACGCAAACCTTCAGCACATAGAGGAAGGGCAGACCGTCCATCGTCGGGGAATGTTCCAGCGCCAGGACGGAACGGCGCACCGATGGCCAGGCGGTGGTCAGAACCGCATACATCGTGGGCCACAGCAGCAGGACGACCCCGCCCAGATTCACATAGGCCCGGCCCCGGTTCGACAGCTTCGAATAGAGCAGATCCACCCGGACATGATGGTCGTTCATCAACAGATAGGCCGCCCCCAGGGTGAAGAGGATGCCGTTGAGCCAGATGAAGCTTTCCGACAGCCAGGGGAAGCCGAGCTTGAAGACATAGCGCAACACAACGACGGCAGCCGAAATCAGGACGATGAACGGTACAAGGCCGATCAGGATTCGCCCCAGCATTTCGTTCAGCCAATCGATGCCGGATGCAATCACATTCAGCACGCGCATGGCATCGCCCCCCCATAAGTGGAGACGATGACGCACGTCATCACTTGCCCCATGGACAGCATGATCCCCATTCCCTGCCTTTGCCTCATCGGTACCCGGCGCCGTTAACCGGCGCTCCCGACCGTGGTTCCTTCGAACCCGCTATAAAGCAAAGTGTACTGATGATTTTTTTAGGATGTCAAGGCGATTGCGCGAGAAATTGGCTGGGGCATACCGCTTTTTCTTCGAGCTTGCACCCCCAGCAAACAGATCGAGACAATCTCTGGATTGCAGATTTTTCGCGGTAATCCGCAAAAAATCCGGCTCGCCACATCTGGAATAATTATTATGCTATTATACTGAGCAATCCCTCGCAATGGCCTCGCCAGGAACATGAGGTAACCCCTCTGATATTCCTGGCATCCGTGGCGGAAATATCCGGTGCCGGCTGCTTTAAACAGGCCGGATCGAACCGGATCGAAACAGCACGAACATCCGGCAAGCCGCGAAGCCATGACACGGGGGACCGGCCAGGCCAATCTTCGCCATGCCCGGCCAGATGCAGGCAAAAGCCGCCCGCGGAATGCCCGGCATGGCGCGCATTGTCATGCCGCGAACCATCCTGACCTGGCAGGGTCCCCCATCAGTGCCGGACCCTGGAATTGATATACGATACTATGCTGAGCAATAGGAATCCCACCCAGCAAACGCTGACACGGCGCTTTTTACTGGAAGTTAGGTGGTATCACCTCGTAAATGGTGATCCGTTTGATGAGGTATATGCGGGAGGATAAAAATGAACGGTGCATCCGTGCAGAATGATACCGATGAGCGACCGACCATGCTGTTCGACCGCATGCCCCTGTGGTCCCGGCCAGGCTATCTGATCCGACGTCTGCATCAGATTCACCACGCCCTGTTCTTCGAGGAATGCAAGGAATTCGACATCACGCCGGTGCAGTACGGCCTGCTGACGGCGCTGATGCACAGCCCGGATATCGATCAGAACTCGCTGGGCAAGGAATTGGGACTGGATCGGACCAATGTCGCCGATGTTCTGGTGCGCCTCAGCAAACGCGGGCTGGTCGAACGCCGTAAGAGCGAGCAGGACAAGCGCATGGTGCTTGCCCGGCTGACCGCAGAGGGCGAGCGCATCACTCGGGAGATGCAGTCTTCCATGCAGAAGGCTCAGGATCGGCTGCTGGAGCCCCTGATGCCACAGGAACGTAACGCCTTCATCACCATGCTGATCCGGCTGATCGACGGCAACAACCATTTGGGCCGCACCGTCTTCGATCCCAAATGACGCTGCGGTTGGCGCGGGCGGGGTTGCCCCCCAACCCTGCCCGCCCGCTATTGTCGATCACACCGGCAGCACCAGGGCCGTCGGCACAAGCAGATTTTCATAAACGCAGACCCGCCGGCGCAGCAGCAGGCTGCCATCGGGTTGGCGCTGGAATTCGTCGTGATAGACGCCGGCCTGCTGCAACCGTGTGGTCAATTCATCCTGCAGGGTTTCCAGCAGCAGGAAATTGGTCGTGGCGCGGATGATGTCGCCATCCTCGCCAAGAATCCGCGTGTTGCTGAGATGGTGGCGCAGATAGCGCGGCGCGAACATGGCCGTGTTCTGGATCGCGAAGGCACGGTCCTTCAGCATGCCCTTGCCTTCACAATAGACCAGCCCCACCGGTAGGTCGGCGTCGAAATTCTCCTTGCCGGTGATGGTATAAAACCCATCTTCGGTGAAGAATTCCGGCCAGCGCTGCAATCCGCCATCATCCAGCGCGTGGCAGTACTCGGCATTGAAGGCTTCAATATCCAGGCGCAGTGCGTGCCGCGCCAAGGGATCGTTTCGTCCGGACCGGTCCATCGCCACCGAAGCCACAGCGCCCATTGTCATAACCCCAGTTCCTTGCGCCAATACTGATACATGCCGCGAATGGCGGATTCCGAAATCAATGTATCGGAGGTGCCGACCGGCGTATCGGGATCAAGCGCCACCAGATGTTCGCCCGGGCGGCTGCGCAGCATGCCGTCCTGCACGAATTTGATCGCCTCGTTATCCTCCAGACCCAGAAAACCCGCCGGCCCCATCAGGTTGCCCTGGCGCAGGCGATGGCGGGTCATCTCCTCGTCATCGCCTTCGAAGCCGAACATGGTCCAGTTCATGATGAATTCATTGGGACCGCATGGCACGATCTGGCGCACACCCAGCGTATTCATCTCCCGCTGCACGATCAGGTTCGGCCAGATCGTCTGCATGGTGACGGACCAGGGGCTATCGAACTCCTCCACGAAATCCATGAAGCGGGGTTCGTTCAACCCCATGCCTTCGCGATAGGCCCGCATTTCCTTGCGGGCGGATTCGTCAACCTTGCCGCCATCGCTCTTGGCCGAAGCCATGGTGCCGTGTCGGCCGGTGGCATCACTGATCATCGCCGATTTGTTGCCGGCCACCAGCAGGCCGAAGGTCACCAGAAAGGTATGCAGCAGGGTCGCGTGATAGGGGTCCTTCAGATTTTCGTGATACAATTTCCAGTTCCCGGGCAGGGTATTGCGATAATAGCCCAGGATTTTCAGCTTGCGCCCGTCGAAGGTCGCATCGAAATCCTCCAGGATTTCCGGTCCCATATAGTCTTCGAGCGATTCCATGTCCTGGGCATAGGAGGCGAAGACCACGCCGCGCCGCATGGTGACGGCCAGCTTGCGCACCCCATGGTCCTCCGGCCTGAAATCCTTGGGCATGCCGCCCTTGCCCGCCACGCCGCGCCGAAAGGGAACGCCAGCCAGATTGCCTTCCAGATCATAGGTCCATTGGTGGTAGGGGCAGACGAATTCCTGCGCCTTGCCGCGTTGGCTGCGACAGAATTCCGCCGCGCGATGGGCGCAGCGATTCTCGAACACATTGACGCGGCCATCCTTGCCACGCACCACGACGACGGGTGTCGGCCCGACATGGGATCGCACGAAATCCCCGGCTTCCGGAATTTCCGCTTCCAGCGCGACATAATTCCAGGTCCGGCCATGGAAGATCTTTTCAACCTCCAGCCGATAGATCGCCTCGTCGGTGTAAACCCAGTCGGGAATGCTGTTCATGCCGCCTTCCGGCCAGGCATAGCGCCGGGATAAAGGCAGATCGGCTTCGGACGTGCTGCTCATATCTTCCTCGCTCTCAATGCCACAGCCCCGTGTGGGGTCGGAATGGATGGATTTTTCGCGGGCGATCAGCTCCCGGCCCCGACGAATGGCGGCGGGATTGTCGAAAGCGATGACAGCCGCCACGCGCCTCTCGGCATCCAGGCAATAAAAGGCGGGGCCGCCGCCGCCATCGCCAGAAACGGGCTCCACCCGCCCATCTGCCATGGGAATGCCCAGAACCTGGATCGTGCCGCCGAACTGGTCAGACCAGAACCAGGGCAACACGTCATAGCGCGCGGATTGTCCCGCTATGGCGCGCCCGGCCGAAATTGCCTGTTCCTGCGCATTATGCCAGGATTCCAGGCGCATCTCGCCACCATCGGCAAGGCGGTGGGGCCAAAGGGCCACATCACCCGCCGCCCAGATTGCCGCATCCGAGGTTCGCCCGGTTTCGTCCACCACGATGCCGTTGCGCACGGCAAGGCCGGCCTCGGCTGCGATCTCGCTATTCGGCAGCGATCCGATCCCGATCACCACCAGATCGGCGGGAAGTTTTCGTCCATCGCCCAGCATCACGCCGGACACGCGGCCGTCCCGCCCGTCCAGGCCGATCACCGCGGCCCGGCAATGGATGGTCACACCCGCCATTTCGGCCCGACGCGCGGCCTCCATCCCGGCGGCTTCGGGCAGCACGCGGGCCATCAGGCGCGCCTCACGCTCCAGCAGCGTCACCGCCAGCCCCATGGCGCGGGCGGCGGAGGCGATCTCCAACCCGATGAAGCCACCGCCGATCAACACCACCTGAGCGCCCGCGCTCAAGCCGGCCAGCGCAGCCCTCAGCGCCCGCGCATCCTCCAGATTCCGCAGCATATGCACATGGCCCAGGTCGGCTCCCGGTACGTCCAACATCCTGGGACGCGCACCTGTCGCGATCAAAAGCCGGTCATAGGATAGCACCCGGCCGTCGGCCAATGTCAGCGCACGCGTCGCGCGATCGATCCGTTCCGCCCGCACGCCGGACACCAATCTCAGGTCCAGCGCCGCGATCTGCTCCGGCGTCAGCACCAGAACCGGTTCGGGTTCCGCCCCCGCCTTGAGGAATTCCTTGGACAGGAAGGGACGCTCATAGGGCAGCGCAGCCTCCTCACCCACCAGGGTGAGGCTGCCGGCGAAACCAGCCTGCCTGGCTGCCTCGGCCGCGCGGGCGCCTGCCTGACCTGCACCCAGAATGACGATGCGCTCCCCCGTGCCGACAGATGCACCACCATTATCCCCGGCAGCACAGGGCGCGGGCGCGGATGCACCCGGCCGGTCGGGATCGACATGGATCACGCCATCTTCGACCTTCACGGCATAGGTGGCGATATCCTGCGTCACCGGCGCGCCCAGCGCCTTGCCCGTGCGCACATCGAACCGCCCCTGATGCAGCGGGCATTCAACACAGCCATCCTCCAGGAAACCTTCCGTCAGCAAGGCAAACTGGTGGGTGCAGACATTGGCGGTGGCATAGATCGCACCATCCACTGCATAGACCGCGACATTGCGCGCGCCCAGCATCAGCGGGACCATCCGCTTTTCCGTAACCTCCGCGACCGTTACGGCCCGCAACCACGCCATCGCCCAACCCTCTCCTGCCCGTTCGGACTCGTTTCATTGTCCAGTTTTATTCATTATACTGTATATTTTTTAACGGATAAAGTGCTTCCTGATCCATGCGATCGTGCCTGCATCTAATTTTTAATTACGTTATATCAGATAGTTAATTTTCATTCTTCAGATTTGAACGCATAGAAGTCGATGGGAAAACATATTTTTTCATCAGTATCACCTCTTATTTTTCATTCTCATCAGGACGCTTCGCCGCAGGACCGGCCGGACGGGCTCATCCCATCCGGCCCCGCCGTCACAACTTGAAAAGACGCACCGCGTTATCGCGACAGATTTTCTGCAGGATTTCCGGGGCAAGCGGCGCCGTCTCGATGAAGTCGCAGGCCGTCCTCGTATCCTCATAGGGGAAGTCGACGGAAAACATCACGCCCTCCACCCCCATCTCACCCACCGCACCAATCAGAGCCGGATGCGAACAGACTCCGGAGGTGGTGATCAGGATGTTCGCACCGAAATATTCCGATGGCCGGCGGTCCAGCGACACACCGCAAGAATAGGTGGCGAAGCGGCTATCGAAGCGCCAGCGCAGGAAGGGCAACCCTTCGCCCATATGGCCAAGCAGAATCTTCACGCCCGGGAAGCGGTCGAACACACCACCGAACAACAGGCGCAGCGCGTGGCTGCCGGTTTCCACGCCCCAACCCCAGGTCGCACCCAGCAGTTCCGGATGGTCGGCATAGGCCAAAGGCGCCTGCTTGGCATTGGCCGGATGCAGATAGAAAGGCACATCCAGCGCCTGCAGCCGCTCCCAGAAGGCATCATATCGGGGCGCATCATAATAAACGCCATCGCTATGGCCGTTGACCAGTGCGCCCTTAAAGCCAAGCTCTGTCACGGCACGCTCCAGCTCATCGGCCGCCGCCACCGGATCCTGCATCGGCAACGCGGCGAAACCCGCCAAGCGTCCGGGATGCCTGCCCACGCGCTGGGCCAGGAAATCATTGCTTTCGCGCGCCCGATCAATGGCCCGGGCCAGACTCACCTCACCCTGCACGCCGGGTCCGGTCTGTGACAGGATCGCCAGTTCGATTCCAGCCTCATCCATGATTCCAAGGCGATAGGCATCGAAATCCGATAGACCCTGAGCAATTTTGCGGGCTTCTTCCGCATCAATCAGCCCAAGAAAGCTTTTCGAGTATTCCTCGAAACCCGGCGTCATGAAATGTTCTTCGAACGCGATTTTGCCCATGACAGGCACGCGATCATGCATCTCAACCACAATGATCATCCCTTCTCAAAGCATCCCGGTCGCAGGTTCCGCATGCGGATTTCGAGCGGAACCCTCATCTTATTTTTAATCAGTATACCCCGTGTTTTTCTGAAATCAATCACCCCAATGAAACTGTCAACGCAATTCCTGCAAAATTCCCGGGTGCCGAAATGAGACCAGGGCACCCAAAGGATGCCCTGTCACAATGATTTCTTATCCTGCAAGCTCCAGCGGGCGGTGGGCGCTCAGACAGGCTCCCAGCCGTCGCTTTCGCCAGATCGGAAAATGGCGTCGATCACCTTCTGGTTCCGCACGGATTCCTCCAGCGTGAAGATGCGCTCCGCCCCGCCCCTGGCCGCGCGCACGAAGGCCTCGCATTGCAGCCGGTACTGCGCCACGCCGGGGAAGCGGAACACCCGCACCTCGGTATGGGTCTGGTTGTGCAATTCCAGGCGCGGATGGTCGTAAAGCCCGGAATTGAAGGGGCAATGCACCTCGATGAAGCCCGCCTCGCCATGGAAGACCATGAACTGGCGCAGCGCCATCTGGGTCGAGACATAGAAGCTGAGATCGAAATCACCGAAATCTGCCTGGACGGTGGAATAGACATCGGTGCCGAAGCTGCGATCAAATTCCACCCGCGCCCGAACCCGCACCGGTTCCCTGCCCGATGCGAACCGCGTGGTAACCGTGGGGTAGACGCCGATATCCGGCAGGCCGCCGCCACCCAGCTCGGGCTTGTTGCGCATATTGCCAGCATCAACATTGTAATAGCTGAACGCGCCCTGCACATGGCGCAGCCGACCGATGGCCCCATCCGCGATCAGGTCGCGCAGCATGGCCCATTGCGGGTGATAGGTGACCATGAAGGCTTCGGAGATGGTGACCCCGTTGCGGTCGCGCGCGGCGATGACCGGCGCGATGTCGGCGGCATTCAGCCCCAGCGGCTTTTCCACCAACACATGCTTGCCGGCATCGGCGGCCTTCACCGCCCATTCGACATGCTGGGAGGTGGGAAGCGGGATATACACCCCGTCCACCTCCGGATCGACCAGCAGTTCCTCATAGCTGCCATAGGCGCGCGGGATGCCGAAACGTTCCGCCAGCTGTTCCGCCCGCGCGGCTGCCCGGCTGGCGAGTGCCAGGGCCACGCCATTCTCTGAATCCTGAATGGCCGGAATCAGATGTTCCCGCGCGATCTTGGCCGTCGATAAGATGCCCCAGCGGAACATGGCCTTCCCCTCCCCTACATGATTGATTACTGGCCCCAGCGCAGCGCCAGGATGTCCAGATCGCGCGCCAGTTGCAGCAGGCGCGCCTTGGTTCGTTCCGACATCGGTTTCAGCGGATGGCGCACCCGGTCACTGCCGATGACGCCACCTTCCTTGAACACGGTCTTGCAGGCCCTGAGGCCGCATTGCCGGTTTTCATGGTTGATCAGCGGCAGGCACAGCTTCCACTGCGCCAGCGCCGCATCGTGGCGTCCGGCCAGATAGTCGATCACGATGGGCCTGATCTTCTCCGGGAACATAGCCGAGGTCATGGTCCCCGTCGCTCCCGCATCCAGATCGGCCAGCAGGGTCACCGCCTCCTCTCCATCAAAGGGGCCGTCGATATGATCGCCCGCCGCCTCGATCAATGCCGCCAACTTGTCGGCGGCGAAGGGGCATTCGATCTTGAGATAGGAGACATTGGCCAGTTCCCGCGCCATCCGCGCCAGCAGATCGACCGTCAGGGTGACCCCGCTCAACGGCGCATCCTGCACCATGATCGGGATGGAAATGGCATCGTTCACTGCCTGGAAATGCTCGAACACTCCCTGCGGCGCGGGAAACAGGCCCGAACCGTGATAAGGCGGCATCATCATCACCATGGCGGCACCCATGGCCTGGGCGTCGCGCGCCCGGCGCGCCACCAGATCGGTGGAGAAATGGCTGATCGTGACGATCACCGGCTTGCGGCCTGCCACATGTTCCAGGCACAGGCGCATCAGCACCGCGCGCTCCTCATCCGACAGCAGGAACTGTTCGGAATAATTCGCCAGGATGCAGATCGCATCGACGCCCTGATCGACCATGCAGTCGATCACCCGGCGCATGCCGTCCAAGTCGAGCGTACCATCCTCGTGAAAGGGCGTCGGGGCGATGGGCAGAATGCCGGTCAGCGGTGCGGTCACGTCTGTCGTCTCCTGTCAGTCGGAATGGGACATGGCCGCGTCATAGGCGGCCACGATGGTTTCTGCCTTGGCCGCGACCGTGGCGGCATTATCGCCGGGGCGATACAGCGCGGTGCCGATGCCGAAGCCATCCGCCCCGGCACTGATCCAATCGGCGAAATTCTCCGCCCCGGCGCCACCCACGGCCCAGACGGGAACGTCCCTGGGCAGCACGGCTTTCAGGGCCTTCAACCCGCCGGAACCCGCAACCGAAGCCGGGAACAGCTTCAGATCACGCGCCCCGGCCTTGATGGCAGCAAAACATTCGCTGGCGGTGAATACGCCCGGCATCGGGCGCAGTCCCAGCCGCAGCGCGGCCGCGACCACATCGGCATCGAAATTGGGCGATACGCAGAGCCGCCCGCCGATATCGGCAAGCCGTCCGGCCTGTTCCGCCGTCAGCACGGTTCCAGCACCGATTTCGGCATCCTGGCCGAAGCGTTTCACCAGGGCGGCGATACTGTCGAACGGATCGGGAGAATTCAGCGGCACCTCGATCATGCGGAACCCTGCCGCGACCAGCACCTCGCCCACCGGCAGGGCGTCCCGTGGCGGCAGGCCACGCAGAATGGCGACCAGCTTGCGCATCACTCCTCCCCCTCCACCCGTAACTGCGCCGCCACCTTCAACCCGGCCAGCGTCAGCGCCTCGGAGTCTTCCGCGACCGCGCGATGGCCAAGCGCCGACAGGGCGGCCACATAGGCCCGCGCCAGCGTGCCGGAGCCCACGACATGGATCACGCCTTCATCCCAATAGCCGCGCATCGCCGCCAGCTCTGCCCCGATCAGCAGACCGGACAGGCGCGCACGCACCCGCTCTGGCGGCCAGCCTTCCAGCAGAGGGCCGGCCCGCAGTTGGAAAAAGCCGGACAGCACTGTTTCCGGCCGGCCGAAACCTTCGCGCGCCGCCTCCAGGAATGCCTCCTCATCCCACCCATCGGTCGTGGCGGTCAGGCGCAGGATCGACTGCGTCGACAGGACATGGAACAGCTCGCCCGTCATCACGGTGGAAAAGCGCATGACCAGACCGGCTTCCAGCCGCACCCATTTGCTATGGGTGCCAGGCAGGCAGACCGCGCCTTCGAATTCCGGCCGCACCGCGAGCAGCCCGGCCAGTTGCGTCTCCTCGCCGCGCATCACGTCGGGCGGATCGTTCTGGCGCAGCCCAGGGACGATGCGCACCCGGATGCGCCGGTCATGGGTCGGTACCGCGACCAGCGCACCCGGCTGCACCGGGGCACAGGGGACGACCCGATAGGGGGCTTCCTGCCAGCCGTTGCGGGCGCCCGCCATGCCACAGATGGCAACGGCGCGCGGGCCGCCACCGCCCAGCCAATCCCCGGCCAGGTCCAGCAGCACCTGTTCGAATTCGGCCGGACCGGACAGGCGGTTCATGCCCCTGTCCGAATGCGCCTCATGCAATACCGCGCCATCCGGCCCCAGATGCCAGATGCGCAGATTGCTGGTGCCCCAGTCGACCGCGATACAGCCCGTCCCGATATCCGTCATGCTTCCAGCCCTTCCTTCAATAGTGGAAAGGAGCGACGTTGATTCTGCGCCCCAGGGTGAAAGCGTCCGCTACATGCAGCATCGGCGCAAGGTCCACGTCGATCGCGCCTGTCGCGACCAGTTCGGCGAAGCGGGCATAGAGCCCGGCATATTCCCGGTCCGGCCCGCTTGCCACGACCTGCCCGTCAATGCTCAGCACCGCCCCGCCCTGCGACAGGGTCATGCCGCCTTCGTCCGTTTCAACATGGATGTCCCAGCTCTGCGGGCCTTCCTGGCGGAAGTCGAACTCCGCCGTCATCTCGGCCCCGCCGGGATCGAAGAAGGCCAGATCGGTGGCAATCGGCGTCTCCCTGTTCTCCGGAAAAAACAGCGTGGCGGAGGTCAGATGCACCCGCCTGGGATAGATCGCGGTCAACACCGATAGCGCATTGATGCCGGGATCGAAAATGCCCTGCCCGCCGGCCTGCCACAGCCATTCCTGGCCCGGATGCCAGCGCCGCACATCCTCCTTCCAGATGATACGCAGCTTTCGGATGGTCTTGCCCGCCAGCCAGTCGCGCGCGGCAGCCACGCCATGGGCATAGCGCGAATGCCAGGTGGCCTGCAGCGCCACGCCGGCCTGTCTGGCCAGATCCACCAGATCCTCCACCTCACTGATCGTGGCGCCGGGCGGCTTTTCCAGCATCACATGGCGACCAGCCATAATCGCCTGCCGGGCGATGGCATAGCGCACCTGCGGCGGGGTACAGATGGCAAGACAGGAAATATCCGGCCGGGCGTCCAGCAGCGCCTCCACCCCTTCAAAGGAATCCACCCCGCCAATATTGGCGAAGCGGCTGGCCGTGGCGGCCAGTTCAAAATGCGGGCTGACGGCGATGGTCGGCAGATGCTGGTCGCGGGCGATCTTGCCCACGCCCACGATACCGATCTTCCAGGGTCTGGCCGCGGCCATGCTCCCCTCCCCCTCAATGTGAATCCTTGGGAACGGCGGCGCCACGCCGGCCGCGCAGGAAATCGAAATCCGCCCCCGTATCGGCGCCCGTCACATGGTCGTGATACAGGCGGACATAGCCGCCATCGGGCGCGGTGATCGGGCAGACCCAGGCGGCCAGCCTGCGCTCGATCTCCTCCTGCGGCAGGTCGAGATGCAGGCGGCGGTTCGGCACGTCCAGCTCGATGAAATCGCCGTCCTGCACGATGGCAAGCGGCCCGCCGCGCGCGGCTTCCGGGCTGGTATGCAGCACCACCGTGCCATAGGCGGTGCCCGACATGCGCGCATCGGAAATGCGCACCATGTCATTGATGCCCTTGCGCAGCACCTTGGGCGGCAGGCCCATATTGCCCACCTCCGCCATGCCGGGATAACCGCGCGGCCCGCAATTCTTCAGGACCATGACGCAGCTTTCATCAATATCCAGGCTCTCGTCATTGATGCGCGCCTTGTAGTGGTCGATATCCTCGAACACCACGGCGCGGCCGCGATGCACCATCAGATGCGGCGATGCGGCGGATGGTTTCAGCACTGCCCCGTCCGGCGCCAGGTTGCCGCGCAGCACCGCGATACCGCCACTCTGCGTCAGGGCCTTGTCGACCGGGCGGATCACTTCGGGATTCCAGTTCCGGGCCTCCTGCACCTCCTCCCAGATCGACTGGCCGGAAACGGTCAGTGCATCCCTGTGCAAGAGCCCACCCTCGCCCAGCATGCGCAGCACCACCGGCAGCCCGCCGGCATAGAAGAATTCCTCCATCAGGAAGCGGCCCGACGGCATCAGATCGACGATGGTCGGGATGTCGCGCCCCAGCCGGTCCCAGTCATCCAGCGTCAGATCGATGCCCGCGCGCCCGGCCAGGGCCAGCAGATGCACCACCGCATTGGTCGACCCGCCGATGGCACCATTGGTGCGGATCGCATTTTCGAAGGCCGCGCGCGTCAGAATATCGGAAGGCTTCAGGTCATCCTTCGCCATCTGCACAATGCGTCGCCCGGAAAGCTGCGCCATCACCCGTCTGCGGCTGTCCACCGCCGGGATCGCCGCATTGCCCGACAGCGCCATGCCCAGCGCCTCCGCCATCGACGCCATGGTTGAAGCGGTACCCATGGTGTTGCAGGAGCCGGGCGAGCGGCTCATCGCCTGTTCGGCCTCCAGGAAATCCTCCCGCGTCATGGTGCCGGCCTTGATCGCCTCCGACATTTGCCACAGGGCCGTGCCGGACCCCACCCGCTCGTTGCGGAACCAGCCGTTCAGCATCGGCCCGCCGGACACCACGATGGCGGGAATATCGACCGAAGCCGCCCCCATCAGAAGGGCCGGCGTGGTCTTGTCGCAGCCGACCAGCAGCACCACGGCGTCGATGGGGTTGGCGCGCAGCGCCTCCTCCACATCCATCGCCGCCAGATTGCGGTACAGCATGGCGGTGGGCCTGAGCGCGCTTTCGCCGGTGGAAAAGACCGGGAATTCGACCGGCAGACCGCCTGCTTCATACACACCGTGCATCACCCGTTCGGCCAGATCGCGCAGATGGGCGTTGCAGGGCGTCAGTTGCGACCAGGTATTGCAGATGCCGATCACCGGGCGCCCGTCGAACAGATCGGCCGGCAGCCCCTGATTCTTCATCCAGGAACGATGATAGATGTGATCGCGCGACGTGCCACCGAACCATTCGGTCGAGCGCAGCTTGCGTGGCCAGGGTGCCGGAACGAAACCCATGATAACTCTACTCCTTTTCAACCGGCATGAGGCCGGTCAGCGCTGCTTGCTCTTGTTGTAGACGTCGAAGATCACGGCTGCGAGAAGCACCAGCCCCTTGATCACCTGCTGGTAGTCGATGCCGATGCCCAGAATCGACATGCCATTGTTCATCACGCCCATGATGAAGGCGCCGACCACCGCGCCGATCACCTTGCCGACCCCGCCCGACATCGACGCCCCACCAATGAAGACGGCGGCGATCACATCCAGTTCGAAGGCCACACCGGCCTTCGGCGTCGCGGTGTTCAGGCGGGCCGCGAAGATCAGCCCGGCCAGCGCCGCCAACAGGCCCATATTGGCGAAGGTCAGGAAGGTCAGCCGTTCGGTATTGATGCCCGACAGCTTGGCCGCCTTGGCATTGCCACCCAGCGCATAAATGCGCCGGCCAATCGTCGTGTTCTCCGTCAGGAAGGCATAGGCCGCGATCAGAGCCGCCATGGTGATCAACACATTGGGCAGCCCCCGGAAGGTCGCCAGCAGGTAGGAGATATAAATGATCGCGAGTGCGATCAGCCCATTCTTCGCCAGGAAGAAGACCAGCGGCTCATCCTCCGTCCCATGGCGCTGCTGGCGTGCACGCCCGCGCAGGGCCATGGCCAGAATGGTGCCGGCCAACAGGATTCCGATCACGATGGCGGTCAGATTGGGCTTGTCCAGGCCAAAGACATCCGGGATGAAACCGGTCGACAGCGCCTGGAAGGAACGCGGGAAAGGTCCAATCGACTGACCTGCCAGCAGCCACAGCGTGGCGCCACGGAAAACCAGCATGCCGGCCAGGGTCACGATAAAGGACGGAATCTTCCAATAGGCGACCCAATAGCCCTGAGCGGCCCCGATCAGGGTGCCCACGATCAGGCAGACCGGGATCACGGCAATGGGATGCATGCCCCATTCCACCGTCATCACGGCAGCCAGCGCGCCGATGAAACCGACAACGGAGCCGACCGACAGGTCGATATGCCCCGCCACGATCACCAGCAGCATGCCCAGCGCCATGATGATGATATAGGAATTCTGCAGGAACAGATTGGTGATGTTGACCGGACGCAGCAGCGTGCCGTCGGTCACGATCTGGAAGAAGGCCATGATCGCCACCAGCGCCAGCAACATGCCGTATTCGCGCAGATGGTTCGCCATGAAGGTCTTTGCTTTGGAACTCTGGGACATGACGCCGCCCTATCCTTTAATGATCATGGACATGATCTTCTCCTGGCTGGCTTCCCTGGCCGGAAGCTCGCCTACCAGCGCACCTTCCTTCATCACATAGATGCGGTCGCACATGCCCAGCAATTCCGGCATTTCCGAGGAGATCATGATGACGCCCTTGCCGCGTTCGGCCAGCGCGTTGATGATGCCGTAGATTTCGTATTTCGCCCCCACATCAATGCCGCGCGTGGGCTCGTCCAGGATCAGCACCTCCGGCCCGGCGAACAGCCATTTCGACAGCACGACCTTCTGCTGGTTGCCGCCCGACAGGTTCACCACCTTCTGGAAGACGCTGGGCGTGCGGATGCCAAGCTGCTGGCGGTAATCCTCCGCCACGGCGCGCTCCTGCGCCCCGTCGATCACCCCATGCCGGGACACCGCCTTCAGATTGGCCAGCGTCGTATTGCGCAGGATGTCTTCTTCCAGCACCAGACCCAGCGCCTTGCGATCCTCCGTCACATAGGCCAGCCCGCCCGCCACGGCGGAAGAGACGGAGGACAGGTCGAGCACCTGTCCGCGCAGCCGCGCCTGACCGGATATATTGCGGCCATAGCTGCCGCCGAACAGGCTCATGGCGAATTCGGTGCGGCCGGACCCCATCAGCCCGGCGATCCCCACCACCTCGCCCGCCGCGACGCGCAGTGACAGATCGCGGATCACCTGACGTTCGGTATGCAGCGGATGCCAGACATTCCAGCCTTCCACCTCCAGCAGCGTCTCACCGATCCGCGGCACGCGCGGCGGATAGCGGTTCGCCATGTCGCGGCCGACCATGTCATGGACGATGCGATCTTCCGTGACCTCCCCGGTTTCCGCCTTCAGGGTGGAGACGGTCGCACCATCACGCAGAACCGTAATAGTGTCCGCCACACGCTTGATTTCATTGAGCTTGTGGGAGATCAGAATCGAGGTGATCCCGTGCCCCTTCAACTCCAGCAGCAGGTCGAGAAGCTTCTGGCTGTCATTCTCCTGAAGGGCCGCCGTCGGCTCGTCCAGGATCAGCAGCCGAACTTTCTTGGACAGCGCCTTGGCGATCTCCACCAATTGCTGCTTGCCCACGCCCAGCGTATCGACCAGGGCGGCCGGGTTCTCCTCCAGCCCCACCTTGTCCAGCAATTCGCCGGTACGGGTGAAGGTTTCATGCCAGTCGATCACCCCGTTGCGGGCGATCTCGTTGCCCAGGAACAGGTTTTCGGCGATCGACAGCAGGGGGACCAGCGCCAGTTCCTGATGGATGATGATGATGCCGCGCTTTTCGGAATCGGCAATGCCGCCGAAGCGCATCACCTCGCCATCGAAGACGATATCGCCGTCATAGGAGCCATGCGGATAGACGCCCGACAGCACCTTCATCAGCGTGGATTTGCCAGCCCCGTTTTCGCCGACCAGCGCATGAATTTCGCCGCGCGCAACCTGGAAGGAAACCTCATCCAGCGCCTTGACGCCGGGGAAGCTCTTGCTGATCGCACGCATCTCCAGAATGGTATCCATGACCCTCACCAACAACAGGCAAAGCCGCCCCCGCCGGACAGGCCGGCAGGGGCGCAGTTTCGCAGGGTTATTGGACCTGAGCCTTGGTGTAATAGCCCGAGCCGATCAGGATCTTCTCCCAATTCGACTTATCAACCGCTACGGGTTCGAGCAGATAGGACGGCACCACTTTGACGCCATTGTCATAGGTCTTGGTGTCGTTGATCTCGGGCTTGCCACCGGCCAGCACCGCATTGACCATGCCGACCGTGACGCGGGCCAACTCCCGGGTGTCCTTGAAGATGGACGAATACTGTTCGCCCGCCAGGATGGACTTGACCGAAGGAACTTCGGCGTCCTGGCCGGTGACGATCGGCATCTTCATGTCGCCGGTGCCATAGCCCACACCCTTCAGCGAGGACAGAATGCCGATGGACAGCCCATCATAGGGCGACAGTACGCCATGCACACGCTTCTGGGTATAATGGGCGGACAGCAGGTTATCCATGCGCGATTGGGCCACCGCCCCGTCCCAACGCAGTGTGCCGACCTTGTCCATGCCCATCTGGCCGGACACGATCACCACCTTGCCGCTGTCGATCAGCGGCTGCAGCACCGACATGGCGCCGTTGTAGAAGAAGAAGGCGTTGTTGTCGTCCGGCGAGCCGCCGAACAGTTCCACATTATATGGGCCGTCGCCGAAGCGTTCCTTCAGCCCGGCCAGCAGCGAGGAAGCCTGCTGCACGCCCACCTTGAAATTGTCGAAGGTGGCGTAGTAGTCGACATTCTTGCTCTCGCGGATCAGCCGGTCATAGGCGATGACCTTGATCCCCGCCGCGGCGGCGTTTTCCAGCGCGTTGGACAGGGTGGTGCCGTCAATGGCCGCGATCACCAGCACATTCACGCCCTTGGTGATCATGTTTTCAATCTGGGCGAGCTGGTTGGGGATATCATCCTCGGCATATTGCAGGTCGGTCTGGTAACCCGCTGCCTTGAACTGCTCCACCATGGAATTACCATCGGAAATCCAGCGGGCCGAGGATTTGGTCGGCATCGCGATGCCCACCAGCCCCTTGCCGGCGGCGTAAGCGCCCGTCGAAAGCAGGCCGGCCCCGAGCGCAAGCGAGGCCAGCAGCACTGTCAGCTTCTTCATGTCGTCCTCCCGAAGCAATGTCACGGAAGGCTCTCGACGGCGGAATGCCGCCGGGTCCTCCCTTTTCTTCTCGGATCGGTTGATCCTTGCCAAGACACTAGAAGCGGGACAGCATATCGTTCAAATGAGAAATTCGACCGACTACATAGCAAAAGTGATAAGGCGACATGACAAGCGACCCGGCGCGTTGGCTGCAGATCAAGCACTTCCGGCTGATCCATGCGATCATGCAACAGGGGCAATTGGCAATTGCCGCCAAGCAGTTGTCGCTGACCCAGCCCGCCGCGTCGCGCATGCTGGCGGAGATCGAGAAGATCGTCGGCGCACCCGTGTTCGAACGCCACCCCAAGGGCATGATGGCCACGCCCCTGGGCGCGGTCCTGGCCCGACGGGCCGCCGACCTCCTGTTCGGGCATGACGAAACCCTGCGCGAGATCGAAAGCTTCAAAGCCGGCCGCACCGGGTCGGTACGGGTCGGCGCGGTCACCGGCGGCGCGGTCGCCTTCGTGGTTCCGGCCATCCAATCCCTCAAGGCGGAGGCCTTCGGCGCCGATATCCATGTCGATGTCGCCCCCAGCGACGCGCTGATGCAGGGACTGGTTGCGGGGGATTATGATTTCGTGCTGTCGCGCATCCCCTCCGGCTTTGATGCCCGCCAGTTCGACCTCTATCGCGGTCGGGTGGAGGAGATTCTCTTTCTGGTGCGCGCGCGCCACCCGCTGGCCAACCACGAACAGGTGGCCCTGGCCGATCTTGCCGGCTTCAACTGGGTGATCCAGGCGGCGGGCACGCCGCTGCGCCAGGCGGTGGAAGAAGCGTTTCTGGCGCGTGGCCTGCCCATCCCGGCGGAAATCGTCAACACCACCTCGCTGCTGGTGATGATCGCCTATCTCGCCTCATCCGATTCGATTTCACCGATCGCGCGGGAGGTGGCCGAGTTGCTGGGCGCCGCCCCGTCCGGCGCCAATATCGTGCGCCTGCGCATGCGCGAATCGATCGTGATCGCCCCTTATCACCTGGTCGTACGCCGGAACCATTCCGTCAGCCCGGTGGCCCAGCGGCTGATGGATCTGGTGCGCACCAGGCTCACGGATTTCAACGTGACGGACCAGCCGCCCACACTCTGGCCGCAGCGATAACCCCTCTCCGCCCCTCCCTTTCCGCCCGGAATCACCGCGCCGCCTGGGGTTGCAGAGCAGCAGAACAAAACGCTTGATCGATCAAATAATATTACTATACGATTTTTGACAGAGCCGGCACCGATACAGAAACAGCCGGCCTGTCTAGGGAG
>Ga0209066_10000252_pt1 | contig 80502 bp, 80 predicted proteins | sample All_14_2_FD_187198 | JGI IMG/M metagenome (GOLD analysis project Ga0209066, IMG submission 187198) | Freshwater microbial communities in response to fracking from Pennsylvania, USA - Allegheny Zone_MetaG_DW_15 (SPAdes) (version 2) ...
GGGGGCAGGGTCATGGCGCGATGTTGGCCCGGCGAGCTTTGGATGTCATCATGCGCATCGTCGTGGAGGGCGGCATGTCGCACCCATCAGATCCGAGCCGGTCGCAGCTGGCCCAATTGCTGTTAAGGCGATGGGGCGTCGCCGTAGTGGCCATGGCGCCGGCGGCGGTCATCAGCTGGCTGGTTTTCGGGCTGGGCAGAAGCGGTGACTGGCTCAGTGATCTCGCGGCGATGGCGCCAAGATATGCTCTCCTTTGGGCTGGGGTCGCTGTTTTCGGCCTTCTCCTGACGATCCTGTTCTATGGCGTGCTGCGAAACGGCGTGGCGATGAAGCCGCGCGATCTGCGTCCGATCAATCGCCGTCTGTGGCTTTTCTTTGCCTCGGTCTCGATCGTCGGCTGCGCGGCGATTTCCCTGTTCCATCGCTTTTCCGGAGGCGATGGCCCAGAGCCGGACGGGTCTTCGTTCTATCTGTTGATGCTGACCATGAACGGTCTGATCTATGCTGATGTCTTCACACCTTACCGGAAGTGGTTGGTCGGCCCGAATTCCCGCTAAACCTAGCTGACCTTGGCCGTCTTGTTCTGGAAGGCGGCGATCCGGGCTTCCATGTCCGGCCCGCGTCCTTCGCCGCGGAACACCTCATGGGCCAGGCCGACCTTTTGCGGCAGTCCATCGGTCTCCAAAAGCAGCCGCTTGTTCGCCGCATGGCTGAAGCTGCTGTTGGCCAGGATATCGGCGGCCAGATCGTTCAGGGCGGTCTCGAATTCGGCGTCCGGAACGCAGAGGTTGGCCAGGCCAAAGCTCTCGGCCTGACGGCCGGAATAGGTCCGGCAGGTGAACATCATTTCCCGCGCCTTGTAGGTTCCGACCCGGCGGGGCAGGCGCTGGCTCAGACCCCAGACCGGGGTCAGGGCCCATTTTGCGTGGGTATCGCCGAATTTCGCGCCCTCGGCGGCGAAGATGATGTCGCCGGCCAGAGCAAGCTCCAGGGCGCCGGTGTAGCAGTGCCCGTGGACGGCGGTGATCACCGGCATCGGCAGATCGGCCAGCCGCTCGATGACGCTGGCCTGGAAGTTGGGCCGGGGCAGCTTCTCGCCGGCGGCGATGTCCGACAGATCGTGGCCGGCCGAAAAGCATCGTCCCGCCCCGCGCAGGATCACCAGGCCGACCGCGTCGGTCTGGCCGGCGATGTCGCTGACGTGGTCGTCCAGCTCCCTGAACAGGTCGACATTCAGGGCGTTCAGCTTGTCGGGACGGTTTAGGGTCAGGGTCGTGGCCCGACCAACATCCTCGCGCAGCACCAGTCCGGCCATATCGTCCTCCCGTTTGTTGTTGTCGCCAGACTGACAGGGCGACGCCGGGTCAGGCAATCGCCGTCAGAGCCGGGCCACATAGATGGTGCAGGTCGACTGGCCGCCGGAGAGGGGATTGTCGAAACTGACCACCGTCGCCTCGACGCTTGCGAAGGCGGTCGACAGGGTGGCGGTGAAGCGCGCGTCGGGCGCCGCATCCGACCACATGGCGAAGACCCCGCCGGGGGTCAGGCAGGCGGCGAGGGCGCCCATGCCCTCCGGAGAATAGAACCGGCCGTGATCGGAATGCAGCAGGGCGTCGGGGGAATGGTCGATGTCCAGCAGGATGGCGTCGAAGCGTCGTTTCGCCCCCGGCCCGACGGCGGCGTAGAAATCGCCCAATTCCAGGACGCAGCGGGAGTCGCCGCACAGCACGGGGCCCAGCGGCACAAGCCCGGCCCGGTGCCAGTCGATGACCCCCTCCATGGCGTCGATAACGGTCAGGGATGTCAGACGCGGATCCTTCAGCGCCGCGGCGGCGGTGTAGCCGAGGCCCAGCCCGCCGACCATGACCTCGAGCGGGCGGTCCGGCGCGGCGGCCAGGCCAATCGTGGTCAGGGCGATCTCGCCTTCGGTAAACAGGCTGGACATCAGATGTTCGTCGCCGAGCAGCACCTCCAGCACATCGATATCGAGGGAGGGAATGCGCCGCCGCCTCAGGCTCAGGGCGCCCATGGGGGTTGGCCGGTAGTCCAGTTCCTCGAACGCCCGTGACATGGTCTGGTTTTTCCGGAGACGGACAAAGGCGCCGTTCGGACGACCATGCCTGCTCCTGACGGCTACGCCAACGGCGCGAACCGCGCTAGACCTTCGGCATGAGCGAGAAAGACCCCTACGAAGGCGTGACCTGGGACCTGTCGAAGTCCCTCAGCTACGGCCAGTATCTGCAGCTCGACAAGGTGCTGGACGCCCAGGCGCCGCGCTCGGGCGAACATGACGAGCTGCTGTTCATCATCATCCACCAGTCGAGCGAGCTGTGGATGAAGCTGTGCCTGCATGAACTGCGCGGGGCGCTGGATCAGGTGAAGCGCGATGATCTGAAGCCCGCCTTCAAGATGCTCAGCCGGGTCGGGCGCATCCAGACCCAGATGATCCAGGCCTGGGAAATCCTCGCCACCATGACCCCCTCCGACTACAGCCGCTTTCGCGAGGCGCTGGGGACCAGCAGTGGCTTCCAGTCGCATCAGTACCGGATGATGGAGTTCATGCTGGGGGCCAAGAACGCCAGGACGCTGGACGTGCACCGCAGCGATCCGGTCATTCTGGCGGAGCTGGAAACGGCGCTGGCGACGCCCAGCCTCTATGACGAGGCCATCGCGCTGCTGGCCCGGCGCGGCTTCGACATTCCGCAAAGCCATCTGAGCCGCGACTGGCGCGAACCCTACGAGCCCAGTCCCGCCGTCGAGGCCGCCTGGACCGCCGTCTATCGCGACGTCGAAAAGTGGTGGGACCTCTATGAACTGGGGGAGAAGCTGGTCGATGTGGAATACCGCCTGCAGCAGTGGCGCTTCTCCCACATGAAGACCGTCGAGCGGATCATCGGCTACAAGCGCGGCACCGGCGGTTCGGCCGGGGTGGCCTATCTGGTCAAGGCGCTGGAGCGCCCGTTCTTCCCGGAACTGCTGAGCCTGCGGACGGTGATTTAGTCCGTCAGCATGGCGGCGAAGGCGGGCGTCATCCGCTCGTCCAGACCGGCCGCGCCGCGCAGTTGGTACAGGGCGGCGATGTCGCGCTCGGCGGCCCAGGCCAGTCCCTTGTCGGGGCCCATCACGGACAGCACCGTGCACAGGGCGTCGGCGTCCATGCAGGTGTCGGCCAGGACGCTCACCGACGCGGGGGGGTCGGCGAGCGGCGCTCCGGTACGGGGATCAAGCGTGTGGGACTGGCGGCGGCCGCTGTCCATCCGGAAGCGGCGGTAGTCGCCGCTGGTCGCCAGGGCCAGACCGTGAAGGGCGACCAGCACCGGCTCATCTACGGTCACACCGGGCGGGGTCTCGATGGCGACCCACCAGGGCTGGCCGTCCGGCTGAACGCCGGCGCCGCGCAGTTCGCCGCCGATCTCGACGAGGAAATGGCGGACGCCCAGCGCGAGAAGCGCCTCGCAGGCGACATCGACGCCGTAGCCCTTGGCGATGCCGGAGAGATCAAGCTCCAGGCCGCCCGGTTGCAGCAGGCTGTCGTCCCTGATCGTCAGCGAGCGCCAGCCGCCGGGGGCTTGTGAAATCCAGTCGCCCGAACGCGGCGTTGGCTGTTCGCCCGATGGTCCAAAGCCCCACAGATCGGTCAGGGCGCCCAAGGTCGGGTCAAAGGCCCCGTCGCTCTCCTCCGCCCAGTGCAGGGCGCGGGTCAGCACCGCCAGCAGGCCGGACGGCAGGCCATGGCGACTGCCGGCCGGGGCGCGATTGAAGCGGCTGAGGGCCGAGTCCGGCTCCCAGTCGCTCATTTCCAGCACCACGCGGTTGACCGCCGCCTGAACCGCCCCGCGCATGGCTTCGACCCTGACGCCCGGCGGCGGGCAGGCCTGGACCGACCAATGGACGCCCATGGTCGGCCCGCCGAGGGTCAGAACCGGTCCGGATGGCGGATCGGCGGCGTCCGGGTCCAGCCGCTGCGGAACGGCGACCCGGTTCACGATCAGTCTTTCAGCACTTCAAAGGTGGCCACATAGCCGCTGGACCGGTCGCCATCGCGCACGCTGGCCTCCATCCAGTAGAAGCCGGCCGTCGGCCAGGTCACGGTGAAGCGGCCTTGCGCGTCGGTCTTCAGGGTCATCTCGCCGCGATCGTCACGGTAGCGGACGCCGCCGGGGGCGACGGTGACCTCGACATCGGCGGCGGGCTTGCCGTCCAGCAGCAGGGCGAAGGTCGCCGCCTCGCCGGCGAAGAGGTCGTTGGGGTGGGTGACCGGGCTCAGCTCCAGCCCCTTGCCGGTGGGCTTGAGCGCCGTGGTCGTCGGGGCGCCGGAGGTGACGAAGAACTCCACCCGCCGCTGGGTATAGGTCTTTCTGACATCGGTCGCGCCTTCGGGGATGGCCGTCGCCATCTCCCCGGCCGATCCGCGCCAGCGCTTGTCCTCGCCGCCCAGCTTGTAGCTGACCATGGCGCCGTCGCTGACGTTGGCGACGCGGTAGGTGCCGGGCTTGGTCAGATGGATGTCGAAGACCGTGCGATATTTGCCGGTAAAGCTGTTCTCGGCCTCGACCGGGGCGCCGTCCGGGCCGGTGATCGACAGGCCGGTCAGCCGCATCGGCACATGCTCGAAGACGAACAGGTCATTGGAGACGGCGGCGTCGACGGTGATCCACGGATCCTCGCCCGACAGCACCGTCATTGAGGGCAGCATCCACTGACGGTGGGCGCTGGCGGTCAGGGGCGCGGCCAGGGTGGCGGCGAAGGCCAGAAGGGCGGCGGCGCGGCCGAGGCGTTTGATCGAAGAGGTCTGCATGGCGCTGATGTCCTCAGGGCTTGATGGTCAGGGTGATGGTTCCAAGCTCGCCGGTTCCGGCGGCCGAGACGGTCTTGGCCTTGCCCTTGGCGGGCCATTCGAAGGGGACGCGGACGATCTCCTTGCCGCCGACCTCGCGGGCCGCCTCGACCACCAGCCGGTACTGGCCGGGGGGCAGGTCCGCGAGCCGGGCGGCGGGAACCATCACCTGGTGCTTGCCCGGGGCCTTGGTCGGTCCGCTGACGCCGTTGGCGGGCAGGGTCATGCTGCGACCAGCGCGGCGCCACCACTGGCGCATGTCCTTCAGCCAGGTCGCGCCTTCGCCCTTGCGGTTGTTGACGTCGTACCAGACGGCCAGGGTCTTCACCGCCGTCTCGTCCGGACGCTCGATCCAGATGGCGACATAGGGCCGGTGATATTCGGCCACCGACATCTTCGGCAGCTCGATGGTGGCCGTCAGGTCGCCGGCAAGAGCGGGCGTGGCGACAAGGCCGGTCAGCAGGGCGGCGGGGAGGGCGATACGCATGGCTTCAAACCGTCAATGGAGGAAAAACAGGGCGATCAGCAGGGGAATGACGACGCCGAGGCCGACCAGCGGCCAGGTCGACTTGCGGGCATGACTGTGCAGCCACAGCAGGATCAGGCCGGTGATGCAGAAGACCAGGGTCCCGAAGGCGAAGATGTCGAGAAACCACGACCAGACGGGGCCGGTGTTCCGCCCCTTGTGGAGGTCGTTGAGGTAGGCGATCCAGCCGCGGCTGGTGGCCTCATGGATCGTCTCGCCGGTCATCACATCGATCTGCACCCAGGCGTCGCCGCCGGCCCGGGGCAGGGCGACATAGGCCTCGCCGGCGGACCATTCGACCTTGTCGGCCGCCGAGACATCGACCTGCAGATCCGCCTTCAGCCATTGGCGCGCCGCCTCGGGGAGCGCGCCCTGCTGACGTTCGGCGGCGACCATGGCCGCGACGACGGCCGCGGGCGCGATGGCTTCGCGGCTGACGGTCCGGGGCTTGGCCTCGATCTGGCGGGCGTGATTGAGGGTGAAGCCGGTCGCCGCGAACAGGATCATGCCGATCAAACAGATAGCCGCGCTGATCCAGTGCCAGCGCACGGTCTCCCTCAGGAAGCCCGCCCGAAATCGGGCGCGGGCCTTGGCGCGGGCTTTGGCCGCGAGGTCCTGATCCGTCGTATCGGACAAGAATGGCTCCGTGAGTTAATGAGAACGCTTCGCAATAGCATAATTGACGGGGGTCACAAGCCCGGCGGCCGACCATAGCGAAAAATCGACATTCCGAGGTGGTCGGTAACCGGCGCTCAAGTCTTTGCCAGTAAGGGATTTGCATGATCAATGCATCCTCGCCGAGCAACCCCCTGGATGGTGTCTGTGTGATGGTGGTGGACGACCACGCCAGCACACGGCGCCTGATTGCCGACGTTCTGAGGGCAGGCGGCGTTGATCGGGTGATTACCGCCGAAAGCGGCTCCGAAGCGCTGGCAATGATGGCCAGGGTGAAGCCTGACCTGCTGATCACCGACTGGCTGATGCCGGTGATGGATGGTCTGACGCTGACGCGCGCCATCCGTCAGGCGGCGATTACCGACGATCCGCGCGTGCCTGATCCGCGCATGCCGATCATCATGCTGACCAGCGAGAAGAAACGGATCGACGTCGAGCATTCGCGATCAGCCGGCGTCGACGCCTTCCTGATCAAGCCCTTCACTCCCGCGCGGGTCCTCGAGCGGGTTGCGACAGTCCGCAATCGCCGGGTCGATTTTGTCATCAGCGAAGCCTATGTCGGCCCCGACCGGCGGCAGAAGCGCGAGGAGGCGGTCTATTCCGGTCCGCTGAGGCGCCGCAACGATGTCGAGACCCCGATCGACGCGGCCGCCTACGCCCTGCTTTGCAAACAGATCCTGGAAGAGATGGCCATACTCAACCGCCTGATCGACGAGCGGGGGCTGGACCGGATGATGCGGCAGATGGCCTGTCGCGTGCTGCACAATTTCAGACTGCGGGCCCGGGAAATCGGCGACCGGATGCTGGAGGCCGCGACGGCGTCGCTCGGCCGCTATACCTCTGCGGTGGGCGGTTCTGGAAAGTCCGACCCGGATGTTGTCCAGACCCACCTCGATACCGTCCGCGCCCTGGCCATGCTGCCGGCCGACGATATCGCCTCCAGCACGCTTATTGTCGGTCAACTCGATCGCGCGGTGTCGCGGCGTATCGAAACCCATATGTCGACTCTGGCGGCCTGACCTGAGCGGGCCTATATCGCCGCCATGGCCGAAGCCTTCAACGATCTGACCCTCTCCGCCGACAAGGCCGCCCGCTATGCGGAACTGGCTCAGGAAGTCGCCTCGGTGCTGGAGGGCGAGCCCAATCTGACCGCCCGGATGGCCACCGTCGCCTCGATGCTGGCCGCCAGTTTCGACCACTATTTCTGGACCGGCTTCTACGTCGTCGACCCAGACCGCGAGCGGGAACTGGTTGTCGGGCCCTATCAGGGCACGCTGGGCTGTCTGCGGATCGCCTTTGATCGCGGCGTCTGCGGCGCGGCGGCGGCCACCGGCCAGACCCAGAGGGTCGATGACGTCCACGCCTTCCCGGGCCACATCGCCTGCGATGGCCGGACGATGAGCGAGATTGTCGTGCCGGTGAAGGACGCCAGCGGCCGGCTGATCGCCGTCTTCGATGTCGATTCCGACCAGCCGGCCGCCTTCGATGATATCGATCAGGGCGGCATCGAGACCATCATCCATCAGACCTTCTCCACCTCTGCCTGAGGGGAGGGTTTTTAACTCCCGGTCGCTAGTCTGACGGCATGTCTGCCCGCATCAGCATCATTGTTCCGACCCAGAGGCGGCCCGGCGGCCTTGCAACGGCCCTGCGGTCGCTGGTCGCCCAGGTCGGCGTTGACCCCGGCGACCTCGAATTGATCGTCGCCGACAATGACGCCGTCCCCTCGGCTCAGGCCTTCGTCGAGTCGCTGGGCGCGCCTTTTCCGGTTCGCTATGTGCATGAGCCCCGTCCCGGGGTCGCCAATGTGCGCAACGCCGCCCTGGCGGTCGCGGCGGGCGAGATCATCGCCTTTCTCGACGACGACGAGGAGGCGCCGGCCGACTGGCTGGCGACGATGCTGTCGGCGCAAGAGGCTCTCGGCGTCGATGTGGTGTTCGGGCCGGTTCGCGGCCGGGCGCCGGACAGCGTCAGGAATCACCGGGCCTATTTCGAGGACTTCTTTTCCCGTCACGGGCCGACGACGACGCAGCGCCTGGACAGCTACTTCGGCTGCGGCAACAGCCTGATCCGGCGCGGCGCGCTCCCCGATCCAACCTCGCCCTTCGATCCGTCCCGCAACGCCAGCGGCGGCGAGGATGATCTGCTGTTTGGCCAGATGCAGGCGGCCGGGGCGACCTTCGGCTGGGCGCATGACGCCTTTGTCTGGGAAGACCCTGTCCCGTCCCGCCTGACCCTCGCCTACACCCTGCGCCGCGCCTTCGCCTACGGGCAGGGGCCCAGCGAGCATTGCGCCGCCGCCTCGCCGCCGAACCTGCCCGGGGTCGCTGGATGGATGCTGGCGGGTATGGTCCAGACGGCGCTGTGGCTGCCGGTCGTGGCGGTCAAATGGCTGCTGCTCGACCGCGACCGGGCCATGCCGCTCGACCGGCTGATGCGCGGCCTGGGCAAGACCTTCTGGTTTCCGCCGTTCAGCCAGACGTTTTACGGTCGCGCCTCAGGCTGACGCGGGGTTGCCCTTGCGATCCTTCGCGCCACATCGCAGAACAGACCCATGACCGCCTCAAGCACCATCACCCTGGACGGCGACCTGATGGCGGACGCCCGGGCCCTTCGCGACGCCTTCGGCTGCTTCGCCACGGGGGTCACCGTGGTCACCACCTGCGGGCCGGATGGCCGCTATGCAGGTTTTACCGTCAACGCCTTTTCCTCGGTGTCCCTGGACCCGCCCCTGGCGCTGGTCTGCGTCGGCAACACCGCCTCCAGCCTGCCGGTCCTCAATCAGGCCGGAAAGTTCGCGGTCAATGTGCTGCACAGCGACCAGGAGGACATGGCCCGCCGGTTCACGGTCAAGACCGAGGACCGGTTTGCCGGGCTCGACTGCGAGCTCTGGGACCAGGGCGTGCCGATCCTGCCCGGCTGCATGGCCAACTTCGAGCTCGAGACCCACCAGGCCATCGACGCCGGCGACCACCGCATCTTCATTGGCAGGATCCTGAAGGTGCGGTTCGATCCGGACCATGAACCGCTGGTCTATCTGCGCGGCCGGTTCACGCGGGTGCATACAGATTAGGGCGCACCTCCGCTAAACGCCCCTTCACCAAAAGTCGCACCCCTCTTGCCGTTAGGTCATACTTACGTCCGGCATTCCAAGCGCTTATCTTGCCGTGAACGTAAACGAAAACCTGCCGGGAGAACTACCATGGGTGAAGCCTACATCGTCGCCGCGCAACGCACCGCCGGGGGCCGCAAGGGCGGCCGTCTCGCCGGCTGGCACCCCGCCGACCTTTCCGCCGCCGTGCTCGACGCCCTCGTGGCCAAGGTCGACGCCGATCCGGCCATCTTTGAAGACGTGATCATGGGCTGCGTCGGTCAGGCCGGCGAGCAGGCGGTCAACATCGCCCGCAACGCCATCCTCGCCTCCAGCCTGCCGGAAAGCGTGCCCGGCACCAGTGTCGATCGCCAGTGCGGCTCCTCGCAGCAGGCCATCCACTTCGCCGCCCAGGCGGTGATGAGCGGCGCCATGGACGTGGTCATGGCCGCCGGGGTTGAAAGCATGACCCGCGTGCCGATGGGCCTGCCGTCGATCCTGGCCATGAAGGCCGGCATGGGCACCTACATGAGCCCCAACATCCAGGAACGTTACCCCGACATCCAGTTCAGCCAGTTCGCCGGCGCAGAGATGATCGCCAAGAAGTACGGCCTGTCCAAGGACCAGCTCGACGAGTTCGGCTACAACAGCCACCGCAAGGCCATCGAGGCGACCAAGGCGGGCAAGTTCGCCAATGAGATCGTGCCGGTGAAGATCAAGACCGCCGAGGGCGTGGAAGAAGAACACACCGTCGACGAGGGCATCCGCTTCGAGTCGAGCCTGGAAGCCATGAAAGGCGTCAAGCTGCTGCAGGAAGGCGGCTCCCTGACCGCCGCCACCTCCAGCCAGATCTGCGACGGCGCTTCGGGCGTGATCGTGGTCAACGAGAAGGGCCTCAAGCAGCTGGGCGTCGAGCCCCTGGCCCGCATCCACCACATGACCGTCATCGGCCATGACCCGGTGGTCATGCTGGAAGCCCCGATCCCGGCGACCCTGCGGGCCCTGGAAAAGACCGGCCTGAAGATCGACGACATCGACCTGTTCGAAGTCAACGAAGCCTTCGCCTCGGTGCCCGCCGCCTGGCTGCAGGCCACCGGCGCCGATCCGGACCGTCTGAACGTCAACGGCGGCGCGATCAGCCTGGGTCACCCCCTCGGCGGCTCGGGCGCCAAGCTGATGGCCACCCTGGTCCACGCCCTGCACGATCGCGGCGGCAAGTACGGCCTGCAGACCATGTGCGAAGGCGGCGGTCTGGCCAACGTCACGATCATCGAACGCCTGTAGAAAAGACCTCTCCCTGAGGGAGAGGTCGGCCGCGCCTTGCGTGGCCGGGTGAGAGTTTACGGCCGGTGGGGATGACCCGCCGGCCGGCCCGTCGCCACCGCCGCCCTGATCGCCAGGGCGACGCCAGAGGGGTCTGCCAGCACCTGTTCATTGGTGATGCGCAGAACCTGATAGCCCAGACCTTCCAGCACCTCTGTCCGCGCCTGGTCATACGCCTCCGATTGCCGGTGCGAAGGCCCGTCGGCTTCGATCACCAGACGCGCCTCCATACAGACGAAATCGGCATAGTAGCGGACTATCGGAACCTGTCGGCGGAACTTCAGCCCATCCAGCCGACGTCCGCGCAGCATGGCCCACAGCCGGTCCTCGGTGAGATTGTCGGCCTGTCGCAGAGCCCGGGCGCGGTCGGTTCGGTGCATGCGTAGAGCATGCCAGAGACGGAACAAAAGGTGAATACTGTCAGTGTCACCTCTCCCTGAGGGAGAGGTCGGTCGGCAAAGCCGACCGGGTGAGGGTTTACGGCCGGCGCAGAACTGGCTCCGTCCCTAAACCCTCAACCGGCCCTTCGGGCCACCTTCTCCCTCAGGGAGAAGGAACCATCACCCCGGCGTCACCCGCCAGATCACATTGCCGACGTCGTCTGAGACCAGCAGGGCGCCGGCCTTGTCCTCGATGATGGCGACGGGGCGGCCCTGGGCTTCATTCTTCGCATTGAGGAAGCCGCCAAGCACCTCGACCGGCTGGCCCGACGGGTTGCCGGCGACGAAGGGCACATAGATGACGCGATAGCCGCTGGGCGGGTCGCGGTTCCAGCTGCCATGCTGGGCGATGAAGGCTCCGCCGCGCCAGGTCTCGGGCAGCAGGCCACCGCCGTAGAAGTGCAGGCCAAGAGACGCGGTGTGGGCGCCCAGGCCGTAGGAGGGCTTCAGCGCCTTGGCCACCATCTCCGGATTGGCCGGCTCGACACGGCTGTCGACGTTCTGGCCCCAGTAGCTCCACGGCCAGCCGTAGAAGCCGCCATCACGTACGGCGGTCATGTAGTCGGGCGGGGTGTCGGGGCCCAGCATGTCGCGCTCGTTGACCGCCGCCCACAGCAGGCCGGTGACCGGCTCGAATTCCAGACCGTTGGCGTTGCGCAGGCCCGAAGCAAAGATCCTGTGCCCGGAGCCATCGAGGTTCATCTGGTGAATTGCCGCCCGGTCCTTTTCGACCTCCAGCCCCTCATCGGCGATGTTGCTGGACGAGCCGACGGCGACATAGAGCTTCGTCCCGTCCGGGCTGGCGATGATGTTGCGGGCCCAGTGACCGTTGGAGCCAGTGGCCGGCAGATCGGCGATCTTGCGCCCGGTCCCCTCGATCTTCGTCGCGCCCTCGACGTAGGGGAAGACCACGACGCTGTCGGTATTGGCGACAAACAGCTGGTCGCCGACCAGAACCATGCCCGACGGCGAGTTCAGGCCCTCGATCAGGGTGGTCTTCATCTCGGCCACGCCGTCGCCGTCGGCGTCGCGCAGCAGGATGATGCGGTTGGGGCTGGGAACGCCGGCGCCGGCCTTCTTCATCATGTTCTTGGCGACCATCGCCTCAATGCCCTTGCCTTCGCGCGGCGGGCTGTTGCTTTCGGAGACGAGTACGTCGCCGTTGGGCAGGCGATACAGCCAGCGCGGATGGTTCAGCCCCTCGGCGAAGCGCGCGACCTTCAGGCCCGCGGCCGGGGTCGGGGCGGCCCCGGCGGCCCAGCCGATGGCCTGGCGGGCGTTGACCGTTGGGAGCGGGGTGGTCTTGGCTTCCGGCATCTTCGGATCGGGGCCGTAGCCTTCAGAGCCGTCGGTCGTGGCTTTCGGCTGGCAGGCGGCCAGCGCCAGGGCGGACACCGCCAGAGTGGCGACGAGCAGGCGTTTCATGTGAGCTCCCTCTTTTGCGAGGGAAGGTAGGGCTCATAGGACGGGTCGCCAACCTTATTCCCTCTCCCGGCGGGAGAGGGTGGGGCCCGCGCGCAAGGCGCGTGGGAGGGTGAGGGATTAGGCACGTTTGACGATCTGGGGGCCAACGCCCGACGGACGTAAACCCTCATCCGGCGCTGCGCGCCACCTTCTCCCTCAGGGAGAAGGAACCTTTATTCCGGCGTCACCCGCCAGATGACATTGCCGACGTCATCGGCGACCAGCAGGGCCCCGGTTCTGTCGGTGATGACGCCGACCGGGCGGCCCTGGGCGTGGTCGCGGTCGTCGAGAAAGCCGGTCAGGATGACTTGCGGCGGACCCGACGGCTTGCCGCCGGCAAAGGGCACGAACACCACCTTGTAGCCGCTGACCGGCTTCCGGTTCCACGAGCCGTGCTGGCCGACGAAGGCGCCGCCGCGATAACGGGGCATCAGATCCTGCTCATAGAAGGTCAGGCCGAGCGAAGCGGTGTGGGCGCCCAGCGCATAGTCGGGGACCAGGGCGGCGGCGACCTTGGCCGGATCGCCCGGTTTGACCCGGCTGTCGACGTTCTGGCCGAAGTAGCTGAACGGCCATCCGTAGAAGCCGCCGTCCCGGACGCTGGTCATGTAGTCGGGGACCAGATCATTGCCGATCTCGTCGCGCTCATTGACCGTCGTCCACAGGGCGCCCGTCACCGGCTCGAACGCCAGACCATTGGGATTGCGCAGGCCGGTGGCGAACAGCCGCTTGGTCCCGGAGGCCAGATCAACCTTCCAGATCGCTGCCCGGCCCTCCTCTTTCTCCAGGCCGTTCTCACCGACATTGCTGTTGGACCCGACCGTCGCATAGAGGGCCGAGCCATCCGGGCTGGCGATGATGTTCTTGGTCCAGTGGTGGTTCAGCGGACCGGCGGGCAGGTCGGTGACTGTCACCGGCGCGGCGGTGATCGCGGTCTCGCCGCTGCGGTAGGGAAAGCGGACAATGGCGTCGGTGTTGGCGACATAGAGCTGGTCGCCGACCAGGGCCATGCCGAAGGGGGAGCGCAGGCCGGACAGGAAGACGGTCCGGGTTTCGGCGACGCCATCGCCATCAGCGTCACGCAGCAGGGTGATGCGATCGGCGCTGGGCACGGCAGCGCCGGCGTTGGCCATGACCAGCTTCATCGCCAGTCCCTTGATGCCCTTGCCGTCCTCGGGCTTGGGCGGGGCGTTGGTTTCGGCGACCAGAATGTCGCCATTGGGCAGACGGTACAGCCAGCGGGGATGGTCCAGCCCGTCGGCGAAGGCCTCGACCTTCAGACCCGTCGCCGCGACAGGCTTGCCGCCATCCGGCCAGCCGACGGCCGTGCGGGCGCTGACGGTCGGGATCAGGCTCGATTGGGGCGCGGGAAGTGTCGGATCGGGTCCGTAGGTCGCCAGGGTCGGCAGATTGCTGGCGCCGTTGCAGGCGGTCAGCGCCAGCAGGCCTGTGGTCAGCAAGGCGGTGCGGAGTCGTGCGGTCACGTGAGCGATATCCCTGTTCGGCCGGTTGATGGCGCAGTGGGGTAACCGGGCAGGGCCGCTACAGTTCCCGTCGTCCTCCTGGCTGCCGCAGGCGAGCGGTGAACCGCTGCCGGTCAGCAGGGTAGATAAGGCGGGCGTAGGTTACGCCCAGGCCGGACTTCCAGGTCCGCCGCTCCAGACAGAGGCAGGGCGAAGCGACCGGTATTCCAAGGTGGCGGGCGATGGTCCGGTCCGCCGCCAGGGCGCTGATCTCATGTTCGGCCTCGGTCCAGGGAATATGGGCCAGAAGCCAGTCGCCCGGCGGCTGGGTCTCGAAGCTTTCGTCGGCGGCCTGCGGCGCGGCGGCCAGATTGATCAGCCGCTCTTCAAGGGCATGGCCTTCCCCGTCGGCCAGGTGCAGCACGGTCAGAGCGAGCACCTCGGTGGGCGCCGTCAGCCCCAGCAGGTCCACCGCCTTTTGGCCGCTGAGCGACTGGCTCCGCGTCAGTCGCCGGTAGCCGTAGGCGCGTCCAAGGCTGCGCACCTCGTCGGCCACGGCGTGGATGTCGAGGACGGTTTCCTGCACGCTGCGGCGGGTGACGAAACTGCCCGCCCGCCGCCGCCGCTCGATCATCCCGGCTTCGGCCAAGGCCTGCAGCGCCCGGCCGACGGTCATCCGGGCGCAGTTCCATTCGGCGGCCAGTTCGGTCTCGAAAGGAAGGCGCGATCCGGGCGGTCGCTGGCCGGAGACGATCTCCTGTTCCAGACGGGCGCGGATCTGTTCGTGCAGGGGCGGCGGCCGGGTCACGCCGACATCAGCCCTTCCATGACCTTGCGATAGCGGGCGGCGATTGGCCCCCTTCGGACATGGCGGCCCCGCTCGACCACCTTCTCGCCGCCCGCATAGACGGCGCTGATCGCCTGCGAGCCGAGGGCGAAGATGAAGGTGTCGAGGGCCAGATCGCCCGCGCGCCCGGTCATGTCGGGGTGATCCATGTCGAGGCACAGAACATCGGCCCGGGCGCCGACCGCCAGTCGCCCAAGCGGCTGACCCAGCGCCTGGGCCCCGCCGGACTGGGCGCCAGTGATCAGGGCGCGTCCGGTGCTGTCGCCTTCGCCGCGGGAGAGCAGGTTGCGGCCCTGCAGGATCAGGCGCTGGGCGTATTCGAGCTGGCGCAGTTCCTCCGCCGCCCCGATGGCGATGTTGCTGTCCGTGCCGACGCCGAACCGCCCGCCGGCCGCCAGATAGTCGCTGGCCGGGAAGACGCCGTCCCCGAGATTGGCTTCCGTCACCGGGCACAGCCCCGCGACCGCGCCGGACCGGCCCAGCGCCTGAGTCTCGTCCGGCGTCAGGTGAGTCGCATGGATCAGGCACCAGCGCTGATCGACCCCGGCGTTCTCCAGCAGCCATTCGACGGGCCGCCGTCCCGACCAGGCGAGGCAATCCTCGACCTCCTTGATCTGTTCAGCGGCGTGGATGTGGATCGGCCCGCCCGACGCCAGCGGCAGTATAGCGGCGAGATCGTCAGGCGTGGCGGCCCGCAGGGAGTGGGGGGCGACGCCCACGGCCCGGCCGGGCTGGCCCGCCGTGGCGCGCTGGACCGTCTCGACGATGGCGGCAAACCGGCCCGGATCGTTGATAAACCGCCGCTGGCCCGGCGTCGGGGCGGCCCCGCCGAAGGTCGAATGGGCATAGAAGACCGGCAGCAGGGTGATCCCGATCCCCGTCTCGTCCGCCGCCGCCAGATGCCGCAGGGCCAGTTCGGCGACATCGCCGTAGGGCGAGCCGTCCGGGGCGTGATGCAGGTAGTGGAACTCCGCCACCGCCGTGAAGCCGCGCTCCAGCATCTCCACATAGGCATAGGCGGCGATCGCCTCGATATCGTCCGGGCCCAGCCTTGCGAGGAAGCGATACATGACCTCCCGCCAGGTCCAGAAGCTGTCCTGCGCCGGGCCCCTGCGTTCGGCCAGGCCGGCCATGGCCCGCTGGAAGGCGTGGCTGTGCAGGTTGGGGATGCCGGCGATGCCCAGCGCCTCGCGGGCCTCTCCGGTGCGGGGCGCGGCCCCGGCTTCAACCGCGGAAATCATCCCGCCATCAACGGTCAGGCGGACACTGTCGGCCCAGCCGTCGGGCAGCAGGGCGCGGTCGAGGAACAGGGTCGTGATCATGGGGTGCAGGATCAGCTTGCGAGTCGAATATGTCTAGACATATTGTGGCGCAAATTCCTGGAGGCGAGATGCATTTCGACCGGCTTTGGCGCGGCGGACGACTGGCGACCCTGGCGGGGGACCGTCCGGGCCTGGGCCTGATCGAAGACGGAGCCGTCGGCTGTATCGACGGAAAGATCGCCTGGGTCGGCGCCGCCGCCGATCTGCCGCCGGGCGCCGCAGCCGGCGAGGTCATCGATCTGGACGGACGGCTGGTGACGCCTGGCCTGATCGACTGCCACACCCATCTGGTCTTCGCCGGCGACCGGGCCGATGAGTTCGAGATGCGGCTGCGCGGCGAGACCTATGAGACCATCGCCGCCGCAGGGGGCGGCATCCTCTCCACCGTCCGGGCCACCCGCGCCGCCAGCGAGCAGGCGCTGGCGGCCGGGGCGCTGGACCGTCTGGACCGGCTGATCGGCGAGGGGGTGACGGCGGTCGAGATCAAGTCGGGCTACGGCCTGACCCTCGACGACGAACTGAAGATGCTGCGCGCGGCCCGCAGCCTTGAGCGCCAACGGCCTGTCTCGGTGGTCACCAGCCTGCTTGCCGCCCACACCGTGCCGCCGGAGTTTCGTGACGATCGCAAGGCCTACGTCGACCTGATCTGCGAGGTCATCCTGCCGGCCGCCGCCGATGGCCTGGCCGACGCCGTCGACGCCTTCTGCGAGTCCTCGGCCTTCACGCCGGATGAGGTGCGACGGGTGTTTGACGCCGCCCGAAGCCTCGGCCTGCCGGTCCGCCTCCATGCCGATCAGCGAACCGCCGGGGGCGGCGCGTCCCTGGCGGCGGACTATGGCGCCCTCAGCGCCGATCATCTGGAACGCACTGACGCCGCCGGCGCGCGCGCCATGGCCAGCGCCGGCACGGTCGCGGTGCTGCTGCCGGGCGCCTTTTATGCCCTGCGCGACGAGGACAGACCGCCGGTCGCCCTGTTCCGCGAGGCCGGCGTCGGCATGGCGGTCGCCACCGACTGCAACCCGGGCAGTTCGCCCCTGACCTCGATCCTCACGGCCATGAACATGGCGGTGATCCTGTTTGGCCTGACCGTCGATGAGGCGCTTGCCGGGGTCACCCGTGAGGCCGCCCGGGCGCTGGGCCGGTCCGACCAGATGGGCTCGCTCGAGGTTGGCAAGGCCTGCAATCTGGCGATCTGGGACGCCACGCGACCGGTCGAGCTGGTCTACTGGCTGGGCCGCAATCCCCTCTACAGCCGCGTGTTCCAAGGAGAATTGGCGTGACGTCCCTGGTGATCCATCCCGGCGAAGCGACCCTTTCCGACTGGCGGGCGGTGTTCGACGGCGCTGTTCCGCGCCTGGCCGACAGCGCCTGGCCGGCGATCGCCGCCAGCGCCGCCGTCGTTGACCGGATCGTCGAGGACGGCCGCGCCGTCTACGGCATCAACACCGGCTTTGGAAAACTGGCCAACATCCGCATCGAAACCGGCGATCTGGCCCGGCTGCAGAGCAATATCGTCATCTCCCACGCCGCCGGGGTCGGGGCCCCGCTGGAGACCGATGTCGTGCGGCTGATGCTGGCGCTGAAAGCCGCCAGTCTCGGACGCGGCGCCTCCGGGGTTCGGCCGGAAACGGTGCGGATGATCGAGGCCATGCTGGCCGCGGACCTCCTGCCGCTGATCCCCGAGCAGGGCAGCGTCGGGGCGTCCGGCGATCTGGCCCCTCTGGCCCATATGGCTGCGACGATGATCGGGGTCGGCGAGGCCATGCTCAAGGGCCAGCGGATGAGCGCCGCGGACGCCCTGCAGCGGTCCGGGCTGGCGCCGGTGGCGCTGGGCCCCAAGGAGGGGTTGGCCCTGCTTAACGGCACCCAGTTCTCCACCGCCTGCGCGCTGGCCGGGCTGTTCCGCATCGAGCGGGTGTTTCACGCGGCCATGGTCGCCGGCGCCCTGTCGGTGGAGGCGGCCAAGGGATCGATGGCGCCCTTCGATCCGCGCATCCACGCCCTGCGCGGTCATCGCGGCCAGATGGAAACCGCCGCCGCCTATCGCGCCATGCTGGAAGGCAGCGCCATCGGCGCCAGCCATGCCGACTGCGAGAAGGTCCAGGACCCCTACTGCCTGCGCTGCCAGCCGCAGGTGATGGGCGCGGTTCTCGACCTTGGACGGCAGGCAGCGACGACGCTGGGCATCGAGGCGGGCGGGGTCACCGACAATCCGCTGATCTTCATCGACACCGGGGAGGCGATTTCGGGCGGCAACTTCCACGCCGAGCCGGTGGCCTTCGCCGCCGACATGCTGGCCATGGCCATCTGTGAGATCGGCTCGATGTCCGAGCGCCGCACGGCGATGCTGGTCGATCCGGCGCTGAGCGGCCTGCCGGCCTTCCTCACCCCGCGCCCGGGCCTGAACAGCGGCTTCATGATCCCGCAGGTGACGGCCGCCGCCCTGGTGTCCGAGAACAAGCAGCGGGCCTATCCGGCCAGCGTCGATTCCATCCCCACCAGCGCCAATCAGGAAGACCACGTCTCCATGGCCGCCCACGGCGCCCGCCGCCTGCTGGCCATGGCCGAGAACGCCGCCCAGGTCGTCGCCATCGAACTGCTGGCCGCGGCTCAGGGCTGCGACTTCCACGGCGGTCTTAGGTCGTCGGACGGGCTGGAGGCGGTTCGGGCAACGGTCCGCGCTGCCGTGCCGCATCTGGAGGATGACCGCTACTTCGCCCCGGAAATGGCGGCGGCGGCGGAGATGGTGAAGGGGCGCGCGTTGGCTAAAGTGATAGGGATAGCCCTGCCCGGAATGGCCCAATGACCTTGACCTCTCCAGCTTCCTTCTCCCGCTCGCCGGGAGAAGGGCATGACTGACTGGCTGCATGTGCATCAGGGCCAGGCGCCGCTGATCGTGTCCGTGCCCCACGCCGGGACCAAGATTCCGCCGGAGATCGCGCCGGCGCTGGTGTCGCCGGAACTGGCCATCCATGACGCCGACTGGTTCATCGGCGAGCTTTTCGCCTTTGCCTCTGACCTTGGCGCCACCGTCGTCCGCACCGACATCTCCCGCACCGCCATTGATGTGAACCGCGACCCCAGCGGCGTCAGCCTCTACCCAGGACAGGCGACGACCGGCCTTTGTCCCGACATCACCTTTGACAAGGTCGCCCTCTATCATCCGGGCCGGGCGCCGCACGCGGCCGAGATCGCCCGCCGCCGCATCTGCTATTTCACCCCCTATCACGACGCCCTCGAGAGCCAGATCGATCGTCTCCGGCTGATCCATCCGGCGATCATCCTGTTCGACGCCCATTCGATCCGCAGTCGGGTGGAGATGTTGTTCGAGGGTGAGTTGCCGGCCCTCAATCTTGGGACCAACAGCGGCGCCAGCGCGGCCGCCGGCGCAATCACGGCCGCCGAGAAGCGTCTCGCCGCATCGGGCTTCAGCCATGTGACGGATGGCCGCTTCAAGGGCGGCTGGATCACCCGCCACTACGGCTGGCCGGGGGAGGGGGTTCACGCCCTGCAGCTGGAAATCGCCCAGCGCGCCTACATGGACGAACCGGAAGGCCTCGCCATTCCGGTGTGGAGCACCGCCCGGGCCGCCGCCCTGCAGGTCCACCTCAAGGCGCTGCTCGCCGACCTGATCGATTGGACCACAAGAGAGGGAGCCGGCGCATGACCCGCCTGGACAACACCCGCCTGATCCGCAGCCCGCGCGGGCTGGAACTGTCGGCCAAATCCTGGCTGACCGAAGCGCCCCTGCGGATGCTGATGAACAACCTCGATCCCGAGGTCGCCGAGAAACCGGAAGAGCTGGTCGTCTATGGCGGCATCGGCCGGGCGGCGCGGGACTGGGAGAGCTTTGACCGCATCTGCGCGACCCTGCGGCGACTGGAAGCCGACGAGACCCTTCTGGTCCAGTCGGGCAAGCCGGTCGGGGTGTTCAAGACCCACGCCGATGCACCCCGGGTGTTGATCGCCAACTCCAACCTGGTGCCGCACTGGGCGACCTGGGACCACTTTCATGAGCTCGATCGCAAGGGGCTGATGATGTACGGCCAGATGACGGCCGGGTCGTGGATCTACATCGGCAGCCAGGGCATCGTTCAGGGCACCTTCGAGACCTTTGTGGAAGCTGGCCGCCAGCACTATGGCGGCGACCTGTCCGGCCGCTGGATCCTTACCGCCGGGCTTGGCGGCATGGGCGGCGCGCAACCGCTCGCGGCGGTGATGGCCGGCGCCTCCTGCCTGGCCGTCGAATGCCGTGAAAGCCGCATCGAGATGCGGCTGAAGACCGGCTATCTCGATCATCGCGCTGGCTCGCTGGACGAAGCCCTGACCATGATCGAACAGGCCTGCGCCGAGAAGCGGGCGATCAGCGTCGGGGTGCTGGGCAACGCCGCCGAGGTGTTCCCGGAACTGGTGCGCCGGGGCGTTCGTCCCGATCTGGTCACCGACCAGACCAGCGCCCACGATCCGGTCAATGGCTATCTGCCGGCCGACTGGTCCGTCGCCGAATGGGACGAGCGGCGCGAACGCGACCCCAAGGCGGTGGAGCGGGCGGCGCGTCAATCGATGGCCGTTCAGGTCCAGGCCATGCTCGACTTCCACCGCGCCGGCATCCCCACCGTCGACTACGGCAACAACATCCGCCAGATGGCGCTGGAGGAGGGGGTGGCGAACGCCTTCGACTTCCCGGGCTTTGTGCCGGCCTATATCCGCCCGCTGTTCTGCCGGGGGATCGGGCCGTTCCGCTGGGTGGCCCTGAGCGGCGATCCGGAGGACATCGCCAGGACCGACGCCAAGGTCAAGGAACTGCTGCCCGACAACAAACCGCTGCACCGCTGGCTCGACATGGCGGCGGAGAAGATCCAGTTCCAGGGCCTGCCGGCCCGCATCTGCTGGGTGGGCCTCGGCGACCGCGACAAGCTGGGCCTGGCCTTCAACGAGATGGTGGCCAGGGGTGAGATCGGTCCGGTGGTGATCGGCCGCGACCATCTGGACTCAGGCTCGGTCGCCAGCCCCAACCGCGAGACCGAGAGCATGAAGGACGGATCCGACGCGGTGTCCGACTGGCCGCTGCTCAACGCCCTGCTGAACACGGCCAGCGGCGCGACCTGGGTCTCGCTGCACCACGGCGGCGGCGTCGGGATGGGTTTTTCCCAGCACAGCGGCATGGTCATCGTCTGCGACGGCACCCTGGATGCCGCGCGTCGGATCGGCCGGGTGCTGTGGAACGACCCGGCGACGGGGGTCATGCGGCACGCCGATGCGGGCTATGACGAGGCGGTGGACTGCGCCCGGGCGATGGGGCTGGACCTGCCGTCGCTCTGAAAAATACCTCTCCCTGAGGGAGAGGTCGGTCAGCCAACGGCTGACCGGGTGAGGGTTTACGACGCCGGGGGAGGACCTTCACCATTGCAGCGGCACATCCTGCGCCAAGTCGGCAAGCGTCCCTAAACCCTCATCCGGCCCTTCGGGCCACCTTCTCCCTCAGGGAGAAGGATCCGTAGATGGCTCGAACAACCGTTTGAATTCCCCTGCAACCCTCCCTAAGGTCACCGGCAAACAGGGAGAACACCATGGGACGTCTTTCCGGCAAGGTCGCCATTGTCACCGGGGCCGCCAGCGGCATTGGCCGGGCCAGCGCAAAACTGTTCGCCGCCGAGGGGGCCAGCGTCGTCGCGTTTGACCGCGCCGATGCGGTCAACGAGACCGTGGCCGAGATCGTCGCCGATGGCGGCAAAGCCATCGCGGTGACCGGCGACGCCGGTTCGGAAGCCGATGTCAGCGCCCTGGTCGACAAGGCCGTGGCGACCTACGGCGGCCTCGACGTCGCCTTCGCCAATGCGGGCGTGTCCGGCGGCTGGATCACCCTGCCGGAACTGACCGAAGACAGCTTCATGGACCTGCTGCGAATCAACGTCGTCGGACCGGCGATGATGATCAAGCACGCCAGCCGGGTGATGGCCCCGAACGGCAAGGGCTCGATCATCTGCACCGCCAGCGTTGCGGCCCTGCGGTCGGGCGCCGGCGGCACCCCCTACAGCGCCTCCAAGGCCGGGGTGATCAGCATGGTCCAGACCACGGCCCAGCAGCTTGGCGGCAGCGGCATCCGCGTCAACGCCATCTGCCCGGGCCTGATCGAGACCGGCATGACCAAGCCGATCTTCGATGGCGCCCGGTCCAAGGGCTCGGAAGGCAAGATCGGCCAGCTCAATCCGCTGCGCCGCGCCGGCCAGCCGATCGAGATCGCCCAGATGGCCCTGTTCCTGGCCAGCGATGACGCCTCCTACGTCAACGGTCAGGCGATGGTCGTCGACGGCGGCCTGTCGAGCAGCCACCCGGTCGCCCGGCCCGGCTCTCTGAGCTAGAGCGGGTTGCGAAAAAGAGGACACCGGTTCTTCGCGTCAAACCCGGTCTAAACATTTAGAATCGATCACGTTTTTCGAGTTTGGATTGATTCAATCCAAACTCGACGTGATCTGGCCGCGGCCCGTCTGCGGCGCGTCAAGCAGCTCGACCATCTCGGCGGGATGGCTGAAGTAGGCGAGATAGCCCGCGTCTTTCAATCGATGGACGCGGGCCTCTGGCAGAGCCTTTCGCCAGACCGCTTCGCTGGCGCTGGATTTCAGGCCCTCGCCATGGATTACCGTCCAATGGTCTCCGCCGATGTCGGCGGGGGGACGCCAGCCGTGGGCGTAGACCGCCATCTCGGCGGCGAATCCGGCGCTGCTTCGCGCCGATGAGCCCTGTGCGTCTCGGATCAGGCGGCTCATGATCTCTGGATCGTTGAGCAGGGCCTGGTCCGCCGGCGACTGATCCAGCGATCGGCGCAGCGTCTGGGCCAGGAGATCGCTGCGGGTCTGCCGCCGCAGCGTCTCCCCGAAGGCGGTGATCAGTTCGGGATGCCGCATCAGGGTCTGGGCGACGGTGGTGATCAGCGAGCGTCCCGGTCGGTCGATGGCGGTCAAAGATCTGGGGTTCAGCAGCACCCCGTGTCCGACCATCTGCGGGAAGCGCACGGCGAAGGCCAGGCCGGCGGCGGTCGCCCCGTCCCGAACCATGATGTCGCATTTGCGCAGCTTCAGCCCGGTCAGCACGGCGGCCAGGTCTTCGGCCTGCTCCTTCAGATGGGCGTCCGGCGAACTGGCGGGATCGGAGAGACCAAAGCCCGGCCGTTGAACGGCGAGCGGCCGATAGCCGGCCTTGTGGAGTTCGGCGACGAACTGAAGCGGCAGGATGCGGCCGATCGAATAGCCGTGGAAGACGGCGACCGGCCGTCCCCCCTTGGGGCCATAGTCAATGAAGGCCACCCGTCGTCCGCAGGCGGTGTTGATCAACCGCATCCGGCCTTCCGGGTCGATCGGCTCGATGACGGTTTCCGACGCGCGGGTCAGGGCGGTCAGGCTGCCGGCCTCGACGGTGAGCCGCACCAGATCCTTGGCCTTGTTGACCCCGGTCTTGGCGAAGACCGCCTTCAGCTGACCGCGCACCGTCGCTTCCTTGACGCCCAGAGCGGCGGCGACGTCCCGGGCCGTCATGCCTTCGGCGAACCGGGCGGCGGCGCGGGCCTCTGCCGGGGTCGCGCCAAACAGGTTGCGCAGCACCTCTTCGACGTCGCCGGAGGGGGCGTTCATGCCGCTCATCAGATCCATCATCCGGCGAACCAGATCGGGCGAGCGACGCGCCCCGGCCTTGCGCATGGCCTTCTTGAGAGCCTCCCGCGCGGTCTCCCGGCCGACGCCGATGCGTTCAGCCGCCTCGTTCAGATTGGGCGCGTCGAGCAGGGCCTCGGCGAGCCGGGCCTCAAGCGGGGTAAGACCAAAGGCCTGAGCGGCCCGCGCGGCCAGTTCGCTGACCCGCGAAGGCGCAAAGCCGAGCAGGGCCACGCGGCGGCCCGGCAGTTCCATCTGCGCGCGGCTGTCCGGCGACAGGGGCCAGCGCAGCGCCACCGCCCCGACGCCCGCGCAGGCGGCGATGATGCCGCCATCGGCGGTCTCGATCAGGCCCGAGACCTGTTCCTGCTTGTAGGCCAGACGAATAAGGCGACGGAAGGCCGGCGAGTCGTTGGGGTGTCCGAACCACTTGATGAATTGGGGATCGGCTTGAGCCAACTCGCCGGAGGGCGAAATCACCGCCGTGCCGACCGACCCTTCGGGCGTCAGGGCCGCAAGCCCCTTGGACTCGTCGATCCGGGCGGCCTCGGCCAGGGCGGCCGCGAAAGAGGCCGGATCAATGGCGACCCGAGCTTCCAGCGAGGCCCAGCCTGCGAACACGTCAACAGGCCGCCCACCCGCGAGATGATCCCGCAGCTGTTCGGACAGCGTCTGTCGCGCTTCACTCACCGACAAAATCCGGGCCCCTCATCATTCCCGTCGCAGCAGCAACGACCTGGTCAGCTACCAACGCATCTGGCGGCTGAACGCTACATGAAAACACTACGCTCTGGCCGCCCCTGCAGATTTTCTCGCTGGCGGAATAGGTCAAACGATCGTTTAAGGCGTCAGGAAAAATGTTGCCAGGAGCCGCAAACGTGAGCCTCGACACCCTGTTTCGCCCTCTTCAGGTCAAGTCCATGACCCTGAAGAACCGCATCGCCATGGCCCCCATGACCCGCAGTTTCTCTCCGGGCGGCGTGGCGACGCAGGAAGTCGCTGACTACTACCGTCGGCGCGCCGAAAACAGCGTCGGGCTGATCATCTCCGAAGGCGTCGGCGTGGCCCGTCCGGCCTCGCTCAATGACCCGAACATCCCGCGTTTCCACGGCGACGAGGAACTGGCCGCCTGGAAGACCGTCATCGACGCCGTCCACGCCGCGGGCGGGGCGATGGCGCCGCAGCTGTGGCATGTCGGCGCCGTGCGCACGCGCGACCCGGTGTGGACCCCTCCCGGCCCCTACGACAGCCCCTCGGGCTTCTCCAGCCCCGGCAAGCAGTTCGGCGAGGCGATGAGTGACGCCGATGTCGCCGACGCCATCGACGCCTTCGCCAAGGCCGCCGGCGCCGCCAAGGCGCTGGGCTTCGACTCCATCGAACTGCACGGCGCCCACGGCTACCTGATCGACCAGTTCTTCTGGGACGGCGTCAATCTGCGCACCGACCGCTGGGGCGGCCCGACCCTGCCCGAGCGCGCCCGCTTCGCCGCCGAGATCCTAAAGGCGGTGCGCCGCGAGGTCGGCGAGGACTATCCGGTCATCATCCGCCTGTCGCAGTGGAAGCAACAGGACTTCACCGCCCGCCTGGCGGCCAACCCGACCGAGATGGAAGCCTGGCTTCAGCCGCTGGCCGACGCCGGCGCCGACGTCTTCCATTGCAGCCAGCGCCGCTTCTGGGAGCCGGAATTCGAGGGCAGCGATCTCAACTTCGCCGGCTGGGCCAAGAAGCTGACCGGCAAGCCGACGATCACCGTCGGATCGGTCGGGCTGTCGGGCGAGTTCATCGCCGCCTACGGCGGTGAGGCCAGTGAACCGGCCAGCCTCGACAACCTGATCGAGCGCATGGAACGCGACGAGTTCGACATGGTCGCCGTCGGCCGCGCCCTGCTGCAGGACCCCGAATGGGTGACCAAGGTCCGCGACGGCCGCACCGACGAGCTCAAGAGCTTCGAGCGCTCGGCGATGGGCGTGTTGTACTAGGGCGAACGGAACTCCTCCCCCATCGGGGGAGGGGGACCGCCGCCGGCGGCGGCGGTGGAGGGGGTCCCCAACGGTCGTTGGAGGGGGGCTTCAACACCCCTCTCCGTTCGTGGATGACCCCCTCAGTCAGCCGCTGCGCGGCTGCCAGCTCCCCCGAAAGGGGAGCAATCTCACGCGTTGAAGTTCAGCTTCAGGCCCGGACGCGGCCATTTCGCCTTGTACAGCTTGCCTGTGCCCGACGCTGTAATCCAGGCGGTGCGCATGTCGTCGCCGCCAAAGCAGATGTTGGTCACCAGCAGGTCCGGGAAGGGGTAGTGCTCGGTCGTCCCGTCCGGGTCGAAAGCCGTGATGCCGCCATTGATGATGGTCGCCACACAGACCTTGCCGCCGGCTTCCACGGCAAGACTGTCGAGCAGCTGGTAGCCCGGCAGGTTGTGGACCACCCGGGCCGGCTGGAAGGGCGGGGGTTCAGCCAGTTCACCCGGCGCGCTGACATCAAAGGCCCAGAGACGGCCAAGGTTGGTGTCGGCCATGTAGACGACATTCTCGTCCGGCGAGAGACCGACGCCGTTGGGCGAGACGAAGTGGTCGCGCAGGCGGGTGATCTGCGAGCCGTCCGGCTTGGCGTAATAGAGCGCCCCGAACTTGCGGCCTTCCGGGGTGGAGCAGCCGTGATCGGTGAACCACATGCCGCCCTGTTTGTCGAAAACCAGATCATTGGGCCCAACCAGACGCTTGCCGTCGCAGGACTCATAGACCGTCTCGACCTTGCCGCTGGCGATGTCGACACGCTGGATGCAGCCGCCGACATGGCTGGCCGGGGTCGGGCCCGGGATGGTCAGGCCATTGACGTCCAGCCATTCAAAGCTGCCGCCGTTGTTGGTGACATAGATCTTGCCGTCCGGACCGATGGCCGCGCCATTCGGACCGCCGCCGGTTTCCGCAACCACGCTGGTCCTGCCGTCGGGGGTGATGCGGGTCAGCCGCTGGCCCTGGATCTCGGTGAGGATCACCGAGCCGTCCTGCATGGCGATAGGACCTTCCGGAAACAGCAGTCCCTCGGCGACCAGTTCAATGTCCACGGCGCGTTCTCCCTCTATGATCTGAGGGCATAGAACCGCCTGACGCCGGGTCAGCGCAAGGTGCTATCGCCGCTCGAGCACCCGGAAGGTGAAGGGGTGGTCGTCGGTCTCGGAGGCGGGGTATTCCTCCCGCCGAACCTCTGTCCAGGCCGCTTCGTCAAAGGCGGGAAACAGGGTGTCGCCTTCCGGCTCGGCGTCGACCTCTGTCATGTAGATCCGCTTGGCCCGGCCCAGCGCCATCTCATAGAGGCTGGCCCCGCCGATGATGCAGACCTCCGACACGCCGTCCTCCTCGGCCTGCTCGCGGGCGGTTTCGATCGCCTCGGAGAAGTTCTCGTAAGCCAGGGCGAAACGGCTCTCGAAACTGCCGTCGCGGGTCATGACGATGTTCAGCCGGCCGGGCAGGGGCTTGAACGGCAGGCTGTCCCAGGTCTTGCGACCCATGATCACCGGCTTGCCCAGCGTATTGGCCTTGAACAGCGCCAGATCCGACTTCAGACGCCAGGGCAGGGCGCCGTCACGGCCGATAACGCCATTGCGGGCCCGGGCGGCGACGAGAGCGAGGGGAATGATCATGGGACCATCCTATCCCGACTCGCGCCTCGCCGCGCCTGCCGTCGGGTGATGGTTGTGGTCGGACATTCCGGGGCTACTGTGGCGTCGGGAGCGCTGAACATGACCGATACCGCCATCGAGATGCATATGGCCCGCACGGGGCCGGCGACCGTGTTGAAAGCCCGGGAGACGACTCTGCAACCGCCGGGGCCGGGTGAGGCGCGGGTCGCCATCGAGGCGACGGGCATCGCCTTTGCCGATGTGGTCATGCGCCAGGGGCTCTATCCCGGCGTCAAAACCCCGGTCACGCCCGGCTATGATTTCGTCGGCCGGATCGAGGCGCTTGGCGCCGGCGTCGAGGGCGTTGAGGTCGGCCAGAGGGTGGCGGCTCTCACCGTCACCGGCTCCTACGCTTCCCGCCGCAACATCGACGCCCGCCGGCTGGTCCCGGCGCCGGAGGGCGCTTCGGCGGAAAAGCTGGTCGCCGGCGTGCTCAACGGCCTGACCGCCTGGCAGATGTTCAGCCGCATTGCTGTCGCCGCGCCCGGCGAGACGGTGCTGGTGCATGGCGCCGCCGGCGGCGTCGGCAACCTGTTGTTGGCCATGGCGCGCAATGCCGGCGTGAAGGCCATCGGCACGGCCTCGGCCGGAAAGCGCGGCGTGGTCGAGGGCCTGGGCGCAACCCACATCGACTATCGCACGGACGATCTGGTCGACCAGATCCGCGCGGCGTCTGACGGCGGCGTCGTCGCCGCCTACGACCACATCGGCGGCAAGCACCTGAAGGCGGTATCCATCGCCGCCCTGCGCCAGGGCGGAACCGCCATCCTCTACGGGGGCTATGACGCCACCCGCGGCGGCAAGGTCAGGCCCGGCGCCATCATCGACATGCTGCTCAACAACAGCCTCTCGGCGATGAAGCTGTTCGGCGTCAGCCAGGGTGTCGTCGGCTACAACGTCTCCTACTGGCGCGACGCCCGGCAGGAGGCCTACCGCGCCGATCTGGCGGCTGTCTTGGCCCAGATCGCCTCCGGCGCCCTCGACCCGCTCATCGGCAAGGTCCTGCCGCTGACCGAGGCGGCGGAAGGTCACAGGCTTCTGGAGACCAGCGCGGTGGCCGGGAAGATCGTTCTGAAGCCCTGACGGGCCTTCAGGGCGTGATGCGGATGGTCACGCGGTCGGGCGTCCCGACCTTGCCGTCCGGACAGGTCTGGGGCCGGAAGTCGGTGCTGTGGCAGAGGCGCAGTTCGCGCAGCCAGTTGTCGCTGGCGACGGCGATGTAAACGGCCTTGCGCGGCAGACCGGGATTGGCGGCGGCGAAGGCGTCGCGCAGCTCGCCCGCCGTCATCGTCCCGCCCGGCCCGGCCAGGTCGCGCGGATCAGGGCGCTTGAGGCCGTTCCACAGGCTGCGGGCCTGATCGAAATAGGCCTCCGGGCTGTCCCAGGCGCAGGTGCCGTGAGCGGCCCATTCATGCTGTTGCAGCCGGGCCGAAGGGGTCATGCAGAAATTGGCCCGCACGGTGGCTTCGGCGATCGGGGTCGAGGGGCGACAATCGCGCGGATGCTTGCCGTCGGCCGAGTTGGGCCACAGGCCGTGCAGGGTCCAGCCCAGTTTGCCCGAACAGGCGCTTTCGTCACTGGTGTCGGCGGCCCCGCTGGCGCAGGCCTGCGGCTGCCAGGCCAAGGAAAGAAGCTGGGAATCGGGGGTGAAGTCGGCGTTGACCTTGTCGGGATTGGGGATCTCGGCCGGAACCTGATCAATGCGCGCCGGAATGACGCATTCCGCGCCGCCCTGCGGTTCGCTCGCCGCTGTCGGGGTGATCCCGGCGTCCTGAGCGCTGCATCCTGCGAGGAGCACTCCCGCGATGGCGGTGGACAGCAAGGCGGCGAGGGCGTGGCGCATGGACTTCTCTCGCGAGGTTCGGGGCGGGCCAGTGCGCCCGGATCCCCTATACCGCGATCGGCGCCTTGATCGAAGGGTGGGCTTCGTAGCCCTCGACCTTGAAATCCGACAGTTCAAAGCTGAACAGGTCGGTCTTGTCGGCGATGGTCATGATCGGAAAGGGCAGGGGCTCGCGCCGCAACTGCTCTTTCGCCTGGTCCAGATGGTTCAGATACAGGTGCGCATCGCCGAAGGTGTGGATGAACTCCCCCGGCTGCAGGCCCGTCGCCTTGGCCACCATCATGGTCAGCAGGGCGTAGGAGGCGATGTTGAACGGCACGCCCAGGAAGACATCGGCGCTGCGCTGGTAGAGCTGGCAGCTGAGCTTTCCGTCGGCGACGAAGAACTGGAACAGGCAGTGGCAGGGCGGCAGGGCCATGTCGTCGACGTCGGCCGGGTTCCAGGCGCTGACGATATGGCGGCGGCTGTTGGGGTTGGTCCGGATCGCCTCGACCACGGCGCTGATCTGGTCGATCACCCGGCCGTCCGGCGCTGTCCAGCTGCGCCATTGCTTGCCATAGACCGGACCCAGTTCGCCCTCGGCGTCGGCCCACTCATCCCAGATGCTGACCCCGTTTTCCTTGAGGTAGCGGATGTTGGTCTCGCCGCGCAGGAACCACAGAAGTTCGACGATGATCGAGCGCAGATGCAGCTTCTTGGTGGTCAGCAGGGGGAAGCCCTGGCCAAGATCAAAGCGGATCTGACGGCCGAAGACCCCGAGCGTTCCGGTGCCGGTCCGGTCGCCGCGCTCAATGCCGGTCGCCATGATATCGGCCAGCAGGCCCAGATACTGACGCTCGGGATGCGAGGCGTCGGCGCTGGCGGATGCGGCCGGGGCGGGGACGGAGGCGAGTGCGGTCATGGTCAATAGCCGATGCTGAGGTCAGCAGCCTGACCTGATTCGCTGGCCGGGGCGGCCCAAAGGCGGGACCGTCCACAGCTGTCTGCGGGCCTTTGGCCAGTCCAGGCCCCTCAGCCCTTGAACCCGCCCTCGTCCAGAAAAGCTTGCTCCTCAGGCGTGGTCTCGCGGCCGAACACGGCGTTGCGATGAGGGAAGCGGCCGAAGCGGGCGATGATGTCGCGGTGAACAACCGCGTAGCGCAGGGTCTCGGCGTCGCCGCTGTCGTCCAGCAGGCCCTGACAGAGCGACACGCAGAGCTCCTGATCGGCCAGATCCTCGGAATGCTCGAAGGGCAGGTAAAAGAAGCGTCTGACCAACGGATCGACCTGCTGGTCGAAGCCGCGCTCCAGCGCCTGGCGGGCGATGGTCCGGGCAAGGGGATCGGTGGCGAAGGCGTGGGCGCTGTTGCGCCACAGATTGCGCGGAAACTGGTCCAGCAGGATCAGCAGGGCCAGGGCCCCGTCGGCGCTGTCGCGCCAGCTGTCATACTGCCCCCGGGCGGCGGCGAAATGCACCGGCTCGAACTTCAGCCGGATGGCCTCGTCGAAGCGGCTGTCCTTGGCGAACCATTTGGCCGGGCCGGCGATGGTCCAGAAACCGATGATGTCCTGAGGATGGGCTGGCATGGCGCCAAGCTGTCTTGGACTCGCCTTTCGTTCAAGTCCGGTTCAGGTTGGAAATTGCATCAAGGGCCAGATGGGACTGGTACGGCCCGCCAACGAGCGCGGCCGCTGGAGACGACAATGAAGAGAGTCATCGTGGCTGGCGCTGTCATGGCGCTGTTGATGGGGACCACGGCGCTGGCGGCGCCGCGCGAAGGTCGCGGCTATCAGCCCGACTCCCAGTCTGATTCCTCCGCCCCCAAGCCGCCGCCCCCCCGTGGGGATCGCGGGGATCGCGGCGACCGCGGTGGTCGTGGCGGTCAGAAGGCCGCCCCACCGCCGCAAGCTCCGGCGGCGGCGCCACCCGCCGCCCGCGGTGGCCGTGGAGGCCGCGGCGATCAGCCGGGTCAGCCCCGTGGCGGACGCGGTGGCCAGAGTGGCTACGATCGCGGCGCGCCAAACGCCGGTCAGGGCGGCCCGGCCGGACGGCCCGGCTATCCCCCCGCCTACGATCCCAACAGCGAGCGTCGTGGCGGCGCTGACCGTGGCGACAGACGTGGAGGCCGCGACGATCCGTCAGGCCGCGGCGGACGCGGCGGCTATGACAACAGCGGCCGGCCCGACAACCGTGGCGGCTATGGCCCCGGCGCCCAGGGCGGGCGCGGCGACAATGATCGTGGGGATCGTGGGGATCGCGGCGATCGCGGTGATCGCGGGTCCCGGGGCGACCGTGGTGATCGCGGCGGTTATGATCGCGGCGACAACCGTGGCGGATACGACCGTGGCAACCGTGGCGACAACCGCCGCTGGGACGGCCGTCGTCCCGGCGAAGGGCGTCAGCTCCGCGGCCGCGACCGGTCGCGCAGCTGGTACGACTCCCGTCGCTGGCGTCAGAGCTACCAGTCGTCGCGCCGCTTCCGGATCGGGGTCTATGTCTATCCGTCCGGCTGGTACAACAACAACTGGCGCTACGGCGACTTCCTGCCCTACGGCTGGTACAGCTCGCGCTACTACCTCGACTGGTACCAGTATGGCCTGCCCATGCCGCCGATTGGCTGCGAGTGGATCCGGGTCGGCGGCGACGCCTATCTGGTCGATGTCTGGAGCGGTCGGGTGCTGAGCATCTCCTACGATCTGTTCTGGTAGGCCGACGCCTCCACGGATGATTGAGGCCCCGGAGGCGACTCCGGGGTCTTTTTCGTATCGGGACGCGCGCCTCATCTTGACGTTCACGCAAAATTCCGCTCGATAGCCGGGCTTTGCTGCACCGCCGTTGCGCGGGTGCGGTGTAATTCGACCTTTCGGAGAATAAATCATGCGCGTCTATTACGACCGCGACGCAGATCTGGCCCGCATCCTGGAGCGCAAGATCGCCGTCGTAGGCTATGGCAGCCAGGGTCGGGCGCATGCGCTGAACCTCAAGGACAGCGGCGCCAAGGATATCGTTGTCGCCCTTCGCCCCGACTCATCGACCGCCAAGAAGGTCGAGGCCGACGGCATCAAGGTGATGACCGTCGCCGACGCGGCCAAATGGGCCGACGTGCTGATGATCCTCGCCCCCGACGAGCTTCAGCGTGGAATCTACAACGAAGAGATCGCCCCCAACCTGCGGGACGGCGCGGCCCTGCTGTTCGCCCACGGTCTGAACGTCCATTTCGGACTGATCGAGCCCAAGTCGACCGTCGACGTGCTGATGGTCGCCCCCAAGGGGCCCGGCCACACCGTGCGCGCCGAATACGAGAAGGGCGGCGGCGTGCCCTGCCTGATCGCCGTGCATCATGACGCCACCGGCGGCGCGCTCGACCTGGGTCTGGCCTACGCCAGCGCCATCGGCGGCGGTCGCTCGGGCGTCATCGAGACCACCTTCCGCGAGGAATGCGAGACCGATCTGTTCGGCGAGCAGGCCGTGCTCTGCGGCGGTCTGGTCGAACTGATCCGCGCCGGGTTCGAAACCCTGGTCGAGGCCGGCTACGCGCCTGAAATGGCCTATTTCGAATGCCTCCACGAGGTGAAGCTGATCGTCGACCTGATCTATGAAGGCGGCATCGCCAACATGAACTACTCGATCAGCAACACGGCCGAGTACGGCGAGTATGTCACCGGACCCCGCATCGTTACCGCCGACACCAAGGCCGAGATGAAGCGGGTGCTGGAAGACATCCAGTCGGGCCGCTTCGTGCGCGACTTCATGACCGAGAACGCGGCCGGCGCGCCCAGCCTGAAGGCCACCCGCCGTCGCAGCGCTGAACATCCCATTGAGGAAGTCGGCGACCGTCTGCGCGGCATGATGCCGTGGATCGCCAAGAACAAGCTTGTGGACAAGGCCCGCAACTAGTCCCGATAAGGAGCCGCCCGGTCATGTTGGCCGGGCGGATTTCCGGAATCGGTCGTGAAGCTTATCATTCCCTGCCTGCTGGCCATCGCCAGCGCGTCGGCCGCCCCCGCCCTTGCCCAGAGCGCTGCTCCGGTCGACCTGTCGGCCGTCGAGGTCCGGGCGATCAACAACGTCATCGTGAGGGTGAACGCTTCGGGCGACATGGGCCCCTCCACCGTGGTCTGGGGCGACGTCGCCGGGATCAACTGTGGTCCTGACCAGTACAAATATACGCCCCATCAGAATCGCCAGTGCTGGGTCTGGGTCCGCCGCAACAGCCCGGTCAAACTGACGATCAAGGGCATGAAGGGCAGCTTCGGCGCTGACTGGAAGGTCGCCTGGGGCGGCTGTCAGGTCGTCGATAACGGCGCCGCCTGCACCCTCAAGCCGGGCGAGGACGCCGAAGTCTCCGCCGTCATCACCGGAACGCCTGAGTAGCCGTGAGACGCGGTCTGTGACTGGCCCGCGCCCTCCAGGCCTTCGCCTGAACAGGGGTTCCGGCCTCGGTCAGGCAGGCTTTCAACCGAGCGGCCCAATGCCTAGATTGGCCCATGCGCAGCATCGAGACTCTCTTCCTGGCCGGCCCTGACGCCTGGTACCCCGAGGCAGAACAGCATCTTGAGCGTCAGCGCCTGCTGGCCGCCGCCGCCGGATATACGATTTTGCCGTCGACCATCCTGCCGGCCGAGGTGCGCGACGCCGGCGAACTGGCGGCGCGGGCTCTCTATGCCGAACGGATTTCAAGGCTGCGCAAGGCCGATGCGGGCATCGTCAATCTGACGCCCTTCCGGGGACCGGGGGCCGACGCAGCCGCCACCTTCGAGATGGGCTTTCTCGCAGGGCTCGGCAAACCGGTCTTCGGCTGGATCAATCTGACCGACGAACTGGATGAGGACTACCGCGAGCGGGTCGAGGCCTGGATGGGCGCCCGTCCCGATGAGGCGGGGATCTGGCGGGATGGCGAGGACTGCGAGATCGAGGACTTCGGCCTGCCCGAGGCCAGCCTGCTCTGGGCCGAGACGCGCCGGCTGTTCGTCAACATCACCGACGACCCGATGCACGATCTGACCGGCTTCGAGATGTGCCTGCAGTCCCTCAGGCTCTACGCCGACTGAAGCGCCCGTTTGCCCGCCCGCTCGGCCCGCAGCAGGGCCGAGATCGCCGTCAGCTGTTGCTCATACAGGCGGTCGCAGCCGATGCAGGGGTTCTCATAGTCGCGGCCCTTGGGGGTGACGGTGGCGGACAGGGCGCGGAAGTCCTCGCGGGGAATGCCAAGCGCCTCTCCGGCGCCGGCCGGATCGCCGCGATTGAGCGCCTCGAAGGCGGGATGGCCCCGCAGACCTTCGAGGATGTCGATCAGGGGCTCTTCGGTCAGATTGCCGATCGGCGCCCCGGTCTTCAGGCAGCAGGGGAAGACATCTCCGTTGGGATCAATGGCCACCTCGCTCCCCGGCGCCCGGTGATCGAGGAATGACTTGGCCCCAGAATGGCGGGCGCAGAAGTTGGTCTCCCAGGTGGCGGTGGACAAATCGTTGTCCCAGGCCCGGCCCCGCGGCCACAGCTCGCCGATCCAGCGGCCCGGCTCGGCGCCGAAATAGAGATAGGTCGGTCCCTCGGCGGTCGGCGCCTTGCCGGCCCCCAGCCTGACCTGGGTGACGCCGGCCTTCTCCATCATGGCGTCGATCTTCGCCGCCAGCTTCGCCTGCTTCGCGTCGGTCATGCCGACGTGGAAACTGTCGAAACCCGAGATGGCGATGCCCTGCACCCCGCGCCGGAGCATGTCGTCCAGATGCGTCTCGTTCAGCCGGTCTCCGGTGGTCTGGACATGGACGCGCGGCGCCATGTCGGGGCTCCAGCGCTGCTGGATGGCCTCCAGCGCCGGATAGAAGATCCGCTGGCGGAAGCCCTCCAGCAGCACCTCGCCGCCGGCCAGGATCAGACGGCCCGCCTGACGGGCGCCGGTCTTGTCGATGTAGCCGAAATCGTCCGGCAGATTGGCCAGAACGGCGGGCCAGGCCTTTTCGCCCTCGCCCAGAACCTCATCCAGAGCGCCGCGAACATAGGGCCTGAAGCGGTCGTCATAGCAGTGGACGCAGCGGCGGTGGCAGGCCCAGGACAGGACCCAGTAGACCGACTCCATAAGGCTCGACTCCGCTGACGACAAAGGCTCAAGCTAGAGCAGCCGCCGCTCACGGAAAGCTGAAATTGTCGGCAACTCGACGTGAGACGGGGAGGGACGGCGCGGGTCAGTCCCAGCCGAGAGCCGCCTCGCCGCGCAGGATGGCCTCGGCCTGGGGCGTGTGCTTGGCGCCGTCGCGGGGGTGCAGCACCAGGGCGGGCAGCAGCACCAGGGGCGCCTTGCCGGTCTTGATCGCCCGCACCATCACCCGCTTGGCCGGGGTGTCGCCGAACGGCTGTATCGGGCGGATGCGAAAGGACCCCGCCTTGGGCGCCAGCAGGGCCAGGATGTCGGCCAGGCGGTCGGCGCGATGGATCAGGGTGATCGTCCCGCCCTCGCGCACGGCCTTCAGCAGAAAGCCGGTCCAGGCCGCCAGTCCGCCATCGGCCATCCAGGCGCCGGACTTGGCGGGATCGGGCGCGCGCAAGGCGGCCGGGTCATCGAAAAACGGCGGATTTGAAAAGACGGCATCGAAAGGCGGCAGGCCCAGAGCGGCGAACCCGGCCTCGACATCGCCCTGATGGATCGTGAGGCGGTCGGCCATCTGGTTGTCGACGGCGTTCCGCCTCGCCAGATCGGCCATCGCCGCATCCCGCTCAAGGCCGGTGAACCGTGTCCCCGGCCGCCGGAAGGCCGATGAGACAAGGGCTCCGCCGACGCCGCAACCGGCCTCCAGCACCCTGTGGCCCGGTCCGGCGTCGCAGGCGGCGGCCAGCAGGGCGGCGTCCATGCCGGCGCGATAGCCCCGCGCCGGCTGACGCAGTGAAATGCGTCCGTCGAGCAACCGATCCTGCGTCAGGTCCATTCCGGTAAAGCGATGCCTTGTGCTAGGTCTTGCCCTGACCTATCCCGACGCCATGCAGGCCGCAACGGCGAGGGCCGTGGACGGATTTTTGAGGAGCAGCAGGTTTTGGACGCCGTGAACGCCGCAATCGAGCGCCAGCCAGCGTCGGTCGACCTGCTTGTCGACCTGGGCGCCGCCGATATGGCGGGCGTCAATGCCCTGATTTCAGCGCGGATGCAGAGCCCTGTGGCGGTGATTCCGGCCCTGGCCGATCACCTGATCAACGCCGGCGGCAAGCGCCTTCGCCCCTTGCTGACGGTGGCCGCCGCCCGGCTGGCCGGATCCGACAGCGACGGCTGCCTGAAACTGGCGGCGGCGGTCGAGTTCATCCACACCGCCACCCTGCTGCATGACGACGTGATCGATTCGTCCCAGCTTCGGCGCGGCAAGGTCGCCGCCCACCTGATCTGGGGCGCGCCGTCCAGTGTCCTGGTCGGCGATTACCTGTTCGCCCGCGCCTTCGAGCTGATGGTCGAGGCCGGCTCGCTGCGCGCCCTCGACATTCTGGCCAAGGCGGCCGGGGTGATCAGCGAGGGCGAGGTGCTGCAACTGACCCGCGCCCACGACCTGAACCTGTCCAAGGACATCTATCTGGAAATCATCCGGGCCAAGACCGCCGAGCTGTTCGCCGCCGCGGCCGAGGCCGGCGCGGTCAGCGCCGGGGCTCCGGAAGAACAGGTGCGGGCCATGCGCACCTATGGCCTCAATCTCGGTCTGGCGTTCCAGCTGTCGGACGACGCCCTCGACTACGGCGGTCTGACCGAGGATCTGGGCAAGAACGCCGGCGACGATTTCCGCGAAGGCAAGGCCACCCTGCCGTTGCTGCTGGCCATCGCGGCGACCGGGCCTGAAGAAGCGGCCTTCTGGGAACGCACCGTCGGCCGCCGCGAACAGACCGACGAGGATTTCCAGCGGGCCCAGACCCTGGTTCGGGAAACCGGCGCCGGCGAGGCGACCCTGGACATGGCGGCGGACTTCGCCCGGGAGGCCAAGCTCGCCCTTGGTTGCATGGCCGCCGGCGAATGGCGTGACGCGCTGGAGGAGCTCGCCGACTTCGCCGTCAGCCGGAGCACCTGAGGTGAGGGGTGGCGGTCGGGCGACGGCGGACGATACCGGCCCCCTGACCCTGCTGCTCGAGGCCATCGAGGCGCTCAGCGGGGCCAGAACCCTTGAGGCGGTCGCTGAGGTGGTGCGGACTTCGGCGCGGAAGCTCTCCGGCGCGGACGGGGTCACCTTCGTGCTCCGCGACGGCGCCTTCTGCCATTACCTTGATGAGGACGCGATCACGCCGCTGTGGAAGGGGCGCAGGTTTCCGATTGAAAGCTGCATCAGCGGCCTTGCCATTACCGGCGCCCAAACCATCGTCATCCCCGACACCCGGGCCGATGACCGGGTCCCGCACGAGGTCTACGACGCCACCTTCGTCCGAAGCCTTGTCATGACGCCGGTGCGCTCGGACAGCCCGTTGGCGGCGATCGGCGCATACTGGGACCGCCCGCGTACGCCGACCCAGAGCGAAATCGAGGTCCTGTCGCTGGTCGCCCGGGCCACGGCGACGGCGATCGAGACCCTGAAGCTGCTGGACAGTCTCGAAGCGGCCATCGCCCGGCGCGACGCTTTGCTGCAGGAGCTGGACCATCGGGTGAAGAACTCGCTGGCCGCCACCCTGTCGATCGCCAACCAGACCCTGAACACCGCCGAATCATCCGAGGATTTCGTCGCCCGCTTCACCGGCCGGCTGATGGCCCTGTCCCGGGCTCAGGACATTCTCGCCGATCGCGACTGGGCCGGCGCCACCCTCTCCGAAACCCTCGACAAGGGCTTGCGCGAGACAGCGGAATTCAAGACAGGCCGCCTGAGCGTCGAGGGGCCCTGCGCGGAACTGGCGCCTGAAACCGCCGTCAGTCTGACCGTGGCGCTGCACGAATTGCTCGACAATGCCCGCCGCCACGGAGCTCTTGGTTCGACGGACGGCCGGGTCGCGCTGTCCTGGTCCTTCGCTGATGATCGCCTGGCCCTCGACTGGGTCGAACAGGGCGGGCCGCCGGTCGCCGCCCCCACACGGCAGGGGTTTGGTCTGCGCATGCTGCAGCTGGGGCTGCCCCGCGACCTCAAGGGCGAGGCTGAGGTGATCTACGGCAGTGAAGGCCTGCGCTACCACCTGACCGCCCCCCTGACCGGCCGCATCACCCCTGTCGGCTCCCCGGCGTGACCGACCGGGTTCTGGTCATCAAGCTGTCCGCGCTCGGGGACTTCATCCAGGCCACCGGTCCGATGAAGGCGATCCGCGCCGCCCATCCCGATGCCCGCATCACCCTTCTGACGACGGCGCCGTTCACCGGCATGGCGCGGGCCACCGGGTGGTTCGATGAGATCTGGTCTGATGGACGCCCCTCGTGGAGCAACCTCGCCGCCGTCGCCGGCCTGATCCGCCGGATCCGCCGCGCCCGGTTTGACCGGGTGTATGATCTCCAGACCCAGGGACGGACGGTCCGCTATTTCCAGCTGCTCTGGCCGCGCCGGCCGGCCTGGTCAGGCAATGCCCCCGGGGCGGCCTTTGAATACAGCGGCGCGGATCGCGACCGGCTGCATGTCCAGGACAGCCAGCGCCAGCAGTTGAAGATCGCCGGGATCGGCGAGACGCCGCCGCCGGATGTCTCCTGGCTGACCGGGCAGGGCGAGCTGCATCCACCACAGCCCTTTGCCCTGCTCGTCCCCGGCGGTGCGCCGCATCGCCCGGCCAAGCGCTGGCCGTCGGTCGCCTATGGTGAACTGGCGACCCGTCTGGCCGACAGCGGCGTGACGCCGGTGGTTCTGGGTCACGGTCCGGAAGAGGCGGCGCTGGCCCAGGATATTCTGGCCTGCGAGCCCCGGGCGGTCAGTCTGGTCGGCCAGACCCGGTTTGGCGACATCGCCGATCTGGCCCGGTCGGCGGCCCTGCTGGTCGGCAACGACACCGGCCCGGTCCATGTCGCCATCGCCGCAGGCTGCCCCGGCGTCGTGCTGTTCTCGGCCGAAAGCAACCCGGCCCTCAGCGCGCCCCGCCCGGTCAGGGACGATCAGGTCGTGGACATCCTTAGGGAGGCCGACCTGGCCGATCTGGCGGTGGATCCGGTCTGGTCGGCGGTCGAGGCGATCAGAAGCCGGTAAACAGCCGCTCCAGCGCCCGGCGGATGGCGTCTTCCTCGGCAAATAGATCGCCAACGGGGTTGCGAAGCACCCGGGTCTCCAGGCTGAACAGATCGGTGAGGCTGAGGATCAGCCGCTCTCCCTCAAACCGAACCGCAACTTCAAGCTCCTTGATCGGTCGGGATCGGTCGCGAAGGAGAGGTGCGACGATCACCACGCTGACGTCCTTGAGCCGGTGGGAGGACAGCGTGACGAGGTAAGGGGCGATTGCCCGGGTTGCCTCCGAAGGATTGGAGAAGATCTCGAACTGGCGCAACTAGAAGCGTCGCCATTCAGTCCCGATCAGACCCCGCCTTGCGATGCTCTCGTTGTGTTCGCTGATCGCATCAACATTTTCTGCGGCCCATCGGGCGGCCCGGGCCTCTGCGTTCCGCTCGCGCTCGTCGAACGACGCGCCCTTTTCGGCGAGGCCGTCGGCAAGACTTGTGAGGCGTCCGGCGAGGGCGTCCTCAAGCAAGTGGGCAGGATCAAGCCCGGCTGCCAAGGCTTCCCGGAGGAGCGCCGCATCAATCTGAACGGTCAGGTCGATCTTGCTCATGACCCAGACGATAGCAGAATTTCCCGACGTCGTCAGACCATAGGTCCCTCTGCGGACTCAGCCCCGCATCCGGTGGGTGAAGTCCTCGCCATCCACCCGTTCGAAGTCCATGGCGTACCAGAAGACCGGCGCGGTTGCACTGGCCCGCGCGTTGGCGACCAGCAGATGCGCCGCCTGCAGACCCTGCTGGATCATCGCTCCGGCGAGCGCCTGTCCGACGCCGGCCCGGCGAAAGTCCGGCGCGACATAGAGCCGGCGCATGCGCATGGCGGGCTCATCCAGTCCGGTCTGGACGGTCACCCCGCCGACACCCGCCAGATCGCCGTCGATGAAAGCTGCGAACAGGGCGCCGGGATCGGCAAAGCGCTCCTCGCCGCTGGCCCATTGATCGGCCAGCAGCGCCATGTTGCGCACGCCCTCGTCAGACGCCATCTTCTGCAGAGGCCCGAAACCTTCCGGCAGGTCATCGGTCACCCGAACGATCTGGATCACTGCCAACCCTCCGCCTGACAAGGACACTGCCCCATGATCCGCCTGATCCTCAACATCCTGTGGTTCATCATGGGCGGCTGGTTGTCGGGCCTGCTCTGGCTGCTGGGCGGCGCCTTGCTGGCGATCACCATCGTCGGCCTGCCCTACAGCTTCGCGGCCTGGCGAATCGCAAGCTTTTCCTTCTGGCCGTTCGGGCGCGAGGTGGTCAGCCGTGAATTGCTCACCGGTCAGGCGGATATCGGCACCGGGCCGGTCGGCTTCCTGCTGAACATCATCTGGTTCATCGCCGCCGGCTGGTACATCGCCCTCAGCCACCTGCTGATCGCGGTGGCCGAGTTCATCACCATCATCGGCATCCCGTTTGCCCTGAAGGACCTGCAGCTGGCGATGCTGGCCCTGGCGCCGATCGGCAAGACGGTGGTGGAGAAGCGCTAGACGATCACCCCGGCGAGATCATCTTCTCCGGCCGCACCGCCTCGTCGAACTCGGCATCCGTCAGATAGCCGCCGCCGACGGCCTCTTCCCGCAGGGTGGTGCCGTTCTTGTGGGCGGTCTTGGCGATCTTGGCGCAGGTGTCGTAGCCCAGCTTGCCGTTCAGGGCGGTGACCAGCATCAGGCTGTTGTTCAGGCCCTTGGCGATGTTGTCCTCGCGCGGCTCGATCCCGACCACGCAATGGTCGGTGAAGCTGATCGCCGCATCGGCCATCAGCCGCACCGATTGCAGGAAGTTGTAGGCCATCACCGGATTGAAGACGTTGAGTTCGAAGTGGCCGCTGGCCCCGGCGAAGGTCAGGGTCGCCTGATTGCCGAACACCTGGGCGCAGACCATGGTCAGGGCCTCGCACTGGGTCGGGTTGACCTTGCCCGGCATGATCGAACTGCCCGGCTCGTTTTCGGGCAGGCTCAGCTCGCCCAGGCCCGAGCGCGGGCCGGAGCCGAGAAAGCGGATGTCGTTGGCGATCTTGAACAGGCTGGCGGCGACGGTGTTGATGGCCCCGTGGGTGAAGACCATGGCGTCGTGGGCGGCCAGGGCCTCGAACTTGTTGGGGGCGGTGGTGAAGGGCAGGCCGGTGATGGCGGCGATCTGCTCGGCGACCTTTTCGGCGAATCCGACCGGCGCGTTCAGGCCGGTGCCGACGGCGGTGCCGCCCTGGGCCAGTTCCATCAGTTTCGGCAGCGTCAGCTCGATCCGCTCGATGCCGTTGGCGATCTGCTGGGCGTAGCCGCCGAACTCCTGGCCGAGGGTCAGGGGGGTGGCGTCCTGGGTGTGGGTGCGGCCGATCTTGATGATGTGGGCCCAGGCCTTGGCCTTGGCGTCGAGGGCGGCGTGCAGATGCTTCAGGGCCGGGATCAGGTCATGGACCACCTGTTCGGCGGCGGCGATATGCATGGCCGTCGGATAGGTGTCGTTCGACGACTGGCTCATGTTGACATGGTCGTTGGGGTGGACCGGCTTCTTGGAGCCCATCTCGCCGCCCAGCATCTCGATGGCGCGGTTGGAGATCACCTCGTTGGAATTCATGTTCGACTGGGTGCCGGACCCGGTCTGCCAGACAACCAGCGGGAAGTGGTCGTTCAGCTTGCCGTCGATGACCTCCTGGGCCGCGGCGACGATGACCTTCTCCAGGTCAGGGCTCAGACGCCCCAGGGCGGCGTTGGCCTCGGCGGCGGCGCGCTTGACGATGCCCAGGGCGCGGACGACGGGCAGGGGCTGCTTTTCCCAGCCGATCTTGAAATTGCCGATCGAGCGCTGCGACTGGGCGCCCCAGTAGCGGCTGGCGTCGACCTCGATGGGGCCAAAGGTGTCGGTCTCGGTGCGGGTGGCGGTCATTGTCGGTTCCCATTCGGCCCAGTCAGCAATGACGGCGGGTCTAGCCTTGCCGCCCTTTCGCTGCAACGCCCATGGCGGCGGATGCGGTCGCGGACTAGATTGCGCCTGGCCTCTGGAGACTTGGAATGCCTGTCGAAAACGCCGCCGCCGGCCCCGAAGACTGCGCCGGCCCCGGCCGTGATCGGCTCGCGCTGTGAACGGCGACGACTGGACTCATCACGGCAAGGTCCGCGCCCGGGAGGTCGACGGGGTGCTGGAGATCGTCGTCGACGGCCTGACCACCCAGGCCCGCTACTACAAGCCGCTGATCTACGAGTTCTTCCGCAAGTCCTGGCGCGGGTCACGCCCGGCCTGGGGCGAGTTCTCGGTCGAGATCGGCATGATCTACACCGGCGATCCGCCGTGGATGGACCTCGACAACCTGGCCAAGGCCCTGCTGGATTCCATCAAGGGTTACGCCTTCCACGACGACGCCCAGGTCGCGAGGCTCCTGGTCGAACGCAAACCGGGGGACCGGGAGCGGATCACCATCCGGGTGGAGAAGACCGCTCAGGCGTGACGGCGCGCCGGTTTGTCCAGAGACAGGCCGATGACCGTCACATAGGCGACCAGCATGAAGCCGGCGTAGCGGCCCTGGCTGACCGCTTCCAGTTGCGGAAACAGGCTGTCGAGATTGAACACCGCCAGCAGGCCGCCGATCAGGCCCGGTAGGAAGAAGGCCAGAGCCGGGAAGAAGCGACGTTGGCGGGAAATCCGCCGCAGCCGGGCGGTGAAGCAGAAGGCGACCAGCATGGCGGTCGTCGCCAGCACAGCATTCAGCGCATAGAACCAGAAGCTGCTCTCAAGCAGGCCTCCGCCGAAAGCCCCGTAGAAAGCGGTCACCGCGAGCCAGGCGATCGCCCCCGCGACCCCGAAGACCAGAACGTCCTGTTTTGACACGACCTCACCCCTAAGCCACTGCGTTAAGGGTTGCTTAGCGAATGCCGTGCCGACAAGGGGGTCGTGCTCACTTGGCCGTGAGACTCGATGTCACAGGCGAATTTCGCCGGCCTAATTCGCCCATGGGAAGATCGCGCCCCGGGTCGCGAGCAGAATCGAGAAGGCCAGGAACACCAGGGCGGTGAAGGTGAAGCGCAGCTTGCGTCCCTGGGTGAAGCTGTCGACCCGCCGCCCGCCGCGCCAGACAAAGGGTGTGAGCACGATCACGACAACACTGAGGACGGCGGCGACAAAGGCGCAGGCCGAAGCGGTCAACAGAAGGCCGCCGGGCCAGTTGAAGAAGATCTGCGCCACATCGCCGGTCTTGCTGAACCAGATCAGGAAGCTGGTCAGGGACACCAGCCAGAGCACCGCCTGTATGGTCTGGATCATGCTGGTTCTGGCCTGAACCGTCGTCTGGCGAAGGTGCAGTCTCAGTCGCAGCAGGGAGCCGACCACCGTGGCGACCGCGGCGATCGCCGTGAGAATGGTCAGCCACAACAGCCAGCCCTGTCCGCCGAACAGTCCGACCTTGCGGCTGAAGGTCGTCCCCAGCCCGTCATAGTAGCCGACGGCCCGTCCGTTTTTCATTTCGAAGACCAGGGTGCGGGCGCTCTGGGTCGAGCGGAACTGCCCGTCCTCGCCGACGGGCGTCCAGACCGACGATCCGCCGGAGCCGGACAGAACCAGTTGGCCCTGGCTGTCGACGCTGGCGCGGGTCCGGCCATTGAACATGCCGATGAATTTTTCCATGCCGTGGAAGGCCCGGCGGGAGGACAGATACTCGCCCTCGAAGGCGCGCTTGTTCGCCTTCAGCCATTGAGACGTCCGCGGCGGCGAGACGCCGTCTCCGCTGGCGTAGAAGCGCTGGACGATGCGGCTGGCCAGGGTGTCGGTCAGGCCGCCGCCGCTCTCGGTGTTGACCGCGACAAAGACGCCAAGTCCGAGATCAGGCACGATGACCATACTCGAGCGAAACGTCAGGGTCGCGCCGTTGTGGCCATAGCCGGTGTAGTCGCCGGGCAGGCGATATTCCATGAAACCATGGGCAAAGCCGGCGGCGCCGGGGGCCGGCCTGTCGGTCACACGGGTGAAGCCGGCAGCGGTCTGGGGACCGAAGATGGCGACCTCGCCAAGGCTGCCGCCATTCAGTAGCATCATCATGTAGCGCGCCATGTCGCCGGCGGTAGAGGATCCGGCGCCGGCCGGAGCCGTCTGGGTGACGTATTCAAACGGCCGCTCGACGAACCGGCTGCCGGACCAGAAGTAGCCCTTTGACACATCGGCGGCGAGGCTGGCGGGCATCGGCGCCGGCAGGTCCTTGCGGGCAGGGTAGGGCTCGCGGAACGTCGTGCGGGTCATGCCAAGCGGGCCGGTGATGTCCTGCTCGACCAGTTGCTCGAACGGCTTCTGGGCCTGCCACGAGACCGCCGCGCCGGCCAGCGACACGCCATAGTTCGAATAGGCCGGCGCCGCGCCGGGCTCCCATTCCCGCCTGGGCCGCTCCTGGCGCAGCCAGGTTTCCAGCGACCGCACGCGCTCGGGCTTCTTCTCGAAAAGCTGTCCCAGAGCGCGGTCTTCAAACCCGGGACGGTGGTTCATCAGGTCGATGACCCGGACCTGTTTGTCAAAGCCCTGGTTGGGCACGCGGACCGCTTCGGGAAGATAAAGGTTCACCGGAGCGTCCAGACGCATGCGCCCGGCCTCGACCTGACGCATCACCTCGATCCAGGTGAAGGTCTTGGAGATGGAGGCCAGGCGGAACAGACTGCGGTCCGGATCGACGCGGCGGGCCGGGCTCAGCCGGTCGTAGCCGTAGCCCTTCTTGAGAACCACCTGACCGTTCTGGACCACCGAAACGGTCACCCCGGCGATCTTGCGGTTGCTCATCGACTCCACCACGGCGCCGTCGACAAAGGCTTCCAACAGGGCCGGATCCATCGGTGCGGCGTTGAAGACGGGCGGGGCGGCCACGGGCAGGGCAGCGGTCGTGGAGGCGGCGGCCGACGCCGCTGGTCCGGGCGACGACTTTGCCGGGCTGGCCACGGGCTTGCGCGGCGCTGGCCGCGAGACTGCCTTCTCATAGGGGACGGGCGCCGTTGGCAGGGCGACGGGGGCGGACTGCTGCGAGAAGCCGGTCGTCGGCGCAGCGCCGACAATCAGCGACAGGACGGCGGATACGCCGCTCTTCAGAAGTCTCTTGAAACCCACCCTGGCCCACTCCCTCGCCTGTCCCGGACAGGCCGCTCGAAATCCGCCCTCAGGCCTGGCGCCAACCGAACGGAAGGGTTCAGGCCGGCGAGAAGGCCATCTTTCAATCGTTCAAGACTAACGCGGTAAGGCCACGCTCTATCGTTCCTTGGGGAAGGCGTAAAGCGGAAGCAGGGGGCGGATCTCCGGGCCGATCGACACCTGCGGCTCGGAGGGCGGCGACATGCCGGTTTCCCGTTCCATGCGGCTGACACAGGCGGTGACCGCGGCGGGGATGGCCGAGAAATCCTTGGCCGACTTCGACGCCTCCAGGAAGCACTCGTCGAAATAGGGATAGACGTTGCTCTCGCCGCACCCGAACGAGCTGCGGTCCTTTCGGGCGGCGGTCATGACCAGCCTGTCCTTCTGGCGCAGGGCCGGAACATTCACCCCCGAAAAGCAGGTGGAGATGATGACGATGGTCGGCCGGCCGGGGCAGGCGCTGTTGACCAGATCGGCCATAACCGTGGGAAAGATGATGGTGCCGTTGTTCTTGTTCTCGGCGTTCAGGAAGGCGCCATATTCGGTCCCGTGGGAGGTGAAATAGACAAGGCAGCCGCTTTTGGCCTTTGAGGCCTGCTGCAGAAGGGAGTTCTGGACGGTGAACAGGGTGCTGCGGCCGGGCGTCGGCGTGTAGCGATCAGGGCGGACCGAAAACTCCCTGACGTTGTCGGGGGAGAACCCCAAATTCTCGACCAGGGATCGGGCGATGTCCCGTCGGGCGTTGTCGAAGGCCTCGGTGTCGCCCGTGCCATGGGCGCCGGCATAGTCTCCCGCGACCACCACGGCCGCCCAATCAGCAAAGGCGGGTTTGGATGCGGCGGACGCGGCGCAGGTCAGGGACAGGGCGAGAAGGCCCGCCAGCACAGCCACAACCTTGCGCATCGTGATGATCCTTATTTTCTGAAGGCCTTGAACGGCGTGGGCATGGCCGTGGCGGTCGCCTTGGCCAGAAGCCGGTCCTTGTCGTCGAAGAGTTCACCCTCGAGGAAGGCGATGGTCTTGCCCCAGCGGGCCACCGTCCCGACCCCGCGCAGGGCGCCGGGCATGGCCGGGCGGAAGAAGCTGGTCTTGAGTTCCAGGGTCGGCATCACGCAGGTCATGCCCGAGGCGACGACGCCTGCGACGGACATGCACTCGTCCAGCATGGCGCAGACAAAGCCGCCCTGGATCTGACCCATGGGATTGCACAGCAGTTCGGCGCGGGCGTCGAAGGCCACCTCGACCCGACGCTCTGCCTGGGACAGGGACAGCATGCGAAAGCCGAGAGTCTCCGAGCCGGTTGGCCGGGACTTCGACATCAGGAATCGTTGGAGCAGGGCGTCATCGCTCAGGGGCTGGGCCTGATCTGTCGCCGCGTCGCTCATTTCTTGCGGAACTGGTCCAGGGAAACCACCTTGGCTTCCGGTTCGGCGTTGGGGTCCGCCTCGGCGACTCCGCCGGGGCCCGGCTCATCGCCCTCTTCGTCGGCCTGCGGCAGTTCGTAATCCTCTGGAACCTCGAACTGGAGGCCAAACTGCACCGAGGGATCAAAGAAGCGAACGACGGCGGCGTAGGGGATCGACAGCCGCTTGGGTTGGCCGCCGAACTTCAGGGTGACGGTGAAGAAGGTCTCGCCCGGCGCCAGATCCCAATACTGGTGCTGCAGGATGATGGTCATCTCGTCGGGGTACTTCGACAGCACCTCGGGCGGGCCGGACACGCCCGGCGCCTTGGTCTTGAAGGTGATGTAGAAATGGTGCGCGCCCGGCAGGCCGCCGGGGGCGGCGGCCCGCTTGAGCGCCGCCTTGACCACCCCGCGCAGCGCGTCCTGGGCCATGGCCTCATACTGCATCAAGTCTTCGGGGGCCTTATCCTGGGCCATGGCGCGTACTTCCTGAAACCAACCGGGACAACCTAGCGTCTCAATGGCGGACCGCAAAGACGCTCATTCAGAGGGCGAGGGCCCAAATATCAATTCTCGTCGCTCGCGTCCTGTCGCGGCGCCCGTCGCAGGGTCGCAACGCGAAGGGCGTTGGTGGTTCCCGGCGTGTTGAACGGTATGCCTGCGGTGACGACGATTTCATCGCCCCAGGTGGCGAACCCCTCCCGGCGCGCCATGTCCAGTGCGCTCTGCACGGCGGCGGTCATGGTGTCGTGCGCCTCGATCCGAACGGCATGGACGCCCCAGACCAGCGACAGCCGCCGGGCGGTCTCGATGATCGGCGTCAGGCCGAGAATCGGCGCGGTCGGGCGCTGGCGGGCAATCCGCACGGCGGTCGATCCGCCGTGGGTAAAGGCGGCGATGACCTTGGCGCCGGCGCTGTCCGCCACTTGCCGGGCCGCCGCCGCAATGGCGCCGGACGAGGTGATCTCGGGGGCGAGGGGGCGTTCGTCCAGAGCCCTGCGCCATTCCTCATCGCGCTCAACCCGCACCAGGATGCGGTCCATCATCTCGACCGCTTCCAGCGGATACTGCCCCGCCGCCGTCTCGGCCGACAGCATCACCGCGTCTGTCCCCTCGAACAGGGCCCCGGCGACGTCGGACGCCTCGGCCCTTGTCGGGGTGGGGGAGCTGATCATGCTCTCCATCATCTGGGTGGCGACGATCACCGGCTTGCCCTGCTCGCGCGCCGTGCGGACGATCCGGCGCTGGGCCAGCGGCACCTCTTCGGGCGGCAGTTCCACGCCAAGGTCGCCGCGCGCCACCATCACCGCATCCGACAGGGCGACGATCTCCTCCAGATTGACCAGGGCCTGCGGCTTTTCCAGCTTGGTCAGGATCCAGGCGCGGCCATCGATCAGGTCCCGGGCCTCGATGACGTCCTCGGGCCGCTGGACAAAGGACAGGCCGACGAAATCGACCCCGGCCTCCAGGGCGAAGGCCAGGTCTTCCCGATCCTTCTGGGTCAGGGCGGGGATGGGCAGCATGACGTCCGGCACATTGACGCCCTTGCGGTCCGACAGCCGGCCGGCGACCACCACGGTGGTCTCCAGATGATCGGACCGCACATGCTCGACCCGCAGCTTCAGCTTGCCGTCATCGATCAGCAGCGCCATCCCCGGCGTCGCCGCGGCGATGATCTCCGGATGTGGCAGCTGCACCCGGCGAACGTCCCCCGGAATCGGCGACAGATCGAGGCGGAAGGTCTGGCCTTTCTGCAGGATGACATGGCCGTTGCTGAACCGCCCGACCCGCAGCTTGGGGCCCTGGACATCGGCCAGCACGCCGATCGGATGGCCGGTCTTCTTCTCCAGCGCCCGGATGAAGCCCAGGTTGCGGGCGTGATCGGCATGGTCGCCATGGCTGAAGTTCAGCCGGAAGATATCAGCGCCGCCCTTGTGCAGCGCCTCGATCATCTCGGCATTGGCCGAAGCCGGCCCAAGGGTGGCGACAATCTTGGCGCGGCGACGGCGAAGGATATGGTGGCGACCGGGCATTCAGGCTCCCTGGGGGCCTCTGCCGGACCCGCTTCAAGAGCGACCGGAGGTGGCCTGTATCGGTCCCAACGTCAACGGGGCGATCGGTCACCACGGCGTGTGGCCGGGACGGGGAGGGCGCCGCTGCGATGTTGGTAGGTGGGGGGCTTCTGTTGCCAGGCGCCCGCATCCTCCAGGGGAAAGAAGGGGGGCGCCGCTGCAATGTTGGTAGGTGGGGGGCTTCTGTTGCCAGGCGCCCCCCGGGCCCCGCCTGAAGGTGCTAAACCCGCAGGGCTTTAGAGCGAGTGCTCCGGCGCTGCATTACGCGGCGACGGCGAACTCTTCAGCGAAGTTATCGTTCGCATTTAGTTTAAAACCCGAAACGGTGGGTCAAGCCGAGAGAAAGCAACACCTTTAGACGTCTGTCGATGCTGATCGGCCCCTCGCTTCCCGGCGATAACCCGGAAGAGAAATGGTGGAGCCGCCGGGAATCGCACCCGGGTCCAGTCCGCTTATTACGAGCGCGTTTATCTCCATAGTCCGGGCAAGCCCGAACACCCTCAATATAGGCGTGGCGAGAGGAGAATGGAAGGTGCGAGAGAAGAGAAGAGGGCGTGGCCCCCCTACATCCCCTCGGCGCCGCGCTCGATGGAGAGGACGCCGGTACGCGACAGTTCCACCAGACCCAGAGGGCGCATCAGTTCGACGAAGCTGTCGATCTTGCCCGGCGCGCCGGTGATTTCGAAGACGAAGCTGGTCGAGGTGGTGTCGATCACCTTGGCGCGGAAGATCTCCGCCACGCGCAGGGCCTCGACCCGGTCGCCGCCGGCGCCGCGCACCTTGATCAGCGCCAGCTCCCGCTCCACGCCATTGGGGTCGCGGGTCACGTCATGGACGCGGCGGACACTGACCACCTTTTCCAGCTGGGCCTCGATCTGCTCCAGCACATGCGGCGCGCCCCGGGTCACCACGGTGATGCGGCTGGTGTGGGCCTTGCGATCGGTTTCGGCGACCGTCAGGCTTTCGATGTTGTAGCCGCGCGCCGCAAACAGTCCGACGACCCGGTGCAGGACGCCGGCCTCGTTGTCGACCAGCAGGGCGAAGGTGGCCAGAAGCTCGGCCTCGGTCTCATGGGCGAGGTCGTAGGCGGAGGCGGGTTGGGCCGGAAGGCTGGATTCGGTCATCAGACGAGCTTACGCCCCGCTTCATCGATCACCGAGCCCAGGTTTTCCAGTTCCTCGGGCAGGATCATCTCGTTGTGGGCCTTGCCCGAGGGGATCATCGGCAGGCAGTTCTCGTTCTTCTCGACCCGGCAGTCGAAGATCACCGGCCCCGGATGGTCGATCATCTCCTGGATGGTGGCGTCCAGCAGGGCCGGGTCGCTGCACCGCAGGCCCTTGGCGCCGTAGGCCTCGGCCAGTTTGACGAAGTCGGGCAGGCTTTCGGAATAGCTGTGGCTGTAGCGCTGGCCATGCAGCAGCTCCTGCCACTGGCGAACCATGCCCATCCACTCGTTGTTGAGGATGAAGATCTTCACCGGCAGGCCGTACTGAACCGCCGTCGACATCTCCTGGATACACATCTGGATGCTGGCCTCGCCGGCGATGTCGACGACCAGGCTATCCGGGTGCGCCAGCTGAACGCCCAGGGCCGCGGGCAGGCCGTAGCCCATGGTCCCCAGGCCGCCGGAGGTCATCCAGCGGTTGGGCTCCTGGAAGCGATAGAACTGGGCCGCCCACATCTGGTGCTGGCCGACCTCGGTGGTGATGTAGGTGTCGCGGTCGCGGGTCAGGGCATACAGTCGCTCGATCGCCAGCTGCGGCTTGATGGTCTCGCCGCCCTTGGCGTAGCGCAGGCATTGCACCGCCCGCCAGGCGTCGATCTGCCGCCACCAGTCATCCAGCGCCTGACGGTTGGGGCCGTGACCGGCCTCCTTCCAGGCCGCGATCAGATCGTCCAGCACGCTGCCGGCGTCGCCGACGATGCCGATGTCGACCCGGACGTTCTTGTTGATCGAGCTGGCGTCGATATCGATGTGGATCTTCTTCGAGCCCGGCGAAAAGGCGTCCAGCCGTCCGGTCACCCGGTCGTCGAAGCGGGCGCCGACGCAGACCATCACGTCGCAGTCGTGCATGGCGTTGTTGGCCTCGAAGGTGCCGTGCATGCCGACCATGCCCAGCCAGGCCGGGTCAGCCGCCGGGAAGGCGCCCAGACCCATCAGGGTCGAGGTCACCGGCGCCCCGGTCATCGCCGCCAGGGCGCGCAGGCTGTCGCTGGCCGCGGGGCCGGCGTTGATGACCCCGCCGCCGGTGTAGAAGATCGGACGCTTGGCCGTCGCCAGCAGCCGGGCGGCCTCTGCGACGCGGGCCGGATCGCCCTTGGTGCGGGGCGCATAGCCATGGCCGAACTCGACGTCATCGGGGCCGTGATAGGTCCCGCGGGAGAACTGGACGTCCTTGGGAATGTCGATCAGCACCGGACCCGGCCGGCCGCTGGTGGCGATGTGGAAGGCTTCATGCAGGATGCGCGGCAGGTCGCGGACGTCCTTGACCAGGTAGTTGTGCTTGGTGCAGGCGCGGGTGATGCCGACCGTATCGGCTTCCTGGAAGGCGTCGGTGCCGATCAGATGGGTCGGAACCTGGCCGGTCAGCACGACCATGGGAATGCTGTCCATCAGGGCGTCGACGATGCCGGTGATGGCGTTGGTGGCTCCCGGGCCGCTGGTCACCAGCACCACCCCGGGCTTGCCGGTCGAGCGGGCATAGCCTTCGGCGGCGTGGGCCGCACCCTGTTCATGCCGGACGAGAATATGCCTCAGGCGGGGGCCGTGGGTTTCGTTGTCCTGAAACAGGGCGTCATAGATCGGCAGGACCGCGCCGCCCGGATAGCCGAACATCACTTCCACGCCCTGATCGACAAGGGCGCGGACCACCATCTCGGCGCCGGTCAGGCTTTCCGGGGGCAACGGTGTTGAAGTGGCTTGCGGGGCGGTCGAGGTCTTCTGGTCGGTCATTGCGGTTTCTTCTGATCAATCGGGCAACAAAAAGGGCCCGCTAGGGGCCCTGGCGCATGCGGCCGAGTGGCGTGCTGGGGTCACGCCACGGTCGGCCGCTTGATAAGTACGATGGTCACGTTGCGCACGAAGTTTGCTCCAAATCCACAAATCGGTTCATGCCACGACGCTCCAAAGGGGTCAAGGCGGCCTTTGGCGCAACATCCTTGCTTTTCGGGCAGGCCCCATAATTGGGGGTGACGAAATTGCGGGATCGGCGCGAAATCACCCTTCGACAACCCGTAAAGAGACCCCCATGCGCCCCATCCTGATCGCCGCCGCCCTTGTTCTGGCGACCACCGCTGTGCCGATGACCGCCGCCCTCCCGGCCCAGGCGGCGGAGACCATCAGCCAGAAGGGGGCGGTCTCGATCCCGGCGCTGCGGAAGATGGTTGAGGGCATTGGACATCAGACCCGGGACATCGATGGACAGGACGCTTCGGCCGGCTTCGAGTTCACCATCGGGCAGGACGGGCTGGACATCCACATTCTCGTCGAGGAGAGCGAAAGCACCAACTACATCTGGTTCAAGGTTGCGCTTGGCGCGCCGCCTGAGGGGGTCGACCCCTATGACTATCTTCGTCAGACGGCGCTGGTTCAGCCGGCCCATTTCTACCTCTACGACGACGGCCAGCTGGGTCTGGCCGTGCCGATGGACAATCGCGGCGTCGACGTCGCCAGCGTCGAGCGGGCGATCGACATCCTGCTCTACGGCGTGACCACCACGGTCGACTACTGGAATGGCGGCGCGGCGCCGGTCGAGCCTTGAGCCATGCGGGGTGATCTGCCGAAGGGGGGGGGGGCGGCGAGCCCTCAAGGCGTCGCCCCACGCCGCAGACATGCCTTTGGCTGCACCTCGCAGGAAGTTGGATCTGACGAGAGGCGATCTGTTCAAGTAAAGGGTCGTTTATCCAAGATCGGCCAGTAACTTATCAATGTATTAACCAGAATATATCCTTCAGGTGCTCATATTGGGTGCTAAATTATCGTTGTAGGTCGGATAGTTGTTTTGAGTTTAGGGGTTGTGTAACGCCAATATCCGAAAACTGTCCTTCATAGATCAGCTGAAGGCAGTGAGATGTCGAACAAGGGGTTCGGAATCAAGGTCGTGGCGACCGCAACGGCGGCAGGGGTTGTCACCCTGGCCGCGGTCGTCGGCATGCTGGTCAGCGTTGCGCATCGGGCAAACCTTGACGCCATGGCGCGGGAACGCGCCCAGGTCGTGCACGGACTGCAGGGTGTGATCCGCGAAAAGGAAAACTGGGTCGCCGGGCAGTCTGACTGGGACGATGCGGTCCTCAACCTCGGCGTCCGGTTTGATATCGACTGGACCCGGGCCAACATTGGTCAGTACTTCCGGGACCTCGGCCGCTTCGAGCGGGTCTTTGTGCTCAATGCGGAGAACCAGCCTCTGTATGCGATGGCTGACGGTCGGGATGCTGCTCTCGCCAGCTACAGCGAGGCGCGCGACGCGGCGGAACCGCTTGTCGGCAAGGTGCGGGCGGCGGAGGCGGCCAGGCCTGACCTGATCGGGCTGCCCCCGTATCAGAAGATGTTGTCACGACCGATCCAGGCCAGCGCCATCCAGACGATCGGCGGGCGACCCCACATCGTCACGGCCTCATTGGTTCAGAATGACTTCGGCCGGGTGCGGCTGGTTGGAAAAGGGCCGATCCTGATTTCAGCCGAGGCGATGGACAGCGACTTCGCCGCCATGATGAGCGACCGGTTTCTGCTGAAGAATCTCCACATTCATCCCGCTCACCACCGCGAGGATGGACAGCTGAGCTACGGGCTGACGGACGCCAATGGTGAGATGGTCGGGCGGCTTGACTGGCAGGGCCACCGGCCGGGGCGGGGCCTGCTGTCTCATATCCTGCCGCCTGTTATCCTGGGGTTGGTCCTGCTGTTGGCCCTGACGGTCAGCCTGCTGGTCAGGGGCCGGCGGGCGGCCAGTGCCTTGCTGGCCAGTGAGTCCCGGGCCAAGCACATGGCCTTTCACGATCACCTAACCGGTCTGCCCAACCGCGCCATGTTCAATGAGCGGGTCGGCCTGGCGCTTGGCGCGATGCGGCGGGGCGGCGGCAGGGTTGGCGTGATGGCCATCGACCTGGACCGATTCAAGCTGGTCAATGACACTTGGGGCCATGGCGCGGGAGATCAGTTGATCCTCGAGGTGGCCAATCGGCTGACAAACCTTTGCGGCGCCAGGGACTGCGTCAGTCGGTTGGGCGGCGACGAGTTTGTCATTCTCTGCCAGGACACCTCGACCCAGGGTCTGGTCCGGCTGGCGCGGCAGATCGTCAAGACAGTCGCCAGGCCTGTCGATCTTCCATTCGGCAGGGTCTTTGTCGGCGCCTCGATCGGCGTCAGCCTGATCGAAGACGACAACGTGGATGGCGCCGAGGCGCTGCGCCAGGCTGATCTGGCCATGTACCGCGCCAAGGATGGAGGCCGGGGACGATACTGCTTCTTCGAGCCGGAAATGGATAGCGCCCTCAAAGCGAAACGGCAGATGGAGGCCGATCTTCGCGAGGCGCTGAATGCTGGCGGGCTGACCATGGTCTATCAGCCGCAGATGAACGGCGCGGGCAGGATGGTGGGGGTCGAGGCGCTTGTCCGTTGGGATCATCCCGAAAGCGGACCGGTTTCGCCCTCATACTTTGTGCCGATCGCCGAGGAGGGCGGGCTGATCGCCGACCTCGGCGTCTACACCTTCCGCAAGGCGTTTACGGACAGCCTGCAGTGGCCGGGCCTGAAAGTGGCGGTCAACGTATCAGCGGTTCAGTTGAGAGCCGCGGACTTTCCCCTGCTGCTGGCCCGATTGATCAAGGAAACCGGCGCCGACCCGCACCGTATCGAACTGGAGATCACCGAGGGCATCCTGCTGGTCGATGACGAACAGACGCAACTGACCTTCCGTCGCCTGCGCGCGATGGGCTTTTCCCTGGCGTTGGACGATTTCGGCACCGGCTATTCCAGCCTGTCCTATCTGCGCCGCTACCCGGTCGACAAGATCAAGATCGATCGCTCCTTTGTCCACAATCTCGGGATCGAGAAGGAATCCGAAGCCGTGGTCGGCGCCATTGTCCGTCTGGCGCATGCGCTCAAGCTGAAGGTCATTGCCGAGGGTGTGGAGACCGAGGCCCAGCGGGCCGGACTCCAGCGCGCCGGTTGCACCGACATCCAGGGCTTCCTGTACTCACGGCCCGTCGCTCCGGAAGACATCACCCGCTTGCTTCAACGCGAGTCGGCCAGACCCGGACCGGGCAGGTCTCCCCTCATGGTCGCGCACAGCTGATCCGAGGCGGTCAGGTCGCCCGGAGCGCCCGCCATTGTTCATCGGGGTCCAGCGTGTCGGCCCTTGGCCAGTCGGTCATCTGGTTTCTCAACCAGGTCAGCTGACGCTTGGCATAGCGGCGCGTCTCCCGCCGGGCGTCCTCCAGAGCCTGTTGCGGCGTCAGCGTACCGGCCAGCTGGGCGATAAACTCGCGCACCCCCACCGCCTTCATCACCGGCAGTCGGGGATCAAGGTCGCGCGCCGCCAGGGCCTCGACCTCGGCAAGCGCGCCCTGTTCGACCATCGCGCCAAGCCGTGCGTCACACCGCGCGTAGAGCGCCTCGCGCGGTGGTTCCAGCGCCAGGGCTCGCCAACTTCCCGGCGCAAGCTCCGGCCGGGTGTCGGCCTGCCAGTCGGTGATGGACCGGCCCGTCGCCTCCCAGACTTCCAGAGCCCGGGACAGCCGCAGTCGGTCGCCCGGCATGATCCGCGCCTCGGCGGCGGGATCGACGGCCGCCAGCGCCTGCCGGATGGCCGCCTCGCCCTGAGCGTCGAAGCGCGCCCCGACCGCCGCCCGCACCTCGGGAGGGGCCGCGGGCGCCTCGGCCAGCCCGTGCGTCAGGGCCCGGAAGTAGAGTCCCGTGCCGCCGACCAGGATCGCCGGCCGTCCGCGGTCATTGATGTCCGCGATGAGCCCGACCGCCGCGCGCTGCCATTTTCCGACGCTCCAGCCATCGGCGCCGTCAGCGACGCCGAACAGGTGATGCGGCGCCTGATCTTCTTCCTCTGGCGAGGGGCGGGCGCTCAGCAGGCGCAGGTCTGAATAGAGTTGCAGGGCGTCTGCGTTGACGATCTCGCCGCCGATCTCATCGGCCAGACGCAGGGCGAGGGCGGACTTGCCGCTTGCGGTGGGTCCGGCGATCAGCCAGATGCGTGGCTCCATGACCCTCTCGATCACCCTTGTCAGCCCAGATCCGCAAGCCGTCGCCGACGCCGTGGATCCCGTTCTCGCGCTTGGTCCGGCCACGAAGGTGGTCTGGCCCGGCAGAAGCGCCGTCGATATCACGACTGACGGCGATCTGGACACTTTGCGCGCGCGCGTTCTTGACGTGCTGGAGGGGCGCGCCGTCGACGCCTGCGTTCAACCCACGGCGGGGCGGCGCAAGCGATTGCTGATCGCCGACATGGATTCGACGATCATCAGCTGTGAGTGTCTGGACGAACTGGCCGACTTTGCCGGGGTCAAGGCGCAGGTCTCGGAGATCACCGAGCGGGCCATGCGTGGCGAACTGGAGTTCGAGGGCGCGCTGCGCGAGCGCGTCGCCATGCTCAAGGGCCTCGATCTGTCGGCCCTGCAGGAATGCTATGACGCGCGCGTCCGGCTCAATCCCGGCGCCAGAACCCTGGTCAGGACCATGGCCGGCCACGGCGCCCGTTGTTTGCTTGTGTCGGGGGGCTTCAGCTTCTTCACCGGCCGGGTGCGTGACGCCGCGGGATTCCACGAGGACCGCGCCAACGGCCTGATCGACGACGGCAGCCGGCTGACCGGAGCGGTCACCGACCCCATCCTGGGGCGGGAAGCCAAGCTGGCCTCCCTGCGGGGCGAGGCGGCCCGCCTGTCTATCGATCTGTCTGAAACGGTGGCCATCGGCGACGGGGCCAATGATCTGGCCATGATCGAGGCCGCCGGGCTTGGCGTCGCCTACCGGGCCAAGCCGGTGGTCGCGGCCCGGGCGCAGGCGCGGATCGATCATAGCGATCTCACCGCCCTGCTTTATTTCCAGGGCTATTCGGACGCCGATTTCGTCACAGACTGATCGGCGCCCGGAAGGGCGACCCTATTGGGCCGCCCCGCTGCCGCGGCTGAAGTACTTGAAGAAGTCGCTGTCCGGGGAGAGCACCAGGGTGGCGTCTCCCTGGGCCATCGAGGTCTCATAGGCCTGCATCGAGCGATAGAAGGACGCGAACCCGGGGTCGCGGCCATAGCTTTCGGCAAACAGCTGGGCCCTTTCGGCGTCGCCTTCACCGCGGATGTTCTCGGCCTGACCGGTGGCGGTGGCGACGATCTCCAGCGCCTTCTGGTCGCCCTCGGCCCGGATCCGGGTCGCCTGTTGCTGACGGGCTGTTTCCATCCGGGCGAACACGGCTTCCTGGTTGGCCTGGGGCAGGTCGGCGCGGCGGATGCGGACGTCGATGACCTCGATGCCCAGTCGCGATCCCTTGGCCTGACGGCTGAGGTTGTCGCGGATCACATTCATCAGGCTGGCCCGCTTTGCCGAGATGATGTCGTCGGAGCTGGCCCGGCCCAGCGCTTCACGCAGCGAGGCGTTGAGGCGCAGCAGCAGCCGGTCGCCGGCGGTCGTGGGATCGCCGAGGGCGGAATAGTAGCGGACCGGATCGCTGATCCGGAAGCGAACGAAGGCGTCAACCACCAGGCGTTCCTGGTTGCCGGCGAGGATCTCCCGTTCGGTCGTTTCCAGCGACTGGTTGCGCTTGTCGAACATCAGCATGTTCTCGACGAAGGGAACCTTGACCTTCAGGCCCGGTCCCAGATCGTTGGTCCCGTCGACGTTGACGGTGCGGACGATCTTGCCGAACCGGAAGACCAGAGCCTGCTGGGTCTGGTCAACGACGTAGAAGGTCTGGCTGGCCATGATCAGCACCGCGCCGGCGATGATCGCGTAAAGGGTCAGTCTGGACTGGTTCATCGGCTGACTCCCGGAGTCTGGGTCTGTGGCGCGGCGCTCAGGGATGAACTGCCGTCCTTGCGACGGAAGGCGTCGGGCGACAGCACGATCGGGGCGGTGACGCCCTTGCCGTCGATGATGACCTTGTTGGACTTGGTGAGGATTTTTTCCATCGTTTCAATGTAGAGCCGCTGGCGGGTGACCGCCGGGGCCAGCTTGTACTGGGCATAGACCTGATTGAAGCGCAGGGCCTCGCCTCGCGCCTCATTGACCACCTGGGCCTTGTAGCCGAGGGCGGCCTGCTCGATGCCGGCGGCCTGACCGCGGGCCTTGTTGATCTTGGCTTCCTTGTTCTGACCCGCCGTGGCGACGTCCTGGAAGGCGGCGACGACTTCCTTGGGCGGCTGGGCGTCCTCGATCTGGATACTGTCGACGATGATGCCCGAGCCATAGCTGTCGAGCACCCGCTGCATCAGTTCGGTGGTCTGGTCCTGAACCTGGGCCTTGCCCGACGACAGGATCGGGTCCAGCGCGCTGCGTCCGACCACTTCCCGCATCGAGCTTTCGGCGACCGCTTTGACGGTGGCTTCCGGCTCCTTGACGTTGAACTTGTACTTGCCGGGATCCGAGACGCGCCAGTTCACCGTGAACCTCAGGTCGACGACATTCTGGTCGCCGGTCAGCATCAGGCTTTCCTTGAGGGAGGGCGTGTCGTTGGAGCCGCCGACCTCGGTCTTGCGCAGAGACGAGGTGTCGATCTTGGTCGCGGTCTCGATGATCGGCAGGTGGTAGCCGATACCCGGGCCATAGCTGCGGGTCCATTTGCCGAAGGTGGTGATGACCGCCTGCTCGCGCTGGCCGACGATGACGATGCCGGACAGGAAGAACACAAACACCGCCAGGCCGGCGATGATCGGCAGGTAGCGTTTGATCGTCTGCGAGTTGGGTCCCTCGCCGCCGCCCTTGCCGCCATCGGAGCCGCCATCGAGCATGCCGCGGAAGCGCGCGACATAGCGTTCGATCAGTTCGTTGAGGTCGACCCCTTCAGGGGGCGGGCGACGCGGGCCGCCGCCTTGCGGGCGTTTGGGTTCGTCAGCGGGACCTTTGGGCTTTTCGCCTTCGGGCGGGGGCGAGCCCCAGGGTCCGGGATTGGCGTTGTCGTTCCAGGGCATGGAGTTACGTGGTTTTCCGTCAGCTAAGGGCGGGTCGCCTGGTTGCAAACCGGCGCTATGAGCCGGATATGAGACCCCCAAGGCCTCAACGCAAGCTGAACCGATATGACATCGACCCCGACAATCGACCGTGACGCCGTTCTGACGGCCCTGGATAGCGTACTCGATCCCCGCTCAGGCAAGGGAATCGCCGCCGCCGGGCTGGTGCAGGGCCTGGTTCTGCGGGACGGAACCGCCGGCTTCATGCTGGAGGTGCCGGCGGCCGACGCCGGGCGATATGCCGCTGTTCGCGATGCGGCCGAAAAGCTGCTTGCCGGACTTCCCGGCATTGCCCGGGCCCAGGTGGTGCTGACCGCCGAGGCGGCGCCCGGCTCGACCCGGGTGCGCAAGGGCGCGACCCTGAGCATGGATCCCAAGGCCGAGCCCAAGGCCAGCGAGGCCTCCCGCCCCGAGCACGTCAAACGGGTCATCGCCGTGGCCAGCGGCAAGGGCGGGGTGGGAAAATCAACCGTCTCGGTCAATCTGGCCTGCGCCTTCGCCGGCATGGGGCTCAGCGTCGGCCTGCTCGACGCCGACGTCTACGGTCCATCGGCCCCGACCATGATGGGCATCGATCAGGAGCCGTCGTTCGTCGACGGCAAGCTTGAGCCGCTGATCGCCCACGGGGTCAAGGTGATGAGCATCGGCTTTATGGTCGAGAGCGGTTCGCCGATGATCTGGCGCGGCCCGATGGCCTCATCGGCGGTTCGCCAGATGGTTCAGGACGTGCGCTGGGGCACGGCTGAGGCGCCGCTGGACATCCTCATCGTCGACCTGCCGCCCGGCACCGGCGACATTCACCTGACCCTGGTCCAGAAGCTGGCGGTTGATGGCGTTGTGCTGGTCTCGACGCCGCAGGAAATCGCCCTGATCGATGCGCGTCGCGCCGCCGCCATGTTCGCCAAGACCGCGACCCCGATCCTCGGCGTGATCGAGAATATGGCCTTCTTCGCCGATCCCGCGACCGGCGCCCCGATCCACATCTTCGGCGAGGGCGGGGCGCGGACCGAGGCGGCCCGTCTGGGTGTCCCGGTGCTGGCCGAGATCCCGATCGAGATCGCCCTGCGTCAGGCCGGGGACGAGGGAACGCCGGTCACGGCGGCCGGACACGACAGCGCCGCCGCCCGGGGCTTCCAGGCGGCGGCGCGTCAACTCATCGACTAAGCTTTTGGCTCAGCCGCCCGCCATCTTGCGGAAGAACTTCTGGCCCTGCTCGCCACCGGCGAAATAGGCCTTCTGGCCTTCGTCGTCGGTGATCTTCGACCAGTTGTCGCGGACTTCCTCAACCGACAGACCGCCTTCGCCGAGGTAGACGCCTTCGGTCTCGATGATCCGCGACAGGGCGAAGACGCCCGCGCCGGCGGTGACGATGGCGCCGGTCGGCGCTTCGTCCGAGGCCAGGAAGACCACCGCGGGGGTGACGTATTCCGGCTTCAGCTTTTCCAGCACTTCCGGCGGCATCAGGCCTTCGGTCATGCGGGTCGCGGCCACCGGGCTGATGGCGTTGACGTGGATGTTGTTCTTCTGGCCCTCGAGCTTGAGGGTGTTCATGAAGCCGATGATGCCAAGCTTGGCCGCACCGTAGTTGGCCTGGCCGAAGTTGCCGTAGAGGCCCGAGGAGGAGGTGGTGACCACGATCCGCCCGAAGTTCTGGGTCTTCATGATTTCCCAGACGGCCTTGGCGGTCTTCACCGTGCCCATCAGGTGGACGTTGAGCACGAACTCGAAGTCGTCGATGGTCATCTTGGAGAAGGACTTGTCGCGCAGCACACCGGCGTTGGCGATCAGGATGTCGATGCGGCCCCAGGTGTCCATGGCCTGCTTGACCATCAGTTCGACACCGGCGTCGTCGGTGACCGAGCTGCCGTTGGCGATGGCTTCACCGCCCAGGGCCTTGATCTCCTCGACGACCTTCATCGCCGCTTCGGACGAGCCGCCCGAGCCATCCATGCTGCCGCCCAGATCGTTGACGACGACCTTGGCGCCGCGGCGGGCCAGTTCGAGGGCGTGCTGACGGCCCAGACCGCCGCCGGCGCCCGTGACGATCGCGACTTTGCCGTCAAAGCGGATGTCGGCCATGTGTTCATTCCTCTTGCGATGCGGGCGGACACGCCCGTTTGAAGACGGCGGCGTTGTGCGGCGCGATCATCAAGCCGTCAAGCGTGTGACGCGGCGGCATAGCAAAGTGGACCGGGCCTTCTGCCCGGTCCTGTAGGCCCGATCAGGCGCTGACGTCCGCCGTCTGCCGGGTCGTGGCCTCGCTCAGCTTATCGAGAAGCTGGCCGACGAGGTCGGAGACCTCGCTGCTGAAGCCGCTGGAGAGATCGCTGGAGGACTGCAGCGAGGCCAGCAGTTCGCTCATCGACACCGTTCCATCCTGGTTGGTGTCGGCGGCGTCGTAGCTGGTCGTGCTGCTCTCCTCGTCGGACGCGCTTGCGCCTGCGCCGGACGGGGGCGGTCCACCACCAGGGGGCGGTCCGCCTTCAGGCGGCTTCAGACTGGTGAACTCCTCGGACGAAAGCTGGCCGTCGCCGTCCGTGTCGCCGTCGGCGATCATCCTTGCGGCCATGTCCGAGGTGCTGACCCCGTCGCGGCCGGGCGGCGCATGGGCGGTCATGTCGGCGGCCAGTTCCTCAGCACTCAGCGCGCCGTCGGAATCGCTGTCGGCGCCGGCGAAGATTTCGGCCGTACGCTGGCTCGGATCACTGTCTGTCTCCTGTAAAGACAGCAATGAATTCAATGTTTCAGCACTGAAACCGAAGTTAACGGATGACCGTCCCGAATGTTGGGGCGCTGCATCAAACTTGCCGCTACCTGGCATTTTCTGCCCGATCGCGGTGAACTCATCCTGGGACAGCTGACCGTCTGAATTGACGTCGGCCTTGCTGAATAGCGCCTGCTGCATTTGCAGCATGGATGTGGCGCCGCTTATGCCTGATATGGACATTGTCTGGCTCCTGAAGTCGGACGCGATCGCTTCACAAGGAAGAAAGCGCGGCGCCGGAAAGGCCCGGCGCGCCATGGTCATTGCGCGAAGCGTTCCACATGGCCGAAATCCGGCCGTGGGTTTCAGCCTGAAACAAGGGGCGCTCCGGACCGGCTCTCCCTAGGCGGGGAACCGGTCCGGGCTGGCGACCACAGGCTACGCGTCGCAGAACAGATCAGGCGACCTCGATGTCGCCGTTCAGCGACTTGGCGAGATCGAGAAGTCGGCGGCGCGGACGTTCGCCGAGTTGATAATAGGCGCGGATCAGATCGAGGGTTTCCTTGCGGGCGAACATCTCGCCGCCGCCTTCACCATCGTTGGCCGCGACCTGCGGGCGGTCGGTTTCCGACAGACCGTCGTAGAAGTAGCCGACCGGCACTTCCAGGGCTTCGGAGAGCTGCCACAGGCGGGCGGCGGAAATGCGGTTGGCCCCGCACTCATATTTCTGGATCTGCTGGAAGCGTACGCCGACCGAACCGGCCAGTTGCTGTTGCGTCAGTCCCAGAAGACGACGGCGGCGGCGAAGACGTTTGCCGAGATGAACGTCGATGTCGTTGCCCATGGGTTGGTGCCCCCTCTTGGTTAAAGCCTGTGGCCGTCCCAAAACGGAACGGTCAGGCCAGAACTCCGCAAGTCGCGCGCCAAGCGATTGGCGCCTGTGAAGTTGCGCGCAGCGGGCGTGTGGGCGTAGTTACGCAGCATGGGTGACAGACGTGTATCATGGGGTCAGGACCTCGCCTGGCGGGCCGAAGCGGTCGCCTTCGATGTCTTCACCTTTCTCATGCGGCTGATGCCGGTCGATTTTGCCTCCGACGTCGGCGGGGCGCTGTTCCGCCGGTTTGGTCCGATGACCAAAACTCACCGTCTGGCCTGGCAGAACCTGATGCTGGCGTTTCCGGAGAAGGATGAGGCCTGGCGTCAGCAGATCCTCGCCGAGCAGTGGGACAGCAACGGCCGCACCGCTTTTGAATTTCCCCAGATGGACCGCATCCGGCCCTCGACCGGCCGTGTTGAGATGGTCGGGGCCGAGCGGCTGGAGCAGATCCGCACCAGCGGCCGCCCGGTGGTCTTTGTCTCGGGGCATTTTTCCAACTGGGAAGTCATGCCGGCGGCCATCGTCGACAGCGGCGTCATCTGTCAGATGACCTATCGCGCGGCCAACAACCCCTATGTGGATCGCCGCATCAAGGAGAGCCGCTACCGCTACGGGGTTCGCCTGTTCGCGCCCAAGGGCGGCGACGGCGCCCGGGAATTGCTGGAAGCGATGAAGAAGGGCGAATCGGTCGCCTTGATGAATGATCAGAAGTTCAACCGCGGCGGCGTCGCGGCGCCGTTCTTCGGCCGTCCGGTGATGGCGGCGCCCGGCCCGACCCGTCTGGCGCTGCGGTTCGGAACCGTCCTGCAGCCGATGTCAGTGCAGCGGCTCAAGGGCGCGCGGTTCCGCGCCGTGGTTCACGACCCGATCGAAGTGCCTCAGACCGGCAACCGCACCGCCGACATCGCCGCCGGCGTCGCGGCTGTGACCCGATTTGTCGAGGATCAGGTGCGGGAGCGTCCCGGGGAGTGGTTCTGGGTCCACCGGCGATGGCCGAATGAGGCCTACAAGGAACTGGAAGCGCAGGGCCTCGACGGCGTCAGATCGACACCGTCTGCTTGAGAGATTCCGGCTGCGCGACATCATCAATGCCCCGCCGCAGCGGACCAAAATAGTCGTCCGTCCGGACGAACGGGCGCGGTCGCATGATCACCGCCTCGAGCCGGGCGATCAGCGACTTGGTGGTGATCGGCTTGGTGAGAATTTCGGTCACCCCGGCGTCACGCGCCTCGAACACCCGGCCGCGATCCGCGAACCCGGTCATCATGATGATCGGCAGATAGGGATTGGCGCTGTCGGGAGAATTGCGAACCATCCGGGTGAACTGGGCGCCGTCCAGGGGGTCCATCCGGAAATCGATGATGGCCAGATCCGCAGGCCAGGACCGAAGGGACTGAAGACCGTCGGCGCCATCCTGCGCTTCCCGCAGCTGGCGCACGCCAATGCCCTTGAGGATAGTGCTGACGATCGAGCGCATGTGGGTGTTGTCATCCACCAGAAGTACGCGCAGCGCCTCCAAACCGATTGTCATAGGCCGATATCCCGGAAACCAGTGGTCGTCGGTCGTTCTTGCTCGCGCAGAACGCGCATGACGACCGTTGGTCGCCCAATTACGGCGTCAGGTCTTACCGGAGCGTTTAGGATATGGGCCCGGAAGTCGTTACCAGTGGGTATGTCTGTGGATCATCCTGTGGGCGCTGAAATCCCGACCAGCAGCATGGGATCCATGTGCCGTCCACGCCAGGTCATGCGCCAGCAGAGATGGGGTCCGGTCGCCCGGCCCGTGGCCCCGACAAGGCCGATCAGATCCCCTCTGGCCACCCGCTGACCGGCCCTGACGACAACCTTCGACTGATGCAGATACATGCTGACCAGACCCTGGCCGTGGTCGATCATCACCAGCCCGCCCTCGAAATGCATATGGCTCTGCGCCAAGCTGACCGTGCCCGCCGCCGGGGCGAGAATTTCGCTGCCCGTCCTGGCCGCCAGGTCTGTTCCATAATGAGGGCGCTTGGGATCGCCGTTTAGAATGCGCTGGCCGCCGAACCGCCCGGTCTTGCGCCAGGTCTTCAGCGGCATGGCGAAGCCGCTGCGGAAATCATCCGTATCGATGCGGCTGGCCAGGCCCGCCGTCTTCAGTTCAACCTCGGCCCGGATGCGCTTCAGCAGGGCCGGATCGGCCGGATTGACCTGGCTGTCGGGCAGGCCATCGATGCGCTGGACGTCGAAATCGCCGGGCGCGAGGCTAAAGACATGGCTGGACGAAGCGCCGTTGCTGGACACTCTCAAGGTGCTGGTCGCCGCGGCATCGCGGTCAAACCCCAGCACAAACAGGCCGTTGGCCGAGGCCCGACCGACCGCTTCATCGTCCAGCCAGATATCGGCCCGGGGCGAGGTCCTGCCAAAGGCAAACCCGCCCTGGCTCCAGGCGCCGCTCAGCTTCAGAGGCGGCGGTGAGGCGGCGATGGCGCGTCCGGTCAGGGCGGGCGCGGCCATGACGGCGCCGCTCAGGCCCAGCAGGGCGCGGCGGCGGTTCAGGAGGACAACTCCTGCCAGCGCTTCAGGGCCTCGGCCGGTCCGGCATAGGCTTCCTGATGCTCGGCGCTCCAGTAGCGCAGGGCGGCAAGCGGGATCTTCACCCCGGACACGGCGCAAAGCACGTGCTGGCCGGGTTTCATGATGGCGAATTCGCCGTCTCCGTAATGGAGCTGGGCGATGTCGCGGCCAAGGTCGCGGTCGAAAGCGTTCATGAGGTCAATGTAGCGGTTTGGAGCCGTGCGGCCAATGGGTGGGCGCGGGAGATCAGAACAGATCGCCCTGTCCCGCCGGAGGGGCGACCGCTTTTTTCGGCGCCGGACGCGGCGCGGGCGGGGCTGCGGAGCCGGCGCCGTCGATCACCGCATCCCGGGTCGCATCCTCGAACATCAGGCTGACGGTCTCACCGGCGGCCAGGCTCCCGCCCTGCCGGACGAGGCTGCCGTCGGTCCGGGTGACCAGGGCGAAACCGTTTCTCAGGGGCCGCTTGGGGTCCAGCGACAGCCGCAGCTTGTCCATGCTTTCCAGCCGCCGGGTCTGGTCGGCGATCTGCTTGCCGATCGACAGACCCATCCGCCGGGTCGCATCCAGCGCGGTCAGCCGGTCGCCCTGCCGCTCCACGGCCTTGTTAAGACAGTTGGCCATCCGCCGACCGGCGTCCTCGAGGCGCTGCTGATAGGCGGTGGCGTCGCCGGCCCGCTTGATCGCCGCGTCCAGCCGCCCGCCCAGATCATGGATCCGGGTCTGGCCCTGATCGACCCGCCCGCGCAGCAGCCCGGGTCGCATCGGCGAGGCGACGGCGGTCAGGCGATTGCCCTGCAGATCGAGATTGCGCCGCAGTCCGCCGCTCAGGTGACTGGCGGCATAGTCGAGCCGCTGGCTGGCGGCGGCGGTCAGGTCGCTGGGGCGAGGCAGGCCGCGCGCGCTGGCGGCCAGGCGGGTGCGGCGGTCCTCGATCAGCCGCGCCGACACCTGGATCATTCGCTGATGAAGTCCGGCCAGACCGGCCCGAAGTTCGGCCAGGACCGGCGTCGCCATCTCGGCGGAGGCGGTCGGCGTGGGGGCGCGGCGGTCGGAGACGAAGTCGATCAGGGTGGTGTCGGTCTCATGGCCGACGGCGCTGATCAGGGGGATGGTCCCGGCAAAGACGGTTCGGGCCAGGGCCTCGTCGTTGAACGGCCACAGGTCCTCCACCGATCCGCCGCCCCGGGCGACGATCAGCACGTCGGGCCTTGGGATGACGCCGCCCGGCTCAAGGGCGTTGAAGGCGCGGATGGCGGCGGAGACCTGTCCGGAGGCGGCGTCGCCCTGAACCACCACCGGCCAGACGATGACCCGGCAGGGCCAGCGATCGCGGATCCGGTGCAGGATGTCGCGGATCACCGCGCCCGTCGGGCTGGTGATCACCCCGACCACCGCCGGCATCGAGGGCAGGGGGCGCTTGGCCCGCTCGTCGAACAGGCCCTCGCCGGCCAGTTTGGCCTTCAGCCGCTCCAGCTGGGCCAGCAGGGCGCCGACCCCGGCCGCTTCCATGCTCTCGATGACGATCTGATAGCGCGATCCGGCCGGGAAGGTGGTGATGCGGCCGGTGACGATGACCTCCATCCCCTGTTCGGGACGGATGCCGAGATTGCGGACATTGCCCTTCCAGACCACCCCGTCGAGGGCGGCCTTCTCGTCCTTCAGGGTCAGATAGACATGGCCGCTGGAGTGGTGGGTCACCTTGGACAGTTCGCCGCGCAGCCGCACATGGCCGTAGGAGTCCTCCAGCGTCCGCTTGAGGGCGAAGGCCAGCTCGGAAACGCTGTAGGGTTCGGCGTTCGAGGATGCGGGGGGCGGGGCAAGATCGGTCACAGGGGCAGCATAGCGGCGTCGGTGAGTCTGGGGAAACCCTGGCCCGCGCCCGGCATCGCCCTAGATCCTGAGACATGACAATTCTGATCAGACGGGCCCCGCCGATGACCAGGCGCCTGACCGCCGCCGGTCTCGCCCTGCTGGCCGCCCTCGGCCTGGCCGCGCCCGCGCCGGCCCAGACCGACCCTGTCGCCGGGACCTGGAAGATGAAGGGCAAGGTGCAGAGCTTCGGCTTCACCCTGACCTGCCGCTTCACTCGCAACGGCGAGAGCCTTGCCGGAACCTGCTACGACGGCGGCACGGAAAAGCCTCACAAGCTGACCGCCGGTACGGTGCGTGGGGACCGCATCGTCTGGACCTATCAGTCCAGCTTCATGGGCAAGCCCTTTGACGTCACCTACAGCGGACTTCTCAAGGGCGCGGCGATGACAGGGTCGGTCGATGCGGCCGGTCGCAAGGGCGCTTTCACCGCAAGCCGGTGAGCCGACGCGAAAACGGCCCCTCCCGGGCGGGAAGGGCCGTTTCGTTGATCGTCAGAGGTCGATCAGATCAGATGTAGCGACGCAGCGAGCGGGCCAGATCGTTGGGGCCGGCCTTCTTCTTGCCGCTCTGGGCGGGCTGGTAGGCGACCCGCGCATGCTCCTGGCAGTAGGGGCTTTCGCTGGCGCGGCGGCCGCAGAAGGTGAAGCTGTCGGTCGAGGGGTCGCCGATCGGCCATTTGCACATGTGGGCGCCGAGGGTCAGCACGGTGGCCGAGCCGGGTTCTTCGATGCGGGCGACCGGGGTCGGGGTCGGTTCAGCGGCGCTGGCAGTCGGGGCCTGGGCCGTCGTCTCCGCCACGCGGCGCGGGGCCGAGGGGGTGCTGGTGGTGACCGGACGCGCGGGACGCGGGGCCTTGAACACCGGACGGGCCGGTTGCGACGGCGCGGCGCGGCCCGACAGGCCCAGCCGGTGAACCTTGCCGATCACCGCATTGCGGGTCACGCCTCCCAGTTGCTTGGCGATCTGACTGGCCGACAGACCGTCCAGCCAGAGCTTCTTCAAAACCTCGACGCGTTCGTCGGTCCAACCCATATCCAACCCCTTGTGGCTTGAGGGCGGGTCAGCGGCCCCACAGTCGCCGACCCTATATCTAGTGTCAGGGCAGTCATCTCGACCGCCCCACTACCAGATATCGTAAAGTTTTTATTAACGTACACAATGGGCGCCATTGATTCTGTCCACAGAAACAACATGTTGAATCGGTGTTCGCTGAAGGCGCCGCCCCTCTTGCGACGGGCGCCTTGCGATCCGGGCGCGGCGCGCGCACTTAAGGGCCATGAAGGACATGGCCACCGCCCCGACCCCGCCCCAGCCCCGTGACTACTCGGGATTCAACTGGACCGGCTTCAAGACCCTCTACCAGAAGGAGGTCCGGCGCTTCCTCAAGGTGGGCATGCAGACGGTCATGGCCCCGGTCGTCACCAGCCTGCTCTACATGATGGTCTTCGTCGTGGCCGTGCGCGGCGCCGCTCCGCCGATCAGCGGGGTCGCCTTCGCCACCTTCGTCGCGCCGGGCCTGATCATGATGGCCATCCTCAGCAACGCCTTCGCCAACTCCTCATCCAGCCTGCTGCAGGCCAAGATGATGGGGCTGACGTCCGACTTCCTGACCCCGCCGCTGTCGCCGCTGGAGCAGGTGATGGCCTTTTCCCTCGGCGCCGCGACCCGTGGCATCCTGGTGGGGACGGTGACGGCCATCGTTGTCGCGGTCCTGCCGAATGCGCACCTGACCTTCAACCAGCCCTGGGCGATCGTCTATTTCGGCGTCGGCGCCTCGATGATCCTCGGTTTCGTCGGCATCCTGACCGGCCTCTGGGCCGAAAAGTTCGACCATCTGGCGACGATCACCAACTTCCTGATCATGCCGATGAGCTTCCTGTCGGGGACCTTCTATCTGGTCGACCGCCTGCCCGAGCCCTTCCGCTCGGCCAGTCACTTCAACCCCTTCTTCTATCTGATCGACGGCTTCCGCTATGGCTTCATCGGCCACTCGGACGGTAATCTGGCGATCGGCGTGGTGATGACCGGCGGTCTCGTCGTCGCTCTGGCCGTGGTCTGCTGGATGCTGTTCCGGGCCGGCTGGCGTCTGAAGACCTGATCGAGCCCTCTCCAGCCGAGATATCCGTCCATGCGCAAGGCCTTGTTCCCGGTTCTGGCGGCGATGGCCGCCCTGCTGGCGCTCCCGGCCATGGCCGGAACCCTGGAGGATGTCGCCGCCTTCGAGCAGCCGACCCAGGCCGGGCGGCTGGCGACCCTCGAGGCCCTGCTCAAGCGCGAGAAGCTGCCCTACCAGATCCAGACCTTCGAAGGCGGCCGTGACCAGCCGGCCACCGGCTACAATGTCGTCGTCACCCTGGGGTCAGGCGACCGCGACATCCTCCTCACCGCCCACTACGACGCCAAGGTGCTGAAGGACGGGACGCTCGCAGGGGCGGTTGTCGATAACGCCGCTTCCGTCGTCGGCCTGATCGAGGCGGCGAACGCGTTCAAAGCCAAGCCCCTCAAGCATCACCGTCTGCGCATCGTCTTCTTCGATCAGGAAGAGCTTGGCCTGCTCGGAAGCAGGGCCTACGCGGCCGGCCCGGATGGCAAACGCATTGATGCGGTGATCAACTTCGACATCAACGGCTATGGCGACACCGCCTTCTTCTTCGAACCGGAACAGCAGGACCTTGCCCGGGCCGTCCGCTCAGGCTGCTTTGCGGCCGATCAGGCGTGCATTGCCTTCAGGACCTATCCGTCCAGCGACCACCGCCCCTTCCTTGCCGCCGGCGTCGCCGCCACCTCGATCAGTATTCTGCCCGCCCGGGAGGTCCATCAGTTCTGGCTGGTGATGAACGCCGGCCAGACCTCGGGCCTGGCGCGCGACTTCATGCCGGGACTGTTCAAATTCATGCACACCGCCGAGGATACGACCGAGTTCGTCGAGCCGGAGACCATCGCCCGCGCGGCGCGGCTGGCGGTGGAGATCGCCCGGGCCGCCGACGCCCCCGCGAAGTCCCACGGGCGCCCGGCAAATCATTGACATCGCGGCGTTCCGCCGCGACAACGCAAAGCCTTCTACGGTCCCCGCGCCACCCGGCGCGGGGCTTGACCTTTTGGAGGCTCACTTGTCCACTCCCACGTCCGCCAAGCCCGTCAACGACCACATCATGGGCGTCTACAACCGCGCTCCGCTGGCCGTCGCGCGAGGCGAGGGCGTCCGACTGTGGGATGAGGATGGCCGGGCCTATCTCGACTGCGTTGCGGGCATCGCCACCAACGGTCTGGGACACTGCAACCCGATCCTCGTCGAGGCTCTGAAAGCCCAGGCCGACAAGCTCTGGCACGTCTCCAACATATTCCGCATTCCGGGTCAGGAAGAACTGGCCGGCCGGCTGTGCGAGGAGACCTTCGCCGACGTCGTCTTCTTCACAAACAGCGGCACCGAGGCCATCGAGTGCGCCCTGAAGACGGCCCGCAAGTATCACACCGCCAACGGTCAGCCCGAGCGGCTGGAAATCTACGGCTTCGACGGCAGCTTCCACGGCCGCTCCTATGCCGCCATCAACGCCGCCGGTAACCCGGGCTACGTCGAGGGCTTCGGTCCGCGCCTGCCCAACTATCAGCAGCTGAAGTGGGGCGACCATGACGCCCTCAAGGCCGCCATCGCCGACCCGACCACCGCCGCCATCATTGTCGAGCCGGTGCAGGGTGAAGGCGGCGCCCGCCCGATGCCCGAGCAGTGCCTGCGCGGCCTGCGTGAGCTGACCCGCGAGCATGGCGTGCTGATCATCTTCGACGAGGTCCAGTGCGGCATGGGCCGGACCGGCAAGCTGTTCGCCCATGAGTGGGCCGAGGACGCGGCCCCCGATATCATGTGCGTGGCCAAGGCGCTGGGCGGCGGCTTCCCGGTCGGCGCCTGTCTGGCCAGCGCCGAGGCGGCCAAGGGCATGACCGTCGGCGTCCACGGCTCGACCTTCGGCGGCAACCCCCTGGCCATGGCCGTGGGTCTGGCGGCCTTTAACGAGATCGCCAAGCCGGAAACCCTCCAGCACGTCCGCGATGTGTCGGGCTATTTCGTCCAGCAGCTGTCGGGCCTGAAGGACCGTTTCCCGGACGTGATCAGCGAGATCCGCGGCAAGGGCCTGCTGATCGGCCTGAAGCTGATCCCCAACAACCGTGAATTCATGGGCATCGCCCGCGAACAGGGGCTGCTGGTCGCCGGCGGCGGCGACAACCTCGTCCGCCTGCTGCCCTCGCTGCTGATCACCCAGGAGGAGGCCCGCGAGGCCATCGACCTGCTTGAAAAGGCCTGCGAAACGGCCAGAAGCAAGGCCGCCGCCCAATGAGACAACCGCGTCACTTTATCGATCTGTGGAAGATGGAGCCCGCTGTCCTGCGGACCATCCTCGCCGACGCCCACACCCGCAAGGCCTCCCGCAAGGGGTGGACGACCGGCATGGTCGACCATGACGCCCCGGCAAAGGGGCGTCGTCTGGCGATGATCTTTGAAAAGCACTCCACCCGGACCCGCTTTTCCTTTGACGCCGCCATGGCCCAGCTGGGCGGGGCGACCCTGATCTCCAACGCCTCGGACATGCAGCTGGGGCGCGGTGAGACCATCGACGACACCGCCAAGGTTCTGTCGCGGATGGTCGACGCGGTGATGATCCGCGCCAACAATCACGCCGACGTCCAGCTGTTCGCCCAGAGCAGCCGCGTGCCGGTGATCAACGGCCTCACCGACAAGAGCCACCCCTGCCAGATCCTCGCTGACCTGCTCACCATCGAGGAACATCTGGGACCGGTGGAGGGCAAGACCCTTACCTGGGTCGGCGACGGCAACAACGTCTGCGCCACCTTCATCCAGGCGGCGTCGAAGTTCGGGTTCAAGCTCAACATCGCCTGCCCGGCGGCCTATCACCCCGACCTTCTGGACCTTGCCCGCGCCGCCGAGCAACAGGGCCGGGTCGAGATGACGGACGATCCGGTCGCGGCGGTGCGCGGCGCTCATGCCGTGATCGCCGATACCTGGGTGTCGATGGGCGACACAGACGGCGAAGCCCGTATGGACGCGCTGGAGCCCTATCAGGTCGACACCGCCCTGATGGACCTGGCTGACAAGGATGCTGTCTTCCTGCACTGCCTGCCGGCTCACCGCGGCGAGGAGGTCACCGACGAGGTGATCGACGGTCCCCGTTCGGTCATCTGGGACGAGGCGGAAAACCGCATCCACGCCCAGAAGTCGATCCTGGCCTGGTGCTTCGAGGCCATCGGCTAGGTCCAGATCTATCCGGCAAAGATCAGGGGCGGCGCCACAAGGCGCCGCCCCTTTTCATTTTTGGTTTCAGTTTCGGTCGATCCCTACTGCGGGATCGCGACCGGGTCCGTCGGCGTCACGATCGGCGGGGTGGTCGGAACCGGGGTCGGCGCCGGCTGGGCCGGGTTGACCGTGACGCTGGTCGTCGGACCCAGCGGCGGGGGCAGCGGCGTCGGCTCACCATTCAGGGTGTCCAGCGGGATCGGCGTCGACGGCGTCTCGACCGTAGCCGCCGGAGCCGGGGTCGCCGTCGAAGCGCGGGCCGCCGGACGCGGAGCCGGGGTGCTGGTCCGGGCGGCGGGGGCTCTGACCACCGGCGCCGGTTGGGTCTCCTGGACCACGGGCGTCATCGTCGTGGTTTCCGGCGCAACCGTTTCAGCTGGCGTCTGCTCGGACATCGCGGCCGGAGCCGGAGCAGGCGTCGTCGCGGGCGGCGCGGTGATGGCGGGATCCGCCGAGGAGGGCGGATTGGTCATCAGCAGCAACGCGGCCGCGCCAACAGCGATCACCGCGGCTCCGCCGGCGATCAGCAGCTGCTTGCGGCTGCGATCTCGCTTGGCCGACGCCGTCATCGTCCGGTCGGTCGTCCGCTCGGCCGCAGGCGACGCGGTCGTGAAGGGAATATCCCTGGCGGCCGGAGCGGGCGCAGTCCTGGGATTGGCCGGAGGGATGGCGCGCGCCTTCGGGGCGACATCAACGTCCGGTCCGCCAAACAAACCTCGGGCAGTTTCACGATAGATGGCCATGATAGCCTCCTTGCTTCTATTCGGTCGGGGAGGCTAACGGGCGTTGAGCGCCGCGGGTTCCGCACGGCGATCAGTATTAGGCTCAAGAGCCGGTCTCTGGACTTCGAAAAGCCCAGCAAAAATGGCTGTTCCGGCCAATAATCGGGCGCGAGAATTAAAATCGCCAAACAGATGCTCGGTTGACGCTGATCATTATTCGGGCGTCATCTTGCCCCGATTTTGCCGCGAAGTGGCCGGTTCTGGCCTCAAAACTCGCCTCTCAGGTGAGGCGTCGGCGCCACGTTCACGCCCCCTCAAGGCCTTTGGAGCAAGCTCGCCTTGACCCGCGCCGAACCGGGCGGGCATTGCTCGGGTGGCGAAGTGGAAGGGGCGAGGCATGAAGCTGCAGGCGCGACTGGCGCGAGAGTGGAAATTCTTCCAGGGACTTCGACGCACTCTGAAGTGGGTCAAGCCGATCGCACCCGACTCCGCGAACCTGATTTGTGATGACCTCGAAAAGGCCGTTGATGACCACCGGGACAGCCCGGCGATCACCTTTGAAGGCCGCACCATCACCTACGGGGAGATGGACCAGATCGCCAACCGCTACGCCCATTGGGCCAAGGGGCAGGGGATCACCCGCGGCGAGACCGTCGCCTTGTTCATGCCCAACCGCATGGAATATCTGCCGATCTGGTACGGCCTGACCAAGGTCGGGGTGTCCACGGCCCTGATCAACAACAACCTGGCCGGCGCGGCCCTGGCCCATTGCCTCAATCTTTCAGGCGCCATGCACTGCATCGTCGACGCCGAGACCAGCCCGGTCTTCGAGGCGGCGCGCGGCCAGTTGGCTCGCCACATGAACCAGTGGACGCTGGGACCGGTCAGCGGTGATCGCCGCGACCTGACCACGGCCCTCAAAAGCTGCAGCCAGCTGCGCCCGGACCGGCTGACGGCGCGGGGCGACATCCGCGCCAAGGACACCGCCCTCTTCATCTACACCAGCGGCACCACCGGCCTGCCCAAGGCGGCCCGGATCAACCACATGCGCGTCCAGCTCTATATGCGCGGCTTCGCCGGCTCGACCGGGGCGCTGAAGAGCGACCGCATCTATCAGGTTCTGCCCCTCTATCACGCCACCGGCGGGCTCTGCGCCATGGGCGCCGGCCTGCTGACCGGCGGTTCGATTGTCCTCAAGCGCAAGTTCTCGACCAGCCAGTTCTGGTCGGACGTCGCGGCCGAGGGCTGCACCATGTTCGTCTATATCGGCGAGCTGTGCCGCTATCTGATCAATGCCCCGGAACATCCGCAGGAGCGGTCGCACAAGCTGCGCATGGCTTTCGGCAACGGCCTTCGGGCCGATGTCTGGAGCGAAATGCAGGAACGTTTCAACATTCCCGAGGTGCTGGAGTTCTACGGCTCCACCGAAGGCAATGTCTCGATGTTCAACTTCGACGGCAAGGTCGGGGCCATCGGCCGCATTCCGAAATATCTGAAGAAGCGGGTCAACGCCCGCATCGTCCAGTTCGACGTCGAGACCGAGGAGCCGATCCGCAGCGCGTCGGGCCTGTGCATCGAATGCGGTCCGGGTCAGATCGGCGAGTGCATCGGCAAGATCGACACCAGCGACGCCCGAACCAGCTTCTCCGGTTATGCCGACAAGACCGCCACCGAGAAGAAGATCCTCCACAACGTCTTTGAACCCGGCGACGCCTGGTTCCGCACCGGCGACCTGATGAAGCGGGACGAGGACGGCTACATCTATTTCATCGACCGGATCGGCGACACCTTCCGCTGGAAGGGCGAGAATGTCGCCACCAGCGAGGTCTCCGAGCAGCTGGGCCAGATCGACGGGGTGCTAGAAGCCAACGTCTACGGCGTCGACATTCCGGGCCAGGACGGGCGCGCCGGCATGGCCGCCCTGACCGTCGACGACGATTTCGACATCAAGGACCTCTACGCGCGTGTCGAGCGGGACATGCCGACCTATGCCCAGCCGATCTTCATCCGCCTGCAACGGCAGATGGAGACCACCGGCACCTTCAAGTACCGCAAGGTCGATCTGGTCGAGGAGGGCTTTGATCCTGGCAAGACCAAGGACCCGATCTACTTCAAGAACCCGGTCCGCAAGACCTACGTCAAACTGACCAAGGCCGGTTACAGCAAGGTGCTCGAGGGCGCTTTCAAGCTCTAGCTCCGGCCAAAGACCAGATAGCCGGTGCGCGGGAAGTGGACGTGCACCTTGCCCACCGCCGGGTCTTCGCGGGCGATCACCACCCGCTCCAGCGTGGCGGCGACAAGGGTTCCGTGAACCGGGTCGCGTCCATAGTCGTCCGCCATGACCGTGACCTCATCGCCGGGCGACAGCATCTGGGGATTGGCCGCGTCGTGCCGCGGCGCCGACGCCGGGGTCGCGGCCTTGGCCAGGGCCAGGGCGTCCGGTCCGCTCATCTCCGTGCGGGTCCCGTGACCCGTCGCCGCCAGCTTCGCCTGCCAGGCTTTCAGATGATCCATGCCGTCCAGCAGACGGTCCATCAGAACAGGCAGGTTCCGGCCGAGGAACCAGACATTCATATAGGCGGCGACATCGGCCAGGCCGGGCTTGTTGCCCGACAGCCAGGCGGTCTTCTCCAGTTGGTCGTTGATCCAGCCGGCCTGGGTCCGCCACTGTCCTGACAAGGGCGCGGCCGCCGCCTTCATCGCCTTGACGTCAAACGGCCTGCCGCTCAGCGCTTCCCGGTCCTTGATGAAGTCGGCGGGCACATGGTCGCCCAGTTCGCCGAAGATCACCGGCACCGTCGTCTGAAAGAACAGGCGGTCGGCCCAGAGATTGATCGCCCAGTCGAGGCCGCCCCGCACCAGCGGCGTCTGCGGATAGCGCGCTTCCAACTCGGCCAGAATGACCTGGGAGTCGCAATAGACGTCCGCGCCGATCTGCAGCGACGGGGTGCGGCGATAGCCGCCGGTCAGGGGCGTGTAGTCCGGCTTGGGCATCAGCGAGGGGATCTCGACCGACGTCCAGCTCAGGCCCTTGAGCCCGAACAGCAGTCTCACCTTCTCGGAAAAGGGCGAGGCGTCGAAGTGATGCAGGATCGGCTGGTCGGTCATGGCGTGTCTCCCTGACCGCCAGAAGGGGCAGGGCGCCCTTGGGACCGTCTAGCGAAAAGCACTTTACAACACAAAGTAATTGGCCTACCTCACACTCATCAACATCCGGCGCCGACAAGGAGGGGCCCGCCAATGTCCAGAGATGAGATGCAATCCGTCCACGATGATATCGCCTTCATGCGCGCCCTCGCCGAAGAGGGCAGTCAGGCCCCGTTGCTCGGCGGCGGCGTCACCGCCTCGGCCGGCCTGATCTTCGGCGCGGCCGCCGTCGTCCACTGGATGATCCAGAAGGGCGTCCTGCAGGTGTCGCCCTGGGGCATCATGGCGGCCTGGCTGATCGCCGGCTGCCTGTTCGCCGTGGTGATGATGTTTATTATTCGCCGCGTCGCCGCAACGCCCGGCGCCCGGTCCCCCCTGAACAGGGCGGTGGGATCAGCCTGGTCCGGCGTCGGCTTCGCCATCTTCGTCAGCTTCCTTGGCCTCGCCGCAATGGCCTACAGCCTGAAGAACCCGATCATCTTCAACGCCTTCCCGGTGCTGATCCTGGCCCTTTACGGCGCCGCCTGGAGCGTCGCCGCCGACTTTTCCGGCAAGGCCTGGATCCGTCTGGTCGCCCTGGCCTCTTTCGCCGGCGCGGTGGTCATGGGATTGATGGCGACCAGTCCGATGCAGATGCTGGCCTATGCGGCCGCCCTGCTGTTGCTGGCCTTCGTTCCCGGACTGATCCTGCTCCGCCAGGAACCCTCCGACACCATCTGAGGGACCTGCGTCATGGACGATTTTGATATCGAGAAGATCGATGAGGTCATCCACGGCCGGATGCGGCTGGGGATCATGGCCTACCTCTCCGGGGCGGACTCGGCCGACTTCAACGGCCTCAAGACCAGGCTCCAGGCGACGGACGGCAACCTCTCCACCCATCTGCGCAAGCTGGAAGATGCGGGCTACGTCGCCATCGACAAGAGCTTTGTCGATCGCAAGCCTCTGACCCGGGTCACCCTGACCCCGCAGGGTCGCAAGGCTTTCACCCTCTACCTCGACGCCATGTCGCGTCTGGTCAGCGGTAGTCAGTAGGCAGGCAGCGGTCCTTCCCCCGGTCACCCGGGAGAAGGACCAGCCCTGCTATTTCACCACATTGCCGTCGGCGTCGACGACGATCACCGGACCGAAACCGAGGCCCCTGAGGTCCTTTTCGATCTTGGCCCGATCACCGACCACCACCCAGATCACGTCGCCGGGCTTGATCACCTTCTTCGCCGCGGCGTTGACCGCCTTGACGTCCACGGCCTTCAGGTCAGGCGCGTAGCTGTCCCAGAAGTTGGCCGGGCGCTCGAGGGTGTAGAGGGTCGAGAGCGAGCCCAGCACCGCCTGTCCGGTCTCCCACTGTCCCGGCAGCGACTGGATCATGTCGGTCTGGGCCTTGGCCAACTCCTCTGCGGTAATCGGTGTGGCTCCGACCGCGCCGTCCAGCTCCTTGCGGAACTCGATCATCGATTCCTTGGTCTTGTCGGTCTGGACGCCCGCATAGGACACGAAGGCGCGCGGCCCGAGCGAGCCGGACAGGAAGCTGCTGGCCCCGTAGGCCCAGTGCTTGTCTTCCCGCAGGTTCATGTTCAGCCGGCTGACGAAGGCGCCGCCGAAGACGTTGTTCATCAGCTCGACCGAGCGCTCGTCCTTTTCGTCGCGTTCCGGGGCCGGAATGGCCGCCAGAATGACCGACTGCTGGGCCCCGGGCTTGTCGACCAGATAGATGGCCTTGGCCGCCGGTTGCGCGGGCGGGATGGCGGCGCGGGTCGCGGCGGTCGGAGAGGTCCAGCTGCCGAAGCGGGCTTCCAGCTTCTGGACCAGCTCGGGCATGGTGATGTCGCCCACCGCCACCAGCATCGCCCCGTTGGGGTTCAGCTGGGTCTTGTGGAAGCCCACCAGGTCCTCGCGGGTGACGCTGTTGATCGTCTCCTCGGTGATGTTGACCCCGTAAGGATGATCGGCGCCGTAGACCTTCTGGGCGAAGACCCGGAAGGCGATGCTCTGGGGCTGGGTCTTGGAGCGCTGCAGTCCGGCGACCTCCAGCTTCTTCTGACGGTCCAGTTCAGCCTGCGGGAAGGTCGGGCGCAGGACGACATCGGCCATCAGGTCGAGCGACGGATCCAGCTTGGCCTTCAGGGCCGACAGATAGACCGAGGAGAACAGCGAGCCGCCGCTGGTCTGCAAGGACGCGCCCAGTTCCGACTGCTGACGGCTGATGGTCAGGGCGTCGCGGCTGCCGGCGCCCTCATCCATCATCCCCATGGCGATGCCGGCGATCGAGCGGTCCTCGGCCGGCATCCCGGCGTAGCCGCCGGGGAAGATCACGTTCAGCTCGACCACCGGCACGGCCGTGCGGCGGGCCAGCATCACCTTCATGCCGTTCGACAGGGTGGCGGTCTCATAGCGGTCGAAGGTCGGGGCGGCGATCTCGCCGACCGGCGGCGGGCCCGGACGCTTGCCTTCCGGCAAGGCTTTTTCCTGCGGCTCGAACGGGGTCAGCGACAGGGTGAAGTCGCCGTCGGAGAGCCAGCGATTGGCCACCGACTTGACCTGGGCCGGGGTCGCCGACTTCCAGCGGGCAAGGGTCGCCTTGTAGGCGTCGGGGGAGCCGCGGAACACCTGGCTCTCGGCCAGGATGTCGGACTTGCCGCCAAAGCCGCCGATGCGCTCGGCGCCGCGGACAAAGCCGGCCAGACGGTCGACCTTGATCTTGTCCAGTTCCTGCTGGGTCGGACCCTCGGCCAGCAGCCGGGCCATTTCTTCCTCAACCACCGTCTCGATCTGGTCCAGGCTGACGCCCGGCTTGGCGGTGACCTGGATGTGGAAGGTCGAACCGATCTCGCCCTCGGCCAGGAAGGCGGTGACGTTGGTGGCGATCTGGTCGTCATAGACCAGACGCTTGTAGAGGCGGGCGGTCTTGTCCGAGGCCAGCACGTCGCTGAGCAGGCTCAGCAGGTCGGCGTCTTCGCTGCCGCCTTCCGGGGCGTTCCAGACGCGATAGAAACGGGCCTGGGCGACGCGGTCCTGGACCTCGGCGCGCTGGCTGCCGTTGCGCTTGGCGACCCAGACCTTCTGGCGGGCGACGGGCGGGCCCGAGGGGATGTCGCCGAAGTACTTCTGGGCCTTGGCCTTGGCTTCCTCGACGGTGATGTCGCCGGCCAGCACCAGCACGGCGTTGGAGGGGCCGTAGTAGGTCTTGAACCAGGTCTTCACGTCATCAAGGCTGGCCGCGTCCAGGTCCTCCATCGATCCGATGACCGTGTGGCCATAGGGGTGGTCGAGGTCGTAGGTGCTCTCGGTGATGATGTCCCAGGCGATGGAGTAGGGCTGGTTCTGGCCCTGCCGCTTCTCGTTCTGGACGACGCCCCGTTGCTCATCCAGCTTGGCCTGGTCGATGGCTCCGGTCAGCCAGCCCATCCGGTCGCTTTCCAGCCACAGCACCTGGTCCAGGGCGGCGGTCGGGACATTCTCGAAATAGTTGGTCCGGTCCTGGTTGGTCGTCCCGTTCATGTCGGTGGCGCCCAGCTTTTCCAGCGCCTTGAACCAGTCGGTGTTGAAGTTCTCCGAGCCGTTGAACATCAGGTGCTCGAACAGGTGGGCGAAACCGGTCTTGCCCGTCGGCTCGTTCTTGGCCCCGACGTGGTACCAGATGTTGACCGCCACGATCGGGGCCTTGTGGTCCTCATGGACGATCACCGTCAGGCCGTTGCTGAGGGTGAACTTCGTATAGGGGATCTCGATGCTGGGCAGGCCGGCGTCGGCCGGAGCTGTTGCGGGCGCCTTGCTTTTCGGCGCGGCCCAGGCGGGCGCCGAGGCCAGCGGCGAGGCTAGAATGGCGGCGGCGGCGGTCGCCGCCACAAGACGTTTGGCGAAGGTCATCGGTAAATCCCCCGGAACAGGACATGGTCAGGGGGCGGCCGCCCCCCAAGGCTGCCGCAACCTACGGCGCCGTGAGGCCGCCGCAGGTTAACTTTCTGTCATGATGCCTGGCGCCTAGCCCGCGCTGGCGGCCGTCATGGTCATCGGCCGCATGCCCAGGTCGGCCAGCATCAGGCTGTCCTCGTCCATGCCCGGCAGCGGGGTGGTCAGCAGCTTGCCGCCGACGAAGATCGAATTGGCGCCGGCCAGGAAGCAGAGCGCCTGCAGTTCCTTGCTCATCCCCTCGCGCCCCGCCGACAGCCGGACCATCGACTTGGGGCAGACCAGACGCGAAACAGCGATGGTGCGGACAAACTCGATTCCGTCCAGCTCGCCTTCCGCCTTGATCCTGTCGCCCAACGGCGTGCCGCCGACCGGCACCAGGGCGTTGACCGGCAGGCTGTCGGGGTG